>JDSH01000011.1_pt1 | contig 107896 bp, 154 predicted proteins | sample 199451 | NCBI WGS metagenome assembly JDSH01 (sample SAMN02584198, study PRJNA231836) | bioreactor metagenome | isolation source: continuous culture bioreactor electron acceptor NO2- transfer2 day 38 after... | place: Germany: Bremen | reverse complement strand
CCCCCCCTCACCCCCCCCACCCCCCCTCAGTGCGAAGATGAGGTCGATTGGCTCCGGCTCTTGCGCTCACGCCGTGTTGGTGTGACCACCTTCTACAGATTGATGACCGAACACGGCTCGGCGAAAGCTGCGCTGGAGGCCCTGCCTGAAGTCGCACGCGCGGCCGGCGTCAAGGACTACCAGCTTTGCCCGGTCGCCGTGGTCGAGGATGAGATGAAGCGCGCCCGGTTCGCCGGTGCCCGGCTGATTGCCCGCGGCGCGCCCGAATACCCCCCCCGCGCTGACCGAAATCTCCGACGCACCGCCGCTTCTTTGGGCGATGGGGGGGGACATCACCACCCTGCACCGCCCCCCCACCGTGGCCCTGGTCGGTGCGCGCAACGCGTCGTCCTTGGGCACGCGCATGGCCCGGAAACTGGCGGGCGACCTGGCCGAAGCAGGGTTCACCATCGTCTCGGGCCTGGCGCGTGGGATCGACACGGCAGCCCATGGCGCGGCCCTGGAAAAGGGCACCACCGCCGCCGTGATGGCGGGCGGGGGGGTCGATGTGCTCTACCCCCCCAAGGAAAACACCGTGCTGGGCGAAGAAATCGCACGCCAGGGCGTGCGCCTGTCCGAACAACCCATGGGGGGGCTGAGCCCCCCCATGCGCGGCATTTCCCGCGCCGCAACCGCATTATCTCCGGCCTGGCCCAGGCCGTGGTCGTGGTGGAGGCGGCGGCAAAGTCCGGGTCGCTGATCACGGCGCGCGACGCGCTTGACCAGGGGGGGCGTGAAGTACTGGCCGTGCCGGGCCACCCGTTTGATGCCCGCGCCTCAGGCTGCAACATGCTGATCCGCGACGGCGCTTTGCTGGTGCGTGGCCCAAAGGACGTGATCGAAGCCGTGCAACAGGCCCTGCCTGACGTGGACACGGTCGAACCGGTTCTCACCCCCCCCGTCGAAACTCCAGCACCCCCCCAACGCCGCCCCCCCCATGCCGATCATCTGGCCCTGCACAAACAGATCCTTGACCGGCTGGGCCCCCCCAGCCCGGTTGCCGAAGACCAGTTGATCCGTGACCTTGGCGCAGATGCGGCACAGGTCGCCCGTGACCTGACCGACCTGGAGCTGGAAGGCCAGGTGCAGCGCGAGCCCGGCGGATTGCTGTCGCGCGCCCACTGAGCTGCCCGGCACAAGTCTGCCCCCCCTTCCCCCCCTTTTCCGGATAACGGATGATGTTCGGCTGACGCTCTATTGCTCCACAATGTCGCACCCGCGTCTTCCGCGATTCTTGCAGAAATGTTACAGAACGCTTGCGCTGCGTTGCAGCATGACTATAACTGGTCAGAAATCCTGACCAGTGAGCAGACGGGGGGGGAGCCTGCCATGCCTGATTTTCAGAAGATCCTGATCGCCAACCGCGGCGAGATCGCCATTCGCGTGATGCGCGCGGCCAATGAGATGGGGGGGAAAAAGACCGTTGCGGTCTATGCCGAGGAAGACAAGCTCGGCCTGCATCGTTTCAAGGCGGATGAACCTATAAGATCGGCGAAGGGATGGGCCCCCCCGTGGCCGCCTACCTGTCGATTGACGAGATCATTCGCGTCGCCAAGGAAAGCGGCGCCGACGCGATCCATCCGGGTTATGGTCTTCTGTCCGAAAACCCCCCCGATTTCGTGGATGCCTGCACGGCGAACGGCATTACCTTCATCGGCCCGAAGGCCGAAACCATGCGCGCCCTTGGCGACAAGGCCAGCGCCCGCCGGGTCGCGATCGAGGCTGGTGTCCCTGTGATCCCGGCGACCGAGGTTCTGGGCGACGACATGGACGCGATCCGTGCCGAGGCGGATGAGGTCGGCTATCCCCCCCTGATGCTGAAAGCCTCCTGGGGGGGCGGTGGCGGACGCGGCATGCGCCCGATCTTCGCCGCCGACGAGCTGGAAGAAAAGGTGCTGGAAGGCCGCCGCGAGGCCGAAGCGGCCTTCGGCAATGGCGAAGGCTATCTGGAAAAGATGATCACCCGCGCCCGCCATGTCGAGGTGCAGATCCTGGGCGACACCCACGGCGCGATCTACCACCTTTACGAACGCGACTGTTCGGTCCAGCGCCGCAACCAGAAAGTCGTCGAGCGCGCGCCCGCCCCCCCCTACCTGTCCGAAGCCCAGCGCGAGGAGATCTGCGAGTTGGGCCGCAAGATCTGCAACCACGTGAATTACCAATGCGCGGGCACGGTCGAATTCCTGATGGATATGGAGACCGGCAAGTTCTACTTCATCGAGGTAAACCCGCGGGTGCAGGTCGAACATACGGTCACCGAAGAGGTCACCGGCATCGACATCGTACAGGCGCAAATCCTTATTTCCGAAGGAAAATCCCTGGCGGAAGCACCGGCAAGGCCTCGCAATACGACATTCGTCTGAACGGTCACGCACTGCAAACGCGTGTCACCACGGAAGACCCGCAGAACAATTTCATCCCGGACTATGGCCGCATCACCGCCTATCGGTCCGCGACCGGTATGGGCGTACGTCTGGACGGCGGCACGGCTTATGCAGGCGGCGTGATCACGCGCTATTATGACAGTCTGCTGACCAAGGTCACGACCTGGCGCCGACGCCCGAGAAGGCCATCGCCCGCATGGACCGCGCCCTGCGCGAGTTCCGCGTGCGCGGCGTGTCCACGAACATCGCCTTTGTCGAGAACCTGCTGAAGCACCCGACCTTCCTGAACAACCAGTATACGACGAAGTTCATCGACGAGACACCGGACCTGTTCAAGTTCAAGAAGCGCCGCGACCGGGCCACCAAGATCCTGACCTATATCGCCGACATCACCGTGAACGGCCATCCGGAGACCGAGGGCCGCCCGCTGCCCGCCGAGGATCTGAAGGCCCCCCCGAAAGCCCCCCCCGCGCCCCCCGTGCGGAACCGGCCTATGGCACCCGCAACCTGCTGGAAGAAAAAGGTCCGCAGGCGGTGGCGGACTGGATGGCGGCGCAAGAACAGTTGCTTCTGACCGACACGACCATGCGCGACGGGCATCAGAGCCTGCTGGCCACTCGCATGCGGTCGATCGACATGATCAAGGTGGCACCAAGCTATGCGGCCAACCTGCCGCAGCTCTTCTCGGTGGAATGCTGGGGGGGCGGCGCGACCTTCGACGTGGCTTACCGGTTCCTGCAGGAATGCCCCCCCTGGCAGCGTCTGCGCGATCTGCGCGCGGCCATGCCGAACGTCATGACGCAGATGCTGCTGCGCGCCTCCAACGGGGGGGTGGGTTACACCAACTACCCGGACAATGTTGTGCAGGAGTTCGTGCGCCAGGCGGCCGTGACCGGCGTGGATGTCTTCCGCGTTTTCGACAGCCTGAACTGGGTCGAAAACATGCGCGTCGCAATGGATGCGGTGGTGGAGGCAGGCAAGGTCTGCGAGGGCACGATCTGCTATACCGGCGACATCCTGGACCCGAACCGCGCGAAATATGACCTGAACTACTATGTGAACATGGGCAAGGAGCTGCGCGACGCGGGCGCTCATGTGCTGGGTCTGAAAGATATGGCGGGGGGGCTGTTGAAGCCCGCCGCGGCCTCGAAGCTGATCAAGGCCCTGAAAGAAGAGGTCGGGCTGCCGATCCACTTCCACACCCACGACACCTCGGGCATTGCCGGGGGGGCCACCATCCTGGCCGCCGCCGACGCGGGTGTGGATGCGGTGGACGCGGCGATGGACGCGTTTTCCGGCGGCACCTCGCAGCCCTGTCTGGGCTCGATCGTGGAAGCCCTGCGCAATACCGACCGCGACACCGGTCTGGACATCAGCGCAATCCGCGAGGTTTCGAACTATTGGGAAGGCGTGCGCGCGCAATATGCGGCGTTTGAAAGCGGGCTCGAAGCCCCCCCGGCCTCGGAAGTCTATCTGCACGAAATGCCGGGCGGGCAGTTCACCAACCTCAAGGCGCAGGCGCGCTCGCTGGGGGGGTTGGAGGAACGCTGGCCGGAAGTGGCTCAGGGCTATGCCGATGTGAACCAGATGTTCGGTGACATCGTGAAGGTGACGCCCTCGTCCAAGGTGGTTGGCGACATGGCGCTGATGATGGTCAGCCAGGGTCTGACCCGCGACGACGTCGAAAACCCGGACACCGACGTGGCTTCCCGGATTCGGTCATCGACATGATGAAGGGCAACCTGGGCCAACCGCCCGGCGGCTTCCCGAAAGGCATTGTCGACAAGGTGCTGAAAGGGGGGGCCAAGCCCGACACCTCGCGCCCTGGGGGGGCCCACCTGAAACCGGTCGACCTGGAGAAAGCTCGCGCGGAACTGTCTGCGGAGCTGGAAGGCTTCAAGGTCGATGACGAGGATCTGAACGGCTACCTGATGTATCCCAAGGTCTTTCTGGATTACATGGGCCGCCACCGGACTTATGGCCCGGTGCGCACCCTGCCCACGCGCACCTTCTTCTATGGCATGGAGCCGGGCGAGGAGATCGAAGCCGAGATCGACCCCCCGGCAAGACCTTGGAAATCCGTCTGCAGGCGGTTGGCGAGACACGTGAAGATGGCGAGGCCAAGGTATTCTTCGAACTCAACGGCCAACCGCGCGTGATCCGGGTGCCCGACCGCAAGGTCAAGGCCTCGACCCAGGCCCGCGCTAAGGCTGAAGCGGGCAATGCGAACCACATCGGCGCGCCGATGCCCGGCGTGGTTGCCAGCGTGGCCGGCACCGTGGGCAGCCAGGTGAAGGAAGGCGACCTGCTTCTGACCATCGAAGCCATGAAGATGGAGACTGGCATCCACGCCGAACGCGATGCCACGATCAAGGCAGTGCATGTCACCCCCCCCGGCGCACAAATCGACGCCAAAGATCTGCTGGTCGAGCTGGAATGATGCGCCGCGCCACCGTCACGATTGGCCTGGTCCTTGGCCTTTGCTCTGGACCGCTCTGGGCTGGGGGGGATCCAACCGTGGAATTCCTGCCCGACGATCCGAAGATGACCCAAGCCCAGGCGGATGCCGGCACTACACTGAACAGGTTCCTGACCCATGCACTGAACGCGAATGGGTTGGGATACCCCCCCAACGCGAGCGTGAAGGTGGCCTTCGAGACACCGGAACGCGGCGCGCAAGCGGCCGAAGTGATCTGGGTGGCGCGTCTGAAACGGGAACCCGACGGGTTCAGCGGCGAGCTGGCCAATGAACCCGCCGCCCTGCCCGGCCTTCACCTGGGCGATCCGGTCCGCTTCACCCGCGACCAGATCCGCGATTGGGCCTGGCAGGATGCAGCCAGCGGCAAGCTCTTTGGCCATTACACCACGCGGGTGATCGTGACGGGTCTGCCGGCGGAACAGGCGGCCGCAATCCTTCAGATCCTGTCACAGGACCCTCTGCCTTCCCATTGGTAAGGATTGACAGGCGCGGCCGTGCTGCCCACCGTCAGCGCTCACGCGATGACGGAGGCGCGCAATGTTCCAGATCACAGCCATCTATGCCGGGCTTGCGGCGCTTCTGTTCACCTGGCTGAGCTTTCGCATCAGCCTGATCCGTCTGCGCACACGGGTCAGCTATGGTGATGGCAAGGACCGCGTGCTGGGCCGTGCGATCCGCATGCAGGGCAATTCGGCCGAGTACCTGCCGATGGGCCTGATTCTGGTTGGCCTGGCCGAGGCGCTGAACGCACCTGCGGGCGTCGTGCATCTGCTGGGGGGCTGATGCTTCTGGGTGGTCGTGTGGCCTATCTGATCGGCTATGGGCGGGAAAAACAGATCCTTCTTTTGCGCCAGGCCGGGATGCTGGCAACCTACCTGCAACTGGCCCTGGGCGGCGTGGCCGTGCTGCTGCATGCGGTCCTGTGAGCGGCCAAAGTTTTTCGCGTTTTTCTCACTTTTCCCCCCCTTGCGGCCCCCCCGCGGCATATTTCCTATTTCACGCCTCACCCAAGGAAGCGGGCGTAGCTCAGGGGGGGTAGAGCATAACCTTGCCAAGGTTAGGTCGGGCGTTCGAATCGCCTCGCCCGCTCCAACATCCTCCCACCCCCCCGGAGGACTTTGGGATTGGACCCGGAAACGGGCTGATCACAAGGTGGGTCGTAACCGAGCCGACGTAACTGGCTGGACGTGAGCGGGCGTAGCTCAGGGGGGGTAGAGCATAACCTTGCCAAGGTTAGGGTCGGGCGTTCGAATCGCCTCGCCCGCTCCAATATCTCAAAACGGCCTCCGGCAGCTTGCCGGGGGGGGCCGTTTTGCAATCCGGCTGATCGCGCCAGCTGAGTCTGGGCATAAAAAAAGGGCCTTGCGGCCCGAAACTCGTCAATCATCGTTCTGGTCCCTCAGGCCTCTCCGCCCGCCGCCTCACGAGAGGCAATCTCGTGGATCATCGAGCGCAGCCGTGCCTTGACCTTCTCATCGGCAATCGAAGCCAGCGCCTGGGCCGCCCGCGCCGTGCGGTCGTCGATCAGGTCGCCGGCCCCCCCCGCATCGGCACCGTCCAGACCTTCGAAAAAAACGCTTGGCCCGACGTCAAGAAGACGCGCGATTTCATACAGTTTGCTGGCCGAAACCCGGTTGTGGCCAGTCTCGTATTTCTGCAGCTGCTGAAAGGATAACCCCCCAGTTTTGCAGCCACATCTGCCTGGGTCATGCCGCGCAACAGCCGCACTTCCCTGATCTTGCGCCCGACATGGGCGTCAACAGGATGGTTCATTTGTGTGTCCCCCCCGCGTGAATCTCGCTTAACGAGAGTGCATTTTTGGGGGGGCCGGAAATTCAATTGATGAGGTTTGAACCTACATGGGGGGGGTGGATTTCTTTCCTGAAATGGGTGATAAATCACCCCCCCTATCCTTTCGGAGAATGTCTGGAGACACCCATGCCACCGCCGCCCCCCCTGCTTCTCGAAATGATGCGCTCCTTCGTGTCTCTGGCCGCGACGTTGAACCTGTCGCGCACGGTGGAGGATTTGAACAGCACCCGCCAAACCGTGCGTCGTCACATCGCCACGCTGGAAGAGCACAAGGGCGGCCCGCTTTTCACCATCGTGGACCGCAAGTACCGGCTGACCGATCTTGGCCGCCATTCCCTGCCCGAAGCAAGTGAGCTGGTCCTGCGCGCCGAAGCCTGGCTGGATGGACGTTCCTACCATGTCAGGGGGGGGCTGCAGCGGTTAAACCTCAACATGCCAGATGGATATCCCTACCACCTGCAACAACAGCCCTTGTCGCGGATTTGGCGGGACAGTTCGCCGCTGCTTCTGGAAGGGCTCCGGATCTGGGGGGGACGGGCCTGCGGCAAGGTGGAATGCCCGCAATATGCGGCGATCCGCCCTTGGCTGATGCTGTTTCGAAAGCATCAGGATGAATGGATCTGCGTCGATGTGGGCGAGAAAAGCTCTTACACCACCTTTTATGGCTGGGCCTGGCAGCGCAGTTCGATCGGGAGGCCAATCTCGGCCCTGCCCGCGGGCAGTGACTTCGGTCAGCTTCTGACCATCCCCCCCTTCGAGGATGTGCTGACCCGAGGTGGCGCGCGGCTGGACCACATCCACACCGCCATTGCCCCCCCGACCGAAGGCCCGAATGCGGGGGGGCAACATGTGCCGATCAGTTACCAACGCCTGCTGACCGCCTGCCGCTTCCCGGACGAAAGCTTCGCGCTCGCTTCATTGGTCGATCGCACCTACAATGTCGAGATCGAAGGCGTCAGCACCGAAGAGATACACGCAATGGACCAGCAAATGGTCATGGACGTGGACATCCACGCCGAAATTGCCGCCTGGCAGGAAAAGCAGGGAACCGCAGACGCATAGCGGTCACAGGCTGGCACGCAATCGATTTGCCGCCTTCCCCCCCGCCGCGCCTGACGCGCCTATAACCGCCCGGACAATACGAGGGACAGCCATGCGCACAGCCAAGGTCACGCGGGCAACCGCCGAAACCGATATCTCCGTCCAGGTGAACCTGGATGGCACCGGAGCCTATGACAACCAGACCGGCGTGGGGGGGTTCTTCGACCACATGCTGGACCAACTGGCGCGCCATTCGCTGATCGACATGACGATCCGCGCCAAGGGGGGGGATTACCACATCGACGACCACCACACGGTCGAGGATACAGGCATTGCCCTGGGTCAGGCCCTGGCACAGGCGCTTGGCGACAAGAAGGGCATCCGGCGCTATGGCGAATGCCACCTGCCGATGGACGACGCACAGGTACGCTGCGCGCTGGACCTGTCCGCGCGATCCTTCCTGGTGTGGAACGTGGACCTGCCGACCCCCCCCAAGATCGGCACATTCGACACCGAGCTGGTGCGCGAGTTCTTCCAGGCCTTCGCGACCCATGGCGGGATCACCCTTCACGTGGACCAGATCCACGGCTTCAACTCGCACCACATCGCCGAGGCCGCCTTCAAGGCCGTCGCGCGCGCCCTGCGCATCGCGGTCGAGACCGATCCGCGCAAGGCGGATGCAATCCCCCCCTCGACCAAGGGCGCGCTATAAGCCCACCTGTGCTATCCTCGGCAATGAGATTTGCAGGGAGGAATTACAATGTCCGACAATGACACCGCCCATATGGGCGGCTGCCTCTGCGGCGACCTTCAGTATCGGGTTAACGGCGCGCCCCCCTGTGGGTCACCGCCTGTTTCTGCCGCTTCTGCCAGCGGGCCACCGGCACACTTGGCGTGGTGGAGCCGATCTTCGATGTCGCTCAGTTCGCCATGACCACGGGCACGCCTGCGCGCTACGACCATGTGTCGAACGGCAGCGGCAAGCTGGTGCATGTGCATTTCTGCGCGACCTGCGGCACCAAGACCCATCTGACCTTTGAACGCTGGCCGGACCGGCTGGGCGTCTATGCGGGCACATTCGACGATCCGGGCTGGTTCGACTTTACACCAGAGAACAGCAAATTCATCTTCCTCGACAGTGCGGTGCGCGGCGCGATGGTGCCCGCCGGGTTCAAGACCTTTCGCCAGCACGCGGCCACGTCGGACGGCACCCCCCCGTTGGAGCCGGACATCCTGGACGAAATCCTGCATATCCGCTGAAGGCTTGGCAGCGGTCTCCGCTTGCGCTAGGCAGCGGGCACAAGACCCAGCGCCGAGGAGAGCCAGACATGCTGACCGCCATCATCGACTACGAAAGCGGCAATCTGCATTCGGCGGAGAAGGCGTTTCAGCGCATGGCGCGCGAGACCAATGCGGGCACTGTCATCGTGACCTCGGACCCTGAGGACGTGGCCCGCGCCGACCGGCTTGTCCTGCCAGGAGACGGGGGGGCGTTCCCGGCCTGTTGGAAGGCGCTTTTTGACCATCGCGGCATTTTTGAAGCGGTGGATGAGGCGGTGAACCAAAAAGGCCGTCCGTTCATGGGCATCTGCGTCGGCATGCAGATGCTGGCCTCGGTCAGTCGCGAATATGTGGACACGGACGGGTTTAACTGGATCAAGGGCGAAGTGGTGCGCATTTCCCCCCCGACCGATCCGGCGTTCAAGGTGCCCCCCATATGGGGGGGTGGAACGACCTGGTGATCGACAATCCCCCCCATCCGGTTCTGGCGGGTGTCGAAACCGGCGATCACGCCTATTTCGTGCATTCCTACCACATGCAGGTGGCGAACCCTGCCGAGCGTCTGGCCCATTGCGACTACGCGGGCGACATCACCGCCATCGTGGGGGGGCGCGACAACATCATTGGCATGCAGTTCCACCCGGAGAAAAGCCAGGAGGCCGGGTTGCACATGATCGGCAACTTCCTGACCTGGGCCCCCCCGTAAGCCGGGACATGCAAACAAAAGGGCCGGACGTTTACGCCCGGCCCAGAAATCCACGTCAGATCGGTCCGCTTACTGCTTGGTCCAGACCCCCCCGCCCTCGCGGCAGATGCCCAGAACGCAGCCCGACACGCTCAGACGACCGCCGGTCAGGACCAGCTTAGAGTTGTAGGTCTTGTCGCGATCCGGCGAATAGACCTTACCGCGATAAAGCCCGTCGCCCTTGTGAACCGTATCCCAGATCAGCTTCCGGCCAACATTGTCCGACTGCATCTCGGCCCCCCCGTCCGGCCCGAAAGCCTTGATCAGCGTGCCACAGAACGCATTGCCGCAGGTGGTCACCTGGATCAGCCGGAATTGCCGTTGTCATCCTTCGCGGTGCGCCACATCCCCCCCTCGATGGGATCCGCGGCAAAGGCCGGCAAGGCGAGGCCGATCAGCATCACCGCGGCTGCAAAAAGTTTCTTCATGGTTTCCTCCCATTGGTTTTGCCGCATCCTGACCCGCCCCCCCAACCCGATCTGGCAACCGTGACGTTAAGGCAGCCCTCCGGCTTGGCAAAGCCCCCCCGCGCGCATGGCAAAAGCAGCGCGAATAGACAGGAGGCCCCCCCCATGATCCTTTACCCCCCCGCCATCGACCTGAAAGACGGCCAATGCGTGCGCCTTCTGCGCGGCGAAATGGAGGCGGCGACCGTCTTCAATGACGACCCGGCCGCCCAGGCACGGGCCTTTCAGGATGCTGGCTGCGAGTGGATCCACCTGGTGGATCTGAACGGTGCTTTCGCAGGTGAGCCGGTCAATGCCGCAGCGGTCGAGGCGATCCTGGGCGCAATCGACGTACCGGCCCAACTGGGCGGCGGCATTCGCGACATGGCCACGATCGCCACCTGGATCGAAAAGGGCCTGAGCCGTGTGATCCTGGGAACCGTCGCGGTCGAGAACCCGGACCTGGTGCGCGAGGCCGCGCGCGCGTTCCCTGGCAAGGTGGCCGTGGGCATCGACGCGCGTAACGGTCGCGTGGCCACCAAAGGCTGGGCGGAAGAGACGGACGTAATGGTCACCGATCTCGCGAAAAGTTTCGAAGACGCGGGCGTCGCGGCGATCATCTACACCGACATCAACCGCGATGGCGCGATGCAGGGGGGGCCGAACACCGAGGCCACCGCCGACCTGGCCCGCGCCGTGTCGATCCCGGTGATCGCTTCGGGCGGTGTCTCGTCGCTTGATGACCTGCGCGCGCTGAAGTCCTGCGGTGCCGATCTGAACGGTGCCATCTCCGGCCGCGCGCTTTATGATGGTGCGATCGACTTGGCCGAGGCGCTGTCGGTGCTGAAATGACCCGTAAGCGGCTGGGCCTTCTGCTGATCGTGATCTCGGTCCTGCCCTTCCTTGGGCAGATTGCCGGGCTCTTGGCAATTGGTATGGCGGGTTGCACCGGGCCGGATTGCGCCTGGCTGACCACCCTGCCCGGCCGCATTGCCGGAACCGCCGTGAACGCGGGCACATGGGTCCTGTTTACCGCCCCCCCCTTGGGGGGTGCTTGGATTGATCCTGTTGATCGTCGACGGGCTGAAGGGTGCGACGCCCACCGACTGACATTGCACGAACGCCCCCCCGCTTGCCCTATCACAGCCCCCCCGCAAGAACCCCCCCGGAGGCGACATGCTGAAAACCCGCATCATCCCCCCCTGCCTGGACGTGGCCGAAGGGCGCACGGTCAAGGGCGTGAACTTCGTCGATCTGATCGACGCGGGCGACCCGGTGGAACAGGCGCGCGCCTATGATGCCGCTGGCGCGGACGAGCTGGTGTTTCTGGACATCAAGGCGACCCATGAGAACCGCGGCACCATGTTCGACCTGGCCACACGCACGGCGGAACACTGTTTCATGCCGCTGACCATCGGTGGCGGCGTGCGCAGCCCTGAGGATGTGCGCGACCTGCTGCTGGCCGGTGCCGACAAGGTCAGCTTCAACTCCGCCGCCGTGGCCGACCCGGACGTGGTCGCGCGCGCAGCGGACCGGTTCGGCAGCCAGTGCATCGTGGTGGCCATCGACGCCAAGACCATTGAAACGGACGCGGACGGCAATGGCGTCAAATGGGGGGGTATCTTTACCCATGGCGGGCGCAAACCGGCGCTGGACAAGGATGGCCACCAGATCGACGCGGTCGAGTTTGCCAAGACCGTTGAGGCCAAGGGCGCGGGAGAGATCCTGCTGACCTCGATGGATCGCGACGGCACCAAGGCCGGGTTCAACCTGCCCTTGACCCGCGCAATCTCGGACGCGGTAAACGTGCCGGTGATCGCTTCCGGCGGTGTCGGCACGCTCGATCACTTGGTCGAGGGCGTGACCGAAGGCCATGCCAGCGCGGTACTGGCGGCTTCCATTTTCCACTTTGGTGAATACACCATCCGTGAGGCCAAGGAACACATGGCCGCTGCGGGCATCCCGATGAGGCTGTGATGAGCACTCTTGAAACCCTCGAAGCCACCATTCAGGCACGCCTGAAAGCTGATCCCGACAGTTCCTGGACGGCCAAACTCTTGTCCAAGGGACCGGAAAAATGCGCCGAGAAGTTCGGGGGGGAAGAGGCCATCGAGGCCGTGATCGCGGCGGTCAGAAATGACCGCGGGAACCTGACCTACGAGGCCGCGGACGTGCTTTATCACCTGCTGGTCATGCTGGCCGCGCGGGATGTGCCGCTGGCCGACGTTCTGGCGGAACTGGACCGGCGCCAGGGCACCTCTGGCATTGAGGAGAAGGCCGCGCGCGGGTAGCCGCCCTGCATTGGCGGCCCCCCCACGCGCGTTCCTGCCTAGATCGCCCTCAAGATCGGACGCCCGAACAGCGTCCGTTTCACCGACCCGCGCGACGTAGCTGCCTGTGCGCGGAACATGGCAAAAATACCGGGATAGGATCCCTTGATCTCTTGGGTCATGGCAGACCTCCTTGAACAGCCCGCCACAGAATTGCACCAAGATGAACAGGTGGTTAACCAATACGCTCGGACAGCTCCGACAACGTCAAATCCCCCCCGAAAAGTCGCGGATATTCAATGGCCGGGCAGCGGTCCATGACCACGTCCACCCCCCCAGCCTTCCGCGCTTCTTCGGCAGCGGCGTCGTTCACCACGCCCAACTGCATCCACACGGTTTTCAGATTGGGCAGATGCGCAAGAGCCGCATCGACGATCGGTGCCACCGCCTCGGATCGGCGGAAGATGTCCACCATATCAACGTCAGGCGGCAGCGAGGCCAGATCCGGCACCACCTCCTCGCCGAACATTTCCTGCCCGGCCAGGCCCGGATTGACGCCGATCACACGGTACCCGCGTTCAGAAAGGTAACGCGCCACCCCCCCGTTGGACGCGCGTTCCGGTTTGTGCGACAGCCCCCCCACCACGGCAATGGTGCGGGTACGTCTCAGAATGTCTTCGATACTACTCATGCGCCCAGTCTAACCTATTCATCTTCATAAAAAAAGCGCCCGGGGGGGGATGCCCGGGCGCAGAGTGTGTGGAACGAGGGACAGTGAAGTGAGATATCGGGGGGGGTTCCACGCCCCCCCGCTCTCATGAAACAGATAGGATCTCATTCGTCTCATAAAAGAGGGTGTAAAGAAGTTGTGAAGATCGGGTTAACACCCCCCCGTGATCACGCCTCCAGAATGCCCGGCCAATTTGCGCGACCCTTGGCGATGTTGCCGGGCACGTCCTTCAACCACAGCTCGCGTGCGCGCAGATTGGCGTTCAGATACAGGCGATCTTCGTAGACGGTCCAGGCTTCGGGCTGCGTGGGGGGGGCAAGATAGCCCAGGCTGGCCGCATAGGCGCAGTAGCCGCCGAAATTCGGGGGGGTAAACCGCTCCCGATCCGCAAGGAACATGTCGCGGTTGGCGGCAGAGGCGAATCGCAGCGTGGCATCGTCCCAATCGGCAGTAAACTCGGCCAGCCCTTCAACGGGCCTGCCCGCGGTGAAATAGGCAACCGGGTCATAGCCATTGATCGCCACGCCGCCTGTGTTGAAAACAGAGGGGGGGCTGGCGGCCTGGGCCATCTGGGCGAAAGCGGGGGGGATCAGCGGGACGGCGGCAAAGCCGGCAAGCAGGGAACGGCGGGTCAGCATCGGGGGGGGCTCCTTTCGGTTGGTTTTCCCCCCCAATCTGGCGTCAAAGGCGCGCGGCGTAACCCCCCCGCCTCGCGCGCCTGTGACCTGTTGTGTGCGATATTACATCTTTGCCCGCGCCGCATAGAGCCCCCCCACCGCGGCGGCATTCGAGACGTTCAACGACCCGAAACCACGCGCAGCGTCGATCTTGATCAGCGCATCGCAGGTTTCCTTGGTGCGCTGGCGCAGCCCCCCCGGCCCCCCCTCGGCCCCCCCCAGGACCAAGCCAATGGCGCGGCCCTTCGCGCCCTCCAATGCCTGATCCAGCGTGACCTCGGCCTCGCCATCCATGCCGTAAAGCAGGAACCCCCCCATCTCGCGCAGGGCCTCCATGGTGTCGGCCAGGTTGCGCACTTTCAGATAGGGCTGACGTTCCAGCGCGCCGGAGGCGGTCTTGGCCAGCGCCCCCCCGGTCTCGGGCGCGGAGTTGCGGGCAGGAGCGATAACCGCCCGCGCGCCGAAGACCTCCGCCGAGCGTAGGATGGCGCCCACATTATGCGGGTCGGTTACCCGGTCCAGAAGCACAACCAGCGGCGCGCCCTCGCCCTGCAGGCAGACCTCCTCCAGTGAGCCCCCCCAGGACAGCGGTTTCACTTCCAAAGCGGCCCCCCCCTGGTGCACCGAGCCTGGGTCGATCGGCACCGAGAACTTGCGCGGATCGACGATCTCCGGCTCCATGCCGGATGCGGCAATCGCCTCAGCCAGCTTGTCGGCGGCATTCTTGGTCACGACCAGTCGCAGGCGTTCGCGGGCGGGGGGGTTCATCAGTGCATCACGCACCGCATGCAGGCCGAAAAGCCAGACAGTCTGAGCCGCCGCGGCACGTTTCGATTGCTCTTTTTCAATGACCCATTTGGGCTTCTTCATGGGTCCGTTCCCCCCCTGCATGTATGACAGGCGCAGGTAATGCGTCAGAGAATGCCTCATCGCAAGTAATTTTCCGGTTGACGACGCTTTTCACTGGCTTATTCAGCCCCCCCTCACGTCAGGCGCGCACGCGCCGGGCAAGTGGGCGACAGGCCGCAAGGTGTGGCAGGGGGGGACTGTAACTCCCTCGCGGAGACGCACGCTTGGTTCGATTCCAAGGTCGCCCACCACTTCCCCCCCTCGAAGACGGATGAAAGTGGGCGCTATTTGAGTGGCGTCATTTCGTCGCGGTCAGCAAGTTTCCACACGAAATCGCGGAAATTCCTGGGCTTTTTCAAATGTTTTGGCAATAATTTGCACAAAACGGGCGGGTTTCCGCTTAGGGGGGGAAGCTTTAGGTTTACCCTTTGTTGACCAAATTCGCCGATCAATGCGAAACGTCGCCAATTGCCGCGCCAAGCGGCCTACAGGACCACTTACGGGACAGAGAAGCGAATGATCCGACTTGCACCACTCAAGCGCATGGCCTTTGCTATGTCTATGGCTGTTGCTTCCCTTGCGGCCACAGAGGCGCAAGCGTTGATCCTCTGCGGCGACGACATGACCCGCGATATCCCGCGCCGCAGCGCACGGGCCTCTGCTGGTAGCGCGGTGATGGACCGCGTGATGAGCCTGGGCGGGGGGGTCGAGCGTGACCGCGCCATTACTCGTGAAGTGCTGTCGGGCAATATCCCTGATCACCTGCGCCAACTGGTTCCGGTTGGCTTTGACGGTGCGCTGTCGAACGGGCAGCCGGTCGTCGTCGTGCTCTGCGTGACGCCGGATTATCTGGCGGTCGGTTCGGAGCGTGACCATGTGCGCGTGCCGCTGGGCCTGCCCGCCGCCGCGCGCATTGCCGACGAGCTGGGCTTCTTCCTGCCCACCACCCGTATTGTCGATGCGATCTATGAACAGGCCGAGGTGCAACTGCCGCCCGCCCCCCCGATGGAACCGACCAGTGCGATGGTTACCACCGATTACATGCGCCGCCATGACGCGACCGTTTCGCGTCAGCGCGCCCGCGTGACGCGGTTCCTGGACACGCTGACCGCTGGTCAGAAGAAGGATCTGGTTCTGACAACCCGGCTCTACAGCAACCGTGGCCAGGTGGCGATCTATGGCTGGCACCGCCCCCCCAACGGACGCCCGATCCAACCGCTGTCGACCGTGCATGGCGCGCAATATGCAGACTACAGCCACGGCATTCGCCTGGTGGCCCGCATTGCCTATGTGAACGGGCGCAAGGTGCCGCTGGAAGAACTGATGCGCCACCCGGAACTGGCAAGTCTTGTCAGTTCCGAAGGCCCCCCCGTCGATCCGGCGCGTCTGCAGGCTTCGCTTTACTGAACCCGCAACTCTCAGAATTCGAAACGCCCGCCGAGATCTCGGCGGGCGTTTTTCGTTGCCGGGGGGGAAAGCTTCACTCTGAAGGGTTTCGGCTTTAACCTGAGACGGGAAAAGCCGAAACGCGGTAAGATCTATCAATGGTGTGGGCGTTTCGCGACAAACCTGTGCGTCAGGTTTATCCCGAAACGCTTTAGTTCACCGACTTGCAGCACCGGAATCCCAGGTGATAGTTCGCGTGGCTGCCCGTGCTCATCACCTGGCTGCCATGCCAATAGGGCGCGCGCCAGCGGCACCAGTCCTCGTGTGCGCGGTACTTGTCGAAGATGAACCAGGAGCCCTTCATCTCGGTCACCCCCCCCATGCCGCCGGCCGAGGTCATCTGACCGGGTGCCATCGGCAGGTTCATGTGCTCCGCCGCATTGCCATGTTGATCATACACCCCCCCCAGCGCGGACACGCAGCCGGGAAATGCACCGGTTGGATAGGTGTTCGATCCACAACGCCCGAAACCGCCCCCCCCATTGCAGCCGGGGGGGCTTTTCGAGCTGTTGGCCGCACAGACGCCGCGTTGGTAGTTGGGCCCATAAGCCCAGGTCTTGGTGGAGGCATAGCGGCTGTTGTGCCGGTTGCGCATGGCAGCCACGGACCCGGCACCGAAAGGATAATCCGGTTCGGTCAGCGCGCCGGCGCAGGCCCCCCCTTCCCATTCATGTGCATCGCAAAGCCGTTTGCCTTGCGCAGCACAGACCTGCGCCGCCTCGCGCGCCTTGATCCAGACCACCGGATAGGTACAGGGGGGGATGTTCGGAAACTCGAACATGTCGATACAGGCCTTGGCATCCTCTGGCCGTTGGGTGGCGGGGGGGTCATAAAGCGGTGCCATGTAGCGGTCGCCGCAGATGCGCCGGTTCTGCGCATTGTCATAGCTTGACGGCCCGCCGGGGGGGATGCGTGCCGCACATTGTTCGGGCGTCAGCGGATGGACCGATATCGCCGGATTGCCCTGACCGGCAAATCCGGAGGCGGCAAAGATTTCCTTGATCCGCGCCATCTCGCGCGCAGACAGGTTGTGCACCCTGTCGAGCTGGTCGAACATTCGGGCATTCTGCTGGGCCAGGGTTTCGGCGGCCGCCGGGGGGGCGGCGAGGCTTGTAAGGATCAGCAGAATACGCAGCATCATGGATCAAGGTCCTCCTTCAAGGTCAGGTAGAAGAAATCGCGGTTATCGACGAACCCCCCCAGGTAGCGCGGGATGACGTCGCCGGACCGCGCACGTTTTTCGATCGCTGCCATGCCGGGCATCAGGTGTTCGACATGCAACGAACCTGCGTTGCGGGTGAACAGCGCCAGATGCGTATGCTCCATCGCGTTCATGTCCAGCAACATGGCGTAGTTACAGCCGTACCCCCCCTGGAAGGCACGCGCCATGGCAGACGGCGTGGCGGTCGAGAACCAGCCGTAGATCAACCACTGCTTTCCGTTCGCCTCTTTCATGCAGGCCCCCCCCGCGCGCAGGGTGCGCAGCTTGGCCTCGGCCGAGCCCGACCAGTTGCCCGGCCCCCCCCAATGGGGGGGCACCAGCGGGCCGGGAATACCGTCTTCGACCAACGGCACGCCGTTCTGGCGGGCAAAGCGAATGCGCGGCAGCATCGCATTGTCTTCCTCGGTCCAGGTCTTCATCGTAGGTGCCATCGGTCAGCACATAAAGCGTGGACAAGCGCGGCTGCAGCTTGGACAGGATCACACCGTTTTCGATGAACCGTAGTGGGTGCCATAGTTCAGGCGAATGTACTCACCCCCCCATTTGAACGCGGCGTGCTGGCGTTTGAAGCCGCCGGTAAAGACCGCCACGGCGCGGTCGGCCATCTGCGGCGGGATCATGCCCAGACGCACCAACGGGCGCGCGTGTTTCACGCCGTCCGGGCCGGGCATTCCACGCGGGCGCACATCCCAGGGCGGGCGCGGGGGGGACCATTCCAGGCCGGGATGCGCGGTGCCGACCGCATAGTTGATATCAAAGCGCGACAGGTCAAAGGCCACGAACTGCGCATTCGCGCGGCTTTCCACCCCCCCGTCCAGCCAGTTGGTCTTCCCCCCCTCACCCTTCAACACGCTCTCAGACAGGTGGCGCGGCTGCATGGTCGAGGTATAGACCCCCCCTTCGAGACCAGCGATCGGATACCAGAGCCCCCCCATGGTCATGGCCTTGTTATCCGCCCCCCCCTCAAAGCCCAGCGCATTATAGGTGCGCACCACCGGGCGATCCTCCAGCGCATAGTCCATGATGGCCGCGCCGGGGGGGCCGATGTCCAGACGCCCCCCCTGCCCGCTGGCTGACAGCGCCTCGGAGGTGGTCATCTCACTGTCGCGGAAGAACGTGCCCTTGACGAAGTTGACAATGCTTTCCCCCCCGCCCCCCCAGACGTTTTCACGCAGAAACTCGGTCGTGGCTTCAAGGTTCGAACGCGACCCCCCCGAGACCTGATTGCGCAGATAGATACGGTCCCCCCCACAAAGTGGTGCGAAGGGCAGACCGGTCTTGCGCGCATGGGTCAGCGATCCGCCCGACCCCCCCAGCCAGGGCGCGCATCGCCGCGCGCCATCATCATTTTCCACCACCAGGGCCGTGCGCCCTTCGGTAAAAAGCCGCAGCGTCTGGCCCGCAGGATTTGGATTTTCCAGGTGATAGCTGTCCTGAACCTTGCCTTCCGCCGTCTCCAGCCGCAGCAGGAACCAGCTGTTCACCGCCGGGTTCAAAGAAATCAGACGCACAACCCGCCCGTCTTTCAGGGGGGGGCGGTAACCTCCTCGCGAAATGGCTGCAGTTCGTGAATGCCCTTGGGGGGGCGCACTTCTTCATAGGCGGCCCATTGCGCTTCCAGTTCCTCGGCGGTCTGTGCCTGGGCCTGAATGCCCCCCCCGAACAACGCCCCCCCCGCCAGGCTACCCCCCCTTTAAATGACCAGTGTGACAAGGCCAAAGCTCCCTTCCTTCCAAGGCAAACGAGGTGTGCCCCCCCCGCTTTTGCCATAATGCTTTCGCGACTCGCGACATAGAATTGAAGTTTCGTTTAAACGCTTCTTCCTAAGGATATTGCGGCACAAATCTTAACCTGTCACCAATCTTGCCGAAAAAAACTGCACAAGAGACAAGATTGTGATCGGCAGAGGTCGGGTATTCATGACCCCCCCTGGGTCCGCCGAAGGCTCAGATCGCGTCTTGCACGCCTCCGAAAACGAACCGTTTATCCAGCCGATACTTGACCAGATACCCGACCGCCAGCCCGGCCACTGCCCCCCCTAGCTCGCGGGCCATTTCCGTGCCCCCCCAGACCGCCCAGGCCCCCCCGGCCTCTGCGCCCCCCCAGAAAATCGCGGTGGTGAGGACACCCATCAGGGTATAAAGGCCGAACTTGCGCCCGTGGGTCCCCCCCGCCCCCCCGGTCGAGAGGTCGAAGAAAATCCAGCGCTTGTCCAGGATGTATTTCAACACCAACCCGACCCCCCCGGTGCCAATCCCGATGGCCAGCGCCAGACTGCCCGCCCCCCCATCATAGGCCGCAAGGCTGACCCGCTGGGCGGCCAGGTTGGCAACCGTCGCCAGCACTGCAAAGCCGGCATATCGGGTGACCAGTTGTGTATTCGTCAGACGCGTCATGGGCGCGACTTGACCACGCAGCGGCCCCCCCTTGCGCAAGGTCTGCGCGCCATGGCATTTGGGTCAGGTTGCAGGAACACGGGGGGGACACCCAATGCAGATCGCCCATGTCACCGCCTCTGGCCGCGGAGAGACCAACAGGCTTCTGGCCCGCGCTGCTCAGGTTTTGGCGGGGGGGGAAGGCCTGCGCCTTGCGGGCACGGTGCAGACGGACACGGAGATCCCCCCCCGCTCCCCCCCGTTATGCGATATGGATGTGCTGGTTTTACCGGACGGGCCGAGGCTGCGCATCTCGACCAGTCTTGGCCCCCCCGGCGCGTCGGGCTGCCGTCTGGACCCTGCAGGGTTGGAGGACAGCGTGGCCCTGACTCTGGCCAATGTCGAACAGGGTGCCGACCTGGTGATCATCAACAAGTTCGGCAAGCAGGAAGCCGCAGGACGCGGTTTTCGAGACGCCATCGGCGCGGCGATGGTGACGGATATTCCCGTGCTGGTCGGGGGGGTGAACGAAGCCAACCGCCCTGCGCTTGATGACTTCTGCGAAGGTGCTGCCGAACGTCTGGAACCGTCGCTCGACGCAGTTCTCGACTGGGCCCGGCGCACTGTCAGAGACACAGGGTGCACATCTGCGTCCTGATATATGTCAAGGATCGCGTTCCTGTTCCGCGCTAACAAGAGGCAGGAACAAAGGGACCGACCTCTGTGCGGCTGACCGTCAAAACGAACCTGGCGATGCGCGTGCTGATGTTCTGTGCGGTAAATACCGGGCGAACCGTGCGCAAGACCGAAGTGGCCGAGGCCTGCAATGCCTCGGCAAACCATCTGGGTGTGATCATCAACCAGCTGGGCCATGGTGGCTTTCTGGAAACCACACGCGGGCGCGGCGGTGGCATTCGCCTCAGCCGTCCTCCGGCGGATATCAACGTGGGCGAAGTGTTCCGGGTGTTCGAGGCCGGCCTGCCTTTTGCCGAGTGTTTCTCGGCGCCGAAAACACCTGCCCGATCGCCCCCCCAACCTGTCGGTTGAAGATTGCCCTGAAACGCGCGCTGGACGCATTTTATGCCGAGCTCGACATGATCAGCCTGAATGAGCTGGTGGATGGCAACACCGGGCTTGAGCACCTGTTCGACCTGGAACAGATCCTCCGCATGAGCTGCGAACACGCCTGAGCGTTACCCCCCCGCAATGGCCGCCACCGCCTTCTCAACCGCCGCCCTGGTCAGATCCAGGTCCGCCTCGGTCAGGGCCAACGACGGGTAGAGCTTGCCCGGCGACTTGAACACGCCGTTTTCCCGCAGCACCGCGTTGTAGCGGGTGTTGACCGACGCGTCGTCATGGCGCGCCGAGCGATAGTCGCGACAGGCATTTTCAGTGAAATAGATGTCGAACAAGGTCGCGTCGCCGACCACCTGATGGGCAATACCCGCCGCCGTCAGGGCTTGGGACTGCATCTGCTGCAGCTCTTCGCCCAGCGCGCGCAGCCGGTCATAGGTGCCTTCGCGGCGCAGGATCTCCATCGTTTTCAGACCGGCGGCGGAGGCGACCGGGTTGCCCGATAACGTGCCCAGCTGCATCAGCCACTTGTCCTGCCCCCCCACCGCGTCCTTGTCGAAATGGGCCATGATCTGCACCGGGCCGCCAATCGCGGCCAGAGGGAAACCTCCGCCAGTGATCTTGCCCAGGGTACAGAGGTCCGGTGTCACTCCGTAACGTTCCTGCGCACCGCCGTAATCCAGGCGAAAACCGGTAACGATCTCGTCAAAGATCAAGAGCACACCGTGTGTGTCGCAGAGCGCCCGCAGCCCCCCCTCCAGATAGCCCGGCGCGGGCGGGATGATACGTTGCAGCGGCTCGGCAATGATGGCGGCGATGTCGTCATGTTCCTCCAGCAGGCTTGCGACCGCGGCAAGATCATTGAAGGGCGCGATCAGCATCTGGTCGGCCACGCCCTGCGGGATGCCCGCGCTGTCGGGCACGGCGGCAGGGAAGTTGCGTTCGATGGTGGGTGCCAGGCTCATCTGCGCCTCGGCGGACATGCGTGATAGCCGCCCTCGAACTTCAGGATCTTGTCGCGCCCCCCCGTATAAGCCCGCGCAAGGCGGATGGCATACATATCCGCTTCCCCCCCGCCCGAGGCGACAAACCGCACCTGTTCACAGCATGGCACCGCGTCGATGATCGCCTCTGCCAGCTCGATCCCCCCCTTGGTATTGTTGGCAAAAAAGGTCATGCCCCCCCTGGGCAGCTGTTCCAAGACGGCCTCCATCACCTCCGGATGGCCATGGCCCAGCAGCATGGGGGGGCCGGAGCCGATCAGATAGTCGACATATTCACGCCCATCCTCGTCCCAGACCCGCGACCCTTCGCCGTGGGAGATGATGATCCCCCCGGATCAAAATTTCCGAAACCGCCGGCGGGCAGTGCCTGTTTCGCGCGTGAAATCCACTCGTCCTGGGTGTGCAGTTTCTTCATTTGGTCAGTCCAGTATCAGGTCAGGCGGGCCGAGCAGGTCGAGGTCGGGAGTGATGCCCAGACCAGCTCCCTCCGGCGGGGGGGCAATCCGGCCTTTCATCCGCTCGGGTGCGGTCGGATCAAGTCGGGGGGGCGAGACATAGGAAGACAGATCACAGGTGTTCATCAGCCGCGCCGGATCAGTCGCAGCGGCCAGATGCAGCGCGGCGGCGGTGACAATGTCCGAGCCCCCCCAGGTGCATTCCACACACATCTTCGCGCCCAGATGCAGGCACAGGTCGCGGGCACGCCGGGTGGCGGAGAGGCCGCCGAACTTCGACAGCTTCAACGCGACGGCATCCATTACACCTGCCGCGTGGGCGTCCAGCAGCGAGGCCGTGTCATGGGCGCTTTCATCCATCTTCATCGGCAGGCCGGTGGCGTCGCGCACGCGGGCGCAATCGGCGATGGTGGTGCAGGGCTGTTCCAGCATCACGTCCAGATCGGCGACGGCGCGGCCCACGCGGGTGGCGTCCAGCGATGTCGCTCCGCAGTTCCAGTCACCATAGATCAGAGGCCCCCCCGGCCCCCCCACCGCCTCGCGCACCAGACGCAGGCGGGCAACATCGGCCTGCCAGTTGCCATCCGCGCCCAGCTTGACCTGAAACTGTGCCATGCCCTCGGTTTGGGCAGCCTTTGCGATGCGCGCCATCTCATCTGGTGCGACACAGGTGATTGAATGATAAAGCGGCATGTCCGCCGCGCGCCGTCCGCCCAGCAGCGTGTATACCGGCAGCCCGGCGGCCTTGCCGGTCAGGTCCCACAGCGCAATGTCCAGTGCGGATTTGGCGTAGCGGTGACCCTGCAGGACCCCCCCATTCGCTTGCGCCATCAGCGCCTCCGGGCCGATCGGGTCAGCGCCCAGCAGAACCTGGGCCAGTTCCGTCAACACCGGGGGGGCCACGCCGCGGGCATAGGCGGGCAGGTAATGGGGGGGGATCGGACAGACCTCGCCCCCCCAGCCGGTGAACCCTTTGTCGGTATCGACCCGCAGCACCACGGTCTCCACCGTGTCACAAGTCTTGCCGTCAGATATGTAATAGGCCTCGTGGCTGGTCAAAGGCACGTGCCAGAGGGACAGGCGGGTGATCTTCATGTCATCCTCTCCCCCCCTTGTCGCGGTGATAGGTCAACGCCATAGCCGCCATCTGCTGAAACGCCGCCTCGGCGAAGGGGGGGCCGGTCACAGGAACCCGTACGGTGCGATTTCCCTCATAGGTGAATTCATTCGGAAACAACGCCCGCCAGCGCCCGACCAGATCGGTCTGGCAATGCACATGCAGGGTGCAGACGTCAGGCGTCTTGTCGGACCATGCCAGCCGGATCGTGGTGCCTGCGCCTCGGTGGTAGATAGGCAGGCTGGCCCCCCCATTTCAGGGTCTCCTCCAGGGGGGGGCGGTGCCGGTTGCCTCCGCCGCCCGCAGGATCAGAGCACGCATGTCACGCAGGCGTGCCTGCGCGGGCGGCGGGCAAGCGGCAAAGAGGGCGGCGATCTGGTCGGGCGGTCGGGTCACTTCAACTCCACTTCGACAAAGGACATGGGCGCGTCGCCTGCGTTGATGACGTTGTGTTCGACCCCCCCCTCGTTGCGGCGATAGGCCCGGCCTGCGGGCACCGTGACTTCGTTCACCGTACCATCGGGCAGTTCCAGTCGCATGTGGCAATCAGTGAGGGCAGTAATCACGTAGTCCATCGCGTGGGTGTGCCAGCCTGTTTGATCGCCGGGCGCGAAGTCGAAACGCGTCACGCACACGCGGTCATCGTCGATCAATTGGGTCGCTTTGCAGTCGGCCATTGGTCTCTCATAGTGTTGCAACCGGCGCGCCGAAGCTGTTGCCATTCCGCAGTTCGGACATGCCTGGCAGGTTGGATGCAGGTGATCGTCATGTGTCACCCTCGGTCAGAACCGGCGCGGTGGCAAACCCGTTGCGCCAGAGCACATAGGCCAGAACCGGATGCTCGCCCGTCTCCATCCCGTGCGGTTGGTTCGAGGCGTGAAACGAGCTCTCGCCCGCGCGCAGCACCTCGTCAGGTTCGCCCCCCCCACGCATGAAATGCGCCTCTCCGGCCAGAACGAAATAGAGTTCTTCGGCCGGGTGGTGGTGCCAGGGGGGGTAATGCAGTCCGGGCGGCATGTAGACCACATAGGCAGCCATCTGATCCGAGCGATAGGCCCCCCCGCCCACGCCGATCAGACAATAACAGCCGAACCGGTCCAGAAAGTCCTGCCCGATAGCGCTGCCCTTGTAGGTCTCGCGCCACTGGGCCTGGGGGGGGCTGGCGGCGATGAAAGCACGGCCCAGCGCGTCGGGGGGGGTAAACCCCCCCTGTTCCGCCTCCATCAGCCGGGCCGCATTGATATGGTGCGGCGTGACCTGCTGGCGGGTCAGGTCATCCGGGAAGGGGGGGCAGAAATCACTGAGCGCCGGATGGGCGGCATGGGCCGCGCGCGCTTCGTCCAGCAGGGTGGTCCAAACATCGCTCATGATTGCATCCTCGGCAGGTCCGCCAGCCCCCCCGGCCCGCGCCAGAGCACGAAGGTCAGGATCGGCTGATCTTCGGTCACCATCGCATGGGGGGGTTGATCGGCGCTGTGGTAAAGTACGTCGCCCGGTGTCAGGGTCACATCCGCGCGGCCCAGCGCCAGGAACCGCGCCTGCCCGCCAAGGCAGATATAAAGCTCTTCGGCGGCATGGCTGTGCCAGTCATAAAACAGACCCGCCCCCCCCAATAGGCGACGTAGCCGCGCATCTGCTCTGACTGGAAATGCCCTCCTGGTCCGATCAACTCATAGTAGCCGTAATTGTCCAGAAAATGGCGTCCGACTTCGGCCTCGGTATAGGTCTGGATCCAATGGCCCAAATCAGCGGCGGCGCGGATGGCGTCAATCAGCAGTTGCGTCGCAGCAGTGCCGGGCCGGTCAAACCCCCCCTTTATATGCCCCCCCAGCGCGGGCATGGGTTGAGGAGCTTGGTGTTTTGGCGTACTGCGACACTCCCACGGCGAAAACGCCTGCATGGCGGGTGTCGCCGCATGCAACGACCGGGCGGCGGACAGCACAGTTTCGAGCCCGTTCATGGCACCACCACGATATTGCCCGTGTGGGTCTTTGAGATGAAAGCCGCCTGCGCCTCGCTCAGCTCTTCCAGCGGATAGGTGGCGGCCAGCACCGGGCGGATTTCGCCCGCCTCGATATAACGCACGATGTTCTGCATGCCTTCGGGGGGGTCAATCACGGTCGATCCGGTAAAGGTGAGGTCACGAAGGTAGAAGGTGCGCAGGTCAAGGTTCACCATCGGCCCGGCAATGGCCCCCCCGGAACAGGTATAGCGCCCGCCGCGTTCGAGGATGTCGATCAACTGGGGGGGCCAGTAGGTGCCGCCAACCACATCGGCGACAACGGTGACCTTTTCGCCTCCCAAATCGGCACGCAGGTCCGCCGGACCACGCAGCAGGATGCGGTCGGGGGGGCCGAGTTCCGCAACCTCGTCATGCTTGGCCTCGGACGCCAGTGCAATCACCCGCGCGCCGCGCCGTTTCGCCAGTTGTACCAGCGCGCCGCCGACTCCGCCGGAGGCACCGGGCACCAGCACCGTGTCCGTGTTGGTGACACGCGCGCGGGTCAGCATGCCTTCGGCGGTGGAATAGGAACAGGAGAAGGTCGCAAGTTCTGCATCTGACAGAGGGCTGTCGATCGCCAACGCATTGCGGGCGGGCGTTGTGGTGTATTCGGCATACCCCCCCCATCACATTCCGAGCCAAAATAGCCCGCCTTGTCCTTGTTCGTCAGGTCATCAGGGTCACGCAACCAGTTGTCGGTGATCACCCGTTCGCCGATCCGCACCGGATCCACACCATCGCCCACCGCAACAATCGTGCCGCAGACATCGGCCCCCCCTTGGATGCGTGGAAAGGCAATCGGCGCACCGCCCCCCCAGGTCGGGTCCTTCGTGTCCACCTCATCGTAAGCGTCGCCGGTGGTCGCCTCGCTCACCGCCTTGGAATACCAACCCGTCCGAGTGTTCACATCCGTGTTGTTCAGCCCGCAGGCCCCCCCAACTTTGATTAGCACCTCGCCGGGGGGGGCCGGATCGGGGGGGCGCGGCCAATCCATGTGCAGGACCATCTGGTCCAGACCGCCATGGCCCATGGTCACCATGGCTTTCATCGTTGCAGGAAGGGTCACGCGGCGGGCTCCTTGATCGCATCCGTTCGGGGGGGAAGCAAGCTGTCGGGGGGGTCATAGGCAGGTGCCCCCCCCAGCACGCTGGCCGCGCGGGGGGGTTGGCCGTGGATCACGACCTCCAAAGCAGTGCCGGGTTGGGCGGCTTCTGGTTTCAGATAGGCGAAGGCCAGGATCTTGCCCACGGTCGGACCGTAAGCCACCGAGGCGGTGGAGCCGACCACCTGCCCGTCCCGCAGAACCGCCTCGCCACCGTGGCCGTCGATCTGCCCGTCAGGTTCGATCTCCAGATAGGCGCAGATCCAGCGCGGGGGGGGCCGCCAGCGTCGCCTTCTTGCCCAGATAGTCCTTGTCGGACTTTACAAAGCGCATGACGCCCGCTTCGGGCAGAGTGACTTCATTGGTCAGCTCCCCCCCTGCCCCCCCTTTGAACCCCCCCTTCTCCATCCGCATCGCGTTCATGGCGAAAGAGCCGTAATCGGCGATCCCATGCGCTTCACCGGCGGTCCAAAGCGCATCATAGACCTGAAGCGCATCGGCGCGGGGGGGGATGTGTAGCTCCCACCCCCCAGTTCCCCCCCGGCATAGGACATGCGGAAGGCCCAGAGCGTGACGCCCGCACGATGATCCGCTGCGCCGACATCCAACGGAACCCGGCATTGGTCAGATCGGTATCGGTGCATGCCCCCCCCAACACCTCACGGGCACGCGGACCATTCAGCGTCAGCGCGGCCCACTCGTTGGATCGCAGGGTCACGGTCACGTCCTCGCCCCCCCCGCACAGGTGGTCAAGGTGATCCAGCAGGCGCTGTTCGAAGAAGGCGGCGCAGACCAGGTAGAAGCGGTCCTGCGCCAGGCGCACCACGGTGGCCTCCAGCTCGATCCGCCCGGCGCGGTTCAGCATGTGGGTCAGGATGATGCCGCCGAGCTTGGTGGGCAAACGGTTGGCGACGAGGCGGTCCAGGAACGCCTCGGCCTGAGGCCCCCCCGACACTTCGACCTTCGTAAAGGCGGAAATGTCCATGATGCCAACGGCTTCTCGCACGGCCTTCACCTCGGCGGCGACCATGTCATCGACCACCGAACGGCGGAAGGAATAGTGGTCTTGCTGCGCGACACCATCGCGGGCAAACCAGCGCGGGCGTTCGTGGCCATAGACCTCTTCATGCACCGCGCCTTTGGCTTTCAGACGTTCGTAGAAGGGCGAGGGTTTGATCGGTCGCCCCCCCGCCAGGCGGTTGAAATGCGGGAAGGGGGGGATTTCGTGGCGCAGGCAGTAATCTTCCTTGGCCTTGGTGACCTGCCACGCCTTCGTCGCATAGCTGCCGAACCGACGCGGATCATAGTCGCGCATCGAAATATCGGCAGCGCCATGCACCATCCAGCGCGCCAGCTCGCGGGTCAGCCCCCCCGGCCCCCCCCAGCCGATGCCGATCTGCGTGCCGCAGCAGCACCAGTAGTTCCGCACGCCCGGCGCGGGGGGGCCGATCAGCGGGTTGCCGTCGGGCGGATGCGAGATCGCGCCATGCACCTCGCGCTGAATACCCAGATCGGCAAAGATCGGCATGCGGTTCAGACTTTCCTCCAGCCACGGCATGACGCGGTCATGATCGGCGTCGAACAGCTCGTTTTCCGCCTCCCAGGGGGGGCAGTGATCCTCCAGACCGTATTGGGGGGGTTTTCCTTTTCATAGATGCCTATGAGGCCGCGTTTCTGCTCCATCCGGATGTAGCCGGACACTTTCTTGTCGTCACGAATGACCGGCAGCTCGTGGTCCAGCGCGGCAAATTCCGACACGGGTTCAGTGACAAAATAATGGTGTGTCATCGAGGTCATGGGCAGTTGCAGCCCGGACCATTCGCCCATCTGGCGCGCATAGGTGCCGCCCGCATTGACCACGTGTTCGCAGGTGATCGTGCCCCCCCTTTCCGTCTCAACCACCCATTCACCGCTGGCAGCCTGGGTGATGTTGGTCGCGCGGCAGCGGCGGATGATCCTGACGCCTTTCGTGCGCGCCCCCCCTGCGGCCATGGCCATGGTCACATTGGTCGGGTCCACATGGCCGTCGTCCGGCGTGTGCAGCGCGCCCAACACCCCCCCGTCGACGTTATAATAGGGGGGGTGCAGTTCGGCAATGCGCTCCGGCCCCCCCACCAGTTCGATATTGAACCCCCCAGCGAGCGCGCCACGGACAGGGTGTGGCGCAGCCAGTCCATCTCGTCTTCCGTATAGGCCAGTCGGAAGGACCCGCAGCCGTGCCAGGTCACCGCCTGACCGGTCTCAGCCTCCAACGCACCGGAATAGAGCCCGATGTTGTAATCAACGCATTTCCCCCCCAGCGAAAAGGACGAGGTCGAATGGGTGATCTGCCCGGCCGCATGCCAGGTGGACCCGCTGGTCAGCTCGGCTTTCTCCAGCAGCACGGTATCGGCACCCCCCCAGCCTCGTGACCAAGGTGATAGGCAAGCCCGACACCCATGACACCGCCGCCAACGATAACGACGCGCGCGTGGGAGGGAAGGTCTGCAACCATGTATCTCGTCCTTATTGGGGGGGCGGGGGGGAAGATTCCCTCTCGACAGGCTAAGCGGACAAATATACCATCGTCAATCATGAATGGTACAAATGAATCATCCGCAATCCTGACCCGCCTTTCCGAGGAATGGGACGAGCTGACACCCGAGGCCCAGAAGGCCGCGCGCTATGTGTTGGAGAACCCGCGCGACGTGGGCGTATCGACCGTGCGCGAGATCGCCGAGGCCGCGAATGTGAAACCCAACACGGTGGTGCGCATGGCCCGTCAGGTGGGGGGGTTTGACGGCTATGAGGATTTCCGCGAGCCCTTCCGCGATGCCATCCGCCAGGGGGGGCTGGTCGACTTCCCCCCCGACCGCGCGCGTTGGCTGCAGGACGTGTCGAAACGCGGCGAGCTGGGTGCGCTTTACGCCGAGACGATTTCGGGCGCCTTGGCCAATATCGAAGAGACCTTCGCGGCCATTGATATGGCCGACCTGAAGGCCGCCGCGGAACGCATCTGGAACAGCCGACAGGTCTTTACCCTGGGCGTGGGCGTGAACAACGCCAATGCGCGCAACTTCACCTACCTCGCCTCGACCGGCATGACGCGGTTTCACGCGATACCGCGCTCGGGCTCGACCGCTGTGGACGACCTGGCCTGGGCGGACCAGCAGGACGTGCTGATCGCCATGACCTGCCGCCCTTACCGTTCCGAGGTGATCGACGCCATCCAGGTTGCCCGCGAACAGGGCGTGACGGTCATCGCCATCTCGGACAGTCCGGCCAGCCCGATCCTGCGCGGCGCCGATCACGGCTTCATCGTGCAGGTCGACGCGCCGCAGTTCTTCCCCCCCTCGTCCGTCTCGACCATCGCTCTGCTCGAAACGCTGCTGAGCTTCGTCATCGCGGTCTCCAGCGACGAGATCGTCGCGCGGGTCGAAACCTTTCACCGCCGCCGCCATCAGCTTGGCATCTACAGGGAGGATCCTGAATGACCGCATCGCTCACCCGGTCGCTTGACGCGCGCTATTACACGGACCCGACAATTTTCGCGACCGAGATGGAAGGGCTTCTGTCCCGCACCTGGCAGTTCGCCGGGCATGTCAGCCAGGTGGCCAATGTGGGCGACTATTTCACCTTCGAGATCGCGGGGGGGCAGAGCCTGTTCTGCATTCGTGGCCGTGATGGGGGGGTGGTGCGCACGTTTTACAACGTCTGCCAGCACCGGGCGCATGAGATGGTCTCGGGCACCGGCAACACCCGCGTGGTGGTCTGCCCCCCCTATCACGCCTGGAGCTACGAGCTGACCGGCGAACTTCGCGCGGGGGGGCCGAATACGAAATCCGTGCCCGGCTTCGAACGGTCGGAAATTTGCCTGACCGAAGTGCGGACCGAAGACTTCCACGGGTTCCTGTTCGTGAACCTCGATAACGATGCCGCGCCAATGGACGACTGGTATCCCGGCGTGCGCGCGGAAATCGCGGACTACGTGCCCCCCCATATTGTCAAATTGGCCCCCCCGCTGGAATGGGTCGAGGTGCCAGAAAACTGCAACTGGAAGGTCTCGGTCGAGAACTATTCGGAATGCTACCACTGCCCCCCCAGCAACCACCCGACCTTCGCGGAGGGGGGGGTGATCAAGCCCGAGACCTATGACATCCAACCGGATGCGGGCGGCGGATATGTGCTGCGCCACGTGACCGAATGCCAGTCGATGGACAAGATGACCTATCCGGTCGACCTATCGGTGCCCCCCCATGCGGGTGATTACCAGAGCTGGTTCCTGTGGCCCATGTTCTCGTTCCAATGCTATCCGGGCAATGTGCTGAACACCTACCACTGGCGCGCGGGCGGGCCGGACCACTGCACCGTCTGGCGCGGCTGGTACACGCCCGAAGGCGCGGAAAGCGACGTGATCCGCGGGCTGGCCGTGCAGGACCGCGAAACCACGGTCGAGGAAGACATCCGCCTTGTCGAAAGCGTGCAGCGGGGGGGCCTGCATTCCAAGGGCTACCGCCCCCCCGGCCCGCTGGTGCTGGACCCCCCTCCTGCGGGGGGGTGATGTCCGAGCATTCCATCGCCACGCTGCAACGCTGGATGCGCGAAGCTGTGGATGGCTGCCCCCCCCGTGTTCATAGAGGACATGACACAATAGCGCAGCGGCTGCCTGGGGGGGTAAGTGCGGTTGGATGTGACATTAACCTGGCCTGCCCAACCGCGCATAGATTGGGCCGTGCACGCCCCCCCGATCATGACACACACCTACACCACTACATGAAACCGGACTAGGATCCCCCCCCAACCTGTATCACTCCAAGATCTGACATGAAGGACATTCCATGGCCGACCTCTTCAACGAAGACCTGTTCCTGAAAGGGCTGGAACAACGCAAATCCACTCTTGGCGCGGACTACGTCGAGAAGAACCTCGCCGCCGCAGATGACTTTACCCGCCCCCCCTTTCAGGAGGCGATGACTGCCTGGTGCTGGGGGGGCTTTGGCTGGGGGGGGACGATGTGATCGACCCCCCCAAAACACGATCCATGATGAACCTCGCCATGATCGGCGCTCTGGGCAAGATGCACGAGTGGGAAATCCACTGCCGCGGCGCGCTGAGTAATGGCGTCACACCGGAAGAAATCCGTGCCATCATCCACGTGATCGGCATCTATTGCGGTGTGCCCCCCCAGGCGCTCGAATGCTTCCGTGTGGCCCGCAAGGTGTTGGAGCTGGACTGACCCGCCTGACGCAGATCAGACAGGTCCGAACTGCCTCGGCGGGCCGGACAACAAGGCAAAATCGCCAAGCCAAGCACATGCGCAACCGCAGAGCCCAGCGCTTTCACCGTCTTGACAAAAGTGGTGCCCAGGGCCGCCTCGCCCCCCCACCCACAGGCGGATTTTCGGATATCGGCCCACATTCCCCCCCATCTGACATCGCGCATGTGTAAAACACAGGTAACGCTCTACTTAAAAGCGAATGCCAGATACTGGGCCGCCCTAAACGAACCGCCCATTACCAGAACAACATATGCCGAGTTACACCAGATTTATGCATACCAACACACAGAGTTCCGCAGAAGAGGACACGAGTGTACGCGCCGCAAACAACAGCCAAGTGATCTGCCGAAGCGAACCCAGACCCGCGCATGGCGTAATACACTTAGCCGTCCATTGGCTCGACCTCAGCGACCACCTGCCCCCCCCATGCGAGAAAGGTGAAGACGGCGGATCCCCCCCCACGATATTCCCCCCCAGCAACACCGGAAGAAAAAAAACCGAACAGGGCCTGAGATGACGAGAGCTGGCTTTCAAAGATCATGAACCACATTTCGACCGAGCCAGCGATCACATGCGTGAAATCGCCTGCGGCAATCAGCCAGGTGAACAGGATGATAAGGACAACATCGTTTCCTTTCTGGCCGGGTAGCATCCAGACGATGGAAGCAATGAGAATCCCGGCGGGAACCGCGCGTGCAAAAGCCTCAATCGGCGCAAAGCCCGTGGCGTGGGCCGATAGATCGGACACGTGCCGCAGCAGACCGCCCGAAAACGCACCGGAATAGGCAATGAACCCAGCGGCGACGGCAGCGCCGACAATATTCGCCGCAAGCACGATCCCCCCCCAGAGCCTCAGCACGCGGGCAAAACAAGACATTGATTTCTCATTCACCAGCGGAAATATCGTCGTGATCGTGTTTTCGGTGAAAAGCTGCATGCGCCCCCCCAGAATGACCAGCAGGAACCCAAAGCTGTAGCCGAGATTCTCAACAAGATATCGCCATGGAACATCGGGCAAATGGGTTCTGAGTATCGCCTCGCCGAGAACCGAGAAACTGATGAGAATTCCGGCTGCGATACCGGACCAGACAAGCGAATTTGTCGGACGTTCCAGTTCCTCGTCGCCCTCGCGCCTTATGACTTCGTAAAGCTGCTTGGAATTCAACGAAGTGGCTTCTCGTATTTCTTGTTCTTCGGTCAAGCTTCCGTCTCCAGTTTTTGTCACCGTAGCGTGCGCATCAGCGGGCATCACCACCGGCACAGCAGCACGGTTGGCAACGATGCCACCAAAGGCAAGCCCAGCCCAGCAAAAAAATGCCGCGCCCGGGTAACAACGCCAGTGCAACAGAAGCGGTTCAAATTATGCGTTGCACCTTTGATTGAACCAATTGCCGGTTCGGGTGTTGACGCCCCCCCATCACATTGAAAAGGAAACACCATGAAAAAGATATCAGCGACAATCCTGCTTCTGGCCCTCGCAACTCCGTTGAGTGCCGAAACCGACTATGATCGGAACAACATGATCCGAACCCGCGATATCACGGGTGCGAACGTCTATACCACCAACACCGACGGCAACATGACCTGGGACATCAATCAGTCCTTCGACAAGATTGATGACAAATGGAACAACATTGGCGAGATCGAAGATGTCGTGTTGGACCGTGACGGCCAGATGATCGGTGTCATCGCCGAGGTTGGCGGCTTTCTGGATATCGGTGACAAGCATGTGTTCATCGAAATCGAAGGGGGGGTCAAGCTGGTGCCGGTTGATGACCGCAACTACAGCCTGGTCACGGGGGGGCTTTCCAAGGACCAACTGATGGAGCGCGAAGACCTGGATGAAGGTTTCTGGGACTGAACAATCCAAGGGCACCTGCCTATGCGGGTGCCCACCTTTCCCACTTCTTTTCTGAAATTCCCGGGGGGGGACTCATCCAGTGAGAAACATCTTCTACATTATCGGGGGGGTCGTTGTTGTGGCCCTCGCCATCATTCAATTCGTACTCTGACGGGGGGGGCTTCAAATGACCAAGAAAAGTGACGAAAACCTGGACAAAACCAAAAATCCCGGGGGGGCCAGCCGAGGGGGGGGCAAGCCCCCCCAGAAAAAATCCGATCGCGCGGCCGAACATGGACTGAAGGAAACCACGCGCGTTGCAACCGATGCCGCCAAAACTGCGACAGACGCCCTGAAGTCCGGTGCCTCGGACCTGGCCGATCAGACCCGCGACACCGCCGAGCAGACTGCGCAAACCGTCGGCGACGCGATGGATCGCGTCGGTGACAGCCTGCGCAGCGCTGCATCGTCGCTGCAGGACGGATCACTTCACGAACGCACCTTTGGTCAGCTGGCCCAGGGGGGGCTGGCGGATGTCTCGGATGCCATTCGCGAACAGGACCTCAAAGATCTTGGCAGCAATGTCCGTGATTTCGCCCGTCGCAATCCGCTTCTTTTTGCAGGCGCGGCGGTGCTTCTCGGCTATTCGCTATCGCGCATGATCTCGAATGATCGAGGCCGCTCATGAACACGACATCCGAAACCTCAACGGCCGACCTGGTCGGCCAGGCGCTGTCACAGACCAGCACGCTGATCCGGGAAGAGGTTCGGCTTGCAAGAGCCGAACTGACCGAAAGCGCGACACAAGCCGCTGTTGCGGTTGGCCTTCTGATGGGCGCTGTCGTTGCAAGCCTGGTTGCCTGAACGTGCTGGCCGCCGCCCTGGTCGTGGCTTTGACCGAACTTGGCCTGGCCCAGGGCTGGGCTGCGTTGATCGTTGGTCTGTCATTGGCCATCGCCGCCTACCTGATGGCACAGAAAGGCGTTGCAGATCTGAAAGCTCGAAACTGGCACCAACCCGCGCGCTCGACAGCGTGAAGCGGGATGCCAAAGCTGTAAAGGATGCCGCAAATGGAGAATGATGCACGCACCGCCGATCAGATTGAGCGCGATATCGAGCGCGAGCGCGCTGACTTGAGCAACACCTTGAATTCGTTGAGTGACACCCTGTCGTTCGAGAGCATGAGCGAAACGCTGACCCGTCAGGTTCGGGGGGGTATGGGGGGGTCGGACGTGATCGACGATTTTGCGGGCACGATAATCGAACGGGCACGGCAGAAACCCGTTGCGGCGGGTCTGGTACTGGCGGGCCTTGCTGGATGGTGCTTGATACGCAAGACAAACGAGGTGCTTTTCCGCATCCGAGCACGAAGGCGACGGGTCCGCACCCCCCCGCACCTGCGTTCGAAAGCGCACGCGCTGCCGCCGATGAGCGGATTGAGCGTTTGGCGAATGACGCGCGGATTTTGCGTACCCGCATCGCAGAAGGCACCGAGACGCTGTCGCAACAGGCCCGCGACCGTGTGCTCAAGGCCCGCGAAGCTGCCGCCGACGCCGCCGAACAAGCCGTCGAAGCGATGCGGTCGGGTGCGCAGAAGACAAAGGATGTGGTTCAGGAAAATCCCCCCCTTGCGGTCGGGGGGGGAATTGCACTGGCCGTTGGAGCGGGGGGGCTGGCCGGCGTCATGCTTCTGCGCAAACAGGACGAAGCGTCCCGCGCGGCCCGAAACGAAGTGTTCCGCGAGGCTGACCGCATCATGAAAGAAGAACTGGGGGGGCGTTCCGGATCATCCAGCACACTCAGGTCCAGACCTTAGGAAATCCGCTGCCATGAACCGCGGACGCGATGCCAACACCCCCCCAGTAAAGATCCCTGTCACCGGTTGGATCGACATTGCCTGGCGTATCAGGAACCGCCTTGGTGCCAATCGGGTGAGCTTGATTGCAGCGGGTGTCGCCTTCTATGGGCTGTTGGCCCTGTTCCCTGCCATCGGCGCTGTATTGGCCGTTGGCGGTCTGCTCTTTGACCCTCAGGCCATTGTAGAACAGATGGTTGATTTCGAAGGGCTTGTGCCGGATGAGGTACTGTCGATCATCGAAGGCCAGGCGACCGATGTGGCCATGTCGAACAGCAAAGGGCTTGGGCTGGCCGCGATTGTCGGCCTTCTGCTGTCGTTCTGGTCAGCCTCGCGCGGGATGGCGAACCTGATCACCGGGCTGAACCTGGTCTACAGTGAAGACGAAAAACGCGGTTTTCTGCGACTGAATGTTCAGGTGCTTTCCCTGACCGCCCTGCTGATTGTGGGCTTTCTTGTCGGCATGGCATCCATCGTCGCGGTTCCGGCCCTCCTGTCTTGGGTCGAATGGCCGCTCTTCGGTGAATGGCTCGCCAGTGCTTCGCGCTGGGGGGGCGTCATGGTGATCGTCACGCTTGCCGGGCTTGCCATTGTCTACCGGTTGGGCCCGTCGCGCACATCGGCGGAATGGAACTGGGTCACACCCGGTGCCCTGATCGCCTGCGCCCTTTGGATCGTCGCGTCGTTCGGGTTTACTTACTACGTCGGGAATTTCGGATCTTACAATGAAAGCTTCGGAGCCCTGGGCGGCGTTGTCATCATGATCATGTGGCTTTGGATCTCGGCCTTCATCGTGCTTCTGGGGGGGGCGAGATAAATGCCGAGATGGAAGCGCAGACCAGAATCGACACCACAACCGGTCCCGATCGGCCCATGGGGGGGGAACGTGGCGCGGTCAAGGCCGACACCCTGGGCAAAACGCGCAACGAAGCCGACACATGAGGTCCGACGCGAACTGGGCCATCGTGGGCATCTTCCTGTTCATGCTGACCTATGCGCTGGCCTGGTCGGCGGATTTTCTGACCCCCCCGATTACAGCTGCCGTTCTGGGTTACCTGACCTTTGGGCCGTTTCAGCGCCGCCTCAATCGGTGGGGGGGCGTGCCCAGCGTGATCACAGCCTTGGTGGTGATCCTGAGCCTGACTGCTGCGCTGGCCTATGCGCTTTTGACCTTCGCCGAGCCAACCGCAGAGTTGATCGACGACCTGCCGCAGTTGATCCAGAATTTCTCAAACGAGATTTCCGGGCGCGGCGGAACAATCGAGAAGCTGAACGAGGCCGCCGTCGCCGCCGAGAAAGTCCTGACACCCGAGGGGGGGGAAACGGACGCCGTAGAAGTGCAGGTCGTGACCCGTGGCAACTTCATTGCCCAGCTTGTTGGACAGGCTCCGGCGATTGTGGGGGGGCAGGTAATATTTGCCCTTGTTCTGCTGTTCTTCCTGATCTCGTCGGGTGACCTGTTCATCATCAAGATCGTCGAATCCTTTGGCCGCTTCGAAGATAAGAAAAGCGCAGTCGGTGTGGTTAAGCTGGTCGAAAAGAAACTGGGGGGGCACTACCTGGGAAGCATCGTCCTGATCAATACCGGCCTTGGGGGGGTCTCTATTGCCGTTGCAATGATGCTCTGGGGGGCTTACCCAACCCACAAATGTTCGGCGTGATTGCCTTTGCCTTGAACTTCATTCCATTTCTGGGTGCCGTTGCTGGGGGGGCAGTCTTTGCGGCGCTCGCGGCATATTCGGAATTTCAGGCGCTTTGGCCAACGGTCGGCGTCTTTCTGACCTATGTGGTTCTGACCGGAACCGAGGGGGGGCAGTTGATCACACCCAAGCTTCTGTCCAACCGATTGAAGTTGAACACCACAGTCGTTTTTCTGGCCGTCGCCTTCTTTGCCTGGATCTGGTCGGTGATCGGCATGATCGTCGCAGTGCCAATCCTGATCGTTGTCAAAATCGTCCTCGATGAGATCGAAGCCACAAGACGGATTGGCGCCTTTCTGGGAGGCGCTACCGTGCCGCGATCTACCAGGTGAAGGCGCAGGGTATCAGGTGCCTTCGCCGGTCAAAGCCTCGTCTGGGGGGGTGACGTCCTGCAGTTTCAGCGGTTCGGCGAAAGTGAGCGTGCGATACGGGAACGGGATCTCGATGCCGGCGTCGTCAAGCGCGGCCTTAATTGCAATCACCGCCCTGTCTCGCGACGCGTGTTCGTCGGGCGGCGCGCTTTTGGACCACCAACGCACCATGAAGTCGACCGAGGATGCGTTGAACTCAACAGCAAAAACCTGCGCGGGTTGGTCGGCCTCGGGGGGGCAGTTGATCTTTTCAATTGCGGCTTCGATCACCTCTTTGGCGGCCCCCCCAGCATCTTCGCCGTAGGCAACGCCGACCACCAGCGAGATGCGACGCAGATCGCGGTCCGTCAGGATCTTGACCGGGTTCTTGAAAAGGTGGCTGTTGGGAACAATCACCAATTCGCCCGAGCGTTTGCGCAGAAAGGTATCCCGGATCGAGATCTCTTCGACCTTTCCACTGAGCCCTCGCATTCAATGTCGTCGCCGATCCGCATCGGCTTGCGCAGCAGGATCAGAAAACCGGCCAGGAAATTCTCGAAAATGTCCTTGAAGGCCAGCCCGATGGCGATGGAACCGATGCCAAGACCGGCGACCAGCTTGGTGGGTGTCAGGTTGGGAAAGACCACGGTTGCCGCAATCAAAAGCCCCCCCGCAACCCAGATCAAAAGCCGCAAGATGGTTCCAACCGCGCTCAGAAGCGACGGACGTGCCTTCGAACGTGTCAGGATCTTGCGCGCGATAAGACCCGCAAGACGCGCCACGACGAATGTCAGCACCAATATCAAGGCCGCCGCAAGAATATTCGGCAGCATCGCAACAAGCTCACGCAGGAATGACGTGAACTGTTCGCTCAATATTCGAAGGGGGGGTTCCAACGGGGGGGTGTCCTGTAAATTCAAGCTCGGTGCAACAACAGTTTGAGCGTCGGGGGGGCCAAGCGCCCGCCACAGTGACGTTATCGCGTTGATCGAGGTCCGACCAAGAGCCAGATGATGAAGCCGACCAATGGCAATACGATGACCAAAAGCGACCACAGAACCTTGCGGCCGGTCGATGCGCCAGATTGAAAGATCGAAATCAGCGCCCAGAGGTCAAGCGCAAGTAAGATAATCCCGCCGATGCCTGTCAGTTCAAACATTGAAGCTCCTGTCCAGTTTTCCAGTCCCTTATACGTGACCAATACGGGGGGGCAGTAGTCCCGCACCGTCTGTTCGTCGGAGACCGGTAACAACGATCAACCGACGCATCGGTTCCATCGAACAAAGCACAATTCCCAAAAGGCAGATAGTCTGAAATGGGCGGGACCGGGATTAACCTCCGGAAATCAGTTGCCCGGGACGCCAGGCGTTGCGGTCCGTGCGGCGCGTGAACTGAAGGTAACCGCTTTCAAAACCGGCGATCTGTTCCAGCTTCACCCGGTTCCGCACAAGCAACAGGGCATTGCGGAAGGAAATCACGCCTTCACGCTCAAGTGCACGGAGGGTCTTGTTTATGTGGACGATGGAAATGCCCAATATGTCCGCGAATTCTTCCTGCGATATCGGAATAAAGAACTTGTCGGGATCGGTAATGCCGATGATCTCCAACCGTGACATCAACTCACACAAAACATGCGCCGCGCGTTGTCTTGCTGATCGACGGCCCAGTGACACAATGCGTTCCGCCAGAAGGCTTTCCTCGTGCGCATTCACCCAGAACAACGCCGCAGACAACATCGCGTCGCGTGAAAGAGCCGTTCCCAACCGATCCGCCGGCAACCGGTAGGCCGCAACATCTGTCTTGCAGCTCAGTTCAAAGTCCGATGTTGCGAACAACAGGGCGTTCATCGCCACGAAGTCACCCGGCAAGGCCACATTCACGATCTGCCGCGCACCACTTTCCAGGTTGCGCGAACGAATGACCCAGCCGCGTTCCAGAAGGAAGATGTCACCGTAATGCCCGCCCTGCGGCACAATTATCGTGCCCGCGTCGAATTCTTCCAGGTCGGTACAGATCTCGGCAAAAGTCTCTTTGATCTCGTCAGTGACATCAAAGAAACCCGAGACTTTATTGAGCAGAATTTCGGTCAATTGGATAAGTCCAACTTCATCTTCAGCGTCCACGAGGGTTTCCAGTTCACGATAGTGATCCAGGCTGCGAAATCACGGTTCATATGAACATCCCCCCCGGCATCAAAGGTCCAGTCGTACCGAGTTTCCCTCGACGCGCAACTTGCTGAGGATCGCGGCGGCCATGGCGTTTTCAGAGGCGGAATGGGCCTCATGTCGGTGCCGGTGCGCCGCAATCGCGGCATCGAATGCCTCATCCACCTCATCGGATGTCAGAAGCCCATTCGATTGCAAGGTCAGTATGATGGATTCAAGTAACGATAGGGCGGCAATACCATGCACGATCGACGGATCGGTATCGCTGTCTTGCTCTTCGCTACCTATCATCACCTCGACCTCATGAATTCGCTTCCGAATTTTGTGAACAGGATGACCGCCCTGCCCTTGAAGCCAGCCGTCAGATTGGCTCCGACCATACTCGTCAGGAACACCCGTCCAGGTGGCTTTGACCCGATCCCGTTTTCAGGTTCACCTATGTGAACGCAGGCCATGCCCTTTCGTTCCAAATTTTTCTTGGCCAGCATCGGACATTTCTTTCCCTCGATGTGTCAAAGTTTAAGGACGGACTGCAACATTCCGGTCGAGGCTCCCCCCCCAAGCAACAGACACGCTTTGGCGACCCGCTCCTATCGGCTCGCCCGGCATTCAGGGGGGGGCATTCATGTCAGATGGCACACTTTCGGAAATCCCAGACTCCGTCCCCCCCGCGCATGGCGTACCAACCAGACTTTCCGACGCTGAGCGCTTTGACCTTGGCCTGCTCAAATACCACAAGAACCTGAAAGCCTATGCCTGCAGCCTGGCGCGCGACATTGAACTCGCCGATGACCTTGTGCAGGAAACTTTTCTGCGGGCTCTGGCGAACCGGGACAAGTTCGATTGCAACACCAATCTTCGCGCCTGGTTGTTCACAATTCTGAAAAACCTGTTCCGCACCCGGATGCGACAGAACCAGCGCGAAGTTGAGCTGACCGATGGGATGATCAACAGCCCCCCCACTTTCGCTGTAAACGACGCGCAAGAAGACGCGTTACTGTTGAAACAACTGACCAGGATGATAGGCGAGCTGCCCAAGGCGCAAATGAATGCTATCATTCTGGTCGGCGCATTCGGGTATTCCGTCGACGAAGTCTCTCGACGCGAGAACTGTCCGCCCGGCACGGTCAAAAGTCGGGTGAGCCGGGGGGGAAGAAGCGCGCTTGCCGCGCGGATCGGTTAGTTCGAACTGGACGACGACGCCGGCAACGGTGTATCATGGACGAAACGCGGGGGGGGCACACCCGTCCAGAACGGGAACCGCGGGTTGCCGAGCGACCTCAATGGATCAACTGGTTGCATGGAAGAGTTATTCGTATCAGGCTTTAACAGCATCGCGCCAATGGACTTCGCCGCACGGTTGTTGTGTGCTTTGTTTGCGGGCGCTCTTCTTGGACTGGACCGCGAGGTGCGGCACCGGAAGGTTGGCATTCGCACATATATGCTTGTCTCGCTGGGCGCAGCCGGGTTCTCCATACTGACGATTGAATTCTCCGCCGCGCTGGCCGCGAACGATATTGCGTCCGACCCGACGCGAATCGTTCAGGGCATAATCGGCGCGATCGGATTTCTGGGTGCCGGGGGGGCCATCATCCAGGGGGGGGACGAACGCGTCGGCGGCATGGCCACCGCGGCCAGTCTTTGGGTGGCGGGCGCGGTCGGAATGGCGTCGGGATTGGGGGGGTTCTATGTACACGCCCTGACGATTGCAGCCCTGGCGGCGCTGGTCCTGGTGATGAGCCGCTTTATGAGCAATCGAGCTCGGTTGATCGTCCTGATGGTTGACCTGGCACTGTTTCTATTTCCACTGCGATGTGCCGGGTGCGGGAACGACCAGTCATGACCCCCCCTGCCGAACAGCCGCCATTTCGATCCGTGGAGGAATTTCGCCCGCTGATCACTGCTGCCGAGGGGGGGTTCCCGGCATTTGAACGTCTGGCCGTGGAGGCCACCGATCACCTTTGGCTGTCATTTCGCATATTCGATCCGACAACACGGCTGAGGTTGGCAACCGAGGTTGGCGAAACCTGGATCGACCTCCTTCGCCACCGGCTGAGGAGCGGGCTGACGGTTCGCGTTCTCTTGTCAGATTTCGATCCCATCGTTGGGCATGACCTGCATGAAGGCAGCGCAAGATCTGCCGCTGCGCTTGGCTGTCTGGAAGACGAGGGCGACATTCAAACCATGATGGTGCGCCATGAAGCCCGCGTCGGCAAGGGACTACGGCTTGGCTTTTGGCTTCCGGCGATGCGTGCGCTGGAACAGCAGCGCAAGGAGATGAACGCGATGCCGCCGGATGAGCGCGCGGAAACCTTTGCCCACCGACCGGGAATTTGGCGATATCTTCGCATGGCAAAGGACGGTCGAATTGCGTGGCGGGCATTACGGCTGCAGCGCCTGTTCCCGGCGACCTTTCATCAGAAGATCGCAGTTGCAGATCATCGCGCCGCCGTCATTGGGGGGGGCTCGATATCAACGAAAGGCGCTTTGACGACCCGACCCATGAGCGCGTGGCAAAAGAGACCTGGCAGGATGTGGCGCTTCATGTGACGGGGGGGGATGTCGTGGATGACATTTCGCTTCATATTGCGTCGTGCTGGAACCAGAACCGGCTTCGCATGAAGGCGCTGCGCCGCGAACAAGCACGCCATGCGCCACCAAACGGCGTGGATTTGACCTCGCCGCTCAAGCCCTTGGATCTGCCAAGTGCCCCCCCGAACGCCACCGACCAGCCGCAGGGCGTCCGGCTGTTGCGCACCCTTTCTGCCCAAAAGCGGCGCGTCGGGCTGCGGTTCTCGCCCGAAACCCGCATACGCGAGATCGAACAGGCCCATATTGAGGCTATTCAGTCCGCCAGGCATGCAATTTACATCGAAACGCAGTTTTTCCGAAGCCAGACCATCGCGAACTCGCTTGCCAAAGCCGCCAGGGACAACCCCCCCGCGGTCAACTTGGTAATGATCCTGCCAGCGGCACCCGAGGAGTTTGCCTTCGAAGACAAACTGCGACTGCCCGAGCGCATGGGGGGGGAACACCTGCAGTCCGAGTGCCTTCACACCATCCGAGACGCCTTTGGCACACGCGCAACGGTGCTGAGCCCGGTACGCCCGGTTGCCAGCGCATCGGAAGGTCGTGATCAGCTGCACGGTGCCGAAATCGTGTACCTGCATTCAAAGGTTATGATTGTCGATGACACGCGTTGTATCGTTGGGTCTGCCAATCTTAATGGGCGTAGCATGAAGTGGGATACCGAAGCTGCCGTCGAATGCCGGGATCATTGTGCGGTTCGTTCCCTTCGACAGGCCGTGCTGGATCATTGGTTACCCGACGACGCATCCCCCCCCGCCTACCACGCGATAGACGGCATGGCCCAAACCTGGGCCAACTTGGCAGACAACAACGCACGGCACGCCCCCCCCGAGCACCGCAAAGGCTTCCTTGTTCCTCATGATCCACAACCGGCAAAGGACGCGGGAATAGCCGTCCCGGGTGTGCCGGATGAACTTGTCTGATTTTCATTGGAACCGAACAGCGTTTCCGACGTTGACATGCATCTGACACATCGGAGTTTCGCATGCTGAAATGGGCGTTGATTTTCTTTCTGGTGGCCATCGTGGCCGCGGTATTTGGTTTCGGGGGGGGAATTGCATCGGCATCCGCAGGGATTGCGCAGATACTGTTCTTTGTGTTCATCGTCCTGTTCGTCGTCGCGCTGGTCGTGAATTTCGCGCGCGGTCGATGAGTCCCTCGGTGTCGTTTTGACACCTGCGGTGCCAGCCTGGATCATCCCCCCCCGGGCTGGCGCGATCAGTTTGCCGGTGTTTGTGCTGTCTGGCCGGTTGTTTCGACGTATTCGATTGCCTCTTGAATGTCAGCGCATATGGCGTCGATCTCACGCTCCAGCATGTTGCTCTTCCGAGTCTCGGCACCGATGGCGTCCAACTCGCTGCTTATGTCCTTGCAATTCTGGTTCCTGGCCGACCGTGCGAGGCGTTTCAGCGCCCGAATAAGCGCATCGGTCACCAGCCCGTTGCCACGGGCCGCACGCCGGAGGGGGGGCGGCAGGGTGTCAAGGAACAACGACCGGGCTGTGATCGAAGGATAAATCACACGAACCGCCCCCCCTGCTGCATCGCTATAAACCCCCCCGGCACAAAGATCACAATCCCAGGCGCGCGCAAGCGACGCTGACAGCCGGTCGATGCAGACGATCGCCGTGAAGGTGTCATTCACCCCCCCAGGCGACAAAGCCCGTAGCGCGATTTCAACAAGCAGATGGACCGAAAAGCGTATATCGCCGTTTGGGTCTCGCGCGGGAATGAGTGGGGGGGCCGCCGATTGTACAATCGGTTCCAGCTCTTCCGCGGCAGCGCCGAAGACCTGCGCCAAAACATCCGTCGGCACCAGAAAGTCGCCGGGCTGGACCGCGAAGACCACTTGAGCATCGAGGTGTTCAGCGGCCTTGACCAGAAGATCTGCCTCTATGGTGTTTACATAGCCAGAACAGGTCGTTCGAACTTCGTGAGATGCGGTGCTGGGAAGAACAACATCGGACGAGTGCAGATCGGCGCTGGCCTTGATGGCCGCATCAATCTGACGATCAAGGGCTTCCGAAATTCTTGCAGCCTCCTGATCAATACTCACGCGTGTTGACACCGTATGGACGAACAAAAGAAGCAACAACACCGAAATAACCGAGTATAGAATGGCGACTACGACAACCAGATTGACCGAAACATTGTCCCGGATCAGCCACATCGCGAAGATGCTGTAAAGAAAGGTAGCACCAAGGGATCCGACCGCGATCTGGTTGACCCGATCTTCACCAAAGCGTTGCAGCAGACGCGGCCCGATGGACCCGGCCGCCAGCGTGTAGACCAGCAGAACGATGGAATACACCATGACCAAAGCCGACATCGACGCCGCCGCAATCGCGCCCAGCACGTCGCTGGCCGTGTCTCGTGGGATAATCAGGAAAGTGGGCAGTCTTTGCGACCACTGGGCCAATAGGTATTCGGCAAAGAAAACGATCCCGGCCACAACAAGCCCCCCCGAAAGGCTTATCGCAGCCGGAATTGTCAGAAATCCACGAAAATACCTGAGAAGCTTCCGTGGTGTCTGCACATTGGTCTCCAATCCCTTACCGCGTGGCGCATGGTGGATCGGGCCTTTGCTCGTACGGCAAGCTATCCCATCCTCATTCAACTGGCAAAGACCTGCTGAGCGCGTATTGAATGGAGGTTTGGTCAGAACGAGGACAGAAAGTCGTCAACTTCCTTTTTCGCTTCTTCTTTCGATTTGCCGTACCTTTCCTGGATCTTGCCTTCAAGAGCCTCACGATCGCCTTCGATCTGATCCACCTCATCGTCCGTCAGTTCACCCCCCCATTTGGATTGAACGTTTCCTTTCAGCTGTTTCCATTGCCCTTTGATTTGATCCCAGTTCATGTCGATCTCCTTTTGATGATGGTATTTGCCAAAGAAAAACACTTTCCATTGACACGGTGGATGCCGACGCGGGGGGGTCGCATCACCCAAACCGCCGTTTCTTGTGTTCTCCGATCAGATGGCTCCCTTTGGAACGGAGTTACTCCGACAGTGCCCGCGCAAACGCGGTCCGATGTTGTCCTGCACGCCCTTCGGGGGGGCATTCTGGAGCGCTATGCCGCAAGCTTCGACATCCTGAAATTCGAAAGATACATCCATGCTTTCGACAGATGTTTCCTAAGCGGCAAGCGGTAACGAAATCGCGGCAGACGTCGCGATGGTTATCAGTATGGGTTTCATCTGACGCTCCTCTCTTCAAGTGCGCGCATGTCAACAGTATTGGTGCGTTCCGGTTCCAAACTTTGTGGACGTTTCATTAGGATCGGATTTTGATCCGTGCGGGTGAGTTCCCAAGGCTTCAAGATCAGATGGATCCAGTCGTAGACCACGAAGACTGTGGTTCGTTGTCGGAGTTGACCTCGCAACAAAGCCGCGCGCATGCGATCATCCCTCTAAGCGCACCGAAGCGGATCGCGTATCAAAGCCGCTGAGGGTCGGTTGGAAGGGCGGATCAGTGGTGCCGGAAAGGACACCATTCGCAAAATGAAGCGCCAAAAACAGCCTGATTACACGCCTACTCGAAGCAAACATGGCAAACATCAGTCAAACTGTTGATATTATGGTGCCCGGGGGGGGCGGTGGGGGGTTTCCCCCCCGTTCTATTCCCGTTACAGGCACTTCCTTAGCTAACACATTGGTTTTGCTCCAGCTTTTAGCCACTGCTAGGAGCCGTAGACCATGTCGCCCCCCCGGCTACGGCCTTCAACCACTTCCTGAGGACCTCCAGCGGGTAACCGGAACCGTATCCGTGACCCACTCCGTCTGTCTGCCAGCCACCAATCTGGTCCACGATGTCAGCCGGACATTCGACTGCTCTGAGACGGTCCTCATTGAGTGACGGAAACCGTGCATCGTGCATCCTTCAGGTACGTGTTCCTTCATCCATTTGTTCAAGGCGGCGCTGGCAGCATTGGCGTTCGTTGTGTCCGTCTTGTTGTAGCGAGGAAAGGCGAACGTGGAAGAGGTCTGTTGGTCAAGGATGCGTTCAGCGGCCCATCGTGCTTCACCTTCGAGCGGGACATCCCGTTCGCTGCCCTTGGTCTTAAGCCGACGCCACGGATGAGGGCGGACCCGGGCGAACAAGGACCCGTCCTCGCCTCGAACAAGGTCCTCTCTCGTCATCCCAGCAGCTTCGGCCAGACGCATCCCTGTGTCCGACACCAGCGCCACGAGCCAGCGAAGGTCGTCGTCACGTTCTCGACACTTGGCCTGAACCACTGCTAGGGCTTCAGCTGGAACAGAGGTTCGATCCGAGACGCCAGCCGATCTGTCGTAGTAAACGCCAGCAAAGGGATTGCTCAGGGTGAGGCCCTGTTCGCTTGCGGCGAAGTTCGTAACAGCCCGGACGGTGCCGAAGACCCGCGTCATGCTGCTTCCAGCCAGACCACGGGCTATCAAGGCATCACGGAAGGCGTTGGCATCGGCCTTGGTGTATACGTCAAGGTGCTTGTCCCCCCCACAGGCGTCGATGACATAGCCGCAGGCCCTCTCAGCGGCCCGGTGGAAGGTGACAGGACGGCCTTTACCCTTGAGCTGCAGATAAATCCCAACGGCTTCCGACAAAAGAACAGATGACGATGAGACAGAAAGCTGTTGGTCAACGACCTCTGTTCCAGTCGACCGCTGTATCCTCAGCATGTGCTTTCCCGGTAGTTCTACGTCGCGACATCTCAGGTGATACCAATACTCATCGAGCTGGTCGGCTGCTCTTCTGGCACGGGCTTCGGCGATCTTGGGTGACTTCGTGCGAAGGGAATAGGCGATCCGGGGGGGCGATGTGTAGTGGTTCCTCAGCTCTTTCGGGATGCGACGGCTGAAATAGAATACCCCCCCATCTTTCACGAAGGTGAACGGGCGCGAAATGGTCTCCGACATGGTCTACGGCTCCTAGCAGTGGCTAAAAGCTGGAGCAAAACCAATGTGTTAGCTAAGGAAGTGGTGCCCGGGGGGGGCGGAATCGAACCACCGACACGAGGATTTTCAAAACACTTATTGGTAGCAGGAATCCGCTAATTACTACAATCACCTAAGCGTTTTACATATCGGCGTGATTCACGGCTGACTCACGGTCATAGCTTGAAGGACTCAATCAAGCGTCCCCCCCGTCATCGTCAAATAGGTGCGCATAGACGCGCAGAGTGAACGCCGGATTCGAGTGCCCCCCCAGATACGTTTGAAGCTGTTTCAAAGACGCGCCCGAGCGCACAAGATTAGAGCGTAAAAATGCCGAAAAGCATGAAACGCCCGGTCACGCCCAATCTTCACAAAGCGCGGATCGTCACCCCCCCGTTCGGCGAGAGCGTCAGCCCGATCTTTGAGAGGCACCAGCATCCGACGCAAAAGGTTCGCATAGCTCATGGGCGTGCCGTTCGCCGTAGCGAAAACCAGCCCGTCGGTTTCGGGGGGGTGGTCCATTGCCTCTAGGGCGTCCTTGAGCGGCAGCAGGAGAGGCAGTTTGCGCACCGCTGCTACCGTCTTCACGTCGCCCACGTCCTGCCCGTCACCGGCCTTTTGGTGGATACGAATACGGTTCTCAGCGGGGGGGAGGTAGTCGGACCATCGCCATGCCCGCGCCTCGCTGATACGCGCGCCAGTGTAGGCCAAGAAATAGATCATCGGACGGTAGCGCCGCCATGCCCGCCTGATACCAAGATTCTTATCATTGGCCAGATCATCTGCCGCCGCCAGCATCGTGTAGATTTCGTCTGGTGAATATGGCTTTTCGTCTTGCTCGCGCTTCTCCGCGATCCGGTCGCGGCGACCGGCGGTCAGGTTGATATGGTGCTGCGGAACCTCTGTAATGATCCGCCGCGCTTGCGCGTGTTCAAGCACGTTGGTCATGAGCGAAAGGTGCAGCCGAATTGTCTTCGTAGCATTCCCAGCCGCCTTCCTCGCGTTGAACACTTCCTCAAAATGGTCTGGGCGTATGTGGGCAACGCGCTCTTCGCCGATCAACTCGGAAACGTTGCTGAGGTATTTGCGATATGCGCGCAGTGTGGACGCTTCCAATGGTTCGCTGCCGTCCGCAGGCTCTTCCTTGAGTGTCAACCATTCGTCTTTCAGATCATTGAAGGTCGGGCCGTGCTCGCCGAATGCCAGTGCCCATGCCTGCCGCCGCTCGCGCCCGGTCTGTTGAGGATTCTGTTCGATTTCCTTCTGCGCTGCGAAGCTCTTGGCGTCAGACGCATACGGGAACTGCTTCTGTTTGACTTTTCCCTGTTCGGTCCAGCGAACGGCATATGCCTGCTTGCCAGCACGTGTCTTGATCTTGGTTATGAACGCCATTGAGTCACCACTGATTCCACATGTCGGTGAAGGTTGTAGCTGATCTAGATAGTTGGGTCAACAGGCAGCGCCAAAGGCCGAACGATCCTGTGAAGAATCGTTGTCGACATTGCCGATATTCGAGGTTTTTCGTTATCGAAATGCCGCCGCCAACCCCCCCAACCGCAACCGACGTTACATTGACATTTTTGCAACACTGTGTCATAAGGGGGGGCGTACGTCGTTGAGGTTGCGGGGGGGCAGCCTCACATTGCGCCGGTGGCGCGGTGCCGTTTCAGGGCGGTGAACAATCCCAACAATCGAGACTTCGCATGACTGCAACACTGTGCATGCGGGATGTGGCAATGGTCTGCCATCTATCAGACTTCACTTGCCGGAAATTGTTCCGCGATCCCGTACTCCAACTTTTCACAGAACGCCCCCCCGGCCCAAATGGTGGACGTCCGCGTCGGTATTGGCGGTTCGGGACATTGATCCCGGTTCTCCGCACACAGCATTGGTTCACGCCGACGATGGAACGTGACCTTGCCGCCCTTGACCACAATCGCCGTAAGGAGAATGAACATGTCTGATCAACCCCCCCAAGCCAAAGTTACTCGCGATGCGCTGCACGCTGGTGAACGCAAACGCCTCGAAAAAGTTGAATCCGCATTTCGGGTCCACGCCGCCGCTCTTCACGCAGACGCGCTCAGTGAAATCATGGTCAACGCACTTGTTGACGGCTTGGTCAACGATCCCGCCGTGTTTCACCACCTCGTGACGGGTGGCACCGAAGAGGTTGACCCTTCGGACCATGCGAAGATGCGCGCGCTGACGCGCGACATCATTCAAAGCAACGATCTTGCCGTTCGGAATTTGGAATTCTCAAGCGCCAGTCGCAAATTGGAACTGGAAGCGGAATACCTCGCAAGCCTGAAACCCGGCGAAGCGCTCAACCAACAACGGGCGGGGGGGATTCTGGAACAGCGTAAGGCTGCATATGTGGCGGAGAAGTTCGATGCCCGCCTTGCCTGATCCCTCCCAGCCCTTGGCGAACGCTCGCCACGAAATCTACGCCGCCGCGCGGGCGAAGGGGGGGTTGAAGCAAAGCGATTCATGGCGGGCGACAATCCCGTTCGGGACCGCGTACAAGGGTGGTGACCTGTCCTTGCGTGTCAGTGGAAACCGCGTCGAATCCCGGCCCGAAGTGCGTGCGCGTATCGACTTCCTGACCATGCAAGGGCGCGTCAGCGCCCCCCCTGAGAGCGTCCCTGACACCCTGACTCGTGCTGACATTGTTCAGGCGTCGCTCGAAGTGAGCGAAGCCTTGGAGGCCTGTTATAGCGTGCGGTGGATAGCTCATGCTCGCCTCAACAGATCGAACGGTTGAAATCCGTCTGGGCCGCGCATTTGGCCCGACAAGGCAGGCTGGATGAGGCCCACGAACCGCAGCCCACGGGTGAAGAAACGGACGTTGCGGAGATTATGGCGCGCATCCAAAAGCTGGGAGTTTGTACATGCCCCCCCGCACACTAAGGTCCCGCACGGCCCGGTCCAGCTTGATCTTGCTTCGCGAGAATCTAAAGGACCTTCGAGCTTACGCCGAAGACTTCGATCCCCCCCAACAAACCGACCGTTTGGTGAAGAATGCTGAACTGACCTCAACCACGATCAAAAAGCTGTTGGCTTGGCTGGAACCAGAAGAAACGCCACCCGCGTCAGCGGGTGACGACGGCGACCTGATCGACGTAGTTGCCGTGCGCGCCTTTCTATGTGCGATGGATCGCCTTTGCCCGGTGTGCGGCGGACGCCTCCCCCCCTCCGGTACTAACTATGCCGCCTAGCCTGCCGTCCTGCGAGCTTGCACGCAGGGCAGACGTTGAGAACCCCCCCGGTGCGCTTCTCCCGCGCCGGGGGGGTGGCTCCGTCCAAAGAAATCCCGATGAACTGTAACGCTCTCGCCCGACGGAGGCACCTATGAAGGTAATTTGACAATGATCCTGAACTTCAACCGCGCTATGCGCGCCCGTGTTCACGCGGCCCTTCTCGATGTGATGCCGGGTGAAAACCCGACAGTCGAACAAGCGTTCTGCGAAATCGTGGCATGGAACGACACAGACGGCATTGACGATCTGACCACGGTTCTCGATCTGTCCGCGAAAATCGATTATCACGTGTATCGTGAAATTCACCGTTCAGACTTCGAATATGCGGAAGTGGACGCCAGCGCGCTGGGCGAGTTGTACACGGCGGCAACGATCCGGCTTGCAATGAAACTGGCAGGATACGGCACGCGCGTCAGCGCGCAGGATATGCGCTGGACCGACGCGCCCGGCAATGAGCCAACTGTTAAGGTGACCTTGAGCCAAGAGGATTTTGGTGATGGCTAAGAACACTGCGGCGGGGGGGCCGCAAACCGTCGTCGTCAACTGTCAGGCGCAACGGCTTGAAACGGGGGGGGCGGGTGCCGCCTTTCGGGGGGGATTGGTCTATCCCTCCGATGTGATTTGCTATTCACCGCCGGTGCTTGAGACGGTGCAAAGCCGCTACGAACTGCGGATGCTCTTGGCGCGCCTCGGCATCGAAGACCGTGACGAGGTGATCGGTGATGCAGAGACGGTCGCGCCGTCAGGGCGGGCGTTATGCTTTCCTCAGACGAACTCCGCCGCATCACAGCCGGGGGGGTGGTTGATGGATGGTGGATCACGTGAAACAAATATCACGAATACGTGATAATTGTTACGGCACCCTACATGTTGTGTGCTTTGGGCGCTTGGCCGCTATCACCATAAAGAAAAGTTTAGCCGGACGCGAATTTATCGCTTGACTTTTCACGAAAAGTCACATGCGCAACCGCGCCCCCCCATTGATTCGATCCCTGTTGAGGGATTACAACAAAGACGTCCAGCCGCTCGCCTTGCAGGGCGTGTCCCGTGGAGAACGGAACAGGGCTGGACGTTGTATACGCAACCAGACCTTAGCGCCAAATCGGCATGATCGCAAGCGCGCGACGGTCCCCCCCCACGGAGAACAAGTAAGATGGAAATTTGGAAGGGCGCGGATGCGCCTATGGAACTGCCCGCAGGCGCGGGTGGACTGGAAACCTTTGCCTTGCGGCTGGATGCCGGTCCATCGCACCAACTTACCCCCCCGCAACAAGAGATCGAAGTTGAAATCGCGGAACTGCAAATCGCCGCATACCTCGCTGCCGATGAAGATGTCGAAAAAGTGGACTGGGGGGGGACGGTAGGTCGCCAGATCGACGCAATCAAATTCCGCTACAATGCGGGGGGGGCGTGTGACATGGCTCAGATCGTCAGCGGGTCCGCGTACGAACACGCCGAAGCAATGATGGCGGAAGTTGACGGCGGGGGGGCGGCCTTCGAAACCATGCGCGGCCCTGCCCGGCAGGCCCTCTCAGTCAAAGAGGCGGAAGAACTGTTCGGTGCTCCCGTCGAAGCGCTCAAAGACGCCTACATGATCGGTGACTGGGATAGCGACACTGTCAAGAAAGCGTTGGACCGCGAAACCAAAATTCTCTGGGCGGTGGGGGGGGCCGAAACACCGGGAAAGAAATGGCAGATGCTCGAAGCGACGTCGGTTCGATGCTGGCCCGCGAACTGTCGACACATCCGGTGGGTAAGAAAGATGGGCCGGGGGGGGCGGTCTATGCCGAAGGTATCCGCACATCCGCCCATACTTCGTCGCATGGGGGGGGAGTGACGAACACGGTTCAATACTACATGCGAAACAAAGTGGGGGGGATCACCGCCATCACGGCGCTCGCTATCGACGTCGACAAGGTCGGGAAAATCCGTGATGTCGTAAAGCGCCTGCTGGAACTGGGGGGGTGGTTGGCGTTGTGCTACACCACTCATTCACACGCTGCGAAACAGACGGAGGCGTGTGATCGCTTCCGCGTGATCCTGTTTCTCAAGGAACCTTTCACCTTCGAGGCTCTGGGGGGGAAGTCCCCCCCGACCAAGGAAATGATGAAGGCACGCGCTGAGCGCGAAAAAGAGTGGCAGCGCATTTACGCCGGGGGGGTGATCGAGACCATCGGGCTGGAAGAGATCGACGCATCTGCTGTTCGCATCAATCAACTGATGTACCTCCCGCGTCGTGCTTCCGAAGATGCCGTGTTCGAGCACTACCTGATTGCAGGCGAACTGCTCGACACTGACAAGGTGAAGAAGGGCGACCCGGCGGCGCTACATATCGGAGTGTCCGGCAGCGGTCAGTTCAAGGAAATCTCAGAGAAGGACTATGAAGGGCAGTCGCGTCCGATGTTGTCGGATCGCTTTGATCTTCTGGACTGGTACTACGACGGCGGGCGCTACATCATGGTATCCGTCGTGCTCCAAATGGTTGGTTGGGAAACCGGCGTGGAATCTCACAGCGGGTGGTGGGAAATCCTGTGCCCGAACGCCGCGCAGCACTCCGACGGGCACGACACCGCCGGTGTCCTCGAAGGGGGGGAAGAGGGGGGGTTCGGGTTCAACTGTTTTCACGCTCACTGTTCAGACCTGAAGTCGCTGGATTTTCTGGTACTGATCGAACAAGCTATCCTCGACGGCGAAGCCGTTCTCCCCCCCGACGAATACGCAACCTTCAGCGCCCTGTTGTGTGACCACGACCTGTTTCCGGAGATCGACGGGGGGGCAACGTTCGAGGGTGAGGTGGACGACTATCGCGAACCGCCGGAGGTGGCGGTCACATGGCTGAAAAACGCCCGCGACGTGCAGCGCGCCTTCGACGCCATCGCGGGCGACTCCACAGCCACCGAGGCCAACTTCGCCGCGTTGTATGCCGGTGTGGGGGGGCTGGCAGGCTACAAGGCCAAGGCAGCGGAACGCCTCGACGCCTTATGAAGGGTGTGGAGCGCTTCGGCGCGAACAAGCGTACGTCACTGGCGGCGAGTGGTAAGAAACTCCTTGAACAACACAAAAAGGAAAATGCGGCTAAGAAAGCCGCCGAAGAGGCAGCGAAGCTCGAAGAGGCTGTGGCAACCACTGAACCCGCGAATACGTCTCTGGACCCCCCCGCTGATCCTCTTGGCGATAGCATGGAAGAGGCGCTGGCAACGCTGCGCCACCGTTACATTCCCACAAACATCGGTGGGAAATTCCGTGTCGTTCGCAAGCCCGATATGTCTGTGCTGGGGGGGTCGGCCATGAATTCCACAATCGAAGTCTTCACTGAAACGGACTTCAAGGCGTTCCACAAAAATCGTAGCATCACGTTGAATGACGGGGGGGGATTGTCTACCCCCCCGCCGACAAATTTATGGAAACCACGCAGCGCGCTTCCGGTATCGTTTTCGCCCCCCCACCACCCGCTAACGCGGGCCACAACTACTACAACACCTATTTCGGGCGCACGCTGACCGCTCAGGAAGGTGAGTTTCCCACGCTACAGGAATTCATCTTCAACGTCGCCTGCAACGGCGATCAGGCCAAGTATGACTGGTTGATCCTGTGGATGGCGCACATGGTCCAGTTTCCCGGCGAGAAACCGGGAACAGCCGTGATCGCTCACGGCTCAGGCGGAATCGGCAAAGGGACCATGGGGGGGCAGTTGCTGATGAATCTGACCGCTCCGCACGCAATGCAGATCGAAAACGAAGAGCACGTCACTGGCCGGTTCGCCGGGGGGGAACACCTGAGCAAGTGCATCCTCGTGGTGGTCAACGAGGCGCTGTTCGGGAAGAGTGGCAAGGTGTCGTCGCAACTGAAGGCGCTGATCGACAGTAAGTTCCACCCGGTCGAGGCGAAGGGGGGATGAACGTTACCTCCGCCGCCAGTTATTCACGCTACTATATCGACTCGAACAGCGCGGTTGCTGTTCTGATCGAAAACAACGGCAGCGAACGTCGCTATTTCGTTGTGAAGTTCAGTGATGCCCGCCAAGGGAACAAGGCGTATTTCGAACGTGTGTACGCGGCCATGGAAGGCGCCGAAATGAAGGCGCTGTTGAGGTATCTGGAAGAGTACGTGCCCGCGTCAGCGGGCTTCTCATGGAACGACGTGCGTACTGCCCCCCCGGCAACTCCCGAGCGCGCGGTAATGGGTGAGCACTCCATGAGTTCGTCTATGGCGGCGCTGAGCGAGGTTCTGAAAGACGGTGAGGTTACGCTCCCCCCCGGACCAGAAGGTCCCGTGACGTTCACCATGGGTGCTGAAGGACCGGGGGGGACCGGTCTGCGTGTCCCGCGTTCCGCCTTCCGCAAATATATCGCAGCGGCGGGCAAGGACCACTCAGAGGATCGCGACGTCCCGGGCATGTTCGCCTGCCTGTTCCCCCCCAGCCTGAAACTGGGTGAGGGGGGGCAAGGGCGTGTCGGGACTGAGGAAAACCATCGCTGGTGGGAATTCCCGCTGGAATCGCTCGGCGAAGCGCCTGACCAACCTGAAACGAAATTCGGTTTGGTTCTCCACGGCGGTGCACGTTTGGGTGGCGTAAGCGCGCAGAAAACGCTCCATTAGCCCCCCCCACTTTTTGGGGGGGGCGGGGGGGGTGGGGGGGTTTTCGAGACGGAGTCCGATTTCGTCCATGAAATCAGGGCTGTAATCCCGAAGATGGCTCACCCCCCCCAAAACTGCCCCCCCCAAGACGCCTTTGCTACTTACTGAAGGCCGGGGGGGACACACACACACGCACACACGGGGGGGGTGTGTCCCTCACTTTGACTGATGACTCCCCCCCCAAAAAGATGGGGGGGGTTGGGGGGGGTAGAGGCAATAAGTGCCCTATTTTATTGAAGACACCCGCCCCCCCCAAAAGGTTGGGGGGGGTTCGATGGGGGGGATTTGGGGGGGGCGTCCCCCCCATGAGTGCAGTCCCGCCGCTCACGCCCAACTTGTTCCGATCTATTGGTCGAAGGTTGATTGCTACCCCCCCGGTCAAGCTGATCGTCCCCCCCCAGAGACCGTACCAACGCCCTGCTTCGCTGGAAAGTTCGCACCGTCAGGGTGCCCGTTGCTCTCTCGCGTGGCGTTTTTTTGCCGTTATCATTTGTGATCACAAATTATCCCGGCGCGCCCGCTCATAGCACCCAAATGGCTTGGTTTTTCGCATTGGCCACTACTGACTCCGACCCGTTTTTTTTATAGAGCGCTGAGCCACTTTCAATTCTTGTAAACTCCCCCCCGAACTGGGGGGGACCGCATGTCCGATTATTTCGCCAAGATTGCTTCGCCTGACATTCCACAGCTTCCTGTAGCCGAACAAAGCAATCAGTTTCCAACCCGCATCCAATGTGCGCAACACCCGTGAAATCCACTCGGAACCGTATTGTTTCCAAGATTCATCCTCTGAATCTTGCTCCGATAGTGTTATCTTTCTCAGGATAGATAACGAAAGAATCACCCAAACATGCACAATATAAGAGAAAATTCAGGAGAAAACTTGCAGGCAGTCGCTATATGCGGACGTCGAGCGCCGCAAACATCGGCGCGGACAAAGACTCGGACGTTCGCCAAAGAAAGGCGATCAACGAATATGCTCAGCGCGCGGGCTATGCTATCGTTGGATCGTTCAATGACGCTGCCGTCTCGGGTGCCGATCTGATTGAAGAACGGCCCGGTTTTGCTGCACTCCTAGAACGAATTGACGGCAACGGCGTTCGAACCATCATCATCGAAGACCCCCCCTCGCGTTTTGCCCGGTCCATGAAGGCCTCGATTCTAGGCGAAATGCTGTTGAAGGCGCGCGGCGTCAAGGTTCTGTGCGCGAACGGTGAACCACTCTTTTCCGATCCCGATGAAGAAGAAGACGATATGCGCAACGCTATGCGTCAAATCGCTATGGTGTTCAGCGAACTGGAAAAGAAACGCCTCACACGCAAGCTGAGAGGCGCGAGGGACCGCAAGAGCGCCAAGTTAGGGCGGAGGGTGGAAGGCCGCAAACCGGTCCCAGAAGCCACGTTGCGCGAGGCGAAGCGCCTGTACCGGCGGAACCCGAAAACAGGCATTCGGCGCAGTCTGCGACAGATCGCATCGGAACTGGCAACGCTCGGACACCTTGCCCCCCCGAATGGAAACGAGTACAACCCGAACAGCATTCGGCAAATGCTTGAACGGGCCGGAGTGTATCTGGCACAGTCGAGCCGCTGACGCGGCCCACTATCACCTCACCACCCCCCCACCAATCGCCTGCGTGGTAGGCCAACAGCGCGAACCGTTTTTCGGCTTGTTGAAGCTGTGGGCCGGACGTCCCCCCCTAATGGTTAGATTTGAGGGCCCCCCCAATCGGGTGCCTACCCCCCCCGCGCGCCCCCCCCGGCGCGGGGGGGGCAACTGCACGTGCGTAGCAGATCACCGAACGTTATCGTTATTCGCCGACGAAACCGGGGGGGACCCGCCGAGTGCAGCATGGGTGGACCGCAGCCCCCCCTTGCCGCCGGTTTCGTAGATTCAGAATTTGACCCGGATGTTATCCGCGAAGTTCACAAGCTTCTGGTTGTCGCCAGTGTGTGAGGTATCATTCCTCAACACCGCTGGTATGCTCACCGACCAGTGCATCACGGATTTCTCTGAGCAAGGTTAGCCCTTTGTCGAGCGCGAGGAACACGATGCCGGAAATGGCACTGGAAATCCCGATAGCCATCCAGAACACATCTTGCTCGTTGTAACCGGCCCAGACCGCGAGACCGCCTGCAATAATCCCTACGGCACCAATTAGACTTAGAATGAACATGCGAAACCAATTCCTCGTTGAATGTCCTAGATGACGTTACTCATAGTCCGTGGTCACATAGTCTGCAACAACACATTCGTTGTGCATGGCAAAGGTGGTTGATTCCGAACTGGTGGGCGTTTTTGCGGCACGTATGCGTGAAGAGCGCTTGCGCCTCGAAATCTCTCAGGAAGAGTTGGCACACCGGGCCGATCTTGATCGGACCTATATCAGCGGGTGCGAACGGCGTTTGCGAAATCCGTCGTTGGTATCTGTTGAGCGGATTGCAAACGCGCTGGGCATCCCAGCCGGGGGGGATTTGCTTAACTCTTCGGAGTGACAGCCCGCCGGTAGAAACGAAGCCGAGCATTTCTTGACGGGAGAACAGGAGCTATGGATACTCAATTTTAACGCGACTCTTTTTTTGAAAAGGATTCCCGGTTGGGCAAATCGAAGACGTATTCACTTTACCTTGCAAAAGAAGACGTAACCGATTTCGAGGATGTTTTCACTGAGACGGCCAAGGACAGAATTAAGGCGGGTGATGTAACTCTTTCGGACACTGATGATCTAGGGGGGGAAGCTGCGTCCGTTTTTGTTTTTGAGAATGTGCCGAAACACCCAACTTGGTTTTCTGACGTCACCGGGGGGGTTTTCGATGGTATCCCCCCCGCCATAAAAAACAAATCGTCATGCGCTGTGGTTGTTTTTCGGCACGCGAACCGAGTCTTTGTCACCACTTTCGCACATGGGTGGCAGTATATCGACGACACAAAAATCGAGTCTGATTTTGGCCTACGTGTGGCGATCAATTCACTCGATGATAGTAAGGTTCGAAGAATTGACAGGAGCAATCTTGGCGAAGCGATAAAAGGTGTTTCCCAGTCGGCATTTCAACGAGACCTGCAAGCTTTCGGAATAGATGAAGCTCTTGATCTTGTAAGGCGCATTTCCGGTCGTGTTGAAGACGATGACTTCGCCAACAGTGTCTCTGGTGCGACTGCACTTAAGATCACCCGGGAAATGACGCTTGCGGAGCTTCCCGAGGTCGCGGAAGAAGCGCTGACCCGATCCCAGTCGACGGACTATCAGTCGACCGGTTTCTATATCATCGACAAGGTTCGGCCCATTCTTGACCGTGTTGTGCTTGCTGAACTCGACGCAAAGGCCGTCGAGATCATTAGCGACGGGGGGCAGACAACTTCGAACTTTCGATGCCGGGCTGGTCCGAAGAGGATGTCGTGTACTACGGGCTAAAGGGACCGGGACTGAGGGACCGCTTTCCCGATCTTCTGATGTCGCACTATCGGAATGCCCTTGGCGAGAAGATCGGTGATCTGGATGTGGAAACGATTACCCGCAAGCATGGCGTATTCGCCGAGTTCAATAATGATGCAGCCGTAAAGAAGCGGTGGAGCATTAAGAAGGCGTTGGTGGGATCGGTTGTTCACAACGGCGGCCTATACGCGATCAGCGAGGGTGATTGGTTTCGGCTGGATCAACAGTTCAAGACTGACATCGACGCTGCATTTGGTGCGCTCAAGCAGGATTGGGCGACACCACCTTTGATGATTGTAAAAAAAAGGTTTCTGAGGACGGGAAGAAGACAGGTTTCGAAAGCGAGTTGAGCTACAACCAACGTTGCGCCGTGAAATATGGTCAGGTTTGTTTGGATCAGGAAATGCTGATGGTGCCTGCATCCCCCCCACATGGCAAATTTGAGGCGTGCGACCTTCTGGACATTGCAAACATGCGCCTGATCCACGTGAAGAAGAGTTCCCGTCAGTCGAGTGTGTTGAGCCACTTTTTCAAACAGGGCAGCAATTCAGCGCGCATCCTCAGGACGATTCCGGAAGCACGGGATGCTTTGGTGAAGAAAGTGGGAGATTTGACCGACGCTGCTACGGCGAAAGCATTAGAAGACGCCTTGGGCGACTCTATGGATGGATGGACGGTAGAGTTTCACATCGTTGACGCACCGCGAAAAAACGGTGAGTTCATGATCCCTTTTTTTAGCCGGATCACGTTGCGTGACGAAGCACGTATGCTGAAAGGCATGTCGTTCGACGTTTGTTTGCGCTTCATCCCCCCCACACCATCGTCATAGGCTGCACTGTGCAACCAAGCACCTTCACCTCACCGGTTTTGCGCTCGGGCCCAATTGTAGTGCTGACGGATTGCATGAATGGCGGTAAGTTATGGTGAGCCTTTGGGTATTTGGCCTCGCGGTTGCGAAGGCATACACCATTCTGGTGGTTCGCTCTTGAAAATGGAAAGCAGGGACATTGACGATTGAAGAGTTCATAGCGCTAATCAAGAAGAGCGGGCAGCATGATTGCTTGTACCATTTCACAGATGAGAGCAATTTTGAGCTTATTGATCAGCGCGGTTTGGTATCAAAGGCACGCATGCGAGAGGAAGGCTGGTGGCCGCCAACAACCGGCGGCAATCAATGGAGCCATGACCAAGATACGGCCAGAGGCATAGACCCTTACGTCAGCCTTTGTTTTACGTCCAACCATCCGATGAAGTACCTTGCACACAAAGAAGAACGTCTCCCCCCCAACCCTCGTTATTTGGTCATATCACCGGACGTGCTAAGGGTGCCCGGTGTACAAATCGCGTTTGGCGTCGCGAACGCAAACACAACCAACATATTGCCACTCCCGGATGCTTTGGATCATCTGGACCTTGAAGTAATATACACTCGGACCAACTGGTCCGATCCAGCAATTCAAAAACGTCTGCGGGCCGCTGAAAAGATGGAAGTTCTTGTGCCGCACGGTGTGGCAAGAGACCTAATTCTGGGATACCGATAATGGCAAACCGCCCTGTCTTTCTTCCAATCTTCAACGGACGAAATCTTGTGCAAGAACGGGTCTTCGACTTCCCGTGGGCCTCGGGCTTTGCTGAGGTTCAAAAGAAGAAGAACATAGTAGCTCTGCACAATGCAGCGCATCGCCACGGAATAAAGAACATCCTAGAAATATCTTCCAAGTCGGCTGACGAACTTGGAAGACGTCTTAGCGCGTTCAGTTTGAAAGTCCCCCCCATCGAAGTCGGAAAGCGCCCGCTGGAAAGCGTGTATCAGGGATCAAAGGTTTTTGAGAAAGGTGGGCCATTCCCTCAAATCTTTGACATGTCGCCGCGCGAAGCCAAGCGCTTCATTCGGGATCAAGACAGAGGCAAACTAATCCGTTTTGAACTTGATGGAAAACGCTTCCCGTTATCTCCAAAGAGCGCATTCTATGACTGGCTGTACATCCGGGCCCTTGTCGAACATGCCGACTGGATCAGTCGCAATGTTCACTACGAAGCTTTCACCGACATTGAATTCAACCCAGCCAAACAAGTGAACTGCCAAGCCCGTGCGTTTGCGGAACTTCTAAGCTTGCTTAATCGCTCAAAACTCAATGACGCTGCCGAAGACTTTGACACATTTGCGGATATGCTTAGCCCGATCTAACTGGCGGCAAATACAAATGGCTGTGCCCCCCCCTGAAAGGCAATTGCTCTTTGGTTCGCGCTACAAATCGCCGTGTCGGCTGCGGCTGTTCTGGCTTTGGCATCACCGTTAACACCTTCACACCGAACACGAATCTGGCGGTGCCTTCGCCCGTCGTGTAGACAGGAAGAAAAGAACGGGGGGGGCGGTGCATGACCGAGTTGAGCTTCAAGGGTAAGGAATTCGTCTATAACCACCATCTTTCGGTGCCGTTCCATCCGTTGGAACCGCAACCGGAGAAGGGGGGGATTGGTGATGTTGCCCTTGACGGCAACCTGATCGTTCAGGGTGACAACCTGAAGGCGCTGAAGGCGCTTATGCCGATGTATGCGGGCAAGGTGGACTGCATCTTCATCGATCCGCCCTACAACACCGGAAACGAGGGCTGGGCCTACAACGACAACGTTAACGCACCCATGATCAAGGAATGGCTGGATGCCAATCCTATCGGAATCGAGGACGGCTTACGGCACGACAAGTGGTGCGCCATGATGTGGCCGCGCCTCAGACTGCTGCACGAACTTCTTACAGACGGCGGCTTCTTCTTCGCCAGTATTGATCATAATGAGGTCCACAACTTCCGATGCATTCTCCAAGAGATTTTTGGCGAAGCGGCATTTGTGGCCAACGTGGCATGGCAAAAACGCACTTCACCCGAAGCGCGGAAAAGACTGGGACCCGCGCATGACACTATTTTGGTCTTTCGAAAGACCGGTAAAGAAACCGAGCTAAACAAACTCGCCAGAACCGAGGAACAAGAGGCGGAGTTTTCAAACCCGGACAACGACCCAAACGGGCCTTGGGTTTCAACAGATATGACCGGTCAAAATCCTGACCCCCCCACAAAGCGCAAGGACCAGCAATACAAAATTCAACTTGGGAATGGTGAATGGGTTGATCCGCCGCGTGGTCGCTGTTGGGGGGGAATGTTGGAACCTGAGTTCCTTAGACTGAAGTCGGAAGGCAGGATTTGGTTTGGCGTAAACGGCGATGCCAGACCACGTGTAAAAACCTATCTTGATGAGTCTGACGGAGTCACAAGCTGGACGTGGTGGCCAAATTCTGAATTCGGGCACAACCAAGAAGCAAAGAAAGAAATCCAGAACATCTTGGACGCCGAGAGCTTCGATTACCCAAAACCGGTTCGCTTGATCCGCAGAATCCTTGATCTGGCAATGAAACCTGATGGGATTGTATTAGATTCCTTTGCGGGATCAGGTACGACTGCCCATGCAGTTTTGGAGGCCAACAAACACGACAATGGAAATAGACGCTTCATCCTTGTTGAAATGGAGGATTATGCCGACCGCCTTACCGCCGAGCGCGTTCGACGTGTAATCAACGGATATGCCTTTAACGGCACCCAAAAAAACTGAACTCCACAGGGAAAAGCTAAACTGGTCCAAACTTCAGAAGTCACACAAGATCATCGACAAAGTCGAGAAGATCGAAAACTTGCGTGGTCATGAGTTTGACGCGGTCAAGAAATCTATCACTGATGGTGAATTGATTGTCATTGGCGAAAAGAAAATCAATGAGCGCGCGGAAGGACTGGGCGGAACCTTCACATACTGCACCCTTGGCGACGCCATCGAAATGGACACAATCCTGACCGGTGAAAATCTCCCTGCCTACGATCAGCTTGGCGCGCTCTTGTACCATATGGCAACCAACCGCCCGCTGGATGCCGCCGGGATCGATCAGGAAGCCAGCTATCTGGGTGAAAGCGCAGACCGGCATGTCTGGCTGATCTACAAGGATGATCTGGACTGGCTAAAGTCTCAGGAAGCGGCGTTGACCCTTTCCTTCGCCCAGAAGATTGCTGAGAAAAAGACAGACAAGCCGCATCTTGTCTTTGCCCCCCCGGCGCGTTTTGTCAGCCAAAAGCTGTTGAACGATGAGAAGCTGCAAGTCGAATTCGCTCCGCTGCCCTTCGCCCTATACCGGGTTGAGCGTGACTGATGCGGGAGCTTGAATACCAGACACGGGTTCTCGACGCCTTCAACGTCTATCTGGACGTTCTGAAAGCTGAGAAGGAAAAGGCCGATCAAGTTGAGGCGTTGAAGGCAGCGCAACCGGATTTGCCAATCCCGTCTGTGGACTTCGCCAAGGCCACGTGGGAGGCGCTTAAAGCCAAGGGGGGGGTGTTGCCCCCCCCGTCGCGCGCCGGTATCCCGTTCTCTGAGCGTCTGGACGGCTGTGAGAGGCCCGTGCCCAACGTGACCTTCAAAGTGCCTACAGCGGGTGGGAAGACCTTTCTGGCGGTCAACGCCGTGTCGCGTGTCATGGGACGGTATCTGAACCAGAACACCGGGTTCGTTCTGTGGATCGTCCCGAATGATGCGATCTATAAGCAAACACTGAAGAACCTGAAGAACCGGCAGCATCCCTATCGCCAGACGCTGGATAGGGCAGCGGCAGGCCGCGTCCGCATCCTAGAAAAGACCGACCGACTGGACGCCCGCGACGTAGAGGAAAACCTGTGCGTTATGATCCTGATGCTTCAGGCAGCGAACCGCGAAACACAGGAAAGCCTAAAGATGTTCCGGGACCGTGGAGACGTTCACGGCTTCACCCCCCCGCCGGAGGGCGATCAGGCAGCGCATGAGGCGTTAGCAGCGGCAATCCCAAACTTGCATGCCTATGACCAAGGCGACGGCATGGCGGCATGGGCGATGTTGAAAGACTCGCTGGGGGGGAACGCCCTGAAGATCATCCGCCCGGTTGTGGTGTTGGACGAAGGCAGAAGGCAATTTCAGACCTCGCCTTCAAGACGCTGTACGACTTTAATCCGTCGATTGTGATTGAGCTTTCGGCGACGCCGATTGATGTACGAGAACGCGGCGGCGCGAACCCGCGCCCGGCACGATATGCGAACCTGTTGGTTGAGGTGACAGGCCGCGAGATTGACCGCGAAGGCATGATCAAAATGCCACTGAACCTCGAAACCAAGGGCGGCACGGATTGGCACGCAACGCTTGCGGCGTCACTTGCTAAGCTGAACGATTTGAAAGCCGAGGCTGACGCCTACCGGGCTGAGAGCGGACGCTATATCCGCCCGATCATGTTGGTGCAGGTTGAACGCACCGGGAAAGATCAACAAGAAGCTGGATTCATCCATTCGAAGGATGTGCGGGATTGGTTGCTGAACGCCGGGCTGGATGAGGCCGAAGTGGCGATCAAGACGGCGGAACAGAACGATCTGAACCAACCCGAGAACCAAGACCTTCTTTCGCCACAGAACCGGGTTCGCGTGATCATCACCAAACAGGCGCTGCAAGAGGGTTGGGATTGCCCCCCCTTCGCCTACGTTTTATGCTCGCTGGCTGCCAGTTCCAACATGAACGCCATGACACAGCTTGTGGGCCGTATCCTGCGCCAGCCACATGCACTGAAAACCGGTGTGGATGCCTTGGACGAAGGCTATGTCATCGCCCACCATCCAAAAACCGGCGAAGTCGTGTCAGCGATCAAGAACGGATTGGAGAAAGACGGGCTGGGCGATCTGGTGTTGCATGTCAGCGGCTCAGATGCCCCCCCCGGAGCCGAGCGGAAAACCCGGCAACTACCCCCCCGGCGGGACAAGTTCTCCAAGACTGACATTTACTTGCCCAAAGTCTTGATGGTGGACGGGGGGGAAGAGGTTCGTGACCTCGACTACGAAACCGACATTCTGGCCTGTATCGACTGGACAGGTTTTGACTCAGCGGCGTTAGCCGCAAAGATACCAGAGAACGCCCACGCGGCTGAATCTCAGGTGCAACGGATCGAACTGAGCGATGGAGATACACCTATCGAAGCGCGGCGTGTGGCCCGAACCATCGCCACCAGTGAATTCGATCCGTCCTTTGCCGTTCGGGTGTTGTCCGACCTTGTTCCGAACCCGTTCATCTGCCGCCAGATCGTTGGCGATCTGATCACGGCACTTTCAGCCCGTGGGTTCACGCCAGAGAAGATCGGTTCTCTGGCTGCATTGATCGTAGATGAAGCGCGCAAGGCACTGGATGCCGAGCGGAACACTCGGGCAGAGGCCTATTTCAAGCAGGCGGTGGACGACGGGCGAATTCAGTTCCGCCTGCGGGTCGATGGTCGTAACTGGATCATGCCGTTCGAAATGGATACCTCTGAGCCAGAGAATGCCGATCAAGTTCTTGGGAATGATGGTGGCGCACTTGAAAAGAGCTCTTCACCCCCCCCGTGTACCAAGCCGAACTGAATGGTGATGAAAGGGACGTGGCCGTCTATCTCGACGCAGATGACGCCCTTGTCTGGTGGCACCGCAACGTCGCCAAATCCAATATGGGTTGCAGGGCTGGAAACGGAACCGTGTCTTCCCGGATTTCATCTTTGCCGCGACCAAAGACGATGGAAAGCGGCGGATGACGGTGCTGGAAACCAAGGGCGATCAACTCGACAACGCGGATACTGCCTACAAACGGGATTTGCTATCGGTTCTCTCGAATAACTTCGCTTGGGATCAGACGAAGCCAACTGGCGAACTGGAACTGGTGACGGATACCGGCGAGACGGTTGAATGCACGCTTATCCTCATGAGCGAGTGGCCTGCAAAGCTGCCAGAATACCTTTCAAGCACCTCCTAGCACCGAGCCGAACATTCGCGGCGGCGTGCGCTGGTTTATCTGGCAGCGCTACACTGCCGAATCTGGCTTCTTCCAATGTGTCGAAAATCAACCACGTGACTCACGTCTGACTCACGTGACTCACCAGTTTGTACGATTTAGATATACCTTAAGTTGATTTTAGGAGCGCAATACGGCCGCGAAAACAACCTTTGCGGGCGGCTCAAAGTGGCCTCAAAATGCGATTTTTTCGTTTATCTGTAAGACTTTAGGGAGTGGTGCCCGGGGGGGGCGGAATCGAACCACCGACACGAGGATTTTCAATCCACTGCTCTACCCCCCCTGAGCTACCCGGGCACGGGTGAACGTTTCATCGTTCGGGTAGCGGGTTTCTAGTCGTGGGGGGGGCGGGGGGGGTGTCCAGAGGGAAAATCATCTTTTTCAGTGGGGGGGGCGGTGCGTTTCTTTTGCAAGCTCTTCGGCGACTTCTTCGAGGTCCTCGGGGGGGGTCTGGGCCGGGATGGCATAGGCACCGTTCAGCCAGCGGCCCAGGTCGACGTCTGCGCAGCGGCGTGAGCAGAAGGGCTTGTACTTCGGATCGCCGTCCTTGGCGCAGATCGGGCAGGTCATGCCAAGGCCTCCGACAAGGGTAGGCGTTCACGTTTGCGCTGCAGTTCGAAGTTTCCAAGCGTGGTCCAGCCGACCAGCGAGGTCTCAACCCCCCCGTCTGCACGGAAGGCGGCGCGCAGGATCTGTTCGAGCTGGCGGCGCTCTTTCTTGGGCATGGGGGGGGCGAAATCGACCACGATCTGGCCGCCCAATCCGCGAAGCCGCAACTCGCGTGGCAAGACGCGGGCGAGCGCGATATTGGCCTTCAGCCCGGCGGCCGGGCTGGTGTCGGTGCCGGTATTCACGTCCACGGCGACCAGGGCGCGGGTGGGTTCGACGAAGGCGTGGGCACCGCCGGACAGGCCGACGCGGGGGGGCTGCAGCCACCGGGCGACGTCAATGTCATGCGCGGCGAATCCCTCCTCGTCCAGACGGTCCGGCTGTGGCCAGTCGCGCCACGCCAGAAGGTGGGCATCGGGTCCGTCGACCAGCAGCTCGGGTTCGCGCCCATCCGCATCACCCATGACAGTGCGGGCCAGATCCAGGGTTTCAGCTATATCGCCAGCGACGTCGTCATCCGACGCGTCGGCGGCGGCGGAGCGGATGATCAGACCTTCGGCAGCATCATCCATCAAATCCACGGCGATCTCGTGCAGGCGCACGCGTTCCTCATCATCGCGAATCGCACGCGAGATGTTCAGTCCGGGCGCGCCGGGGGGGGTGACAATGGCAAATCGGCTTTTGAACAGCACGCGGTCGCTGACCGGTACGGCCTTGCCCGGCTCCCCCCCACGTGAGGTCACCTGGACCAGCAGCGCCTGACCGGGTTTCAGCCCTTTGGCACCGCGCAGGTAGCCGGTCTGCCCCCCCTCCGGCAGGCGCAGCATCATGCCCCCCCCTGCCCCCCCTTCAGCGGACGATCGCAGATGCCGCGCAGGATCGCGCCGGGGGGGGCGAAACCGTCGTCTGGTCCGTCGATCAGCAGGTCCTCGACCACGCCATCCTCGATAAGCGCGGCGACACGGTGCCCGTTCACTTCGTCCAGAGCAATCACACGGCCCTTCATGACCAGCCTCCATATACGGGATAGCCTGCGGCCGTCAGCAGCGCGGCGGTTTCCGCCACCGGCAGGCCCACGACCGAGGTATAGCTGCCCTGAATCCACGGGATGAATGCGCCGGCAGGACCTGGATCGCATAGGCACCGGCCTTGCCGCGCCAGTCGTCGGACGCGAGGTAGGCGTTCAACTCGTCATCAGACAGCCGCTTCATTTTGACATTGGTCACCACGTCCCGCGCCCAACGCCCATTGGCGTTGCGCACGACAACCGACGTAATGACACGGTGGCGACGACCGGAAAGCGCCAGCAGAAACTCCGCCGCCTGACCCGCATCGGCAGGCTTGCCCATGATGCGACGGCCCAGGGCCACGGTGGTGTCGGCGCAGAGCACGACCTCATCCGCGGCAACCTGCATTGCGTCAGCCTTGGCCCCCCCGGCAATGCGACGGCAGTAATTCAGCGGCAGTTCACCCTTAAGCGGCATCTCGTCCACATCGGGCGGGCGCACCTCATCCGCTGTCAGGCCCAGCTGGCCCAACAGTTCGGCCCGGCGCGGGCTGCCCGAGCCGAGGATCAGACGCGGCATCGGTTTCGCTTACTTGAAGCGGTAGTTGATCCGACCCTTGGTCAGATCATAGGGGGGGGTCATTTCAACCTGCACCTTGTCGCCAGCCAGAACGCGGATGCGGTTCTTGCGCATCTTGCCTGCCGTGTGCGCGATGATCGTATGGCCGTTCTCCAGCTCGACCAGGAATGTCGCGTTCGGCAGGAGTTCCTTCACGACACCGGGGGGGAATTCGAGCAGTTCTTCCTTGGCCATGTTCACTCCTGTTTTCACGCCCGCGGGTCACGGGCGTCCCCCCCTAAATGGCCCCCCGAAAGGGGGGGGATTTTCAAGGGAAAAGGACGCGCTGCGGCATCATAGGGGGGGCGTGAGGGGGGGCGCAGAAGAGCGTAAAATAACCCACGTTCGCGGCGAGTTGATCAGGTAAATCACACGGGTTACTCTTGCATCCGCGACTGGATAACAGCTTTGGGGGGGAGGTCCCTATGTGCTGGAATGTGGAAGTTTCTGCCACGATGGCCGTGGGCGGTTTCGCCCTATCGGCTATCTCAGCCAAGCGCGGCGACCCACCCGCCTTCTGGTTTACCCTGACGTTCTTCTCAGTGATGGAAATGGTCCAGGCGCTGAGTTACCCTGTGATCGGACAATGTGGGCTGCCAGCCAACAAGTCCCTGACAATGTTCAGTTATGGGCATATTGCACTGCACCCGTTCTTCTTCAACGCATTGGCTTTGGCATGCCTGACGGAAGACGCACGGCAACGCGCGCAGGGGGGGTGGACTTATGCGCTTTGCGCGGCGGCAACGGCGTATACCGTGCTGCAACTGGCCCCCCCGATCAGCGGGCATGGGACCTGCGGACCCGAACGCACGATGTGCGGGCAGGCCTTCTGCACGGTCAAAGGCAATTGGCACCTGGCCTGGGAAATGCCGCTGAACAGTTGGGGGGGGAACGGGCTGGCCACATCCGAGTCCTGGCTGCTCAGGCAGTTTCGCGGAGGCCTGCCCGGTTACGGGCTCGCCGTGTTCGTGCTGCCGCTCTTATACGGGGGGGCGTGGCGGATCACGGTGTTCCAGTTTCTTGTCGGGCCGATTGCGGCGCGGCTGATCACGGACAATGTGAACGAACAGCCCGCCATCTGGTGCCTGGCGTCAGTCGGCATCGCTGCATTGATCATTTTCACGCCCCCCCTGCGCGATTGGATGAAGGTCCGACGCCCGCCGCCCTGGCTGGGGGGGGTCAGATCAACCGTTCAACCCTGACCGGGCCGTCGCGCCCCCCCGCCTGTTCGTCCCAATGGGCCTTGTTCAGTACATGGCCGTCGCGGCGCACCTCGCGGATTGCGGACAGGTCGATCTTTGCGGAGACCCAGCCGGGCGTGTCAAAGCGCCCTTCGGCAATGATCCCCCCCGTATCCGGGAAGCCCTTGTCCGGCGGGCCATAGATGGCGGCGGCCCCCCCGGTATTCAAGTCAACCACCTGGTTCCACGGTGCATTACCTTGTGTCGGTGCATGCACCGCAACGCATTGGCCTTCCAAGGCGCGGGCCATGGCCCCCCCGATGCGCACACGGAAGTAGCCGGACAGGCCTTCGGTTGCTGATGGCACCAGCAGGATTTCCGCGCCTTCCGCGATCAAGGCCCGGCCCAGCAGGGGGGGAAACTCGCTGTCATAGCAGATCAGCACGCCGATCTTGCCCAGAGCCGTCTCCATCAAGGTCAGCGGCGCGCCGCCCTGGCAATCCATCGGGTCACGTTCCCATCGGGTCATGATCTGCTTGTCATGGGCAACCGCCTGCCCGTCCGGAGTGAAGAACGTGGCACGATTGACCGGGCGCGCGGCTGCAAATACAGGGCCGGAGCCCCCCCCAGGATGTGCTTGCCGGTCTCCGCCGCCAACCGGGCGAGCAAGCCGTTCGCCCGCTCCATGCGCGCGGCCACCGCGTGCAGGCTTGCTTCAACATCCGCGCAGATGTCCGTGCCCGCAAGTGATGCCAGCTCCATCGCCGCGTATTCGGGAAAGACCAGCAGATCGGCCTCTGCCCCCCCATGGACCCAACTGCTGATCTTATCCTCGTAGCTGGCCCAACTGTCATGCCAGTCGATCGGATAGGCGGCGGCGGCGATCCTCATATGTCCTCCAACTCCCGTATCCAGAATTGCAGCGGTTTTACGTCCTCGGCAGGCTTGCCGATATCCTTCCACGAAAACCGCGCAATGGCCCCCCCGTCCAGCTTACGATAACCGCGCTTTGTCCAGAAAGCATCCAACGGGCGATAGTCGGCGGGGGGGCGCAGCGGGTGATCCACGGGTCTGACAACGCCGCAGAAGGCCACGTGGCGGCGACCCAGCGCGCGGGCATGGGCCTCGCGCGCATCAAAGAAGGCGTGACCGATCCCCCCCCTGCCCCCCCGATACTCCGGCAACAGCACACTTTCGGCGTTGTAGAAGATGTCGCGCAGCGCGAAGCCGGTCTCTGCGAAAGCCGCGGCGAAGTCACCCGCATGATCTTCCATTGGTGTGCCGGTGGACGCCCCCCCGACCAGCCGGTCGCCATCGAAGGCCCCCCCGACCAGGACCGCCCCCCCCGCCGACGAGCGATAGCTCTGCAGGTAACGGTGTTCGTAGTCGAACGTGCCGTCATAGAGATACGGCCAGGCGCGGAACACCTCGATCCGCAGGCGGGCGACATCGGGCAGCACACGTTCCAGATCCGCGCCGGTCAGGGGGGGACGGACATCCAGGCTCACGCGACCTGCCGCTCCCAGTCGGCAAGGTTGTAATAGGTGGTGACGCGCGTGATCTTGCTACCCTCCAGCGTGAAGAAGGACCCGGCGGACAGAACATACCCCCCCTGCCTCGCGCCTCGGGCAGTCCCGCGTCGGTCTTGATGTAGGTTCCATTCACCACGAACTCTGCCGCTGCACGACAGCCATCTTCGGAGACAAAGATCACCATATCGGTGAGTTGTTCCTTGTAACAGACTGACATATGGTCACAAAACTCGGCAAACAGAGCCTTTCCAGTACGCACCTTGCCTTCGTTCACATGATGGGCCACATCGTCGGACAGGCAGTCCAGCATGGCGGGCACATCACCCGTATTGAAAGCCTCAAAGTAGCGCTGAATGATGTTGCGACCCATGGTCCCCCCCTCCCGGTTGGTTCCGCGAAGAGTGCCGCCCAGCACGCGGTCGGGCAAGGTCGAAAACGCCGCCCCCCCAGGGCCGGGATACGTCACACCTGAGTAGGCGGGCCGAAACGTTCGATCATGCGGGTGCGTATCTGGTCGCGAGCCGCACGGTAAGCCTCCAGCTTTTCTTCCCGCCGGTTGCCCAGGCCTGTGGGGGGGTCCATGATGGGCCAATACTCCACCTCAAGGTGGTAGTGCCGCGTCAGGTCCAGAGCCCGGCGTTGGCTGGCCGGCGACAGGGCCACGACAAGGTCGAAACTGCCCAGATCATCGCCCCCCCATTCTCGCATGTCATCAAAGCTGCGCACAGTGTGACCTGACAGCGAAATCCCAAGCTCGTCACACACCGCGACCGAAAAACCGTCCACGTCCAGTTCGCTGTGCACACCAGCAGATTGTACATAGGTTTCATGGCCATAGAAGGCTTTCATCATGCCTTCGGCCATTGGGGGGGAGCGTGCCGCGTTGTGATCGCAGCAGAACAGAACCGACTGTGGACGCTCCCCCCCCGTCACGCTCAGCCCCCCCAATGCAATACGCAAATCAGGGTGAACAGGCGGCGCGCGGTGTCGATGTCGATCTCGGCCTTGCCTTCCAGCCGTTCCTGCAACACGCGTGCGCCCTCGTTGTGGATGCCGCGCCGGGCCATGTCGATAGCCTCGATCTGGCTTGGGGGGGGCAGTTTCTTCACCGCGTCGAAGTAGCTTTCGCAGATGGCGAAATAGTCCTTAACAACCTGACGGAACGGACCCAGGGACATGTGGAACTCGGTCGCATCTTCCCCCCCAGTTTCGGTGTCCACATCGAAGACCAGGCGTTTCTCGCGGATTGCCAGCCCCCCCAGATGATAGGGGGGGCCGTCGGCCACCACCTGATCGCCACGCGCCTCAAGCGTGAAACTGTTATCCTCCAGAAGGTCGAATACTGCCACTTTGCGTTCCTGCTCGATGGCGGGTGTGGGGGGGGCGGCAAGACCGGTCTGGTCAATCTCGATATGGCTGATGTGATTGGTCATTTTTCTTGTTCATTCAGGGCGTTGAGCCGCGCGCGCACGGACAGGCCATGTGCTTCGAGGCTTTCGGAAATGGCGAGGGTTTCGGCGGCGGGACCGATGGCGGCAAGGGCCGCCGGGGGGGTCATGCGCGCCAGCGTGGTGCGCTTGAGGAAATCCATCACCGACAGGCCCGAGCTGAACCGCGCGGACCGCGCGGTGGGCAGCACATGGTTCGGCCCGCCGACATAGTCGCCAATCGCTTCGGGCGTGTACTGCCCCCCCAGGAAGATCGCCCCCCCGGCATGCGTGCATTTCTCGGACAGCGCGTCGGGGGGGTGGGCGACGCAAAGCTCCAGATGTTCAGGCGCGATGCGGTTGGACAGGGTTGCGGCCTCGTCCAGATCAGCCACGGTGATCACAGCACCAAAGTCGCGCCAGGAGGCACCGGCGATGTCCCGGCGCTCCAGGGTTTCCAGACGCTTTTCAACGACTTGCGCAACCTTCTCACCGAACTCCGCGTCGGTGGTGATCAGGATCGACTGGGCACTTTCGTCATGTTCAGCCTGGCTGAGCAGGTCCAAAGCCAGCCAATCCGGGTCATTGTCTGCGTCGGCAATGACCAGAATTTCGGAGGGGGGGCCTGCGATCATGTCGATGCCGACCTTGCCGAAGACCCGTCGCTTGGCCGCGGCCACAAAGGCATTGCCCGGTCCGGTGATCTTGTCGACGGGGGGGGATGGTTTCGGTACCATAGGCCAGCGCGGCCACGGCCTGCGCCCCCCCGCCGATGCGATAAACCTCATCCACCCCCCCGGCGATGCGCGCGGCCAACAGGACCAGCGGGTTCGCCTGCCCGTCCGGGGGGGTCGGCACCACAACAGCCAACCGTTCGACGCCCGCGACCTTGGCCGGGATTGCGTTCATAAGCACCGAGGACGGGTAGCTTGCCAGCCCGCCGGGCACATAAAGCCCCCCCGCCGCCGACACCGCCGACCAGCGCCAGCCCAGTTCCGCCCCCCCACTGTCATCGGTCCAACGGTCGTCGGCGGGCATCTGGCGGATGTGATAGGCGCGGATGCGGTCAGCCGCCAGCTCCAACGCGGCGCGATCTGCCTCGTTGACCTTGGCACATTCGGCGTCGATCTCTTCCTCGGAAAACCGCAATGTCTCAGGCGTCAGGTCCAGCCGGTCGAACTTCGACGTCAACTCGATGACCGCCGCATCGCCCCCCCGGTCCCGCACATCGGCGATGATCCCGGCCACCACGGCATCCACATCCGGGCTGTCCTCGCGCTTCATTGACAGAAGCGCGGTGAAACGCGCCTCGAAATCGGCGTCCTGGGTCGAGAGGCGAAGCGGCATGTCTTACTCCGGGTGTTCGGGCGTGTGCTTGGAGGGCGCAATATAGGGGGGGCGGGTCACGTCACGCAAGGAAACATCCAGCGCCTCGACCTCCAGCGCGAGGGCCCCCCCATCGCCTGCCAAGGTCAGCTCGACCCGGCCTGTTCCATCTTCGCCCGGCACGAAGGAGATGGACAAAAGCGATAAAACGGTATCCGTATCACTACGCTCTACCCCCCCCTGGGATTGCACTTTTTCAACATCTCCGACGACCAACATCGACTGCACACGCTCCACTGCGCGGCCGCGACGGTCCGCCGCTGCCTGGTCTTCCCAACGGAAGCGGTTGAGCAACAGCGCAAAGCGGCGCTGGCTTGGATGCCAGGCCATTTCGGTGATCGGAAAGACCGCATCCTGGACCAGTGTCGAGACGACCTGAAGGTCGTCTGCATCCACCGCCAAAAGGCGCAGGGGGGGTTCTTCGCCGCCGTCTTCGAAACGTGCGTCTTCGACCATGCCGGTCACTCCTTGATCCGTTCGATTTTCGCCCCCCCGATGGAGGACAGTTTGCGCACCACTTTCTCATAGCCCCCCCGATCAAGGTGATAGACGCGGCTGACCACGGTTTCACCTTCGGCAGCCATGCCCGCCAGGATCAACGAGACCGAGGCGCGCAGATCGGTCGCCATGACCGGCGCGCCTTTCAACTTTTCGACCCCCCCATGCACCGTGGCGGTGCCGCCATGGACCTCAATCTCGGCCCCCCCCATGCGGGTCAGTTCCGGCGCATGCATGAAACGGTTTTCGAAAATGGTTTCATGCAACACGCTGGTGCCTTCGGCGGTGCAGAGCATCGCATCATCTGTGCTTGCAGGTCGGTCGGAAAACCGGGGGGGAAGGGTTCGGTGGTGACATCCACCGCGCCGACCCGGCCATTCTTGCGCGCAACTTTCAGCCCGCGTTTGGTTTCTTCGACGGAAATGCCGACCGCATCCAGTTTCTCGCAGAAGGCCGATAGCAGCTCGATCTTGCCGCCCAGGCATTCCACTTCACCGCCGGCAATGGCCGGGGGGGCCAACATATAGGTGCCCAGTTCGATCCGATCCGTGACAACCTGATGGGTGGCTCCGTGCAGCCGGTCCACACCCTGCACGACGATCTCGGACGTCCCGTCTCCGTCGATCTGCGCCCCCCCCATCGCGCGCAGGCAGGTGGCAAGGTCGACAATCTCGGGTTCGCGCGCGGCATTGCGGATTACCGTCGTGCCCTTGGCCAGCGTCGCAGCCATCAGAATGTTTTCGGTCGCGCCAACGGAGGCGAAGCGCAGCTCGATTTCGGCCCCCCCTTTCAGCCCGCGCGGGGGGGCCTTGGCGTGCAAGTACCATCGCGCAGTTCAATCTCGGCCCCCCCCAGCGCTTCGAGGCCATGGATGTGCAGGTCCATCGGACGCGCACCAATGGCACAGCCGCCAGGCAGCGAGACCTCGGCATGCCCCCCCATACGCGCCAAGAGCGGCCCCCCCAACACCAGGTTCGACGCACGCATCTTGCGCACGATGTCATAGTCGCGTGGGACGAGGTCAGATCATGGCTGGACATGGCCAGCACCTGACCATCCTGCATCGCCGCCGCTTCAGCCCCCCCCAGGCTTTCCAAGAGCGAGGTCATCGTCTTGATATCCGACAGGCGCGGCGCATTTGTCAGGGTCAGCGGCTCTTCGCTCAGAAGGGTCGCAGGCATCAATGTCAGACAGGCGTTCTTGGCCCCCCCTGCAATCGGAATCTCACCCTGCAGCTCTCCGCCGCCCGTCACCACAATCGAATCCATCTGCCTGCCTCGCTATTTTTTACTGTTATCAGGTTTATCCGCACGCACACGGGCCTGCGCCTTCCGGCGCCCCCCATGTTGGCCTTCAACGCCGCCTTCAGGCGATCCTCACGCGATTGCGCTTGTTTTGCTGGCTTTTTCGACTTGTCGGATGTGCTCATGAAACCTTCTGTACCCCCCCAGAGTCAAAAAAAAGGGTCCAGATTGCGCTTGCATCCCTGCCCCCCCGAGGCCGCTAGATACCCGCTCACGCCGCCGCAGTAGCTCAGTGGTAGAGCGCACCCTTGGTAAGGGTGAGGTCGGGAGTTCAATCCTCCCCCCCTGCGGCACCATCCCCCCCCTTTGAAAATAAAGAACTTTCCCGCCCCCCCTCTTGGGCGTTACCGCAGCTTCTGCGCCTCCAGATTGCAGGAACTTGCAGTACGTTGCAGGGACAGACCGTACAAATCCCGGACAGCATTTCGGGGGGGGTTGATCTCCAGAGTATCTTCACTTCAAACAGCCAGAAATCCGACATGGCCCAGTCTCGTCCGGGGGGGCACAGGTTGGGAACATGCTCAGACCAGTTATTGGCGGCAACGCGCAGCAAAACGTCAGCCGGACCGGTCGCGGAGAACAGATAAAACTGCCTTTCAGCGCATAGCACCAGTAGCCGCTTGTGACGAATTGGATTTCCATTGCCCCCCCATCCGTTACAGGACTGCTTGGCACCAGAGATGTTTAAGTCGTGGCCGCCAGCGAAGAAGAGGCCGGTGCAGGAGCAATATGAGAAAGATGGCACGTCCACATAAACCCCCCATTACCATCAGATGGTGGAGGTTGAGCAAGCTCCCCCCCGCAAACTCAGGAGTGCTGAGCTATAGCTGCTCCAAACGCAATTGTTTGGGTGTCGTTCCAAACATTGACTTAAACTGAGATATGAAGTGGGACGTGCTTTCATACCCGACCTCCAAGCCAATCTCCGTGATTGATGCGTCGGTTGACAACACGGCGTCGCGCGCCCGTGTCAGGCGTTGTTCGATCAACCATTTGCTGGGGGGGGCAACGCCATATTGTCGTTTAAACTCACGATTAAATGCCGACACTGAGCGTCCAGACAATTGCGCATAGTCGTGTACAGTAAGATTATGGGTGCAATGCTGCCGCATCAGGTAGTGAATATTGCGTTTCCCACTGTCTGAACAGTTTTCGTGCAGAAAGGACTTGAGGCGCTTTGCTTCATCTATCGCGGCAATCAGAAACAGCAATTCCATCAGTTTTGTGCGCAGCAATTCCCGTGTCCCATCAATCGTGTTGTAGATGTCGATCATGGAGCGCATGAAGCCGGTCAAGCTGTCATGGCGGTCAATTTTGTAAGCGCCAATACGCGATATCGCACGCGGGGGGGAGTGGCCTGAGCTTTGCCGCTCAAACTCGCGGATCACAGCATTGTCGAAGAAGAACAACAGCGCCTCCAGTGGTCCATCAGTGCTTGAAAAATTGGACACCATGAAAACATCCCGTGGCAGCAGCACCATCTCTCCGGCTTGGACGATGATTTCCTCGCCTGTGGGGGGGGTGAAAAACACCTCCTTGCCCTTGATGACATACCCCCCCAGGCACGGGCAGCTGTTGTAGAATTCAACATCAAAGGCACTGGACAAGATACGTTTGTGGAAGATCGCTTGTTGCCCATGTTCCATGACCACCTGCGCATCTGCAAAGTCATGTAACCCTTGTGGAATCACAAGGCTTTGGGTCCCATCCGCCCCCCCAAGGTCCGACAACGTTTGACGTGTTCTGGATACCATGCCGTGCTTGCCTCTTTTGGGTTGGATGCCAGTTTATTTCTTATCGCAACAGACGACAGATCGCCCCCCCATATCGCGCGCGATTTCCGGCATTTTTGTGGCGGCGCAGGTATTTCTGATTTTCGTGGCGTCGTAAGAAATGCGCACACGACCAAGGAGATAAACGTGAGCATTTGGGTAACATTGGAACTGCTGGTTCAGGACGGCGCATATGCGGATTTGCAGGTATTTCTAGAGGCGAAACTGCCCGCAGTTCGCGGGTTTGAGGGGGGGGCTTTGTCCGTGTCGATCCTGTTTGACGAAGAAACCGGTAAATTGCTGATCCTCGAAGAATGGAAATCACGCGCGCACCATCAGGCCTATATAGCATCCATCACCGAAAATGGTGTCATGGAACAGCTCTTGTCTTTCATGGCCGGTCCGCCTGACGTGCAGTATTATGATCGAGTGGCGATATGAAGGCGTTGAAAAACCCCCCCTTACCCACCCGCCGGGATGCACTGACCATGATCGCAGCAAGCGCCGCGGTTTTGGTTGCACCGATGCGGACGCTGGCCCAACCGAAAACCACAATCGTCATGACCAAAACCCGGTTTGCGGGCCCCCCCTTGTCTGAGCAGCTTGTTAAAACCATCACCGCACGGCGCGGGCATCAGGGTTTCTTGTCACAAACGGTTCTTGAGAGTGACAAACATATTGTGCTGATCGAAGAGTGGCGCAGGTCGATGGCACGCGGCGTTGAAACCTACAGCCGCAAGGAAATCTGACATGAACAAAATCCAACTCGTCACTGGGATCGGCGCAGCGGCCCTTGCCGCCCTGCACACGTTCGTTGGCACCGCAGAGGTTGCAGATCCGCTTTTGGCCTCAGAGCTTGAGGATCAGGCAAAATACATCAACTTCTTCTGTTGGCACATCGTGACCATTGTGTTGTGGGCGGTCGCCGCGGGTTATCTTTGGTCTGCTGCTGTCGGACGCTCGACTGAGCTTGTTGTTTTTCTGACACTCATGATGGCAGGGATCGGGACTTGGGGGGGTGTTCTCCTGCCACCCAGTGTAGGCATGTCATATGTGGCCATGCCCCCCCAAGGATGGCTGTTTTTTCCAATCGTAGTGCTTGCTATCTTTGGCCTTCGAAACGAGAAGCTGAGGGCAAACGGTGCAGGCGCTTGATGAAGTTCAATTGCCGGGCTGTTGTGTACACTGCGCCAGGGTCCGGCGGCTTACCTACGCCGGTTTCATCTGTCCACTTCAAGCTTCATCAACTGGCTCCTGCCACTCGCACGCACCTCAGCTCCTCACATTACTGGCTCGACGCTGGCAAATGTTCGGGCCGCCAAGAAGGACCTGTTAGAACCTCTCCGGCACCGTGATTTGGAGACGCCAAAAGAGGGCACCAAGCGGGTCCATCCATCCGGGCGGGATTCGGTTCGCTGGCCGCAGTCAGCAACCTGACATCTAGGTCAACGGCGCACGGCTTCATCATCCTTGCTCAGCGTGAAACCGCCTTTTAAGCCTTGAACCGCACATGGGCTGGCTTGAACCGGGCCTGCGTGCAGAATGCCAGGTGATCGACGCACCGTTTCAGCATTTTCATCAGCGGGTGGAGATGAACCGTCCAAGTTCCTCCATGCCCCCCCGCAGTTCCATGGGCAGGCTGGCGTCGGTCACGATCCAGGGCAGTTTTTCGAACCGTCCCATGGCAAGAAGCCCCCCTGATCGTTCGATCCGTCCAGCTTGGATTGATCAATTGCGAAAATCGGCTGCTCCGCTATGGCGGCCATGGCGCGGGCCATGTCGGCTTCGCATTGCTCTGCCACAAGGAACCCACGCCGCGCGCAGACCTGGGCAACGGTCAGGATGGCGAAATCCACGCTCATCCGTTCAACCACATCGAAAGCCGTGCGATCATAGGAAGCACCATCATAATCACGCAGCTGCGTGCCTGCGAAATAGACTTTGTTGCTGCCGGTCATGCAAAGCGTGCTGGCCACGAAGGCGGAGTTGGTCACCACAGTCAGGTTCTGGCGCATCTGCAGCGCCTGGGCGGCAAACCCGGCGCTGGAACCCGCGTCGATCGCGACCGAGGCACCGTCGGCACGAGGTCCAGGATCTTTGACGCGATTTGGGCCTTGGCCCCCCCCGATGATGCTGCATGCGAATCTGAAACGGCGCGGTCATCGGGTTGCTGACGCTGACGATGGCACCATGGACCTTTTCCACCTGCCCCCCCGCCTCGACCAGGGGGGTTTCACAATCCGCCGAATGGTCTGATCCGACACGCCCAGCATCTCGGACAGTTCCGTGACGGTCAGTTTTCCGCGAAGGGCGACAGCATTCAGAATTTCTTGATCGTATTTGGCCATGGGTATTCCTTCTCAGAAACAGCCCCCCCAGGACGCAACTCCACCCCCCCTTGTCTTTCAGCCGTATCGCGACGGGGGGGTTATGCCGAACTTGCGCTTGAACGCCGTGCGGAAACAGGCAGCCGACGGGAAGCCGCTGGCCAGTGCCACATCCAGCACGCTCATATCCGTCGATTGCAGCAGTTGTTGGGCTTTCCGCAGGCGATGTTCCTTGATGAACCGCAGGGGGGGCGACGTGCCCGTCTTGTCAGCAAATTGCCGTTCCAGCTGACGGCGCGAGATATCGAATTCCAGGCAAAGGTCCTGCACCGTCAAATCCTTGTCGAAGCTCCTTTCAATCCGTTCGATCACCGACAGGAAAGTCGGATTGCGCGAGCCATAACGCCGGGCCAGGGGGGGCACGCTTTGCGGAGTGGACGGTGGACGGCAATGCGGGCGGTTCAGGCATTCCTGCACCCGCCGGGAAAGGTCGGAGCCATGACGTTCCCCCCCGATCAATCCAACCATCAGCTCTGTGGCCGCATCGCTGCATGAACTGGCACAGACGCGTGGCGCCAGGGTGTAGAGGTGATCAACCGCATCGACGCGCGGATGCAGCTCTTTCATCAGCGACAGCCATTCCCAATGCACTGCCACCGGCCCGTCCTCGAGCAGCCCAGCCTGCGCAAGGGTAAAAACCGAATTGCCCAGGGACACCAGGCGCACACCGAACCGGTGCTGTTTGCGCAGCCATTGCATCAGGGTCTGCGTGATCTCGGCATCCGGGTTGGCCCAGTTCAGAAACACCAGCGTATCGCGGTGCAACTCGCCGACCTCCGTGGTGCAGGCCAGCAGCCCCCCCCACAGGCCAATCGTTGAACCGGCTCGGTCAACGAGGCGTAGCGCCAGCGATAAAGCTGCCGCCCCCCCGCGAGCCGGTTGGCCTCCATCAGCGGCTGGGTGATCGCGCTGCAGTCTGCCAGGGTGGCCCCCCCGTCGCTGAGCAGAATCACCACGTCCTGAGGTGTGGACGGAACGCGCTGCACCGCGTTCTCAAAGATCGTGCGAGCCGGGTGTCCCATCTGGAAACTCCTTTGATCACCTTCTGAATAGCGCCGGGGGGGCGGATGCCAAATGCGGCGATTTTCGATGTATTCTGCGCGACGCCAAATCTGATTTCAACATTTTACAACATTTTTTGTTGTTTTTTGTTGTTTTTTGTTGTTTTTGTGGCAGGCTGTTCGGAGCTTCAACGAGGACCGGACATGACCACACATTCCGCAAAACATCTTATCATCGGCGGCGGCATTATCGGCTGTTCGACCGCCTATCACCTGGCGCGCAACGGCGAGAAGGACGTCGTGCTTCTGGAAAAGGCGGCGCTGACTGAAGGCGCGACGTGGCATGCCGCCGGGTTGGTCGGTCAATTGCGATCTTCGCGCAACACCACGCGCATGCTGAAACGCTCGGTCGCCATGTATGACCGGCTGGAGGCGGAAACCGGCATGGCCTTCGACTGGAAGAAGGTCGGCAGCCTGCGCCTTGCGGCCACCAAGGAACGGCTGCTGGAAGCCCAACGCCTGACCACCATGGCAAAAAGCTTCGACCTGGAAATGGAGATGATCACCGCCGATGAGGCAAAGACGCTCTTTCCCTATATCGACGCGACCGGGCTTGAAGGCGCAGCCTTCATCCCATCGGACGGGCATGTGGACCCGGCCAGCCTGTGCCAGGCCATCGCGGCGGGGGGGGCACGCAAACACGGCGCGCAGATCCGCCAAGGGGGGGTCAAGGTGCTGGATTTCGAGATCAAGGATGGGCGCATCACAAGGGTAATGACCAGCGAAGGGGGGGATTACGAAGCCGAAACGGTAATCATGGCCGCAGGCATGTGGAGCCGCGAACTGGGCGCTAAACTGGGCATACACGTGCCCGCCTGCGCAGTCGAACACCAGTATATCGTCACCGAACCCCCCCTGCCCGACGAGGCGCTGGTCAAGGGGGGGCTGCCGACCCTGCGCGATCCGGAACGGCTGGTCTATTACAAGCCCGACGCGGGCGGGCGGCTGGTGATCGGCGGGTACGAGGAAGGCACCCTGCCCTTCGGCGACAATGGCATCCCTGGCGAGTTCGTACGCCAACTGCTGCCGGACAACCTTGACCGGTTCGGTCCGCTGGCAGAGTTGGCCGCCGAGGTCACGCCGGTTCTGAACCAGGTCGGCATCCGTTCGGTCATCAATGGCCCGATCCCCCCCTATTCTGCGGATGGCGATTTTGTGCTGGGCTGGGCACCGGGCTTTGACAACCTGATGATGGCCACCGGGTTCCTCTATGGCATTGCTGCGGGCGGTGGCGCTGGCGAGATGATTGCCGAGTGGATCACCGAAGGCCGCCCGAGCCTCGACCTTTGGCCGCTCGACTGCCGCCGTTTCGGCCCGCATCACGGAACAAAGGGCTTCATGTACCCGCGCGCGTCGAACATTATGCCCACCATTACAAGATGCGCTATCCGGGTCAGGAACACGAAAGCGCACGCAACCTGCGCCTGTCACCGCTGCATGGCATCCTGAAGGACAATGGTGCGGTCTACGGCTCCAAGAACGGTTGGGAGCGGCCACTGTGGTTCGCCCCCCCCGACGGGGGGGTGGAGCCGGTCGATCAGCTCGATTTCCTTGACCCCCCCGGATGGCACCGGTTCGCGGCCGAGGAACACAAGGCCGTGCGCGAGGGCGTGGCGCTGATCGACCAGTCTAGCTTTGCCAAGTTCGAGATCATGGGCCCCCCGGCGCGCTGGACCTGCTGCAACGGCTTGCCGCCTGCAACATGGACAAGCCAGATGGCACGGTGATCTACGCCCAACTGTGCAATGAAACCGGCGGGATCGAGGCCGATGTGACCATTACCCGTCTGGCGCGCGATCACTTCTATCTGGTGACCGGGTCGGGCTTCGGCACCCACGACGCGGATTACATCCGCCGCCAGATGCCCAAGGACGGATCGGTGCAGATGATCGAGGTTACCTCGGGCCGGGCCGTGATCAACATCTGCGGCCCCCCCACGGCGCGTGACGTGCTTCAGGCGGTCTGCGAACAGGACGTGTCGAACCAGGCCTTTCCCTTCGGTACAGCGCGCGACATCACCGTCGGCTGCGCCCCCCCGGTGCGCGCGGCACGAATTGGCTTCGTCGGGGGGGAACTGGGCTGGGAGCTGCACGTGCCCACGGAGTTCGGCGCTCATGTCTACCATATCCTGCGCACGGCAGGCGAAGCACATGGCATTCGCGACGTGGGTTACCGCGCCATCGACAGTCTGCGGTTAGAGAAGGGATACCTCTATTGGTCCGGCGATATTTCACCCGACTACACACCGATTGAGGCAGGCCTGGGCTTCCGCGTGCACCTGAAGGCGGGCGGCGATTTCATTGGTCGCGACGTGCTGGCACAACAAAAGGCCGACGGGGGGGTCACACAGAGCCTTTGCTCCTTCACCACCCCCCCGGTGAAACTGCCGCTCTACGGGGGGGGAAACGATCTTGCGGGACGGCAAGGTTGTCTCGCTCGCGACCAGCGCGGGCTTTGGCCACACCGTCGGGCAAACCATCGTCTTTGGTTATCTGGACCGCGAGTTCAGCGATCAGACGACGTTCGAGATCGAAGTCTTCGGCACACGTCATCCGATCACAAGGGTCGACGGGCCGCTCTATGATCCGCAGAATGACAAGCTCAAGTCGTGAGGAGGCGACATGACTGAACACACAGACACTATCCTGAACACATTGCGCCGCACCCCCCCCGGTTTCTCGGATGTCACCGCGCAGGGCTGCACCATTACCCGGTTGGGCGGGTTGACCAATCTGGTGCATCTGGTCGAAACCGGCGATGCGCGCGTTATCGTGCGCATCCCCCCCGGCGAGGGCACCGAGGATTACATCGACCGCGCCATCGAAGTCACCAACACCAAAGCCGCCTGGCGCGCGGGCGTATCGGCCGAAGTGCTCTTTGCGGATGCGGGATCGGGCGACATGGTAACCCGCGCCATCGACGGCATTGAAACCATGACGCCGGCCTTGTTCAAATCCCGCGCGGGGGGGTCACCGGAGCGGGCGGGCAAGGCCCTGGCCAAGCTGCACAACTCGGGCGAAACCTTCGACTTCCGCTTCGAACTTTTTGCGATGATCGACGAATACCTCAAGGTGCTGTCGACCAAGGATGTCACCCTGCCCGAAGGCTATCACGCGGTCGTCAAGGCGGCGGAACCGGTCAAGGAGGCGTTGGCCGCCAACCCGGCCCGCCTGGCCCCCCCCTGCCATTGCGATCCGCTGTGCGAGAACTTTCTGGATGATGGAAAGGTGATGTGGATCGTCGACTGGGAATACTCCGGTATGAACGACCCCCCCCTGTGGGACGTGGGCGATCTGTCGGTTGAGGCCGAGATGGACGCGGCCCAGGAAGCCGCCCTGCTGCGCGGCTATTTTGGCCGCGAACCAACCGCCGAAGAAACGGGACGCGTGGTGATCTACAAGGCGATGTGCGATCTGCTCTGGACGCTCTGGGGGGGGTTGATCCAGCATGCCGATGACAACCCGGCCGAGGACTTCTGGCCTATGCCACGACGCGGTTCGAACGCTGCAAGGCCCTGATGCAAAGCGACGGGTTCGCGGGACATGTGGCCGCCGTCAATCGCGGCTGATCCGAATGAAGCGCCGGGGGGGTTTTAGCCCCCCCGGCGTTTTGCTCTCAGGCGTTCAGCACGGCCAAAAGCTCTGCCTGCAGTTCCGGCGTGGCGGCAGAGACGACGCGCCCGTCACTGTCCAGCGTCAGCGCCTGCCCCCCCTGCCAATCGGTGATCACACCGCCTGCGGCCTCGATCAACCCGACCAGGGGGGGCAGGTAGTCATAAGGTTCCAACCCGCAATCCACCACGCGTCGATCTGCCCCCCCGAGGCAACCAGCGCGTGGGGGGGATAGCAGTCATAAGCCATGCGCCGGGTGTGGCCAACGGTGCAGAGCCGGGCAAACAATGCGGCGTCCATCGCGTGAATACGCTCCGCCTCGTTCACATAGACCAACGCCTCTTCCAGCATGGTGGTGTCCCGGCAGCGGATCGGCGCACCATTCAGCGTGGCCCCCCCGACACCGGGAAGCCCGACATAGGTCTCGTCAAGCGCTGGCATGCGCACCAGACCCAGCTGAGGCCTGCCGCCAACCAGATATCCCATCAACATGCCAAACAATGGGGGGGACCCGGTGATGAAGGACCGGGTGCCATCAATCGGGTCGATAATCCAGGTTTCGCCCTCCAGCGAACCTGAAATCCCATACTCCTCACCAAAGATGCCGTGGTCGGGAAAGCTGTCACCCAACGCTTGGCGAATGAACGCTTCGGTCTTTTGGTCAGCCACTGTGACCGGACTGTCATCCGCCTTTTCCACTATATCCAATGGCGCGCGGAAATGGGCCATGGGTATGGCGCTCGCCGCGCCGGCAATGCGCTCGGCCGCCGCGCGGACCTCTGCGATCGGGGGGGTGGTCATGAGTGCTCCTATTTGGCTATCTGGATCTCGGTGTCCCAATCGGTCAGGGCTGCCGAGGCGATGTCCGTGGGCGGTTCCTTGTCGCAAACCAGGTAATCAACCTGCGACGGGTTGCCGATGTCCACAGGGGGGGCGACCCGGCCGAACTTGCTGGAATCGGCGGCCATGATGCATTTGTCCGCCTGCTGCATGATCAGCCGCGAGAACCGGGCCTCTTCCAGATCGAACAAGAAGAACCCTTTTGACGTGATGCCTGCCGAAGACAGAACCGCATAGTCGGTGTTGAAATTCGCCGCAAACTCCATCGCATCCGCGCCGAAAGCGCCGCCGTCATGGCTGCGCAGTTCCCCCCCACCCGCCAGAAAGACACGGTTCTCGTTGCGGGTCGCCAGGCGAAAGGCCACGTAGACCGAGTTGGTCACCACCACCAGCCGCTGATGATCGCGCAACGCATCGGCGATATGGGCGGTGGTGCTGCCAATGTCCAGAAACAACGAAACCTCGTCAGGCAACATACGCGCGACATGGGCCGCGATGCGCTGTTTGGCGACCGGATTGTCGCGATAGCGTGCGTTGAAGTCCGCCTCTTCATTGGCACCGACAATGCGCACCCCCCCGCCATGCATACGTTCGACCAGCCCGTCATCTGCCAGGGCCTTAAGATTGCGGCGCACGGTTTCTTCGGTCACGTCAAGGGCACGGGCCAGGGAATGAATGCGCATGGAGCCGCCCGAGCGACGCAGCTCATCCAGGATCACCTTCTGTCTGTGGTTTGCCCGCGCTTCCATGATTCTACTCCATTCCAACGACCGATGACGACATCACACCCTCATTTAGCCCGGTATTTCACCAAATTTCCACACTAATTTCTCCAATTTCAACATTTTCAGATTTTTCATGTTGATTTTTGTTGGTTTTTGCCAAACGATTTCCCTGTTCCCGCTGTTCCGGACGATTGGAGGCGTGAAACCCACAAAAAAACAAAGCTGGGAGGCTGACCATGACGAAATTCACCACATATTCCACGGTACTACTGACGGCCTTGTCGGCGACGACCGCCCTGGCCGACGTGGAATCGCTGGACCCGATCAAGCTGACAACACATGACTGGACCGGCCAGATCATCACCACCACCATCATGGGAGAGGTGCTGAAGCGGGCCGGCTACAACGTGGAATACGTGCAGGCCGATTACATCGCCCAATTTGCCGGACTGAAGACTGGCGACCTGCATGTCGCAATGGAAATCTGGGAAACCACCGGCCGCGAAGCCATGGACGAAGCCTTTGCCACCGGCAATGTGGTCAACATGGGCCCCCCCTCCGGCATGGAAGCCATCGAAGAGTGGTGGTACCCGGCCTATATGGAAAAGCTCTGCCCCCCCGGCCTTCCGGATTGGCAGGCATTAAACGACTGCGCGATGGAATTTTCGACCCCCCCCGAAACCGCGCCGATGGGCCGTTACCTGGGTGGCCCCCCCGTGACCTGGGGGGGCGGCTTTGACGACGAGCGGGTCGAAGCGCTGGAAATGGACTTCGAAGTGGTGCACGCGGGCACGGATGCGGCCCTGTTTGCCGAGCTGGAAAGCGCCTATCAGCGCGAGGCACCGATCGTGCTGTGGATCTATTCACCCCCCCACTGGGCCACCGCGAAATACGATGGCAAATTCATCGAGTTTCCGCCCTATTCGGCCGAATGCTACAACGACCCCCCCTCGGTCGGCATCAATCCGGATGCAGCCTATGACTGTGGCAAGCCCACCGGTCCAATCTGGAAGGTGGCATGGTCCGGTGTGGCCGACAAATGGCCGGGTGCCGCCGACGCGATCAAGGCCTTCGACATCAGCAATGCCGTGATGGGCGATCTGGTCGGCAAGGTCGATCTGGACGGAGCCTCGGTCGAGGCCGTCGTCGGCGACTGGATGTCCGCCAACGAAGCCACCTGGTCGACCTGGATCAAGTAACCCCCCCTGATCCTTGTCCCCCCCGGAGAAGGTGCCCACTCCCGCGCCTTCTCCTCCTCTCATTCGTCGTAACTTCGGCCAGCACGGCCCAATCCCGAGGTGCATATGGAGCGTTCCGTCAAACTGGAGTGCCGTGGTGTCTGGAAGATCTATGGGGGGGCACATCCCGAAGCCTTCCTGGCGAAACACAACGGCGCGCCAAGCTCTGAAGAATTCGAACGCGCGCATATGGTCGGCGCGGTCCGTGACGCCAATGTCCAGGTATTCGAGGGCGAGATCTTTGTCATCATGGGCCTGTCCGGGTCGGGAAAATCGACCTGGTGCGGTGCCTGTCCCGGCTGGTGGATTCGACGGCCGGAGAGATCAATTTCGAAGGCCGCAACCTTTTGACGATGAGCAATGCCGAACTGATCGACGTGCGGCGCAAGAAGATGGGCATGGTGTTTCAGCACTTTGCCCTGCTGCCGCATCTGACGGTTCTTCAGAACGCTGCCTTTCCGCTGGAAATTCAGGGAGTTGGGCAACAGGAACGCGAAGAGCGCGCGCGCCAGATGATCGAAACGGTTGGATTGAAAGGGCGCGAGAACCACTATCCCCCCGGCAGCTTTCCGGCGGGCAACAGCAGAGGGTTGGCATCGCCCGGTCGCTGGTCGCCGACCCGGACCTATGGTTTCTGGACGAGCCTTTCTCGGCGCTGGACCCCCCCCTGATCCGGCGCGAGATGCAGGACGAGTTCCTGCGCCTGCAATCCCTGCTGCACAAGACCATCGTCTTCATCACCCATGATTTCGACGAGGCGATCCGCCTGGCCGACCGTATCGCCGTCATGAAGGATGGTTGTATCGAACAGATCGACACGCCCGAAAACCTGGTGATCAATCCGGCCACACCCTACGTCGAGGAGTTTACCCGCCACATTCCCCCCCGCGCCAAGGTGATCAAGCTCAGCTCGATCATGTCCGAAGGCGTGCCGGAGGGCGACTACGCAGGCGACCTGCCCGGCCATCTGACGGTGGCCGACACCGTGCATCAACTGGACGAGGCCACCCTCCCATTCCGTGTGCTGGATGAAGACGGCCAGCCTGTCGGCACGATTGACGCCCGCGCAGCCATTGACATCATGATCGGGCGAGGCACCGCATGACGCGTTTTCTGAGGTCCCTTCTCACCGGGCCCAAGCTGTTCTGGCTGGGGGGGCTTCTGGCCGTCACCTGGGCGCTGTCCAGCTGGTCCTTTGCGCTTTACAAGGCGTTGGACGCCCGCTGGATCATCCGCTTTCCCAAGCAATACGAGCTGGGGGGGTTGGACAGCTGGATTTCAAACGCCATGAGATGGCTGATCGAGGACGCCCATTTCGGCCTGTTTACCTTTCGCGACCTGACCCGCTTTATCGCTGCGGTCATCGAATTTCCCTATCAGGTAATGCGATCCCTGCTGATCGACGGCTTCTCGGTCGGGCAAGGTCAGCAGGCGATTGAGGTCGCCCCCCCCTCGGTCAGCTGGATCGCCATCATCGGCACGATGGCGGCCATTGCGCTCTATGCCCGCAATGCCGCGCTGGCCTGGCTTGCGGGGGGGCTGTGCTTTGCCTATCTGGCCATCTTCGGCCAGTGGGAAAGCGCCATGGTAACGCTGGCCTCGGTGCTGATCGCCGTGCCCATCGGCGTCGCGGGTGGGCTGCTTCTGGGCATCCTGTCCTACCGCCATCCCTGGATCGAAAAGGCGCTGCGCCCGATCCTGGACCTAATGCAGACCGTGCCGGTCTTTGCCTATCTGGTTCCGATCCTGTTCCTGTTCGGCTTCGGCCCCCCCGTGTCCGCACTGGTGGCCACGGTGATCTATGCCATGCCGCCGATGGTGCGCATTTCGACCGTCGCCCTGCAATCGGTGCCCGAAGACGTCAAGGAAGCGGGCCGCATGGTCGGCTGCAAGCCGCGTCAGCAGATGTGGAAAGTCATGGTGCCCACCGCCCTGCCCTCGTTGATGGTCGGGGGGGTAAACCAGGTGATCATGCTAACCTTGAACATGGTGATCATCGCCTCGATGATCGGGGGGGCCGGGGGGGGCTGGGCTATGACGTCCTGACCTCGTTGCGTCGGTTGGACATCGGCGGCGGGATCGAAGCCGGGCTTGCCATCGTTGTCATGGCCATCGCGCTGGATCGTGTCAGCCAGGCCTTCGCCATCCGCCGCGTGCGCCCACGCCCGGACCCGGCCGACCCGATCTACAAGCGCCACCCGCTGACCAGCGCGAGCCTGGCACTGATCGTGGCAACCACGGTGCTGGGCATCTACATCCCCCCCGGTTTCCGCCTGCTGCCGGAAAGCCTGACCATTACCACCGGCACGATCTGGTCCTCATTGATGGAATGGATCAACGTCACCTTCTTCGACGCCTTCGAAGCAGTGAAAACCTTTTTCCTGACAACCCTGCTTTTGCCCGTGAAACGTTTTTTTTGCCGGCATTCCCTGGGGGGGCTGGGGGGGTGTGATCGTCGTCGGGCTGATGGCCGGGCGGCTGGGCGGCTGGAAGCTGGGCGTGATGTCAGCGCTGATGACCCTGTTCGTCGCCGCCAGCGGGCTATGGGCCAAGGCGATGATCACGGTCTACCTCGTCTCGGTCTCGGTACTGATTGCCAGCCTCATCGGCATTCCGCTGGGCATCTGGGCGGGGGGGCAGAGCGCGCGGGCCAACAGTATCATCGGCGCGCTGATTGACACGCTGCAGACCCTGCCCAGCTTCGTCTACCTGATCCCGGTGGTCATGCTGTTCCGGGTCGGCGACTTCTCGGCCATGATTGCGGTCGTGCTTTATGCACTGGCTCCGGCGGTGCGCTATGCCGCCCACGGCATCCGCTCGATCGACCCGGAACTGATCGAGGCCGGCAAGGTCTCCGGCTGCACCGAACGTCAGCTTTTGTGGCGCATCAAGCTGCCGCTGGCCGCGCCCTCGCTTCTGCTGGGGGGGCTCAACCAGACCATCATGCTGGCCCTGTCGATGCTGGTGATCACCGCATTGGTGGGCACTCGGGACCTGGGTCAGGAGGTCTATATCGCGCTGACCAAGGCCAACACAGGCCAGGGCATCATCGCCGGGCTCGCCGTGGCTTTCATCGCCATCATCGCCGACCGCATGGTCAACGCGCTGGCGCGCAGCTCGCAAGAAAAGCTGGGGGGGGTGACATGAGCACTATTATCGACAGCGCCATCGCCAGGGCCCGCGCCTTGCCGTGCTGGGCCACCCCCCCTGCACCCCCCCGCATTGAACAGCTGGGCGGCGGCATCACCAACATCAACCTCAAGGTCACGGACAGCGACCGCACCTATGTGGTGCGCTTTGGCGAGGACATTCCCGAACACGGCGTGATGCGCTTCAACGAACTGGCGATCTCAACGGCTGCCGCGCGTGCCGGTATCTCGCCTGGGGGGGTGCATCACGTGGAACCCGGCGTTCTGGTGCTGGACTTCGTCGAAGCCCCCCCGGCACTGGACGGGCCAGACCTGCATGACACAGAAACGCTGGTCCGGGCGACCCGCCTTATCCGTCGCACCCATGACGAGGTGACCCAGGCCCTGCGCGGGCCGGTTCTGACCTTCTGGGTCTTCCACGTGCTGCGCGATTACGCAGGCTTCCTGCGCCAGAACGGCTCGGCCCATGTGGGCAAGTTGAACGGGTTGATGGAGGACGCCCGCGCGCTGGAACAGGCGGTGGGGGGGCCGGTCAATCTGGTGCTGGGGGGGCATAACGACCTTTTGCCCGCCAATATCCTGCGCGGCGCAGACCGGCTTTGGCTGATCGACTGGGAATATGGCGGGTTCAATTCGCCGCTCTTCGATCTGGGCGGGCTCGCCACCAATTGCGAACTGCCGCCGAGGCCGAACACCTGATGTTGAATAGCTACTTCGGCACGCCACCGGACGCGGCCCTTTTGCGCAGTTACGGCGCGATGAAATGCGCGTCGCTTCTGCGCGAAACCATGTGGAGCATGGTGTCCGAGATCACCTCGGAGATCGACTTCGACTACGCCACCTATACCCAAGACAATCTGGCCCGCTACCGGCAGGCCTTGAGCGAATACCACTCCTAAAGAGGAACACCATGAGCGACTTTCCCAAAACCGCACAGGCCGTCATTGTTGGCGGCGGCATCGTCGGCTGCTCGACCGCCTATCACCTGGCAAAAATGGGCTGGGACGTGGTCCTGCTGGAACGTAAGAAACTGACCTCCGGCACCACCTTCCACGCGGCCGGCCTGGTGGGGGGGCAGTTGCGGTCGAACGCCAATATCACGCAACTGCTGGGATATTCGGTGGACCTTTACAACACGTTGGAGGAAGAAACCGGGCTGGGCACCGGCTGGAAGATGAACGGCGGGCTACGTCTGGCCTGTAACGAAGAACGCTGGACCGAGGTGAAGCGCCAGGCCACCACGGCGCATTCCTTCGGGCTGGACATGCAGCTTTTGACCCCCCCTAAAGAGGCGCAGGAGCTGTGGCCATTGATGACCATCGACGATGTGGTCGGCGCGGCCTACCTGCCCACCGATGGGCAGGCCAACCCGTCGGACATCACCCAGGCGCTGGCAAAAGGCGCACGCATGGCCGGCGCGCGGATCTTCGAGGACACCAAGGTCACGTCTGTCGACGTGGAGAAGGGCGTGATCCAGGGGGGGGTCGAGACCGACAAGGGCCGCATCGACACGCCCATCGTCATCGCCTGTTGCGGACAGTGGACCCGCACCTTCGCCAAGACCGTCGGCGTCAACGTGCCCCCCTGGTGCCGATGGAGCACCAATACATGGTCACCGAACGTATCGAAGGGGGGGTGCCCGCGAACCTGCCCACCCTGCGCGATCCGGACCGCCTGACCTATTATAAGGAAGAGGTTGGCGGTCTGGTCATGGGCGGCTATGAACCGAACCCGATCCCCCCCTGGGCCACCTCCGGCATTCCGCAGGGCTTTCATTACACGCTTCTGGACAGCAACTTTGACCATTTCGAACAGCTGATGGAACTGTCTCTGGGCCGCGTGCCCGCGCTGGAGCATGCAGGCATCAAGGAACTGGTGAACGGACCCGAGAGCTTTACGCCCGACGGCAACTTCATCCTGGGCGAGGCACCGGAACTGAAGAACTTCTTCGTCGGTGCAGGGTTCAACGCCTTCGGCATTGCCGCTGGCGGGGGGGGCGCAGGCATGGCCCTGGCCGAATGGGTCGCCAAGGGCGAGCCGCCCTTCGACCTCTGGCCCGCCGACATCCGCCGCTTTGGCCGGCCGCATTTCGACGACGACTGGATTCGCACCCGTACGGTCGAGGCTTACGGCAAGCATTACACAATGGCCTGGCCGTCCGAGGAGCACGACAGCGGCCGCCCCCCCTGCCGCAAGTCGCCGCTCTATGACACGCTCAAGGCCGAGGGCGCGGTGTTTGGCGAAAAACTGGGTTGGGAGCGCCCGAACTGGTACGCGGACACGGCGGCGGGTGAAGAACAGCGCGACATCTACACCTTCGAGCGCCCGAACTGGCACGCCCCCCCGGTGGGTCGCGAACACAAGGCCGCGCGCGAGGCGGCGGTGCTGTTCGACCAGACCTCTTTCGCCAAATTCGCCCTGAAAGGCCCCCCCGATGCCGAAGCCGCGCTCAGCTGGATCGCCGCCAATGACGTGGCCAAGCCCGTGGGGGGGGCGCTGATTTACACGCAGATGCTCAATGACAAGGGCGGAATCGAATGCGATCTGACCTGCGTGCGCGTGGCCGAAGATGAGTATTACATCGTCACCGGTACCGGCTATGCCACCCATGATTTCGACTGGATTTCCAAGAACATCCCGGACGGCATGAATGTGCAGCTTTTTGATGTGACCTCGTCCTATGCAGTGCTGTCGCTCATGGGGGGCCGCAGGCGCGTAATATCCTTCAGAAGATCACTCGTGACGATGTTTCGAACGACGCTTTCCCCCCCTTTGGCCGTGCCAAGACCATCGGCATCGCTGGCTGTCCGGTCAACGCGCTGCGCGTGACCTATGTGGGTGAACTGGGCTGGGAGCTGCACCTGCCGGTCGAATATGCCACCACGGTCTATGCTGCGTTACATGAGGCAGGTGCGGAGCACGGCTGATCAACGCGGGTTACCGCGCGATCGAAACCCTGCGCCTTGAGAAGGGCTACCGCGCCTGGCCATCCGATATCGGCACCGACCACACCCCCCCGGACGAAGCCGGGCTGGCTGGGCTGTGAAGATGAAAAAGAACACCCCCCCCTTCCGCGGTCGCGAAGCCGTTGCCGCCCAGCGCGCGGCGGGCAAGGAGGGCATGAAGAAGATGCTTGCCACCTTTGCCACGGATGGCAACGTGATCCTGTCAGGGCGCGAGACGATCTATCGCAACGGCGAACGTGTGGGCTATGTCAGCTCGGCCGGTTATGGCCACAGCATCGGCAAATCCATCGCAATGGGCTACGTGCGCAACGCGCAGGGCGTTGACCGCGACTTTGTTCTGAGCGGAGAGTACGAGCTGGAGGTCGCAACCGTGCGCGTGCCCTGCACCGTCTCGCTCGCGCCGCTCTATGACCCGAAGATGGAGCGCGTGAAAGCCTGATGGACGAAAATCCCGTCGCCATTTTCAACGCCAAGGGCAGCTCGCCGGTCGTGCTGGTCTGCGAACACGCCTCGGCGCATATACCGGCACGTTACGGTGGGCTGGGCCTGACGCCGGAGGCGGCCGAAAGCCATGCCGCCTGGGATCCCGGCGCTCTGGGTGTTGCCAGGCACCTGTCCGATATCCTGGACGCGCCTTTGGTTGCGTCGACCGTGTCGCGGCTTGTCTATGACTGCAATCGCCCGCCCGGCTCTGACACCGCGATCCGGGAGGTTTCGGAAATCCACGAGGTGCCGGGCAATCGGGGGGGCCTTTCGCAAGAGGCCCGACAGGAACGGGTGGACAGCGTTTATCGCCCGTTCGAAGCGGCGCTTGGTGAACTGATGGATCAACGGGGGGGCACCGGGGGGGTTCTGGTCACCGTGCACAGCTTTACTCCGATCTATCACGGCGCGATGCGCGAGGTGCAGATGGGCATCCTGCATGATACCGACACCCGGCTCGCCGATCTGATGTTGGAACGCGCCCATGACCACACGGCAATGATCACCCGCCGCAACGATCCCTATGGGCCCGAAGACGGGGGGGTGACCCACACGCTGAAACACCACGCCATCCCGCGCGGCTGGGCCAATGTCATGCTGGAATATCGCAACGACATGATCGCCACGCCGCTGCAACACCAGATGATCGCGGGTGCAACAGCCGCCCTTGTCAAAGACGCCATGGCAGCACTTGATAGAGTCAACTTAACGGAGGCCGGATAATGTCGGGTTTGATTTCTCTGGAAGATCTGAAAGCCCAGGTCAGCGCGGGTCGGGTGGACACGGTTCTGGCCTGTCTGGTCGACATGCAGGGGGGGCGTCTGATGGGCAAACGGTTCCACGCCGCCCATTTCGTGGCCAGCGCCTGGGAAGAGACGCATTGCTGCAACTACCTTCTGGCGACGGACCTGGAGATGGGAACGCCCGAAGGGTATGCGTCCACGTCTTGGGAGCGGGGGGGCTATGGCGATTACGTGATGCGGCCGGATCTGCAAACGCTCCGCCCCCCCGTGCCCTGGCTTGAGGGGGGGACGGTGATGGTGCTCTGTGATGTGCTGGACCACCATACGCATGCGGAGGTGGCGATCTCGCCACGGGCGATCCTGAAGCGGCAGGTCGCGCGGTTGGCGGACATGGGGGGGTTCACCGCCATGACGGCGACGGAGCTGGAATTCTTTCTGTTCGAGAAAAGCTTCGACGAGATCCGCAAGGAAGGCTTTCGCGACCTGACCCCCCCGATCAGCGGCTATAACGAGGATTACCACATCCTGCAGACCACCAAGGAAGAACATGTGATGCGGCCCATTCGCAATCACCTCTATGCCGCTGGCATCCCGGTGGAGAACTCCAAGGGCGAGGCCGAGACCGGTCAGGAAGAGCTGAACATCCGATACGCCCCCCCCGCAATGGACACCGCCGCCTTCCACACCATCGCCAAACACGCAGTGAAGGAGATCGCCTGGGCCCAGGGGGGGCATGCTGCGACCTTCTTGCCGAAATGGCATCACGACAAGGTCGGCAGTTCGTCCCACGTGCATCAGTCGCTGTGGAAGGACGGGGGGGCAAACGCGTTTCACGATTCGTCTGACGCGCTTGGCATGTCGGATCTGATGAAGAGCTACATGGCGGGGGGGCTCTTGAAATACGCACCCGATTACACCGCCTTCATGGCACCCTATGTGAACAGCTACAAACGTTTCATGAAGGGCACCTTTGCGCCCACCCGGATCATCTGGTCGGTGGACAATCGCACGGCGGGGGGGTTCCGGCTGTGTGGGGGGGACGGGACCAAGGCAATCCGGGTCGAGTGCCGCATTCCGGGGGGGTCGGACATGAACCCCCCCTATCTGGCAATGGCGGGCATGTTGGCCGCGGGCATTGCCGGGATCGAGGAAGGGCTGACACTGCAACCGCCGACCACGGGCGATGTTTATCAGGGTGATAGCGGCATGATACCCGGCGACCTGCAGGCGGCGCGCGATGCGCTGCATGGCTCGACGATGTTACGTGCGGCGATTGGGGGGGACGAGGTGGTGGATCACTACACCCACGCCGCCGAGGTCGAGCTGGAGGAATTCGCCCGTGTGGTCACCGATTGGGAGATCGCGCGCGGGTTCGAACGCGCGTAAGCCGGGCGACGGAGCGAGGGAGCGCTGCCCCCCCCGCCTTCGGCTCCCCCCCCGAGGTATTTCCGGCAGGAATAAAGGCCGGGATCTGGACAAGAGGAAGATATGTCACAGGTTTTGAAATGCATCTCGCCGATTGATGGATCGGTTTATGCGGAACGCGCGGTGCTGTCGCGTGAGGATGCCTTTGCAGCGGCGGAACGCGCACAACTGGCGCAGGCGGAGTGGGCGGCACGGCCCTTGGCGGAGCGCGTTGATCTGGTCATGGCGGGCGTCGCTGCCGTGGGGGGGGAGATGAATGACAGTATCGTGCCCGAGCTTGCCCACATGATGGGTCGCCCGGTGCGTTATGGCGGCGAGTTCGGCGGGTTCAACGAACGCGCCAGCCACATGGCGGCCATCGCAGCGGACAGCCTTGCAGATATCGCGGTGGGTGAGGACGAAAGCTTCAAACGCTATATCAAGCGGGTGCCGCACGGTGTGGTTTTCGTCGTGGCGCCCTGGAACTACCCCCCCTATATGACGGCGATCAACACGGTGGCACCAGCGCTGATCGCGGGCAATACGGTGATGCTGAAACATGCCACTCAGACCCTGCTGGTGGGCGAGCACATGGCCGAGGCCTTCCATCGGGCGGGCGTGCCCGAAGATGTGTTCCAGAATGTGTTCCTGGACCATGGCACGACCAGTGATCTGATCGCAGGCAATGCCTTTGACTTCGTGAACTTCACCGGGTCTGTCAGCGGTGGCCAGGCGATGGAGCGGGCCGCTGCGGGAACCTTCACCGGCGTCGGCACGGAGCTCGGCGGCAAGGATCCGGGCTATGTGATGGAGGATGCAGACCTGGATGCCGCCGTCGAGACGCTGATCGACGGGGGGGCGATGTTCAACGCCGGTCAGTGCTGCTGCGGGATCGAGCGCATCTATGTGCATGAGAGCCTGTATGACGCCTTTGTCGAGAAGGCGGTGGCGATCGTGACCGGCTACAAGCTGGGCAATCCCTTGGACCTGGAAACCACCCTTGGCCCGATGCAAACGTGCGTTTTGCCGATGAGGTGCGTGCACAGATCGCCGAGGCTCTGGCCGATGGTGCGGTGGCCCATATCGACATTTTCCCGGAGGATGACGGCGGCGCGTATCTCACCCCCCCGCAAATCCTGACCAATGTCACCCATGACATGCGCGTCATGCGGGACGAGAGCTTTGGCCCCCCCGTGGTGGGGGGGATCATGAAGGTCTCCTCCGACGAGGAAGCCATCGCCCTGATGAATGACAGTGAGTTCGGGCTGACCGCCAGCCTCTGGACCGCCGACCTGGACCGCGCCACACGGGTCGGCGACCGGATCGAAACCGGTACCGTCTTCATGAACCGCGCCGATTACCTGGACCCGGGCCTGTGCTGGACCGGCTGCAAGAACACCGGACGGGGGGGCGGTGGGTTGTCGGTCATCGGCTACCACAACCTGACCCGTCCGAAATCCTACCATCTGAAGAAAGTAAGCCAATGAGCCTTGTTGGAAACTGGTCCTACCCGACCGCAATCAAGTTCGGCGCAGGCCGGATCAAGGAACTGCCCGAGGCCTGCGCGCAGGCGGGCATGAAACGCCCGTTGCTGGTCACCGACAAGGGGGGGCTGGCGGACCTGCCGATCACCATGCAGACGCTGGACATCATGGAAGCGGCCGGGCTGGGGGGGCGCGGGATCTTCGCGGAAGTGGATCCAAACCCTTCCGAGCTGAATCTGGAAGCTGGTGTGGCCGCGTACAAGGCCGGGGGGGGCACGACGGGGGGGTAATCGCCTTTGGCGGTGGCTCGGGGGGGCTGGATCTGGGCAAGATGGTTGCCTTCATGTCGGGCCAGACACGGCCCATCTGGGATTTCGAGGACATCGGCGACTGGTGGACCCGTGCAGATCCTGCGGGTATCGCCCCCCCCATCGTCGCTGTGCCGACCACCGCGGGCACCGGGTCCGAAGTGGGGGGGCGCGCCAGCGTGATCACCAATTCGGTGACCCATGAGAAGAAGATCATCTTCCACCCCCCCAAGGTCCTGCCCTCGGTCGTCATCTGCGACGCCGAGCTGACCATTGGTATGCCGAAGTTCATCACCGCGGGCACCGGCCTGGATGCCTTTGCCCATTGTGTCGAGGCGTTCAGTTCACCCCCCCACTACCACCCTATGAGCCAGGGCATCGCCATCGAAGGCATGAAACTGGTGATCGACAACCTGCCCCCCCGCGCCTATGCCGATGGCACGGACCTGGAGGCCCGCGCCAACATGATGTCGGCCGCCGCCATGGGGGGGGCGACGGCGTTCCAGAAGGGGGGGCTGGGCGCAATTCACGCACTGTCACACCCGGTGGGCGCCATCTTCGGCACCCACCACGGCACCACGAATGCGGTCTGCATGCCCGCCGTGCTGCGTTTCAACGCCCCCCCGGCCATCACCAAGCGCTTCGACCAGATCGCGGGCTACCTTGGCATCCCCCCCGGCGGCTTCGCGGGCTTTCAGGAGTTTGTGCAGGTGTTCAATGACGCTTTGCCATCCCCCCCCGCAGGCTTTCGGACATGGGGGGGGTGAGCCCTGATCGTCTTGACGATCTTGTCAAAGGCGCGGCGATTGACCCGTCCTGCGGCGGCAATCCCATAGCCTTGAACGAAGACAACCTCAGAGCGCTGTTTCTCGACGTGATCTGAGCGCGCGTCGCGCGACCGCTTCGGCCCGTGCGGTGACCTTTGTTACCGCGCGGGCTTTTTCGTTTGCCGCCTTCACAGGCCTGTCGACGCGGCTTGCTCCGTTTCGCAGATCGGCGAAACAGCGCTGCGGGCGCAACTCAGCAATCAACACTCAACCGGAAATTGCACACATCTCCGACCAAGGCCGTTCGCAAAATGAACATGATTCGGGGGGGGTTAACCTATCTTAATAGTTAGTTAACGCGGGAAAGCCTTCGTTAACTCTGTGGATAAGATCCCACTTATCCACAACAGCCTAACTTTTTGGTTAGGTTAGAAAAAACACAGTTTTTCACAACTCGTGTTTTGTTGCCGATTCCCCCCCAGCGTCAACTCGCAATTTCCGGTTGTGTCCATTCAGCGATGATCCCTAGACTTTAACCATCATGGGGGGGCAAAATCAGATCATAGAGGACCTGACCAACGAACTGGGCGACCTAGCCCCCCCGTCGGGCTATTTCGTCGGTCTTCACATCCGTTTTGCCGCCCCCCCTCTGATGACCTTCCAGACCTATCCACAGGCCTGGACGGACCACTACACGCAGCACGCCTATGCGCTGCGTGACCCACTGATTGCCTGGGGGGGGATATCGCGCACCGGAGCCACACGGTGGTGCGATATCGACATCCCGGATCCGTTCGACATCATGGCCGAGGCCCGGAAATTCGGGCTCGTCTATGGGGGGGTCTCGATCTCCTGCGGGCCGATGACGTCCCGCACCGTGGCGGGGGGGATCGCAAGGGCGGACCGGGAATTCACGGACGAGGAGATTGCCGAGCTGTCCGGGATCATCCTTCGCCTCCACACTGAGACCGAGCCGCCCGATAACCTGACGGGGGGGGCCGAGATCGAAGCGCTGAAAGTCGTAGGGGGGGCCGGCGAAAGATACGCCGCCGGAGCCGCACGCCTGGGCATCTCTGAAAGCGCACTCAAGGCGCGCCTGACATCGGCGCGCCGCAAACTCTTTGCTCGAACGTCCGCGGAGGCCATTCAGCGCGCCAAAGATTACCGGCTCATCTGAGCCGGGCGCCTGAACCTTTCCACGGACGTCCGGACCTGGAACCTTACCAAAGCTGGAGGCTTAAACCATGCAGACCACGACGCTCTCTTTCGAAAATATCCACAACCATGGCGAGCTTTTCGCGAATCTACTTCGCGCAAGGCGACAGTCGTTCATCGTGCAGAACAACTGGGACCTGCCCGAAGCCATGGGCATGGAGTTCGATCAATATGACACCCCCCCCGCAAGCCGTTGGGTGGCGGTGCATCAGTTCGGCCAGGTGCTGGCCGGCATCCGTCTGACCCCCCCGACCACGGCGCGTTGCGGCATCTACACCTACATGATCCGCGACGCGCAGCGTGGGTTGCTGGATTCGATCCCGCAGGACCTGCTCTATGACGAGGCTCCGGTGGCAGAAAACATCTGGGAATCCAGCCGCGTCTTCGTTGCCCACGACACGCCGCAACGCATTCGCCGCGTGGTGCATGCGCATCTGATCAACGAGATGACCAAATCCGCCCGTGAACTGGGGGGGGCCATGCGCGTGCTGGGGGGGCTGATCCCCCCCGCCAACTGGCCGCGTTGGGCCCGCCGCTGCAAGCTGGACGCCGAAGCGGCTGGCCGCGTCATGCATATCGACGGGGGGGTGGACAACCAGGTCGTGTCGATCAACCTGACCGAAAAGATGCACTGACCCTAGGCGCTCGACCCCCCCTGCCCGATCGTGCGGGCCGGCAGATCACACAGACCTTCTCCGGCCGGGTGGGCCGGAGGAGGACGTCACGAAATCAGCCGTCTGCGCCTTAGCGCAGGCGGCGGGTGCATTCGATGAGTTTGTTGATCGAGGCAGAGCTGCCCGCCAGAGACCAGCTTTCCACGAACTCACCCGAGTTCGAATAAAGCTTGACCTGGTTGCCGCGCACGATCTCGCCCAGGAACCGGTCTGACGCATTGCCGCCAGGCAGTTGGAACAGGATCTGGTTTCCGGACAGATCCGCATCGGTCAGATCCCAGCTGGCGCGACGGTCGACCTGAACGATGATATCCTCTCGCCCCCCCTCATAAAAGTCCCAGTTCGAACGCAGAAACTCAAGCGTCACCGCTGAATATCCATCTGCCCAGATTGCGAAACTGGCCCCCCCTGGTTCGTTGACGCGCGCCCGGCAAGCCAGCGAGTTGTCGGCAAAGGTCACCACATGGACCGTCCAGGCCTTATGCCCGTAATAATAGTTCTCATAAGGCTGCGCGGACGCTGCCAGGGGGGGTGCGACCAGAACCACGGCCGCCGCAATCACACTTTGAACAAGCTTCGTCAAAAACATAAGCCACCCTCCGCTAAGTCAATAAGCGAAGGGTGGCAAAGGTTTCGGCTTCGATCAAGTCACGAGTTGATAGATTCCTGCGGGCGGTTGGATCAATCCATCCACTCGAAGGGGGGGCGTGTAAACTCGCCCAAAGTGTGGCTGACCGCTTCGTAATCAACCTCTCCGGTCGCACGCAACCGCGCCACCAGGCCGCGTTTCTTGTCATCCAGAACCTCGACCACCTCGGCCGGATGCCCGGCCTTGGCCAATGCGGCGTTATAGACGCGCGTGATCGCGGACTTGCGCAGGTCGGGTTTGAACACCTTGCCCACGGCGGTCTTGGGCAGCTCGTCCAGCACCTCGATATGTTTGGGCAGCGCGGCTTTCTCGTGGATGTGCTTTTTCGCATAGGCCATCAGATCATCGACCGTCACCTCGGCCCCCCCGCCCACCAGTTCGACATAGGCGCAAGGCAATTCGCCCGCGTAGCTGTCGGGCTGGCCGATGGCACCGACGAAAGCGACCGCCTCGTGTCCCGCCAAGGCCTCTTCGATCTCGGCCGGGTCGATGTTGTGGCCGCCGCGAATGATCAGGTCCTTGGCGCGGCCAGTGATCCACAGATAGCCGTCCTCATCCATGCGCCCCCCCAGGTCCCCCCCGGTGCGCAGATGAGTGCCACCTGCATAAAGCCCTGCGTTCTTCTCGGCCTCGGTATAGGTGTTGCCGACGAAGACGCCGGGGGGGTTCGACACGCAGATCTCGCCCACCACATCAACATCGCATTCTTCGAGGATATTGCCCTCGGTATCGCAATTGGCGATCTTCACATCCGTATAGGGCAGCGGCACGCCGACCGATCCGACCTTCTTGTTGCCCCCCCCGGCGGGTTGCAGGACACCAAGCATGTGCATTCCGTCAACCCGTAGCCCTCGACGATGGTCACGCCGGTGGCTTCCTGGAAGCGGTTGTAAAGCTCGATCGGCAGAGGCGCCGAGCCCGAGAAGGCAACCTTGAGCGAGGACACATCCGCATCCACGGGCCGCTGCATCAGTGCGGCAATGGCCGTGGGTACGGTGATCACGAAACTGACCTTGTAGCGTTCAATCAGCTTCCAGAAATTGTCAAACACCCCCCCATCCCCCCCGCGATAGCCTGCGGGTGTCGGGAAGACCATGTGACAGCCCGAGGTGATCCCGGCCATGAAGATGACCTGCACCGCAAAGACGTGGAACAGCGGCAGCGGACAGATGATCACGTCATCTGCATTGAACAGCAGATGCGCGCCCAACCAACCGTTGTACATCATGCCGCCATAGGTGTGCTGCGCCACCTTGGGTGTGCCGGTGGTGCCGCCGGTGTGGAAATAGGCACCGACCCGGTCAACTTGGCTGTCCTCGAAATCCAGCGTGGTGTTCTGCTTGGCCATTTCGGCGTTGAAATTCAGCACCCGAGCCTGGTGACTGACCGGGTTCTTCGGCCTGATCAGAGGTACGATCCAGCTCTTCGGAAAGGTCAGGTAACGGTTGAGGTCGATCTCCAGCACCGTCTTGACGTTCGGTGCCATCTTGACCGCTTCGGCGGCCAGCTGGGCGACCTCGGTCTTGGGGGGGAAACTCTTCAGCGTTACCAACACCTTGGCACCGGTCTCGCGCAGGATGCCCGCGACCTGTTCGGCGTCAAGAAGCGGGTTGATCGGATTGACGATCCCCCCCGCAATCGAGCCGCCCAGAAGGGCATAGAAGGTCTCATTCGCATTGGGCAGCAGGTAGGCCACAACGTCTTTCTCGCCCACGCCCAGCGAGCGGAACAGGTTCGCGGCCTGGACCGAACGATCATGCATCTCCTGCCAGGTCACGGTCTCAACCGCGTCCGTCGGACCCGAGGTGATCTGATAGGACACCGCCGGGCGCGACCCGTGCTCTTCGGCGGTGCGTTTCAGACGCCCATAAAGCGTCACCGGCTTGTCACGCTTATCCCACGGCATTTCATTGACGACGGCGTCACGGTCGGCCACCGAATTGAACGGATACATGTATCACTCCCTCCCCCCCTGGCCCGTTGTTTTCGGGCGGTTCTTGGGGGGGGTCGAGTGTGGGGGGGCTTTCGCCGGTGACGCGCAAGTGTGACGTGACGTGGAAATCCGGGCTTACTCTGCGGCAAGCCCTTCGGTGAATTGTAGTTTTGCAAGGCGCGCGTAAAGCCCGTCCTGAGCCACCAGTTCCGTGTGGGTGCCTGTGCGACGATACGCCCCCCCTCGTCGAAGACGACAATGCGGTCCGCCTTCTTCACCGTGGCCAGACGGTGGGCGACGATCACTGTGGTGCGGTCCTGTGCCATGGCGTCCACGGCCCGTTGCACCAGGCGTTCGCTTTCGGCGTCCAGGGCCGACGTGGCTTCGTCCAGCAGCAGAACCGGCGCGTCACGCAGGATGGCGCGGGCGATGGCGATACGCTGTTTCTGACCACCCGACAGCATGACCCCCCCACGCTCGCCGACGAAAGTGTCGTAACCGTCGGGCAACTTGGACAGGAAGTCGTGTGCGGCGGCGGCCTTGGCGGCGGCCTCGACCTCGGCATCGGTGGCGTCGGGCTTGCCGAAACGAATGTTCTCGCGTGCCGAGGTGGCGAAGATCACCGCGTCCTGCGGCACCAGCGCCATATATTGGCGGAAGTCATCGCGGCGCATCTCGCTCAGATCCACACCGTCCAGGGTCACGCTGCCCTGATCCGGGTCATAAAACCGCTGCATCAGCTGGATAATGGTCGATTTGCCGGCCCCCCCCGAGGGCGACCAGGGCCACGGTTTCGCCAGGTGCGATGTGCAGGTCGATCTCATGCAGCGCGGGCGCGTCGGGGGGGCGCGCCGGGTAGTGGAAGGTGACGTCGTTGAAGCTGACACCCCCCCCGCCGGGCGCGTGGTGATGGGTTTGGGCTTGACCGGATCCACCACATTGTCCTCGGCATTGAGCAGTTCGACCAGGCGTTCGGTGGCCCCCCCCGCGGCGCGTTGCAGCTCCGACCAGATCTCGGACAGCGCGCCCACGGCACCGGCCACCATCACGGCGTAAATCACGAACTGCACCAGCGCACCGATTGACACGGTCCCGGCGGTCACATCACGCATGCCGATCCACAAGACGCCGACCACGCCCGAGAAGATCAGTGCGATGACGATCACGGTCATCACGGCGCGGGTGGTGATGCGTTTGCGCGCGGCAATGAAGCTCTGTTCGGTCACATCCGAAAACTCGGCGCGTGACAAATCCTCATGGGTAAAGGCCTGCACGGTCTGCACGGACAGAAGCGCCTCGGAGGCATTGCCCGAGCTTTTGGCGATCCAATCCTGGTTCTCGCGCGACAGCACGCGCATGCGGCGGCCCAGGACGATGATCGGCACCACCACGGCGGGCACGATCAAGAGGACCAAGCCGGTCAGTTTGGCCGAGGTCAGCAGCATCAACACCATGCCGCCCAGGAAGATGAAGACGTTGCGCAGCGCGACCGAGACGGACGAGCCGATCACCGACAGGATCAGCGTGGTGTCGGTGGTGATGCGGCTCAACACTTCGCCGGTCATGATACGTTCGAAGAAGGTCGGCGACATGCCGATCACGCGGTCGAAGACGGCCTTGCGAATGTCGGCCACGACCCGTTCCCCCCCCAGGCGCGTGACAAGGTAGTAGCGCAGCCCGGTGCCCAGGGCGAGCGCTCCGGCCACGGCCAGGGCGGCCAGGAAATAGCTGTCCAGCAGTTCGGCGGTCGATTCGCCGAACCCGTCGATCACCCGGCGCACCGCGATGGGCAGGATCAACGAGATCGCAGCGGTAAAGACCAGCGCCAGGAAGGCGGCTAGTATCATCAGCTTGTGCGGGCGCATGAACGGCCACAGCCCGCCAAGCGCACCGATGCGTTTCGACTTTTCCCGTTCCTGGGCCTCTTGTGCGTCCCGATTGGCCATTAGCGCGCTCCTTTGATCCCGACGAGAGATAGCCGCCCGGCGCGGCGGGGGGGACAATAGCATCGGTCAACTGCGTGGGCCTGAAAGAGCTACAGTTTGTCGCGCAGGCTGAACCAGACCATCGCCAGCACCAGAAGCGGCCAGCGCAGCGTTGCCCCCCCACCCGGAAAGCGCGGGGGGGTGGGCACATTCGCCATGATGTCGAACCGCCCCCCCGCCTGCCCTGCCACGGCTTCGGCGGCAAGCTTGCCGCCCAGGGTTGCCATCGCCACCCCCCCATGGCCGGAGTAGCCCGAAGCGGACAGGATATTGCCGGACAGACGCGCGAAATGCGGCATGCGGTTCATCGTAATGCCCAGGGTGCCGCCCCCCCAGGCATAGTCGATCTCGACCCCCCCGTTCAGCTGCGGATAAATCTCCAGCATCGGCTTTTGCACTAGGGCCATGATGTCCTTGGGGGGGAAGCGGTAACCATAGCTTTCACCGCCGCCGAACAGCATGCGGTTGTCCTCGGACAGGCGGAAATAGTTGATCACGAACTTGCTGTCGGCCACGGCATGCCCCCCCTCGCGAATGAGGTTCTTGGCGTCGTGCTCGTCCAGCGGTTCGGTCGCGACGATGAAATTGTTGATCGGCATGACCCGCGCGGCCACCTGCCCCCCCTGCGCGTGGCCCAGGTACCCGTTGCAGGCCCAAAGCACGTGCCCCCCCGCCTTGATCGTGGCCTTTGCGGTCTTCACAGTGACTGGATCGCCCTCGGCCACGCCAGTGACGCGGGAGGTTTCGCAGATCGTGACCCCCCCGGCCGCTTCGCAGGCGCGCGCCAGCCCGAAGGCGAAGCGCAGCGGGTGGATATGGCCGCCGCCCATGTCCAGCGTGCCGCCGTGATAGGCGGGGGGGGATCCGCAGAGGTGGCGGATTTCATCCCGGTCCACCGCGCGGATCAGATCATAGCCATACTCATCCTGCAATTTTCGTGCGTAATCATGGCTGTGCGGCACGAACCTCTCACGGTGGTCAGCGTGCAGGATGCCGTCGCGCCAGTCGGAATCAGGCGCGTGTTGCACCACCAGATCGCGCACCAGAGCCACGCTTTCCAGCGACATATCCCAGAGCTGCCGGGCGCGGTCCTTTCCGACCATGTCCTCCAGTTCATCCTGTTCCAGCCTCTGCCCGGTGCCCACCTGACCGCCATTGCGCCCGGAGGCGCCGAAGCCCACGCGGTGGGCCTCCAGCAGCACGACCTTCAGTCCGGCTTGGGCAGCGTGCAGGGCGGCGGACAGTCCGGTAAACCCCCCCGCACCAATGATGCAGAGATCTGCCTGCACCTCGCCCTCAGCCGCCGAATAGGGACCGGCGGCGTGGCTGTCGCGGCGTACCAGGAATGGGGGGGAAACTCCCCCCCCACCCGGTCATTCGCGGTCAGGATGTCCATGGATCACCCCCCCGCCTTGGCGACCAGCAACCCGGCGTTCTTGACGTTCTCATAAGCCTCGTCCAGCGACTTGCGCGCGCGGGCGATCAGATCGTCGATCTCGGCAGGTGTAATGACCAGCGGCGGGGGGGCGATGATCATCCGGTCACCGACATGGCGCATGATCAGGTTGTTGGCAAAGCACCGCTCGCGGGTCATGAAGCAACAGTGCCGGGGGGGTCCGAGGCGAAGGGAGCACGGCTGCCTTTCTCGGGCACCAGGGCCAGCGAGGCCATCAGGCCAACGATCTTGGTTTCGCCCACCATCGGATGGTCCGCCAGCGAATGCCATTTTTCGGCCAGGTAAGGCGCGGCGACGTTCTTGACGTGATCGACGATGCCCTCTTCCTCCATGATGCGCAGGTTTTCCAGCGCCACGGCACAGGCCACCGGGTGGCCCGAATAGGTGTAGCCGTGGTTGAACTCGGTGCCCGCCAGCACGCCCGCCACTTCGTCCGAAACGATCGACGCACCGATCGGCACGTAGCCGGAGCTAAGCCCCCCCTTGGCGATGGTCATGATATCCGGTTTGATGTCATAGTATTGGGTGCCGAACCATTCGCCAGTGCGCCCAAAGCCACAGATCACCTCGTCCGCGATCAGCAGGATCTCATACTTGTCGCAGATGCGCTGGATTTCCGGCCAATAGGTGTCGGGGGGGGCCACGATCACCCCCCCGCCCGCGCCCTGCACGGGCTCGGCGATAAAGGCGGCGACCTTGTCTTCGCCCAGTTCCAGGATCTTTTCCTCAAGCTGACGGGCGCGGATCAGGCCGAACTCCTCAGGGGGGGACATATCACCGCCTTCGGCCCACCAGTTAGGTTGGTCGATGAACTCGATACCGGGGGGGATAGGCAGGCTGCCCTGACCGTGCATGCCTTTCATGCCACCCAGCGAGGTGCCGCCAATCGTGGAGCCGTGATAGGCATTCCAGCGCGAGATGATCGCCTCTTTCTGCGGCTGGCCCTTTTCGGCCCAATAGGTGCGCACCATGCGGATGTTGGTGTCATTCGCGTCCGAGCCGCCACTGGCGTAGAAGACGTTGTTCAGATCACCTGGTGCCAGTTCCGCCAGCTTCTGCGCCAGCGCAATGGCGGGCACGTGGGTGGTCTGGAAGAAGGTATTGTAATAGGGCAATTCACGCATCTGACGCGCGGCCACATCGGCCAGGCTGTCACGGCCATAGCCGATGTTCACACACCACAGACCGGCCATGGCATCGAGGATCTTGTTGCCTTCGCTGTCGCGCAGCCAGACGCCGTCGGCCCCCCCGGTAATGACCCGCGCGCCTTTCTGGGCCAGTTCGCCCCCCCCGGCGGTAAACGGGTGCATGTGGTGGGCTGCATCAATCGCCTGAAGCTCGGCGGTGGGCAGGTGATTCGTGATTTTGTTCATGGCAGGCACTCCTATGGGGGGGCCGAATTCAAAGCTCCACCCAGAATATGATCAAAAAAATGCGCTGTCAATGGAGCGCCTGCATTTTGATCAAACCTTTTCGCCCAGAATGTGCGCACGCACCGTGTCGATTCCCTGTTGAATATCGCCACGGATCGCCTCGGCCACCACCTCGGGCTGACCGGCGCGCATGCCCGCCAAAGCCTCGGCGTGCTTGTCAGGCAGGTTGGCCGTGCCATAGCGGCCCAGCACCACACGCAGGCCCGGTCCACCCCCCCGCAGCCAGAGCATGTTGGCGATGGACAAAAGCACATGCGCGCCGGACAGTTCGTAAAGCGCGCGGTGGAAGCGATAGTTGTGTTCCAGGTAGCCGCGCACGTCGCCCCCCCGGTCGATGGCCGCATTAAGCTGATCGTCGATGGAAACAAGGCGGGTGATGTCCTCTGCCCCCCCCATGTTTTCAACAGCCAAACGAGACAGTTCCGGCTCAATCGCCAAACGGGCGAAGGCGATTTCCTCCCATTCGTCCGCATCCATTTCCGGCACGCTGACCCTGCGGTTCCCCCCCTGGAACACCAGCGCCCCCCCTTCCGAGGTCAGCCGACGGATCGCCTCCCGCACCGGCGTCATGCCCACCCCCCCAAGGTTCGACCAGCCCCCCCTGGATGGTCACCGCCTGGCCTGGCGTCAGTTCGCCATACAG
>JDSH01000010.1_pt1 | contig 109054 bp, 159 predicted proteins | sample 199451 | NCBI WGS metagenome assembly JDSH01 (sample SAMN02584198, study PRJNA231836) | bioreactor metagenome | isolation source: continuous culture bioreactor electron acceptor NO2- transfer2 day 38 after... | place: Germany: Bremen | reverse complement strand
GGTTGATCTGAACAGAACTTGGGGGGGCGCGCCGAAACCCGGCGCGCCCCCCCGTTTCCATGCGTAGCCCCCCCGGCATTTCTGCCCAGCCCTACCCCCCCGCGTGGAGAATTCCCCCCCCGGTTTTCTTCCTTTGTCCCCCCCAATTCTGCCGCAATTGGGCGCAAGGTTGATCGGGACGACGAGTGTAAAGGGCCGGATTTTGCCCGGCCATGTAAGGGAAAGGACAGGACATGCGATTGATTTTCGGATTGGTGCTGGTGTTGGGCGTCGCCCTCGCCGGTGGCGCGGTCTACCTTGCGAAGAACCAGATGGGTGCCTACCAGGCGCGGCTCAGCGCCGCCGAACGGGCACGGGCGCAGATGATCAAGACGGTCGAGGTCCTGGTACTGACCAAGGCGCTACGCTATGGCGACCAGATGACCGCCGAGGATGTGCGCGTGGTCAAATGGCCCGAGGACGCGATCCCGAAGGTGCCTTCATGAAGGCCGAAGATCTGTTCCCTGTCGGCAAGGACGAGTTCCGTACGGTTCTGCGCGCGATGGAAAAAGACGAGGCGGTGTTGGCGGTCAAGGTGACCGAGCCGGTGCCGATGCAGGCGTCAGCGCGCGGCTCAGCGCCGGAATGCGCGCCTTTGCGATCAAGGTCGACGTGGCCTCGGGCGTGTCGGGCTTCCTGCGTCCGGGTGACCGTGTCGATGTCTATTGGACCGGTCGCGCCGGGCCGGAAGGACGCAGCGACGTGACAAAGTTGATCGAGGCTTCCCTGCCCCCCTGATCGCAATCGACCAGACCGCCGATGGCGACCGGTCGTCCCCCCCGACCATTGCCCGCACCGTCACGGTCGAGGCCACCCCCCCGCGCCAAGTCGCGGCCCTGGCCCAGGCGCAATCCTCGGGCAAGCTCAGCCTGGCCCTGGTCGGTGCACGTGACGATACGGTCTCCAGCGCCGTCGAAATCGACCAGAACATGCTTCTGGGCATCACCGAACAGGAAGTGCTCGAGACCGCCGCGCCGGAGGAGTGTTTCATCACCACCACGCGGGGGGGCACCGAACGGATCAAGACGCCGATCCCCCCCTGCACCAACTGAGATCGGGAATAGAAAACAAGGGGGGGGCCACCCGTCCTAGCGGCGGGTGGCCTTTTGCATGCCCAGATATTGCGGTGTTGCAGCGCGCCCACATGAAATCCGTCCCGCAAGGCATTGATTCTTGCAAAAATTCGAAAACTGACGCAGTCTGGCGCTCAATATGGGCAAAAAGACCCGAAATTGAGGCGTGATCGGAGAGGCAGGATCACATGAAAATCGACAAGTTCTTGAAGGCGGCCCTTGTGGGCCTGACCCTTGGCATTGCGACCGCCCCCCCCTGGGCGCGCAGGCCGAAACACTTCGCGTCATGCGTGGCGAAGCAACCGCAGCACTGCAGGTTCCGATGAACCGGGCCGTGGTTGTGGAAAGCGACACACCCTTCGCGGAGATTTCCATCGCAAACCCCCCCGGCATCGCGGATATCTCGACGCTGTCGGACCGCACCATCTATGTGCTGGGCAAGACGCCGGGCCGCACCACCATGACGCTGCTCAGCCCCCCCGACGGGCGGCTGATCACCAATGTCGAGGTGCAGGTCGCGCCTGACATTGCGGAATTCAAGGAACGACTGCGTCAGATCCTTCCCGGTGAGCGGATCGAAGTGCGCACCGCCAATGACGGCATTGTGCTGTCGGGCGTCGTCAGCTCGATTGCCAAGCTCGATCGCGCGCTGGACCTGGCCGAGCGCTACGCCCCCCCGGAACGCGTCTCCAACCTGATGAGCGTCGGCGGCACCCAGCAGGTCATGCTAAAAGTGCGTTTCGCGGAAATGAGTCGCTCGGTGCGCAAGGCGCTGAACGGCAACCTGGCCATCCAGGGCGGCAGCAGCGTCGGCGTGATCGGCGAAAGTGGCACCTGGCTGGATGGCTCCAACGGCATCGGCAGCCCGGTCCAGGTCACCTCAGGCATGGAAGGCGGCCTGGCCATTGGCTTCAACGCCGGGGGGGCCTTCGAGGTCGCGGTCCTGCTGGAAGCCCTTGAAAGCAAGGGCGTCGTGCGCACTCTGGCCGAACCGAACCTGACTGCCTGTCGGGACAGGAGGCGTCCTTCCTGGCCGGTGGCGAATATCCGATCCCGGTGGTCGGCAACGAGGGCGAAGTCACCATTGAATACAAGCCCTTCGGTATCGAACTGACCTTTACCCCCCCGCGCGTGGTCGACGGGGGGGATGTGATCAACCTGAAACTGGACGCGTCCGTGTCCGGCATCGACGCCACGAACTCGTTCAGCAACAACGGCATCAGCGTCGCCGCCTTCCGCACCCGGCAGGCGTCCACCACGGTGGAAATGCGCGACGCGAAAGCTTCGCCATCGCCGGTCTGTTGCAGGACGACTTCCAGGATCTGAACGGTCAGGTGCCCTGGCTGGGCGATATCCCGGTACTGGGCGCGCTGTTCCGCAGCGCCGAATACACCCGTGAACAAAGCGAGCTGGTGATCATCATCACCCCCCCGCATCTGGTCACGCCAACCCGTGGCGAGGCCTTGGCCCTGCCGACGGACCGGGTGCGCCCGCCGACCGAAAGCCAGCTGTTCCTGTTCGGCCAGACAGCCGCACCGAACCGCCCCCCCACCACGGGCGCGGCCGGTGAGGTCGCCCAGCAGGACTTCGGCGGCTCCTATGGCTACGTGATGGAGGACTGAGACATGGCACGCAACCGTATCAAGACCCTCCTCGCCGCGACCTCCGTGATCGCCCTTCTGGCCGGTTGCGGGGGGGACGTGGGCCCGCTGAACTCCTGGACCAAGGAGGCGGGTGCCTTCCTGGACGAAGGGTATTTTGGCGACGCCACCCTGAACAACACCGGGCTGCAATCCGGTGACCGCAGCTTCCTGATCGCCATGGGCGAACGCTTTGCGCGTGAAACCCGCGACACGGTGAACTTCGCCTTCAACAGCGCGGTTCTGGACGCCGAGGCCCAGGCCATCCTGCGTCAGCAGGCGGGCTGGATCCGTCAGTTCCCCCCCGAAGTAAAGTTCCGTGTCTACGGCCATACCGACCTGGTTGGGTCAAACGCGTATAACAAGCGCCTCGGCCTGCGCCGGGCGCGTGCGGTGGTGAATTATCTGGTGTCTCATGCGTCGATCGCCGCCGTCTGGAGGCCGTGGTCAGCATGGCGAGACCCAGCCGCTGATCGCGACCCAGGACCGCGAGCGCCGCAACCGCCGCACCGTGACCGAGGTCTTCGCCCTGAACGCCAACAGCGGAACCGTGCTGAACGGCAAATACGCCCAGGCGGTGTACCGCGAGTATGTCGAAAGCGCGACCGAACCGCGCTTGCCGGCCGTGCGTGGCCCGGAAATCATCAACACGACCGAAACCTTCTGATTTCGGTCCGATCCTGCCCTTTTCGGGGGGGGTCGAAGCAGCGCTTCGGCCCCCCCCTTTTTCGTACAGTTTTAAGCGTTTTCTCTCCGGAAACAGCGCCCCCCCTGCCCAGCCCGGACCGTCTCAAAAGACCGCATAATTACGATTTTTTTAGCCCCCCCAATCTTGCCAATATTGACTGTCAATTCTTGCAGGCATTGGGAGCAGTCCGCGCGTTTATCGAGTCGCGCGGGACCCGCACAGTGACCGGCAAGATCAATACGGCACGTCGTTCGGGTCAATATGAGAAGGAACGAGGCAATGAGTGGCAGTGTAGCACTGCAACCGGAACCCGCACCGATCGTGGCCTGCACGATCTCTCGGGACGTGCAGAATTTCGATCTGTTGATTGAGGATATGGAAGCCGAACTGGGTGAGACCTGGGGGGGCGATCTGGCGTTGGAAGACGCGATCACTTTCTTCGGTCAGCCCGACGCGGATGCGCTGGAATTCGTCGCCATTGCGATGGATGACGAGGACGAGGGGGGGAACTTGGCCCTGGTCGCCGACATTATCAAACATGCGACCGGCAAGGGCATCAAGGTGATTGTAATCGCCGAAGAAGTCAGCCCCCCCATCGCATTGCACCAGCTTCTGAAAATGGGGGGGGCCGAGGAATTCGTCCCCCCCTACCCCCCCCTGCCGGAAGGCGCGCTGCGCGACGCCATAGAACGGCTGCGCGCGCCAGAGCCGGAACCGGCCCAGGCGCAGGTGCCCGAGGGCCTGGAAACCACGCTGAAACCCACCGGCGACCGCGAAGGCGTCGTGCTGCCGGTGCATGGCATGGCTGGCGGCACCGGATCGACCACGCTGGCGGTCAATCTGGCCTGGGAACTTGCCACCATTGAAAAGGACAACCCGCCGCGGGTCTGTCTGTTGGATCTGGATCTGCAATTCGGCTCGATCTCGACCTTCCTGGACCTGCCCCCCCGCCGCGAGGCCGTGTATGAAATGCTGTCCGACACCGAGATGCTGGATCATGACAGTTTCATGCAGGCGATGCTGACGTATAACGACCGTTTGCAGGTGCTGACCGCGCCCGCCGACATGTTGCCCCCCCTGGATCTGGTCAGCGCCGAGGATATCGACCGCGTAATCAACTTTGCACGCACCAATTTCGACTATGTCGTGATCGACATGCCCTCGACCGTGGTGCAATGGACGGAAACCGTGCTGCAACACGCCCATGTTTATTTCGCGACGATGGAGTTGGACATGCGGTGCGCGCAGAACACCCTGCGCATGATCCGCGCGTTGAAGAGCGAGGAGCTGCCGTTTTCGAAACTGCGCTATGTTCTGAACCGTGCGCCAAAATTCACCGACCTGACCGGCAAGGCCCGCGTGAAGCGTCTGGCGGAAAGCTGGATATCACGATCGAGCTGCAACTGCCCGATGGCGGCAAGCCGATTGTGCAGGCCGGCGACCACGGTGTGCCCCCCCTGGCAGACACGGCCACCAAGAACCCGCTGCGCAAGGAAATTCAGAAGCTCGCCGCCTCGGTACATGAGCTGAACAAATCCGCCGCCATCGCGGCCCAATGAACCGCCGCTGACACGGCCCTGTAAATCGGAGGCAAGACCTTGTTCTCACGTTACAAAAAGCCCGGAGCCCAGAAACCTGCTCAGGCGGGAACGCCCAAGCTGCAGGCGGTCGAAGGCGGCAAGCCCGAAGCCGAAACCGCGCCCAAGCCGCAGCCGACCCCCCCGAAAGCGGTGCGCAAGTCCGGTTCAGACCGTGTCGCCGCGCGGGTTACGCCCCCCCAGGACAAGGAACGCAAGCGCAAGGAGCGTTTGGGCGAGGTCAAGGTCGAGCTGCACAAGGAACTGCTGGACAACCTGAACCTGGCCGCGCTGGAAAGCGCCACGGAAAAAGACCTGCGTGCCGAGATTACCGCGATCTCGAACGAGGCGTTGGAAGGCATGGGCGTGGTGCTGAACCGCGAGGAACGCCAGACCCTGAACAGCGAGCTTTATGACGAGGTCACCGGCCTTGGCCCGCTGGAACCGCTGCTGAAGGATGACAGCGTCAACGATATTCTGGTCAACGGGCCGCAACAGGTCTTCGTGGAACGCGCCGGTAAGCTGCAACTGACCGACACGACCTTCAAGGACGAACGCCACCTGCTGCGCATCATCGACAAGATCGTGTCCGCCGTGGGTCGCCGCGTCGATGAATCGAACCCGCATGTGGACGCCCGTCTTGCCGATGGCTCGCGTTTCAACGCGATGGTGCCGCCGATTGCCGTCGATGGCTCGCTGGTGTCCATTCGTAAGTTCAAGAAGGACAAGCTGGGCGTTGACGACCTGGTCAGTTTCGGGGGGGCCTTTACCGAAGAAATGGCGGCCTATCTGCAAGCGGCCGTCGCCACGCGCCTGAACATCATCGTCTCGGGCGGGACCGGCTCGGGTAAGACCACGACGTTGAACGCCCTGTCCAGTTTCATTGACGACAGCGAACGCATCCTGACGATCGAGGATACGGCGGAACTTCAGCTGCAACAGACCCATGTGGGCCGGATGGAAAGCCGCCCCCCCGCCAACGTCGAAGGCAAGGGCGCGGTCAGTCAGCGCGACTGTCTGAAAAACGCCCTGCGCATGCGCCCCCCCGACCGTATCATCGTCGGCGAGACCCGTGGCGAGGAAGTCATCGACATGCTTCAGGCCATGAACACCGGCCACGACGGGTCAATGACGACGATCCACGCGAACTCCGCCCGCGACGCGGTCTCGCGTCTGGAAAACATGGTCGCCATGGCCGGGATCGAAATGCCGCTGAAAGCGGTGCGCAACCAGATCTCCTCCGCTGTGAACCTGTTCGTGCAGGCCAGCCGCCTGCAGGACGGTTCGCGCCGCATGACCTCGATCACCGAGATCACGGGCATGGAAGGCGAGGTTATTTCGATGCAGGAGGTGTTCCGCTACGAACGTCTGGGCCTGCAACCCGATGGCAAGATCATCGGGCGCTTTACCGCGACCGGCGTTCGGTCGCATTTCTCGGACCGGTTCCGTCAGTGGGGGGGCTATGACCTGCCGCACTCGATCTTCGAACCGGTCGCAGCGGAGTAAGCACCATGGTCATTTCCGCAGAACCGCTCATCTATGGCCTGATCTTCGTGGCCGTTCTGGTCCTGGTGAACGCCGTCTATCTGATGGTGTTCGGCAAGTCGATCAGCCTGAACAGCCGCGTGAACCGCCGCCTCGACATGCTCGAAAAAGGCGCGGGTCGCGAACAGGTGCTGGAGCAGCTGCGCAAGGAAATGTCGCAGCACATGAACGCGAAGGGCATCCCGCTCTATTCGCTGCTGGCGCTGAAGGCGCAGAAGGCCAATATCGCCTTTACCCCCCCCAATCAGTTGATCATGGTCATGGTCGGGCTGATGGGCGTCGCCTATGTCGGCCTGACCGTCGGCACCGAGGCCGGGCTGCCCGTGCGCATCGCCGTGTCCATCGCCATGGGCGTCGGCGCGGTCTATGTCTGGATCAACAACACCGCCAAGAAACGCCTGTCGATGATCGAGGAACAGCTGCCTGACGCGGTGGAACTGATGGTGCGCTCCTTGCGCGTCGGCCACCCGTTCAGCTCGGCCATCCAAATCGTCGCGAAAGAGGTTCCCGACCCGCTGGGCTCCGAAATGGGCGTGATCGCCGATGAAAGCGCCTATGGGCGCGACGTCGGCGAGGCGCTGAAATCGCTGGCCGAACGCATGGACATGCAGGATTTGCGCTTCCTCGCCGTGGCGGTGACGATCCAGCAGACCTCCGGCGGTAACCTGGCCGAGATCCTGGACGGTCTGGCCAAGGTGATCCGGGCGCGGTTCAAGCTGTTTCGGCGCGTGAAAGCCATCACCGCCGAGGCCAAGTGGTCCGGCACCTTCCTGTCCGCTTCCCGCTGGTCGCCCTGGTGATGATCAACGTGATCCAGCCGAATTATTATGACGACGTGAAGGAAACCGCCGTCTTCATCCCCCCCGCCTGCCTTGTCGTGGCAGCCTTCCTGGTGGCGAACGTCTTTGTGATGCGCGCGCTGGTGAACATCAAGGTCTGAGGAGGCTTACCAATGCTTGAACAGATCAACACCATGCTCACCGACATGATGGGCCCGCTGGGCCCGGTCCTGGCGGTCGGCATTCTGGGCCTGTTCCTGGTTCTGGGCGCCCTGCCCATCCTGATGAACAAGGAAGAAGACCCGCTCGACAAGCTCAAGAAGTCGAACGAACGCCCGGTTGCGGACCCGAAAATGGCCCTGCGGTCCGCGCAAGGCCATGACAAGCTTGAAAAATTCTCGGGCTTCCTGGAGCCTCAGGACGAAGAAGAATACTCCGCCATGCGCCTCAAGCTTCTGCAGGCGGGATATCCCGGCAAGGATGCCGTGCGCACCTTCCACTTTGCCCAGTTCGCGCTGGGTCTGGGCTTCCTCGTGCTGGGCATTGGCTATGTCTTCCTGCAAAAAAGCACGGGAGCCGAAGTGTCGACCCAGAAGCTGATCCTGTCGGTGCTGATCCCCCCCGGCGGCGCGGGCTACTACCTGCCGAAATACTGGGTGACCCGCCGTGTGGAAGAACGCAAGGAACAGATCACCAACGGTTTCCCCCCCGACGCGCTGGACATGATGCTGGTCTGCGTCGAGGCCGGTCAGTCGCTCGATCAGTCGATCATCCGCGTCGCCAAGGAAATCCGCGCAGGCTACCCTGCGCTGGCCGATGAATTCGAGATCGTCGCGCATGAGATGAAGGCCGGTAAGGACCGCATCCAGGTGCTGCGGGACATGTCCGAACGCGCGGGCGTCCCGGATGTGGCCAGTTTCGTGACCGTGCTGATCCAGTCGACCAGCTTCGGGACCTCGATCGCCGAAGCGCTGCGCGTCTACGCCGGGGGGGAAATGCGTGACAAACGCGTCATGCGCGCGGAAGAGAAGGCAAATACCTTGCCCACCAAGATGACTCTTGCCACTATGATGCTGACCGTGCCGCCGCTTCTGATCATTCTGATCGGCCCGTCGGTTTTCGAGATCTACCAGACGTTGCAGAACGCCAACTTCTAAAGGGGGGGTAACAGCATCATACGAGTGGGACTGACAATCGCGCTCTTCACATTGACCGCCTGTGCCGACACGGGGGGGCTGCCGTCTGCTGACGGCAGCCCCCCTATGCGCCGACGGGGGGGGTCAAACGTGGCGAGGAAAGCGTCGATGGCTTGATCGTCGGCCACCGTCTGATGGCGGCAGGCGAATACGAACTGGCGCTGAAAAGCTACCTGCGGTCTGCCGCCGAACATGGCACCACCGTCGATGTGCTGTCTGCCGTGGGGGGGTCAGCCAACCTGATGCTGGGCCGCCTGGGCCAGGCCGAAAGATGCTGCGCCGCGCGGTCGAGAAGGACGAAAGTTTCGCGCCCGCCTGGAACAACCTCGGCGTGGTGCTGATGGAACAGGGCGAAGACGCCGAGGCGTCGCGCGTTTTCCGCATCGCTTTCGGGTTGGATAGTGGCCAATCTGCCGAAATTCGCGAGAATTTGCGCCTCGCGCTCGCCAAAGTGGAAAATCCGGGCTATGCTCCGGACAGAAACGATAATTTCGCACTGGTGCGCCGGGGGGGGCCGGGGGGGATTACCTCCTTCTGTCGACGCCATAAGCGGGTTCGAGCAGTAAGAGGACGCAAAATGCGCCATCCCATCCTTGTAACGCTCTGCCTTGGCGGAGCGGTGGCCCTGTCGGGCTGTCAGAAACCCGGCGGTGACGCCGAAGTCACCCGTGCGATCGCCGATGTAAACGTGATCGACGAAGCCAACCTGAACGACATCATGCTGACCGTGGGCGATGCGGACGAGGCCGTGGCCTATTTCCGCCGCGCGTCCAAGTCGCAACCCGACCGGATCGACCTGAAACGCGGTCTGGGCAAGGCGCTGGTACGCGCCCGCAAGGCCCCCCCCGAGGCCGCCCGCGTCTTTGCCGAGATCGTCGAAAGCGACGAAGCCACCGACGAGGACCGCGTCGATCTGGCCGACGCCCATATCCGCGCCGGTGACTGGGCCAAGGCCGAACGGTGCTGGACACGATCCCGCCCACGTTCGAGACCTACAAACGCTACCGGCTTGAGGCGATGGTCGCGGACAGCAACGAGGAATGGGACCGCGCCGACAGTTTCTATGAAACCGCCGTCAGCCTGACGACCAAACCCTCGGGCGTGTTGAACAACTGGGGGGGTTACTCCAAACTGACCCGTGGCGATTTCGCCGGGGGGGCCGAACGGCTGTTCGCCGAGGCGCTGACCTATGACGACAAGCTGTTTACCGCCAAGAACAACCTGGTTCTGTCACGCGGCGCGCAGCGCAAATACGATCTGCCCATCGTCGCGATGACCCAGACCGAACGCGCGCAGCTTCTGCACACGCTGGCCCTGTCGGCGATCAAACAGGGCGACGTGCAGACCGGCAGCGCGCTTTTGAAAGAGGCCATCGACACCCATCCGCAGCATTTCGAAGCCGCCGTGCGCGCCCTGCGCGCGCTGGAAGGCGGCGTGAGCGCGGGCTGAGGCGATGATCACCGTACAATTTGCCGCGACGGGCTGGTGGTTCCTGCCCGTCGTCATCCCGATTGCGATCTGGGCCGCCTGGAGCGATCTTGCCCGCATGAAGATCCCGAACCTGGCGGTCCTGGCCCTGCTGATCACCACGATCCGTTGGGGGGGTTCCTGGCCATGCCGGCCATGGACTGGTTGATCCGCCTGATCAACGCCCCCCCGGTGATCCTGGCCTTTTGCTTCGTGCTTTTCGCCGCAGGTGCCATGGGCGCGGGCGATGCCAAATACGCCGCCGCCGCCGCCCCCCCGCTGTTTGACAAACAGGACGCGCCGCTGATCATCATCCTGACCTCGGCAACCTTGCTGGCGGGCTTTACCCTGCACCGCGTGGTGCTGCACACCCCCCCGGCCCTTCGCGCCCGCATGCCCGACTGGCACAGCTGGGAGCGCAAGGATTTCCCGATGGGCCTGGTGATCTCGGGCATCATCCTGTTCTATCTTCTGATCGTAGTGATTTACGGCCGGTAACCCCCCCGGCCGTTTTCATTTCCGATAGAGGATATAAAGCTCCGTGCGATCAATTTCGGTCAACTGTGCGCCTGTCGCCTCGATCTCGGTCAACATCAGCTTGCGGATCCGCGACGCGATCGGGCAGAGCGGCACCAGCACCAGGTCGGCATTGGCAAACCCGGACAGCCCGCCGTAGTACCACGCGCGCCGCCCTTCAACGGCTCCCCCCCTGCCCCCCCGTTCAGCCAGCTCACGTTCAGCACATCGGTGGTGAATATCTGCTGATCCGCCGCCAGGCCGCTCTTGATCAGCTGGTCAGAGATCGTCGCGACCCAATGGCTCATCCCCCCCAGCCAAGCGTGCACAGCGGCAATGGCTCTCCATTGATCGAAACAGCCTCCACCCGCTCCGGCGCACCGGGAATGCCCAGAGGCACAGACGCCCCCCCCACATCCAGGTTTCGCAGCCGGGCAACCTGCAAATCCTCATGTCCCTTCAGCCCCCCCGGCAGCATCGGCATATACGCCGTGCGATCCGTGTTCAGGTGGCGAAACGGGCTCCACCCCCCCATGTTGATGAAACTGGGCGCGGCCAGCACGATGGCGGCCAGGCCCAGAAAGCCGATCCCGGCGGTGACATTCCAGCCCAGCACATTGTGCAGCTCGCGCGGGGGGGGACCAGTGCGAACAACAGAAAGCCCAGCAGCATCAGCCATTGCGGGTCGTTTTCCGCGTTCTGCCAGGTGACATAAATGAAACCGGGCGCAAGAAGCAAAAGCACCAAGCCCTCGGTCCCGCGTTCCCCCCCCTGGCGCAGCAGCATGATCGCAAAGATCAGCACCAGCGTGCCCGCCATATGCGAGGGCGCGCTGATCACTTGCCCCCCCAGACCCAGGTTAGGCTGCGGGCGAACCGGGTTGGCGGAAACCGTGCGCAGGTCGCCGATCCAGGCCATCCAGAACTCGACGCTCATCACCCCCCCGGTCACGATAATGGCGACGACCACCCCCCCGGCCACGACGGCCACGCCCAGGCTGCGCAGGGCCCCCCCTCGCGTGACCAGCGCAACCACCACGGGCAGCGCAAAAGCGGCAAAGAAAGTTACTTTGGTCAGGACCATCAGCGACAGGCCCAGCCCGATGACCATCCCATCCGCCACCGGATGGTTCCCGGTCTTGCTGGGCAGGATGGCCGCAGCCAGCACAAGAAACGTGGCCGCCCAGGCCCAGCGATTGTAATGCATCGACATGCTGACGCTGGGCTCGGTCGTGCCATGCACAAGCCCCCCCAGAAGCAGCGCCAGAACCACAGCGCCAAAACCAATGCTCCACCCGCCGGAAAAGCGGCTGGAGGCCACCCACCAGACCGCCGGTAGGGCGATGGCTGAAACCAGCACTTGCCCCCCCATCACCATGGCGGCACCGATGCCGAAGCCCGCCTTTATAAACAACAAGATAGGCGCGAAAGCCAATATGCCGATCGGCGTGACGAAATCCAGATGCGGGCGTTCCCCCCCGGCGGCCATGCGCATCAGCACATCGGCCATGTGAAACGTATCGCCCTCATGCTTGCCCACGAACAGCGCACCGGCGCAAGCGACGCCCCCCCCGCCAACAGAATGAAAAGGGCCACCAGCCCCCCCCTGCCAGGATCACCGCATTCGGTCGTTCCATTGCCTGCCCTCTTCACCTGTCTCGTTAACCGTCTGGCAACACTATCGGCGCAGACTAAGCCTCGGAAAAGCCCTGCCAGCGGTTTTTGTTGTCCCGATGACCCATGAAGGGTAGAATCACGGAAAAATTCAGGCATCAAAAAGAGCAGATCAGATGAACATGCAGACGGCCGCCGTGCCCGCGCCGCCCCCCCCGCGCGCAACCTGTCCGACACCGGCTGAGCATCGTCATGATGCGGGACATCCTGCTGAAGACGATGTTCCGCATGAACCTGGACCTTGTGTCCGACCTGGAAAAGGTGCTCTGCCTGCCCGGTCGGGTGGTGCAGGAGTTGATCGACATGAGCCGCGATCAGGGCCTGATCGAAGCGATGGGCACGCTGCATGCCGGTGCCACCTCGAACGAGATGGGCTATCAACTGACCGACACCGGCAAGGCCCGCGCGCTGGATGCGCTGTCGCAATCCGAATATTACGGCGCGATGCCGGTCCCGATGGAGGAATACGGCCAGCAGGTCAAACGCCAGTCGATCCGTAACATCACCATGACCCGCGGCCAGTTGACCGGCGCGATGGGACACCTGGTCCTGCCCGATGACCTGCTGGATCACCTCGGCCCCCCCGCGGTGGGGGGGTCCGGGCGTTCCATCCTGATGTACGGCCCGCCGGGCAACGGTAAGTCCTCCATCTCAAACGGCATTCGCGACGCGCTTGGTGACAAGATCTATGTGCCGCGCGCAATCGAATACTCTGGCCAGGTGATCACGGTCTACGACCCGATCGTGCACAGTTCCGCCGAAGAAGCCGTTGACGAGGGCACTTCCCTACGCCGTAGTTCGATGAAATACGACCGTCGCTATGTGCTCTGTGAACGCCCCCCCACGTGATCACCGGGGGGGGCGAACTGTCGCTGGACATGCTGGATCTGGTCTACAATGCCACCTCGCGCACCTACCAGGCCCCCCCCTGCAGTTGAAGTCCACCGGTGGCGTCTTCATCGTCGACGACCTTGGCCGCCAGGCCGAACCGCCCCCCCAGGCGCTGATCAACCGCTGGATTGTGCCTCTGGAAGAAAGCAAGGACATCCTGGCCCTGCAATCGGGTGAGAAATTCGAGGTGCCCTTCGACACGCTGGTCATCTTCTCAACCAACTTCCACCCGAATGAGATCTTCGACAAGGCGGCCCTGCGGCGGATCTTCTTCAAGATCAAGATCGACGGGCCGACCCAGGAGGATTACCTGAAGATCTTTGCCATGGTCGCGCGCAAGAAGAAGATGCCCCCCCTGGACGAAGGGGGGGCCCTCGTGCATCTGCTGAAGAAAAAATACCCGACCATCGACAATGTCTATGCGAACTATCAGCCGATCTTCCTGATCGACCAGATGATCGCCATCTGTGAGTTCGAAGGCATTCCGCGCCAGATGAGCCCGGATCTGATCGACCGTGCCTGGGCCAACATGTTCGTGCGCGAAGAACATATCGAACACTGACGGAAAGGGCGGCAGGCTTCCAAAGCGTGCCGCCATCCACCGGTACAGGCCGGGCATTTTGCTTTGCAGCGGACAGGCCGCGCCCGTAAACTCACCGCATGAGCCCCCCCTGCCCGCCCGTTTTTCCGATTGGTTCGCTGCCCGCGGCTGGCAGCCCCCCCATCCACATCAAATCACGGTGCTGGAACGTGCGACCGACCCCCCCGCAATGTTGCTGATTGCCCCCCCGACGGGGGGGGCGGCAAAACACTTGCAGGTTTCCTACCTTCTCTGGTCGGTTTGGCCGAAAATCCGCCCCCCCCTGGATTGCACACTTTATACATTTCGCCATTGAAAGCCCTGGCGGCAGACATGCGCCGAAATCTGATGCGACCGATCGAGGACATGAAGCTGGAAGTGCGGGTCGAGGATCGGTCAGGCGACACATCGCAAACCCGCAAGAAAGCCCAGCGCGCAGATCCGCCGCATATCCTTCTGACCACGCCCGAAAGCCTGGCGCTGCTCCTGTCCTACGAAGACGCGCCGCGCATCTTTGCCGGGCTCAAACGCGTGGTGGTGGACGAGCTGCATGCGCTTGCCGAAAGCAAGCGCGGCGACCAGTTGATGCTCTGCCTCACCCGCCTTGCTGCACTGTGTCCCGGACTGCGCCGCGTCGGCCTGTCGGCAACCGTCGAAGATCCGCCTGCCCTGGCCAACTACTTCGCGCCCCCCCACCCGACATCTTGCGAAATCCTGACGGCCGATCCCGGCCCCCCCGATCCGGACATCGGCATGCTGCGCACCGATACCCCCCCACCGCCCTGGTCCGGCGGCGGCGGCAGATACGCCATGACCGAGGTGCTGGATCAGGTGCGCCAACACAAGACGACCCTGATCTTTCACAACACCCGTGCCCAGGCCGAAATCTTTTTCCACCACCTCTGGCTGGCCAATACCGACAATCTGCCATCGGCATTCACCACGGCAGCCTGTCCCGCGAGGCACGCGAAAAGGTCGAGGCGGCGATGGTCGCGGGCCAACTGCGTGCGATTGTCTGCACCGGCTCGTTGGATCTGGGGGGGCTCGACTGGGGGGGGATGTGGATCTGGTGATACAGGTGGGTGCCCCCCCCAAGAACGTGAAACGGCTGGTCCAGCGCATCGGGCGCGCCAACCACCGCTATAACGCGCCATCCAAAGCCTTGTTGTTGCCCGCAAACCGGTGGGAAGTGATCGAATGTCAGGCGGCAATTGAGGCCGCAATAGCCCATGATCTGGACGGCACCCCCCCCGCGGCCCCCCCGGCCCGCGTGATGTCCTGTGCCAGCACATCATGATCACCGCCTGCGCTGCCCCCCCGTTCGAGGCCGACCAGCTGTTCGATGAGGTCCGCAGCGCCGGCGCCTATGCCGACCTGACCCGCGCCGAGTTTGACGACTGCCTCGACTTTGTCGCCACCGGCGGCTACGCCCTGCGCGCCTATGACCAATGGAAACGCCTGAAACAGCGCCCCCCCGACGGGCTTTGGCAGTTGCGCGACCCGCGCCATGCCCAACAGGTGCGCATGAATATCGGCACGATCCAGGACACGGACACGCTGAAGGTGCGGATGCGCGGCCGGGGGGGCGGCAAGCCGCTGGGCGAGGTTGAGGAAGGTTTCGCCGCCTCCCTTGTGCCCGGCGATACCTTCCTGATCGGCGGTCAGATCGTGCGTTTCGAAAGCCTGCGCGAGATGGAGGTGCAGGTCAGCCGCGACCGGGGGGGCCGCAAACCAAAGGTTGCGGTATTCATGGGCACGAAGTTTTCGACCTCCACCCAGCTGTCCGCGCGAATCCTTGACCTATTGCATGGCGACATCTCGACCCTGCCGGAGCACACAAGAGACTGGATTTCCTTGCAGAAATCCACCTCACAGCTGCCCAGCCCAGGCCGCATCCTGGTCGAAAGCTTCGACTATGAAGGGCGCGCTCACACATGCGTCTACGGCTTTGCCGGCAAGAACGCGATGCAGACCTTAGGTCTATTGCTGACCCGCCGGATGGAAGAGGTGGGACTGGGCCCGCTGGGCTTCGTCGCCACGGATTACGCCACGCTGATCTGGTCTCTGAGCCCGATGCAGGATCCCACAGCCCTGCTTGACCCCCCCACCGGATTGCGCGACGGGCTCGACGGCTGGCTGTCTGAGAACGCCTTGATGAAACGCAGCTTTCGCGCGACCGCCACGATTGCGGGGGGTTGATCACCCGCAACCTGCCGGGGGGGCGACAGAAAACCGGGCGGCAGGCCACTTTCAGCTCGGATATCCTGTATGACACCTTGCGCAAATACGACCCGGACCACCTGATGCTGCGCATCACACGCGACGAGGCGATGCAGGGCCTGATCGGATTTGCGCGGATCGAAGAGATGCTTTCGCGCACCCGTGCCCGGGTCGATCACGTCGTCCTCGACCGCGTGCCCCCCCCTTCGCTGCCCCCCTCTGTTCCTGGAGGTCGGCAAGGTTCCGGTTGAGGGTGCCGGTGCCGAAGCCCTGTTGGCTGCCGAGGCCGAAAGCCTGATGCGCGCGGCCGGTTTGGCTTGATTTTCGAACGCAGGCGGGTCAGGACCATACCATGAACGGGCGCGGTTTCATCTTTGCAGGCACTGAACTGACCCTTCTCGGGTCCGGTGCCTGTGGTGGGAGGAAGCCGGGTTGCTGTGTGTATCCGACCTGCATCTTGGCAAATCCGAACGCATGGCGCGGCGCGGCGGGGGGGACATGCTGCCGCCTTATGAAACCCGCGATACACTGGCGCGGCTTGAGGCGGATATCGAGACGACCGGCGCGCGCAGCGTCGTCTGTCTGGGCGACAGCTTTGACGACCTGGACGCCGCACGCGGGCTGCCCGAGGATGACAGCCTGTGGCTTGCCCGCCTCATGGCCGGACGGCGCTGGGTCTGGATCGAAGGCAACCACGACCCCCCCGGCCCGGTCGAGTTCGGTGGCACACACCTGGCGGAGCTGCACCGCCCACCGCTGTCCTTTCGCCACATTGCACGCCCAGGCGCGGCGGGCGAGGTCTCGGGCCATTATCACCCCCCCAAGGCGCGCGTGCGTTTGCGCGGCCGGTCGGTAACCCGCGCCTGCGCGCTGGTGGACAGCGACCGGGTGATCCTGCCCGCCTATGGCACCTATACCGGTGGGCTGCGGTCGGACGATGCCGCGCTGACGCGGCTGATGCGCCCGGATGCCCGCGCGATCCTGACCGGCACGACGCCCCCCCATGTGATCCCGATGCCGCGCTAAAGCGTTTCGGCTTTTCCCTTCGCAGGTTAAAGCCCAAACGCTTCAGGACGGGACGTCACGCTTTGTCCGCATCTCCACCCCCCCTGCTACCGCTGGGATGAAGGAGGCGCAGATGACATTGGACCCCCCCGATATTGATGCCCGCGTTCGCGCGAGCTTTGCCAAGCAGAGCATGATGCATCCCTGGAAGCCGAAATCACCGCGCTCGACGCAGGGCATTGTTCCATTCGCTCGTCGATCCCCCCCCGGTGCGCGGCAACAACAGGGCTTTGGGCATGCCGGGCTGACCTTCTCGATCGGTGACAGCGCGGCGGGCTATGCGGCGCTGACCTGCATGGGGGGGCCGGACAGCGAGGTCGTGACATCCGAGATCAAGATCAACCTGCTTGCCCCCCCCGCCAACGGGGGGGATTTTCTTCTGGCCGAGGGGGGGCGGGTGATCCGCCCTGGTCGGCGTCTGATCACCGTGCAATCCGATGTCTGGGCCGTCACCGGTGGGGGGGCGCGCAAGCACGTCGCGGTGCTGTTGGGCACGATGGTGCCGGTTCCCTTGACGGCACCGGGTCCGCTGCCGTGACGTGAGCCTTGGGTTTCCCCCCCATACAACCGGCTTAACTCGATGAAAACAAGGAGGCCTCCATGAGCGACCGCGTGACCATTACCGAAACCGGCCAGGTGGCCACAGTGACCCTGTCACGCCCGGAAAAGCGCAATGCGCTGGACTTGGCGATGATCGAAGGCATTGTCGAAGCGGCCGACAGCCTGAAGGCACGCCGCGACATTCGCGCCGTCGTGCTGGCGGGGGGGGCCGGTGAGGCCTTTTGTGCCGGGCTTGATGTCAGCGCCATGCCAATGCTGGCCAAGGTGGCGGGAGAGGCCGGTTTCAAACCCGTACGCATGGTGCGTCGAACCTGTTCCAGGCCACCGCCATGGCCTGGGCCGAGCTGCCGCAGCCGGTCATCGTGGCCATCCAGGGCTATGCTTTCGGCGGCGGATTTCAGATCATGCTGGGGGGGGCCGATATACGCGTCGCGGCTCCGGATGCACGGTTTTCCATCATGGAAGGCCGCTGGGGGGGGCTGGTGCCCGACATGGGGGGGGCATGGTGCTGATGCGGCGTCTGGCCCGCGCCGATATCATTCGCCGCCTGACCTATACGGCCGAACAGTTTTCGGCCACGGATGCACAGACCTGGGGGGGTTTCGTGACCGAACTGGCCGAAGACCCGCTGTTCCGCGCCCAAAGCCTGGCGGCCGAGATTGCCGCAATGTCCCCCCCCGATGCGGTACGGGCGGCGAAGGCCTGATCACCGAAACAGAACTGACCGACATCGAGGACACTCTGATCGCCGAAAGCGTGGCACAGGAACGTCTGGTTGGCAGACCCAACCAGATGGAGGCCGTCATGGCCGGGATGCAGAAACGCCCACCGGTGTTTCGTGACTAACCATCGAGAAAACGGGCCGCCCCCCCCAAAAGGGCGGCCCTGAGCTGCAGATCAGGCCTGCGCAGGGATTGCGGGATCAGAGCTTTCAGCCTCCGCGCGCGCCCATTCGGCATCCGCCGCCTGTTCACTATTGGCATTAAACCGTGCAAGCGCCTTGTCCAGCGTTCCCGCCTCTCGGCGCAAGGTATGGCTGGTCGCATTGACCTGTTCGAACATGGATGCGTTGACCTGGGTGGTGCCATCAAGCTCACTGATCACCGTATTCACTTCGGATATGCCCGCCGCCTGCTGTTCCACCGCGTCGGAGGCTTCGGCCGTCTGTTTCGAGATCGTGACAATCGCCTCGGTCACTTCGCTGACCGCCTGCATTGCTTCGGCCACCATCGACACGCTCTTGTCCACGGCTTGGGTGCTGTCAGCAATCACCGAAGAGATTTCGCCCACCGCATCCGATGAGCGCTGTGCCAGCGCGCGCACTTCGGAGGCGACAACGGCAAAGCCACGCCCGCTTTCGCCCGCACGGGCGGCCTCAACCCCCCCGGCATTAAGCGCCAGCAGGTTGATCTGGAAGGCAATATCCTCAATCACCCCCCCGACAATACGGTTGATGTTACGCGTGGTCTGCGAGCCTCGTCCAACGAGGACACGGCCCGTTCCGCCACCACCGCGCTGGCGCGGGCATTCTCTTCGGCGGAGGCGGCAGAACTGCTGGCGCGTGCGATGTTTTCGGATACGGATTGTACGGTGGCACTGATTTCTTCCAACGCCGCGGCGGCTTCTTCCAGCCCCCCCGCTGCACTTTTCTCGGTCCGTCGGGCAAGATCATCGGCAGAGGCCTGGATCTCGTCCGATTTCAGCGACACGGTCTGCCCGCTCTTCGAAATCTCCTCGACCATGATTTGCAGCGTTTCGAGGGTCTGGTTCATATTACCCTGCAGTTCGGCGAAGACACCTTCATAATCCCCCCCGTCCATTCGGGTGCGCAGGTTGCCACGTGCCAGTTCCTTCAGCACATCGCCCGTGCTTTTCAGGCTTTCTTCCACCCCCCCGCCCAGCAGGCTGTTCACAGCCTCGACAAGTGTCCGGAGGTTGGGATCTGTGATCTCTGCGTTGGCCCGGGCGGCAAAATTTCCGCGAATGGCTTCGGACATGACCTCACCGATGCTGGTCTGCACCGCCTCGAACTCGGCCAGCTGTCTGCGCTCGGCCTCGGCCGTGCGCGCCGCCTCTTCGCGCGCTTCACGTTCCGCGGCCACATTGCGTTCCAGCAGCTCTTTCTCACGCTGGTCGGCCTCAGCTTTCTCTGCCTCCATACGCCGGGTGTCGAGGATGTTCTGTCGAAACGCCAAGGCGGATTTCGCAATCGCGCCGATCTCGGTGTCCTGAACCATGCGGTCCACGTCGATATCCGTATCCCCCCCTTCTGCCAGCTTGTTGATTTCATGCGCAATCTTCTGGGCCGGTTTGGCGATCATGAACAACACCACGCGAGCGCAGATCACCGAGGCGATGGCCGAGGATACAATCACCCAGACCGCCGCCAAAAGGGTCAGGAACCTGGTGGTGGCCAGCTTTTCCTCAAGCTGCCCCCCCCGCGCGACGGCCGTTTCTTCGGTCACAACACGTTCCAGCATGCGCATCCCATCCAGGCAGGATCGTCCGAGACCTTGACCACACGATCCACCTCTTCCGGGGGGACGCCCCCCCCTTTCGCGCCAGATCCTGAGCCTTTCCCAGCCCGACCTCATAGGCATCAATCACAGCAGCAATATCGGCCAGAGCGGTCGTTTCGCGGGGGGGATCAAGCGGATAGGCCCCCCCATAGGCGGCAAGAGCATCACGCGCCGCCGCCATATTGGCCAGGACCTTGGCGACACGGGCTTCGTCCTGGCGCAACACATAGTTCTTGAACTGGTGGATCATGCCGCCATAGCCCAGGGCCCGGCGCAGTTCGACCAGATGCACGCTTTTCGTTGCTGCGCCCCCCCCAAGGTCGTCGCTCTGCACCCGTTCGAACAGCAGGTTTAACCCGGCCAGTGCGGTTCATCATCAATCTTGACCTGTGCGTCCAGTTCGTTGGCCGTCACGCCCATGGATACCAGCGACTCGGCGGTATCCACCGCATCCAGATAGGCCATCACGACCGCGCGCATGTCTTCGATTGCCGCGATTTCCTCGGCATTTCCACCCATCGCTTCGAGGTTGTCCAGCGCCCCCCCCAAGACCCCCCCGCCAGCGGCCATTTCGACCTGACGCACCCGGGGGGGGCGTCATGGCGCAGAACGAAGTTCTTGAACTGATGGATCATACCGCCATAACCCATTGCGGAAACGACGGAATTTACCGCGCGCGCCCGTGTCGCCGAAGCGTGTTGATAGGTCCTCCATGCGTCCTGGCTGTTCGACGCCAGGAAGAACAGATAGGTCGATGCCGCGGACAGGAAGATCCCGGTCCCGGCAATCAAAATGACGATGTATTTGGCAAGAGTACTGACCGAAAGCGCCCGCTTCATGTCTCTGTCCCCCCGATATTTCCTTCGGGTTCTGTCTACGTCATAGAGATGAACGGGCGGTTAGCAGCGGTGCGGCGAACCCCCCCTTTGTTTCAAGGGGGGGTTCGCCGCGACTTTTGGTCGCGATCAGGCGGTCAGGCCTTCGGGTTCGGCCAGCCCGTTTGCACGGCAGCAGGCGGTCAGCGTGTTGGCCAGCAGGCAGGCGATGGTCATCGGCCCCCCCACCCCCCCACCCGGCACGGGGGGGGTGATGGCTCCGGCTACTTCGGCGCAGCTGTCGAAGTGGCAGTCACCGACCAGGCGGGTCTTGCCTTCGCCCTTCTCAGGGGGGGCGTCAATGCGGTTGATGCCCACGTCGATCACAGTGGCACCGGGCTTGACCCAGTCGCCGGTGATCATTTCCGCACGGCCCACGGCGGCGACCAGGATGTCGGCCTGTTTGCAGACTTCCTCGATATTCTTGGTGCGCGAATGCGCGATGGTCACGGTGCAGCTGTCGCGCAGCAACAGGTTCGCCATCGGCTTGCCGACGATGTTCGAACGGCCCACGACCACGGCATTCAGTCCGGACAGGGAGCCATGGTGGTCGCGCAGCATCATCAGGCAGCCCAGCGGGGGGGTGCAGGGCACCATGGATTTCTGACCGGTGCCCAGAAGGCCCACGTTCGAAATGTGAAACCCATCCACGTCCTTGGCCGGATCAATTGAGTTGATCACCAGGTCTTCGTTCAGGTGGCCGGGCAGCGGCAGCTGGACCAGGATGCCATGCACCGCCGGGTCGTTGTTCAGCTTGGAAATCAAAGCCAGCAGATCCTGTTCCGAGGTGTCGGCGTCCAGCTTGTGTTCATAGGAGTTCATGCCGACCTCGACGGTCTGCTTGCCTTTCGACCGCACATAGACCTGGCTGGCCGGATCTTCCCCCCCCACCAACACCACGGCCAGGCCGGGGGGGGTGATGTCGTTTTCTTCCTTCAGCCGCGCCACGTGGGCTGCGACTTTTTCACGGACACCGGCCGCGAAGGCCTTGCCGTCGATGATGGTGGCAGTCATGGTCTCTCTCCTCACATATCGACCCGGGCAAAGCTGTCCCGGTAGTGGTTCATCTGCATTTCCGTGGCCAGCACGGCGTTCTTCATCAGGGTGGCGACGGTCACCGGGCCGACACCACCGGGCACCGGGGGGGTGATCCAGCCGGCCACTTTCGAGCAACTTTCGAAATCCGCATCGCCGACGGTCTTGGGCCCCCCCTCCGGGGGGTTTCGATCCGGTTGATGCCGATGTCGATCACCACGCCGCCGGGTTTCAGCATCTCGCCGGTCACCAGGCCGGGTTTGCCCACGGCCACGAAGACCGCATCAGCGGCGCGAGAGTGCATCGCGACCGAGCGGGTCATGTGGTGACAGACGGTCACGGTGGCACCCAGGCCCATCAGCAAGAACGCGATGGGCTTGCCGACGATTTCCGAGTGGCCGATGACCGTCACGTTCAGCCCTTCGATGTCCAGCGGCAGGGTTTTCAGGATCTCCACCGCCGCAACGGCGGTACAGGGCCCCCCCAGCGCCACGTCGTTATAGACAATGTTACCGATCGAAGCCGGGTGCATGCCTTCCACATCCTTCAGCGGATGCACGGCCTTTTGCAGGGTCTTGACCGGGATGTGGTCGGGCAGCGGGCGTTGGATGATGATGCCGTTCACGCGCGGGTCGGCATTCAGGCCCTGGATGATGCCGGTCAACTGCTCCAACGAGGTTTCATGAGGGTAGTTGCGGGCTTCGAACTCGACCCCCCCGGCGCTTTCGGCGCTGCGCTGCTGGTTGCGCACGTAAAGCTCGGCTGCCGCGGTATCGCCCACGCTGACCGAGACGAGCTTCGGCTGCCAGCCCTTTTCGGCGAGGGCAGCCGCGTCTGCCGCGACCTCCTCTTTCATCCGGGCCCCCCCAATGGCCTTGCCGTCGATGATGGTCGCGCTCATCTGCATTCTTTTTCTGTCTTCCCTTACGCGGGCGTCTTGCCCGGTTCGTCAGCAATGCCTGTGCCGATCACGCGGGCTTCGCGGTCGATCGACCAGTCGATCAGCTGGCGCCAAATCTGTTCCGTCAGGTCCGGATCCAACCCGCAAGCGGCGCTTTCCGCGCGCACCTTGGTGACCACGTCCTCGACCCGGGTCGGAATGCGGGCCGGCCAGCCATTGGCCCGCTTCAGTTCAATCGCCCGGTCGATATGGGCCGCGCGCAGACGCAACAGACGGACCAGCTCGCGGTCCAGCGCGTCGATATTGGCGCGCAGCGCCGTCATGTCGGAACAGGTTGCGGGGGGGTCGAGCATATCAGCCTCCTTACGGGTGCCCTGCCCTACCCCCCCGCTTCCGGTCCATGTGCAATGTTCCGGGGGGGGTCGCAGCCCCCCCCGGAACATCAAACCTTAGAACAGGCCTTCGACGTCGCCTGCATCGTTCAGGCCAATCGACAGGGCGGCAGGGTTCCGGGGGGGCAGGCCCGGCATGGTCATGATGTCGCCGCAGACGACAACGATGAAACCAGCGCCAGCCGACAGGCGAACCTCACGCACCGGGACCGAATGGCCGGTGGGCGCGCCGCGCAAGCTCGGGTCGGTCGAGAACGAATACTGCGTCTTCGCCATGCAGACCGGCAGGTCGCCGTAACCGGCTTCTTCCCAATCCCGCAGCTGGTTGCGCACCTTGGCGTCGGCCAGAACCTCGTCAGCGCGGTAGATGCGCTTGGCGATGGTCTCGATCTTCTCAAAGAGCGGCATTTCGTCGGGGGGGTAGATCGGCGCAAAGGCGGCCACGTCGGCGTCAGCGATTTCAGCCACACGGGTGGCCAGATCGGCAGAGCTTCCGAGCCCAGTTCCCAGTGACGCGAGACGATCGCCTCGGCACCGTGGCTGTCGACATAGTCCTTGACCGCGGCAACCTCGGCATCGGTGTCGGTGACAAAGTGGTTCACGGCCACCACGACCGGCACGCCGAAGCTTTTCAGGTTCTCGATGTGACGACCCAGGTTATCGCAACCGTTCTGCACGGCCTCGACATTCTCGGCCCCCCCCAGGTCAGCCTTGGCGACACCGCCGTTCATCTTCATCGCGCGCACAGTGGCCACCAGCACGACCACCGAAGGGGGGGCCAGACCGGCCTTGCGGCATTTGATGTTCATGAACTTCTCGGCCCCCCCCAGATCGGCCCCCCCGAAACCGGCTTCGGTCACGACATAGTCGGCCAGTTTCAGCGCGGTCTTGGTCGCGATGACCGAGTTACAGCCATGCGCGATGTTGGCGAAGGGGGGGCCACCGTGCACGAAGGCCGGGTTGTTTTCCAGGGTCTGCACCAGGTTCGGCTGCATTGCATCCTTCAGCAGAACCGTCATCGCACCGTCGGCACCGATGTCGCGGCAGTAGATCGGCTTGCGGGCGCGGGTGTAGGCCACAATGATGTCACCCAGGCGCTTCTGCAGGTCCTGCAGGTCGTTGGCCAGGCACAGGATCGCCATAACCTCGGAGGCCACGGTGATGTCAAAGCCGGTCTGACGCGGGAAGCCGTTGGACACGCCGCCCAGGCTCACGACGATGTCACGCAGCGCGCGGTCGTTCATGTCCACGACGCGACGCCAGGCCACGCGGCGCTCGTCGATCTCCAGCTCGTTGCCCCCCCAGTAGATGTGGTTGTCGATCATCGCCGACAGCAGCGAATGGGCCGAGGTGATGGCGTGGAAGTCGCCGGTGAAGTGGAGGTTCATCTCCTCCATCGGCACGACCTGGGCGTAGCCACCGCCAGCAGCACCACCCTTCATGCCGAAGTTCGGACCCAGCGAGGCTTCGCGAATACAGATCATCGCGTTCTTGCCGATGCGGTTCAACCCGTCGCCCAGACCCACGGTGGTGGTGGTCTTGCCTTCGCCCGCCGGGGGGGTCGGGTTGATCGCGGTCACCAGGATCAGTTTGCCGTCTTCACGATCGCCAAGGCTCTTGATGAAGTCCTGACCGACCTTGGCCTTGTCGTGGCCATAGGGCAGCAGGTGCTCGGCGGGAATGCCCAGCTTGTCGCCGATCTCCTGGATCGGGCGCTTCTTTGCCTCGCGGGCGATTTCGATGTCGGATTTATAGCTCATCGCGGGATCCTGTTTGGAATGTTGGGACCAGAAGTCTGAGCACGCGTATATCCGCCATGCGTCAAATGCATCGGTGGGAATCCGACATATCCCGTGCTGAATTCGTCGCAGGCGGGGGGGATTGTCGGGCGGGTGTTGCGGGCCTCAGACGTCCTTCAGCTCCAGGGTGAACCCGTCCGTCGCCAGCCCCCCCTGCCCGTTGACCTGCAGCACAACACCATGCGCCCCCCCCGCATAGTGCTTGCGGGTCGTGACTTCGCGCAGTTTATGCACCTTGGTCAGGGTGATCTCTGCGCCCGCATCCAACGTGGTCTGGGTCCATTTGAACACTTTCGGCGAGGGCTTTCCGTTGGCCCGCATGAAGTTGACCGCATAATCCACGACAAGGGTCTGTGTCGCCTTTGACCGGCTTTTCAGCGTGGCGGTCAGGGTCACGTCCTTGCCCATCTGCGCCGTATCCGGGGGGGTGACCGAAAACGACACATCCAGTTTGGGCGGCCCATAGCCGAACGCGGCCAACGCGCCGGGGGGGTGGCCCGCCTTGATCAGCGTGCGACAGGCGTGGCGCACCAGGCGGGTGCGGTCCTTTGACGCGCCCTGCAGCCAGTTCGCGGCAATCCTTGCCACCAGATCCGGGTGATCCTTGGCAATGTCATTGAGGTTATTGGCCACCGACCGGCGCACATATTCCGACGGATCGTCGCGCAGGCGCTCCAGCAGCGGAAGGATCGGGTTGGGATCCGCGATCAGCCCCCCTTGAGCTGCATGCCCCCCCAGGGCAGGCGCGGGCGGCAGCCTTCGCTGGCGAGTCTGCGCAGATGCGGGTTCGCGGCATCCGCCCAGCGGTGCAGATGGGTCAGACCGCGTTCCAGATCCGCATCCAGAAAGGGGGGGCGCACGTCAAATTCCGAACTGAACCGGCTGGTAAACGCCGCGAGCGTCTCCATCGCCAGGTCATAGGCCCCCCCTGCCCCCCCGCGCGTCTGGACTACCTCACCCATGGGCAACATGGCCCAGCCGCGAATGCCTTCCTCGGGGGGGCCGGATTGTTCCCACCCTTCGGTCTCTGTCTCTGGCCCCCCCAAAGCCGCCACCATCTGCGCACAGGCAGCGGCAAAATCGGCGGGCAGACAGGTATCCAGCGCGGCGGCGATGTGGCGGGACCGGGCTTTCAGCTCCAGCGCCTCCAGCCCGTCGCAAGCCATGGCCGTGAAACGCGCCACATCAAACGGTCCGGCGGCGGCCAGATGCCGCGCCATATCGGCCACCATCTCCGGGTTATAGGCGTTCTTGAAGGGTTCCATCAGGGAGCCCCCCCCTCCGGCATCCAGGCGCGTTGGTCGGGAATGTGCAGGCGAACCTCGTCCCCCCCCACCTTCAGCACACCTTCACGCTCGACCCAGGCGGTCACACCGCGCCGGTCCTTCGCCGCCGGTTTGAACAGTTTGCCCTTGCCGGGATGGCGCATTTCAATTCCGGGGGGGCCCGGCAACACACAGGGGGGGCGGTTTTCCATATCCACGGTCAGGGTCGCGCCGGTCGAGGTCTGAAGCCGCGAGCTAGGGGGGGGAATATGGGTAAAATCCGGGATGCCCTCGATCACCATCGTTGCCCCCCCCACCAGGGCGGGATCAAGATCACCTATCCCCCCCATTTCCGAAGCGATCTCAGACAGTTCTTCGGCGCTGACAATCGCCAACTGTCGCGTATTGCGGATCTCTGTACCGCGTTCATATTGGCTGGTCACACGCGCACAACTGGGCCGGGTCAGCCCCCCCGAATGGCTTTCAAGCGCAGGCCCCCCCGCGAAGCTCACGCGCAGCTCCGTTTCCACCCGGCTGGCCAGGTCCGCGTCACGGTCGCGCACCACGCCCAGCCAGGTAATCTTTCCAACATAATCCGTTTTCATCAATGCAGGCATTCCATCCTCCTGATCTATCCGCACATGCTGCCCGCCCCCCCGCACTGGACCCGCAACCCGGAACCTGTCAGAACCTGTCAGGAGACGATTTCGAGCCGATCATGAGCGGATTGACCCTGTTCCGACGCGCCCTCGCCGCCCCCCCAGCCCTGCGCGCGTCTTTTGTCCTGGGCTTTGCCCTGCCGGTGATGCTGATCCCCCCCAGCGTCATACGGCTGAGTTTCGGACTTTGGCCGGAGGCCGCACCGGATGAGAAGAGCTTGTGGCTCGTGGCCAGCTTTCTGCTTGATCCGCTGGTGTGGAGCGTTATCTCCATCGCCTGGTGCCGCACATTGATGCGCCCGCTTGACTATCCCCCCCGCCCCCCCTTGGTCGCGATCCGCGCGCAGCCACTGTTTCGTTTTCTTGGCGTGAGCCTGAGCCTGGTCGCCATCGCCTTCAGCCTGCGTGCGGGCTATCCCTCGTCACGCCGCCCGATTATCTTTTCCTTCTTCTGCTGGATGGTCCGGCAGGGCTAGCCGTGGTGGCCCTGCTCCAGTCCTTACAGGCTACGCTGGCCTACCTGCCCGTGCTGGTGTTCGGCGTGGCTGCCGGGGGGGGTTGCGCTGAGTCAGCGCAATGGGCTACGCGCGCCCCCCCTTCGCCATGGGGGGGTCCGGCGCGTGGGACGTTTTGGCCTGATCGCCCTGTGCGTTGCCCTTTTGCAGACTTTGGCGTTGATCGGGCTGACCCGATTTCTCACACTCTTTCTGGATCACCCGCAAAAGGACATCCTGACCACGCTTGTCCCGCAGTTCATGTCCCCCCCAACCCTGTTCGCCCTGAACATGCTGGGCAAGGCCGTGATCAATGCGTTGAGTGCGCTGGTGCTGCTCGCCGCGCTTTGCGGCGAATATGTGCGGTTTCGTGGGGGGGAGGCCCAGGAGGCGCCCGGTAAACCCGCTCCTCAACCGTCCTAGGGCGCGCGGGGGGGCTCAGCCCACCCCCCCTTCCCCCCCCTGCTCCACCTTCATCTCAGCGATGCGGTCCAGCGCCTCCGCGCGGGTGTTGCGGATGTTGGGGGGGCGGAAGTCCTGGCTTTCGGCGCGCAGGCGGATGTCGGCTTCGGTCTCCGACCCGGGCGCATAGCGGACCGAGCCCAGCGACCAATTGATGTTCAAGCGCTTGCCGCGCGCCGCGTAGCGCACCCAGGCGGGGGGGGAATGGATGCGGGTGCCTTCGTAGTTGATCAGGAAATACCATTTCTGGCCGGTCGCGCCGATCTTGTCCTCGATCACGTCATAGAGCACGTCCACATCCCCCCCCGAATGTTCCAGCACCAGGTCGGTGAAATCGACATCCATCACCTGCAGCTCCGGCAGGAAGGACAGGCGCGCGGCCACGTCCACGGCGGTGACGGTCGCCGCGCGCTCCACCCGTTTGGTGCGTTTCGAGGGCAGCGCGCGCAGCCGCGCCACGGCGCTGTCGCGGTCATAGAACAGGTTCGGGTCGAAGTTTTCGGTGCCTGCGGTCTGTTCGATCTGGCGGCGGGTGACGTCGGAGGCATCGAAGCGCACCGAGCCCATCGAATGGGCCATGTTCAGCTCCTTACCCCCCCGGCGGGAATGGGCAAACCAGGCCGCGCTGTCGATCCGCGCATCGCGGTAGTCCACAAGAAAGAACCACAGCTTCTCGCCGCTTGCCGCGATCCGCTCCTCGATCCGGTCATAAAAGCCGTTCACCTGGGCAGAAGTGGCCAGTTCCATACCGGCGAAACTGACCTCCATGATCTGGTCATCCTCATGGAAGATAATACGCGCGTCGATCTCGGCGGTGGTGAAGGTCTTGTCGGCCAATGTCGTTCCCCCCCGGTCAGCATGCCAACCCCCCCCGAATATTCACGTGCCGGCATACTTACCCTACGTCACCGCCCACAACAAAACCACCCCCCCGGCGCGGGAGCCGGGGGGGTGGTCATTTGCAACTTCATGCCGAATGTCAGGCGGTGGGTTCGGGTTCCATCCCGCCGTCCCCCCCGGTGGGTTTGGCGCGCGGCTTGGTCTTGGGCACTGCCAGGACCGAACCGCTTCCGCTGTCATCGGAGGCATCCTCATCCTCACCCTTGTGCGGCGGTTCACCACGCATCACACGCCGGATTTCCTCACCGGTCAGGGTCTCGTATTCCAGCAGCCCCCCCTGGGCCAGCCGTTCGAACTCCTCGTTCTTATCCAGGATGATGGCCCGCGCACGTTCGTAACCTTCGTCAATCAGGCGCTTTACTTCGCTTTCGATCATTTCCTTGGTCGCCGCCGAGACAGAGAACCCGCCCGCGCCACCATTGGCCTGATACCCCCCCGCCGCAGCTTCCTGATAGTCGATGTTGCCGACCACATCGGACATGCCCCCCCATTGCATCACCATCGCACGCGCCAGACCCGAGGCCTGCTGGATGTCACCAGCCGGGCCGTTGGAAACCTCGTCCTCGCCATATTTGATGATCTCGGCGGCCTTGCCCGCCATGGCCATGGCCAGGCGTTGGTTGCACTCTTCCTTGAACATGTTCAGACGGTCGATTTCCGGCAGGCTCATCACCATGCCCAACGCCCCCCCGCCGCGCGGAATGATCGTTGCCTTGTAGACCGGATCGCACTTGGGCAGGTGAATGCCGACAACTGCATGGCCGGCCTCGTGATAGGCGGTCATTTCCTTTTGTTCCTGCGTCATGACCATCGAGCGCCTCTCGGCCCCCCCCATCATGACCTTGTCCTTGGCGAACTCGAAATCCTCCATGGTCACGAAACGTCGGCCAAGGCGGGCCGCGGTCAGGGCGGCCTCGTTCACCAGGTTGGCCAGATCCGCCCCCCCCGAGAAACCGGGCGTGCCGCGCGCGATCACGCGCATGTCGGCATCGGGACCCAGTGGCACCTTGCGGGCGTGCACGCCCAGGATCTTCTCGCGACCCTTGATGTCCGGGTTTGGCACGGTGACCTGACGGTCGAACCGGCCCGGACGCAGCAGCGCCGGGTCCAGAACGTCCTTGCGGTTGGTCGCGGCCAGGATGATCACACCCTCGTTGGCCTCGAACCCGTCCATCTCGACCAGCAGCTGGTTCAAGGTCTGTTCGCGTTCGTCATTGCCACCGCCGTAACCGGCACCACGGTGGCGACCCACCGCGTCAATTTCGTCGATGAAGACGATGCAGGGCGCGTTCTTCTTGGCCTGTTCGAACATGTCGCGCACACGGCTTGCGCCCACGCCCACGAACATCTCGACGAAGTCAGAGCCCGAGATGGTGAAGAAGGGCACACCCGCCTCACCGGCAATGGCGCGCGCCAGCAGGGTCTTACCGGTGCCCGGCGGGCCAACCAGCAGAGCACCTTTCGGAATGGTGCCGCCCAGGCGGCTGAACTTCTGCGGATTGCGCAGGAATTCGACGATCTCTTCCAGCTCTTCCTTTGCCTCGTCGATGCCGGCGACATCGTCAAAGGTCACGCGACCTTCGCGTTCGGTCAGCATCTTGGCCTTGGACTTACCAAAGCCCATCGCGCCGCCTTTGCCACCGCCCTGCATGCGGTTCATCATGAAGAACCAGAAACCGATCAGGATCAGCACCGGCAACAGCAGCGACAGGAGCGAGAAGAAGCCCGACTGCGCCTGCGGCTCGGCCGCCACCTCGACGCCCTTGTCCAGCATGCGGTCCAGCACCGCAGCGACAACTTCCTCGTTGCCCGGCACGATCACAAAGTAATCCTTGCCGTCCGAACCACGGTAGCGCACCGTTTCGCCGTCCACATCGGCCATGGCGACATTGCCGCTGTCGACCTGTTCTATGAATTCCGAGTAGGCGACCTCGTTCGACGAGGCCATGGTCTGGCCGTCCGAAAACAGTCGGAACAGGCCGAGGATCAGCAGAAACAGCACGATCCAGAAGGCGAAATTTCTCGCGTTGCCCAAAGGGGGGGATCTCCTTTAAACTTGCCCAGCGGTCAGCGGGCACAACTTGCCAGGCCCGTGGCCGGGCTCGGGAGGCTTACCCTTAAAATAGGGATCACACCAGCATGTTCAATGCGATAAAATGCTTGTGAAAAAGTGATCGACCGGTTGAGCCGGGGGGGTCAAGGTCCAGCCATTTGCCGCCCCCCCGGCCAGGGGGGGGCCGCCCTCAATTCATCGCCGCAAAACACCGCCGGAGAGGCCATCAACGCGCGACGCGGCAGCCCTGTATCGCGCCAATCCGGACAGTGTTTGATCCCCCCCTCGCCCAAGGCGCGGACTTGTGCGTCAGGCTCTGGCCCATCAAGGATCCAGCGCCCGTCCCACAGCGTACCTGGTGCTGCCCGCTTGCGACGTACTGCGTTGTATTCACGATGAATTTCCAGACAGTCAAGATCACCTTCGATCACGCAGCCATGCAGCGTGCGGCGGTCACCGAACGCGGCAAGCGTCATGGCTTCCTGCAAGGCCTCCAGCCTGGGGGGGCGGTAATCCGCGCCCGACACGTACATCAGCGCGTGGGCAAAAAGGCGCAGCTGCGTTTCCATCGGTTCTTCGGTCAGGCCGGCCAGATTGATGCACACGCCCCCCCCCTTCACGACGCATAGGCGACGCGCCGCCTGATAGGCATGCTGTTCCATCACTGCGCGCGCATTTGTCATATGCGCGGCCGTATCGGCCAGCCGCCGGGCGTCCAGCCCCCCCAGATCGGACAGGCTCGCCAGCGCCCGGCGCGCCTTTACCCGGTCAAAACGCGGATCGTCATTCGAAGGGTCTTCGGCCCAGGTCACCCCCCCCTGCGCCGTCAGATAGTCCCGCAGATCGGTGCGGGGGGGCACCTGCAAAAGCGGACGCAGCCAGCGCGTACCGTCTGCCTGCCAATCCCGGCGCATTGCCGCCAGCCCGTCGACACCGGAGCCGCGCGCGAGCCGCATCAGGAATGTCTCGGCCTGATCATCCTGCGTATGGCCCAGCGCAATCGCTCGATGCCCCCCCGCGCCTGCGCCCAATCGGCCATCAGCGCGTAACGCGCGCACCGGGCCGCGTCCTGCAGATTGCCCTGCCCGTCCCAGCGCCAGCGCAACACCTGGTGGGATACCCCCCCCAACGCCGCGCAGGCGCGCGCGACCAATTCGGCTTCATCCCGCGCCTCCCCCCCCGCAGCCCATGGTCCACGGTCACCGCATGCAGCGTGACCTCTGGCAGAACACCTTGCGCCCTTTGCGCGGCCTGCCAGCCATTGGCCAGGTGCAAAAGCGCCATGGAATCGCCGCCGCCCGAGACCGCCAGACCCAAAGACGCGAAAGGGGGGGAGCGCCCCCCCTGCGCTCCCCCCCCAATAAACTGGTCAAAGGCCTGGGCCGTCACGGGCAGGACAACCCCCCCTGCCGCGCGACCTCGGCATCGGCCTGGGCCGTGCTGCCCGGAAACCGCACACCAACTTCGGACAGGGTCACGCAGGCTTCCTGCACCTGCCCCCCCAGAGCGCCCAGGCTGGTGCCCAGTTTAAACAGGCGTCCGGCGCGCGTGCGCCGTCCGGTGCGCCTGAGAACGAGGTCAGATAGGCGCGTGCCGCATCGGACACTTCGCCCATCGCTTCCAGCGCTTCGCCACGATGGTAATGAGCCTGACCGGTCAAGGGTCCGCCCGGATAGGTCGCGGCAAAGGCCGCAAACATGGCGGCGGCATCTTCGAACGCGCCCTCGGACAGGGTTGCCATGGCCGCATCGAAATCCGCCTGTTCACCGACCGCCATCTGCCCGCCATCGGGCTCGGTCGGTTGCGCAGGGACCGGGGGGGCGGTGGGCAAGTCCCCCCCGCCGCCCAGCGTGCCGCCCTGGCCTGCCTGGGACAGGTCGCAGCCGTCTTCCAGTTCGCACAGGCGAAACTCCAGATCGCCGATCCGGTTGGTGCCGTCCGACACGACCTGGTTGATCCGAAATTCCAGCTCCTCGGTCTTGCCGATCAGCCGGGCCAACTCGCCCTCGATCGCGTTCAACCTGTCAGTCGCATTGCCGCCCGCCACGACGCCGCCAGCGGCTCCGGTGGTGGACAGCTCGCGTTTCAGCGTCTGGATCTCGACGTAAAGCACCGACAGTTCCTGACGGATGTCGGCCAGCGTCTGGCTGCGGTCCTGCGCCAGCACAGGCGTGGCGGCGATGATCCCGGCCGTCAACACGGCCCCCCCCAGAAGCGCTTTCATGGTCTGTCCTTTCCTTGACCCCCCCAAACCGGTGGCCTTGATCTTAGCTGGTCGGCACACCCGCCGACAGCACCGTCACCGCGCGACGGTTCTGGGCATAGCAGGCCTCGGCCGAACAGATCTCCAGCGGGCGTTCCTTACCGTAGCTGACCGTCTTCAGGCGGTTGGGCGCAACCCCCCCGCGTTCAATCAGGAAGTTCTGCACCGCACTGGCGCGACGCGCGCCCAGGGCGAGGTTGTATTCCCGCGTGCCCTGTTCATCCGCATGGCCTTCGATCACGGCGGTAAAGCGGGGGGGTTGTCCATCAGCCAGGCGGCCTGCATCTCCAGCACCGCCGAGGCTTCGCCCGACAGGGTCGACTGGTCAATCGCAAACAGCACACGGTCACCGACCGTCTGCTGGAAATAAGCAGGGCTGGTCGGGTCCGAGGCCGAGCCGGGCACCACACCCGCGCCACCCGCACCGGGGGGGTTGTCGAACCGGCCGGGGGGGTTGGTACAGGCCGCGACCGTGCCAAGCACGCCGACCACAAGCATCGCTTTCATCAGATGTTTCATGGGGGGGTTGTCCTGTCTTTGTTTCTCTGCTCTTGGGCGTCAAGTCTAGCATCCCCCCCGACGCCCGATGGGAATTGGCTGGGGGGGGAATTCAGTTCTGAAGCGGCCCCCCCCAGGCCGGGTCGGAGCCCGCCTGCGGCGTCGCCACCCGACGCAGATTGCGCCCGGATATGTCGATTGAATAGAGCGCCGGCTGCCCCCCCGCCGCGCCCTGGCTTTCACGGGTGAACATGATCACACGCCCATTGGGCGACCAGCTGGGTCCTTCGTCAAGAAACGAGGCCGTGAGCAACCGTTCCTCGCTGCCATCGGTGCGCATGACGCCAATGTGGAACCGGCCCTGGTTCTGCTTGGTAAAGGCCACCATGTCGCCACGCGGCGACCACACGGGCGTGCCGTACCGCCCCCCCGGACCAAAGCTGATCCGACGCGCCTCGCCCCCCCCGTGGCGGGCATGATATAAAGCTGCGGCGTGCCCGACCGGTCACTTTCAAAAACGATATGCTGCCCATCAGGCGAGAAACTGGGCGCGGTTTCGATCGAGGGTGCCTGGGTCAGCCGCTGCCGCCCGCTGCCGTCCACATTCATACGATAGAGGTCCGTATTGCCCCCCCCGAGGACAGCGAGAACACCACCGTGCGCCCATCGGGCGAGAAACGCGGCGCAAACGTCATGGTGCCGTCCTGATCGTCCAGCACTCGGCGGCCGACGCTGGCCACATCCAGAAGATAGATCCGCGGGAAACCTGTCTCGTAGCTTGTATAAAGCACCCGGTCGCCCGTGGGCGAGAAGCGCGGTGCCAGCACGATGGCATTGCTGTCGGTCAGGTACTGCACATTCGCACCATCGTAATCCATGATCGCCAGACGCTTGCGGCGGGCGTTCTTGGGTCCGGTTTCCGACACGAAAACCACCCGGCTGTCGAAATAACCGCTTTCCCCCCCGGTGATGCGGCTGTACACCACATCCGACACCTTATGCGCGATGCGCCGCCAGCTGGCCTCCGAGCCGCCAAACTGCAGCCCTTCGCCCAGGGCTGCGTTATTGTCCACGTCAAAGACCCGGAACTTCACCGTGATCTTGCCCCCCCCGCCTGCGACACCGCCCCCCCGGTGATCAACGCCTGAACGTTGATCGCGCGCCAGTCGGCATATTGCACCGGACTGTTGAAACTGGTGACGTTGGAGATGAAGGCGCTTGACGGCACTTCCCGAAACAGCCCGGTGCCCGCCAGGTCGGCCGCCACCACGCGCGCGATATTCTGCGCCATCTCGGCGGCGGCAGAGTTTTCCGCCTGGAACGACGGCACCGCGAAGGGCAAGGGTTCGATGATCCCGTCGGTCACTTCAAGCCTGAGGGGGGGTTCGGCCTGGGCGGTGGAGGGGGGGATGCTTTGGCCAAGCCCCCCCGTCAGGCCAGCGCGAGGGTCAGGAGTTTGAGAACTTTCATGCGAACCTCTTATCCGCGAGGGGGGGTGGGATTGCAAAAGCCGGGCCACGAGCGCACAGGCTCCGTCGGCGGGAATTGGCTGGTGGGGGGGGCATCAGGCAGGTCATGTCACCGCCACCTCATGTTGTCTGGGTTGAAGGTGATCTCGATCTGGCGCCAGTGGTCGTATTTCTCGTCCGGCAGGTCATAGCCGTTCACACCGCAGCGGATGATGGCGCGGCGGGCGGCCTGGAAGGCCTGGTTGGCGGCGGCATCTGATCCACCGGTGTGGGCGAGCAGCCTGATCGACCCCCCCGCGTCCGGCTTGCCGTCACGCGCCATGTCGAAAGCGACCGTTATCACGGTGGCCATGGCCTCGGTCGACAGCGCGCCGAGGTTCCAGCAGGACGAGACCGCCAGGCGCATCGCGTCCTTTTCGCCGCCGGTCAGCGGCGGGCCTTGCGGGGGGGCGTCGGGGGGGGTGGCATCGGCCACCGCATCGCTGATGGCATCCGACACGGCGTCGTCGATGGCATCAGCCACGCTGGGCGTCTCCGGTTCAGGCGCGGGCTCCGGGTCCGGTTCGGCCACCTGGGTGGGGGGGGCGTCGGGCGGCGGCGCGGGCGCGGGCTGGTTTCCGGCGCGGCCGCGGGCGGCTCGGGCGTGATCTCGGTCGTGGTTTCCTCGGGCGCGGTCGGGGGGGTGACCGGTTCAGGCGGCGGGGGGGCGGCCACGTCTTCGGCGGGCGCAGGCTCCGGTGCTTCGACGCGTTCGGGTGCAGGTTCGGCCACAGGGTCCGGTTCCGGGGGGGTCGGCTCGGGCGCGATACGTTCGGCGGGCGCAGGCACGTTCTCCGGCGCGGGCGGTGCCTCGGGTGTGGGTTCGGGCACAGGTTCAGGCGCGGGCGGTTCAGGCTCCGGGTCGGGCGCGGGTTCGGGATCCGGACGGCGTTGCGGCGGCGGCGAGGCCACGGGTGCAGCAGGTTCGGGATCGGGCTGCGGCGTGGACAGGGCGGCGAACTGTTCCTCGGTCAGGATCGACACCTCGGTCACCCGGAGCGCGGGTTCTTCATCCGCCCAGGAAAACACGCCGCCAAACAGCATGATCAGCAGAAGCAGCCCGTGCCCCCCCGCACCAGAGATGTAATACCCCCCCGTCCGCATGGGCGTCAGCCACCGTCCAGCCCCCCCGGCCCGCCGGTATCTGTCACCAGGCCGATATTGTGGAAACCACCCGCGTTGAGCGCGCCCATGACCTGGGCGACCAGCTCATACGGTACCTGCCCGTCCGCGCGCAGGAAGATACGGTCGTCATCGCGTTCCTCGGCAATGGCACGCAGGCGCGGCACCAGATCGGTGGTGGTGATCGCGGTGGTCTGCAACATGACCTCGCCCTCGGCGGTAATGGTCACGGTCAGGGGGGGTTCCTCGTCCGGCGTCGGGAGCGTCGTCGCCGCCGTTTTCGGCAGTTCCACCGGCACGCCCACGGTCATCAGGGGGGGGCTGCCACCATGAAGATGATCAGAAGCACCAGCATGACGTCGACGAAGGGGGGGGTGATGTTGATCTCGCCCATCACCCGGCGATGCTTGCCGCGACGACGCCCCCCCCGGCGGGCGCGTCGCACGGCCTGTTGTTGAACCGCGCCGCCCATCTCAGCTGTCCAGTTGGCGGCTGAGGATGGTGGCGAACTCGTCGGCGAAGGCCTCATAACCTGCCAGGATATTGTCGCTGTCCGAGGTGAGCTTGTTGTAGAAGATCAGCGCCGGGATCGCCGCGAGAAGCCCCCCCAAGCCCGTCGCCATCAGCGCCTCGGCAATGCCCGGCGCAACCACGGCCAGATTGGTGTTCTGCTGCTGGGCGATTTCCACGAAGGCATGCATGATGCCCCCCCAGACGGTGCCGAAAAGCCCCCCCACGAAAGGCGCGGTGGCGGCGACCGTGGCCAGGAAGCTCAAACCGTTGTTCAGGCTTTCGCCCTGTTTGGCAATCGCCACATCCATCGACCGATCAATGCGCGCCTGAGCGTTCGCAATCAGCCCGCCATCCTCGCGGTGACTGCGCCGCCATTCCAGCATGCCGGAGGCAAAGACCTTCTGCGCCGCCCCCCCATCGGGGGGGGCCGGCCCGATCTGGTCAAAGAGCTCATCGAGCGGCTCGCCCGACCAGAAAGAGCGGTCAAACGCCGCCGCCTCGCGCTTGGCCGCGCGGTACTGGATGAATTTCGTGATGATGATGGCCCAGGACCAGAAGGAGGCGATGATCAGCAAGATCATCACCAGTTTCACCATCAATGTCGCGCGAAGGAACAGCGCAAGGAAGGAGAAATCAATCTCCGCCGCCGCTGCAAGCGTTTCCGTTTCCATGTCTCTGCCTCTATACCGCCACCTCTTCGGGCAGCTATTTTGTTTGAATCTAACGCATATTCACGGGGGGGAAAGGCAACAAAAGCGCGACATGGGCGGGGGGGATATGACCGTGCGGGGGGGTGGTGTTTTGGGCGGATTGTTGCCGCGCGCAGCCCTCCCCCCCGTGGTCATTTGCCGGTGAGGTCTTTTGCCAGGGGGGGATCGGACAGCATAAATGCCTCCCCCCCTTCCCTGGATTTGGACCACCACCTGAACAGGCAGGGAAACTCGGACAGGATCGCCGCCCCCCCTTCTTTGGCACGTTGGAAATAGTCGATCATCGGAGCAAGGTGGCAGTCAGCGAGCGTTATCACATCCCCCCCGGACAGCACCATCCCCCCCTCGTCGGCGATCCGCTCCAGGGCATGCAATACCTGTCGTGACGCCGCCAGCCCTGCCTCGACCTCCGCAAGCCGCGCCGGTTCGCCCATGAAGGGGGGGCGAAACACGGCATGGGAAAAGACCTGGCGCACAAGGGGGGGGACATAGGCATAGCTGTCCACAAGCCCGATCACCTGATCCATGCGCGCCAAGGCGCAGTCGTCGAGGGCTGCAAGGAGGGGGGGCCGTCAAAAGGTGCGATCAACATAGCGGGTGATCGCACCGGTTTCGTAGAGGTCAAAGCGTCCATGTCGCAGCACCGGCACCCGGCCAAACGGATGGAGCCGCTCATACCCCCCCTCTGGCAGGAACCCGAACGGGTCAACCTCGGCCCTCTCAAACGGCACCTGCTTATGCGTCAGGACCAAACACGCGATGCGCGTGTAGACACTGTAGTGGTAGCCGTAAAGCGTGACGGTGTCGTTCATCCGTTCCTCCATCTGCGCTTCCTTGGCCCCCCCGTGCTGGGGGGGCCAAGAATTCCGAACGAAGTGAGCCACCGGCATCAAAATTATTCAAATAATTTTCGCCAACGCTGGTGGCCCTCCCGTGGCCCAATGGGCCACTGTCGGGGGGGGCGCGCCTCGCCTGTGGGACGCTGGTCTAATGCACCGACTGCCGCAGATGCGCGGGCAGCCGCGCGGGTTGGCCGGTCACCGTCAGGCAGACAATCGTCACCACCGCCTCGAACAGCACCTCGTCGCCGCGCGAGACCACCTGGTCCAGTACCAGCCGCGCGCCGGTCATCTGGCGGGTCGATGTGGTGACCGTCAGCTCGTCGTCAAAGCGCGCGGGCGCAAGGTAATCCGCCTCCACCCGCCGCACGGCAAAGATCAGCCCCCTCGTCGCGCATCTCGCCCTGGTCGATACCCATCTGGCGCACCCAATCGGACCGCGCCCGTTCGATATAGCGTAAGTAGTTGGCGTAGAAAACGATCCCGGCCATGTCGGTGTCTTCGTAATAGACGCGGATGGGGGGGAAGCTGTGCATGGGGGGGGCCTTTCTGTCTGCTCGTTGGGGGGGCACCCTACCCGCCCAGAGGATACGCCGCCAAGACCTCATATCGCGCGCCGTCGGGGGGGTGGAGATGGGAGGCGTAGAGCGCGAGGTGATCCACCTCAACCGGCGGCAGGCGTGTGGCGGCCTCCGATTGCAGGAAACGGCCGAGTTTTGCCAGTTGGCCGGGTTCCATCCGGCGCGGGAAACGAGTGAGCGTCACATGGCCGCGAAACCGGCGGCGGGGGGGGAGTGAGATGCCCGCCTGCCCGACGGCACGGGCGACCTTGCCGTGCAGCGCCTCGGCCCCCCCGGAGGCGAGGATTGCCATCAGCGCAGGAGATTTGCCGCCGAACAGTTCCAATCCCGAGAGGGTCAGCCTGACTGGTGGGATTTTGAGATCACCCAGCACCTCATGCAGGCGCTCCAGGTCGGATTGCGCGACCTCATCCAGGAAGGCCAGGGTCAGGTGCAGGTTCTCCTCCCGCACCGGGCGGCCCATCGGCAAGGCGTGTGCGAGGTCGGCAAGCGCCTCGCGGGTCTCTTCGGGCAGTGGGAGGGCAAGGAAGCACCTCATACGGCTGATCCTCTGGTCAGGGGGGGCCAGACCCACCATAACACCGCACAGGCTATGCCCAATGCAATGAGCCAGGCGGTGACCTCAATCCCCCCCCGGCTCAACACGCGCTGTTGTTCCAGATCACGCCGCAGACCCTGCGCCAGCACCCGCAGGCCACCCCCCCCACCGATCCCGGCCAGAACCAGTGCAGCACCTGGGGGGGCGGAGGCAAGTTGAAACTCGCTACGCTTGGCCATGCGCCCGGCGGCGAAGCCCGCCACAAGGACCAGCAACATCCATTTGCGTGCCATGCGCCCTGCGTCATCCATATGCTGAAAACGCTGCCCCCCCTTTGCCACGTTCGCATACTCGATGGCGAGGAAAATCATAACAAGCATCGCGTACAGAACCACCCCCCCGCCCAGGGTCGCAAGGCCGACAAGGGCGAGGGCCAGCTGCATCACACCACTGCCTGCATCCGCGCAAAGAGCCTCAGCGCATGGGACGCATCCTGTGCCGCCACCGGCAACACCGGGTCATAGGCCGCCGCGATCAGCGCGCCGACTTCCGGGCGCAGCACCGTCTCGCCCCCCCCGTCTGGCCCCCCCTCGCCCGGCAGCACCGCCAGCGGGCTTTGCCTGGCAAAGGCCGCATCGGCCCAGGTCAGCATGGCCAAAACCGCCTGGGTGAGCGCTATGGTCTCGGCAGACAGTTTCTCCATCCCGCCCGCCATACGCACGAAGGTGAAACAGGCCTGAATGGCCCCCCCCTGATCGTCAAACCGGAAGCCGCGATACTGGCTGGCGTCCCCCCCGGCCTTCAGTCGCGCCACCAGGGCAGGCAGGTCGGGCACCATCTTGTCCAGGTTCGGCACGTCCAGCAGCTCGTCCCAGTCGCGAAAGAAAAACAGCATCAGGTTCGCACCCAGCTCCGGATCGGTCTCGGCCATCTTGTGCCCGGCCAACGTGACCACGGCCTCGATCGCACCCTTCACGGTCTGAAGCGTCGCCTCTTCGACCCCCCCGAAGACCACCGGCACGATCGGCCGCCCCCCCCAGCGGGCAAAGCCGTAGCTGCCATCGGCACGGGAAAAATGCGCTTCGATCTGGTCCGGTGTCAGCATGGATGTCATCGCCGCCCTCTTCATCTTTCCTTTGGCTCCGCCCGTTCTGCGGCTGAAAGGCTCCACAGAAGCCTTTCCGTGACGCCTTGAACTCCCCCCCGCCGGAGGCATCGCGCCCGCTTGCAGGTGCCACCCCCCCGGCCGCACATTCGCAGACTGTGTGAGAGGGCATAAAATCCAATCGCGCGGCTTGCAAGTGGCAGGGCGAAAGCTACCAGGGGGGGCTTCGTTCGCTCATATAGGCTTTGACCACCGGGTCGGCGAGGTCATTCGGTGCGCCGAAAATACCCGATGGCGCGGCATCGTCGAACATCATCGCCACCGGGCCCCCCCGGTTACGACATTCAGCCCCCCCCAGAACCCGCTGGAGGTGTTGCAGACATGCGGAAAACAGCCCGCTCCAAACAGCCAATTGCCGCGCCGCTCGACCTCATTGGCGACGCTGACATGGATGCGAAGATCATCCAGGGTCGCCATGTCCATGATCCGCAGGAACCGCGCCTGTTCGCCCGGATCGTTCAGCGCCCGGGTCGGGTGGGTACCAAGCCAGCGGGTCACATCCGCCCCCCCGCCGCCAAGCCCCCCCTGATCCACCGGCGGGGGGGGCCGCCACTTCGCGTTCGGTCAACGTCACGCCGTCATAGGAAAAGGTAATGTGGGAGACATAAAGGCGTGCATCGTTCTGGTCCATCTCGAACACCCCCCCGCCCGACAGGCGCAGATCATGGATCGCGCCGCAGGTGCCGAAGATATCCGTGCGGCGCACCCCCCCGTCCGGCCCGATGCGCAGCATCATCTGCGCGCCGAAGCAGCCATTGCCGCCGTGGTGGCTGTGCAGGAGGACGAAGAAGTGATCGGAACCGGGTTCCGTGTAGACGCCGTTGATCTCAACCATCCAGTTTTCAACCCCCCCGGTCGGGGGGGCACCGTTCCACAACAGGCGGCGCGCGCCAGAGGGGGGGCCGACCACCTCAAGCCGCCCGATCGGCAGGTCGGCGAACTCATAGCTGCCGCGCGGCAGGTCGGCCTGCGCGGCCATGGGCAAGGCTGTCAGAACGCCCAGAAGGGCAGCAAATATCCGGTGCATCTCTATCTCCCGATCCAGTCTTTCATCGTACCCGTCAGGGGGGGGCCACGCAGATCTCCGAACAGCTCCGGCGCGCCGCCGTTTCGCCGCAGCCCGACCACAAGACGGCCATCGGTGCGGTTCATTGCGACAAAGCCATTGTCGGTCAGGGGGGTTGGTATTTCACGTACCCCCCCTCACCAATGACCCAGTCGCCTTCGATCCGCATTGGCGAGGTCATGCGAACGGTGCTTTGCAGGGCAAGCAGGGCATCATCGCCCATGATCGCGCGCAACGGCACCTGCAACTCGGCCGCGTGCAGAAGCTCGAAGGCATAGCGCCCGACCCAGTAATCAGCCCCCCCCTGATTCCCTTGCCCCCCCGAGGGATGCAAAGCCTCCTGGCGGCGGGTCACGGTGCGCCCGTCATAAAGGAAGGTGACATCCCCCCCCTTGCCCGGCTCCCCCCCCTTCAGGCGCACCCGCACGGTTTCCGCGTCGTGGCTGACTCCCACCAGCTCGTTACAGGTGCCAAAGGCTTCGCTCACACGAAGATCATCAGGGGGGGTCGTGTGCACCCAGGCATAGGACGCGCCGCAGGCGTTGCCGCCCTGCGACAGGCCAACCAACAGCAAATCCCCCCCGCGCCGCGCCTCCAGGAAGGCGATCCAGGGCGCGGTGGGCAGGTCGATAACGTGGTTCCCCCCCAAGGCCAGGGCCTTTACGCCGCTGTCCCCCCCTTCCACGATCCGCGCACGTCCTGCCGGCGTGTTCGGATCCACCTCCTCGGCATGAAGAGGCGCGGTCATTACGGCAAAGGCAAACAGAAAGCGGCGCATGGAATCTCCGGGGGGGTCAACGGGGGGGTCAACGGGGGGGTCAACGGGGGGGTCAACGGGGGGTCAGGGTGGCGCGTGTGGGAAACCGGGTCAAGGGCGTTCCCCCCCGGAAACCGGGCTGCTCCCGCCCCCCCCGGGGGGGCCGCCTGACGGCGTCCGCGGGCGTTGGGCGTGCTCATGCTGACGCATGAGCCTGATACCTTGCCTTCGGCGAGGATACTTGTGGAAAGATGAAAGGGGGGGGCGCGCGAAGGCGGCGACGCATGTCGTGCCGGCCTCGCGATGTGGAGCCTTTGCGACCGCAAAGGCGAAACGAGCGCCCCCCCGCCTTGCTGGGTCCCGAGCCGAAGGCGAGGACGCCCCCCCCGACGCCCCCCCCGGTGCCACGCGTCCCTTGCGCCAGAGTTACCCGTCGAACAGTCCCGCCTGCCCAGCGCCCTTCTCGGGCGGGCGCGGAGCCTCCAGCCCCCCCAGGTGTCGCCAGGCCTTCTGCGCCAGCATGCGCCCGCGCGGGGGGGTGCGTTGGATCAGCCCTTGTTGCAACAGGTAGGGCTCGATCACCTCTTCCAGCGCATCGCGGCTTTCCGACAGGGCCGCAGACAGGGTTTCAATCCCCCCCACTGGCCCACCGCCGTAATGGTCCGCCATCAGTCGCATGTAACGTCGATCAGCCCCCCCATCCAGCCCCCCCAGGTGGTCCACACCCAGCCGGGTCAAGGCATTGTCGGCCAGGTCGCGGGTAATGCGCCCGTCGCCGTCGACAATGGCGAAATCCAGCACCCGGCGCAGAAGGCGACCCGCGATCCGGGGGGGCGTGCCGCGCGAACGTCGCGCAATCTCGCGCGCGCCATCGTCATCGGCCGGCGCGCCCAGCTTGGTTGCGTTCTTGGTAACGATCTGGTGCAGCTCGTCCTCGGTATAGAATTGCAGGCGGGTCGGAATGCCAAACCGGTCGCGCAGTGGTGTGGTCAGCAGACCCAGCCGCGTGGTTGCCCCCCCCACCAGCGTAAAGGGCTGCAGCTCGATGCGCACCGTGCGCGCGGCGGGGGGGCCTTCACCGATCACCAGATCAAGCTCGAAATCTTCCATCGCGGGATAGAGCACCTCTTCGACCACCGGGTTCAGCCGGTGGATCTCGTCGATGAACAGCACGTCATTGCGTTCCAGATTGGTCAGGATCGCCGCCAAGTCCCCCCCCGCCTTGGCCAGAACCGGCCCCCCCGAGGTCATGCGGAAGTTCACCCCCCCAAGCTCGCGCGCCATGATCTGTGCCAGCGTGGTTTTGCCCAGCCGGGGGGGGCCCATGAAACAACGCATGATCCATCGCCTCGCCACGCTGGCGTGCACTTTCGATGAAAACGCGCAGGTTCGCCCGCGCCTCGGCCTGGCCGATGAAATCGGACAGTTGCTGCGGGCGCAACGCGCGGTCAGCCTCTCCGCCGATCTTGTCTTCCGGGCGCGGTACCGGGCGCAGGGTGGGATCGGGTCCGGTCATGGCTTAGCCTTTGGTGCCAGAAGTTTCAGCGCTTCGCGGATCAGCGTCGGCGTGTCGGCATCGGGTGCATCGCCCAGCGCCTGCGCCACGGCCGAGGCCGCATCGGAGGGGGGGCTGTAGCCAAGGTTGCCCAAGGCCGAGAGCGCCTCACTTTGGGCGGCGGCATTCGGGGGGGCAGGTTTCGATGGGCTGTTGCGCCTGGGGGGGGCCGCTGTCGGCATCTCTTCGATCACCTCTAGGGCGTCTGCCGTCAGGTCACCGCCCCCCCCGCCATCGCCATGACGCTCGGAGCCTTGTCCTTCAGCTCGATCACCACGCGCTGTGCGGTCTTTGGCCCGACGCCCTTGGCCGCCTTCAGCGCGGCCCAGTCGCCCAGCGCAATCGCCCGGCTGACCCCCCCATCCGCACCCAGCGCGCCCAGGATCGACATCGACGCCTTGGCCCCCCCGATGCCCTGCACCGACATGAGCAGCCGGTGCCATTCTTTTTCGACCAGCGAGGTAAAGCCGAAAAGCTGCAGGTTGGTCTCCTGCACCAACAGGTCGGTATAAAGCGCGACTGCCTCCCCCCCGGAGGTAGGAATCGCCGCCATGGTCCGATCCGACACGAACACCAGATAGCCCACACCGCGCACGTCGATCAGCACATGGTCCATGGCCTTGTAATCCACGCGGCCCGCAATCCGTCCGATCATTACACCGCCCTCTTCAATGCCGCATCCAGCGATCCGCCCGAGCGCGCGTAATAGGCATGGCAGAGCGCCACGGCCAGCGCATCCGCCGCGTCCGGCCCGGCGATCTGGCAGCCCGGCAATTGCAGCCGCACCATATGATCGACCTGCCGCTTGTCCGCGTGGCCGACGCCGACCACCGTCTTCTTGACCTTGTTCGGGGGGGCGTATTCACCGACGCTCAGCCCCCCCGCCTGAGCGGGTACCAGCAGCGCGATGCCGCGCGCCTGGCCCAGTTTCAGCGTACCGACGCCGTCCTTGTTGACGAAGGTCTGTTCCACCGCCGCAGTGTCGGGATTGTACTCCGCCAGCACGGCGCTTAGTTGTTCATGTAGAGAGAGAAGCCGCTCCGGCAGTTCGGTGCCCACCGAATGCACCACCCCCCCATTGGCCACGTGCTCATGCGCACACCATCGGTGTCGATCACGCCCCCCCAGCCCATGTTTCGAAGCCCGGGATCGATTCCCAAAACCCGCATGTTGCGCCCCCCCTGCTCTTGTTGCTTTTCCGGCACAGTTAGCACGAAACGCGAACATTCGCCAGTTCTTAAAAGATTTTTCACCGAAATGACTCCGCCGTAAAACTGTTCTGTTTTCGCCGTCAGGTGAAATGAAAACGACGCTTTTGTCACATTCGAAATCCATTTGCGACACCGGCAATGTCGCATTTTTCCGCAATGCAGAAACTGCATATTAGACATGCAATTGCGTCGCTTGTGCCGGTGATTTTTTTTGGTCCTAAGTGGCCGATTATGCACTGACGCATGGGCCAGTCTTATCAGAAAAGGACACGACTATGGCTGCTTTCGAAACGACCCGCCTGACGGTTGACGGTCTCTCCTTCGGGGGGGGCCGTCTGTCCGAGACCTTTACCAGTATGTTCGGCACTCTTGCCGCGTGGAACGACGCGCGCATGACCCGCAATGCCCTGGCAAAGCTGTCGGATCGCGAATTGGATGACATCGGGCTTACGCGCGCCGATATCGACGCGATCCACTGAACGCGACACAGCAAACGGGGGGGTGCTTATATAGAGCAGCCTGCGTGACTGGCCCCCCCCGCCAACTGGCGGGGGGGGTTTTGTTTTTTGGGGGGGGCAGCGTTCCACCGGCTCAAACGAAAACCGGCCGCCCCCCCTGGGGGGGACGGCCGGCTCGCAGGACTTAGGCCTGAGTGTTATTTCAACCCCCCCAGCGCCACGAAACGCGGATCGCCCTGGCGGCGGATCAAGAGCAGGATCGACTTGCGGCCACCATCACGGGCGGCTTCAAGACGGGCCTCGAACTCGGCGATGGTGCCGACTTTCTCCTGGCCCGCCTCGACGATCACATCACCCGCACGCAGCCCTTTGGTAAAGGCCTCGCTGGTTTCATCCAACTGCATGACCACCAGACCCTCGTCGCCTGGGTTCAGACCCAGTTCGGCGCGCAGATCATCGTTCATCTCGGCCAGATCCAGCCCCCCCAGCAGCGACTTGCGCATCGGCGCGCCGGGGGGGTCTTCCGGCAGACCTTCGTCAGTGCGGCTGGCCAGCGCTTCCTCGCGGCGGCCCAGCACCACTTTCAGGGTCTGGGTCTGACCGTCGCGCAACACCATGACCCGCACCGACTTGCGACGGGCGCGTTGCCAACCTGACGCACCAGATCCCCCCCGGTGTCCGCCACGTCAGCGCCATCAAAGGACAGGATCACGTCGTTGACCTCCATCCCGGCTTCGCGGGCGGGGGGGCCTTCGGGCACGTCCGTGACCAAGGCACCAGCGGTGCTGTCCAGCCCCCCCATGGCCTCAGCAATATCATCGGTCACATTCTGGATCGACACGCCCAGCCAACCGCGCCGGGTTTCGCCAAACTCCTTCAACTGGTCAACCACGCGTTCGACCACCGCCGAGGACATGGCAAACCCGATGCCGATTGAGCCGCCATTGGGCGACAGGATGGCGGTGTTCACGCCGATCACCTGACCGTCCAGATTGAACAGCGGCCCGCCCGAATTGCCCCCCCGGTTGATGGCGGCGTCGGTCTGGATATAGTCGTCATAGGTGCCCGACAGTTCGCGGTTGCGCGCCGAGACAATCCCGGCCGAGACCGAAAAGCCCTGGCCCAACGGGTTGCCCATGGCCATGACCCAATCGCCCACACGCATGATGTCACTGTCGCCAAACGGCACATAGGACAGTGGTTCGTCGCTTTCGACTTTCAAAAGCGCGATATCGGTGTTGGGATCGGTGCCGATTACTTCGGCAGGCAGTTCGCCCTGGCCATTGAAGAATTCGATCAGGATCTCGTCGGCGCCTTCGATCACGTGGTTGTTCGTGACGATGAACCCGTCTTCGGAGATAACGAAGCCGGAGCCCAGCGCCTGGCTGCGGCGCTGGCGGTCGCGGTCGCCATTGCCTTGACCGTCACGGTCCAGGAAGTCGCGGAAGAAATCCTCGAAAGGGGGGGAGCCCTCGGGCACCATTTGGCCGCCGCCACCCGGCTGGGCGACCACAGTCGAGGTGGTGATGTTGACAACCGCCGGGCTGACCTGTTCGGCCAGGTCGGCGAAGCTTTCGGGCACGCCGCGCGCGCGGGCCTGCATGGCCGACGCCATGACCAGGGCCACGCCCATGACCAGCGCGACAAATGCTGCATGGTCCGGCGGGATGGGTTCGGGATGGATAGTGCCTGCGGTGTCACGCGGTCCTCCTTAGACTGTTCTTGCGGGGGGGAAATCGCCCCCCCGTGGTCTGATGACAGTTTCTAGATAGGGAGGCGTTTCTGCAACGCAAACTTGCGGAAATCGCGTTTCACCGCTTTGTGATGGCATAACAAGCTGCCCCCCCATCGGGCGAGAGACACGATTTTTCCGAAAAAATCGGCCGGTCAGCCTTTTGACAGCCAGACCAGCACCAGCCCCCCCAACGCCAGCGCGGCAAGACCGATCGCCCGGCGGCGATCCCGGCCCATCTGGGCCATCATCTGAACCAGATCGTCCAGACGCGAAGGGGGGGCCAGTGCGAACACCAGCCCCCCTCGATGATCAATACCAGGCCGACGCCAGAAGGATCGTTTCCAGCATGACGCCTCCGTCACTCGACCGTGGCCGACTTCAGGTAGTCGAAGAATTCGCTGTCGGGCGAAATCACCAGGGTCGAGTTCTCGCCCAGCAGCGACTGCTCATAAGCGGCCAGCGAGCGGTAGAAGGCGAAGAACTCCGGATCGCGGCCAAAGGCGTCGGCGAAGATCGCGTTGCGGCGCGCATCGGCCTCACCGCGAATGATCTCGGACTGTTTGGTCGCCTCCGACGTGGTTTCGACCACGGTCCGATCCGCCTGCGCCCGAACCCGCTGCGCGGCCTCGCGGCCCCCCCGTGCGCGTTCGTCTTCCGCTTCACGCTGACGTTCGGCGCGCATACGCTCAAAGGTCGCGGCAAGGTTCTGCGCCGGCAGGTCCGCGCGTTTGATGCGCACGTCAATCACCTCGACCCCCCCCAGGCTTTCGGCCTGACTGCGCGCCTGATCGCGGATCTGGTTCATCAGCGCAACACGGTCAGCGGACAGCACCGCGCCGCTGTCCACGCCACCCAGCACCTCACGCAGTTCTGCGTTCATGATACGCTCAAGCCGCGAACGGGCCCCCCCGTTGATACCGCTGGCCCCCCCAACCGCGCGGCGGAACTGGACCGGGTCCTTGATCCGCCAGCGGGCAAAGGCATCCACCACAAGGCGGCGGTCATCGGCTGGGGGGGTGACTTCCAGCGGCTGGGTGTCCAGCGGCAGGATACGGTCGTCGTAGTAGACGATCTCGTGCAGGACCGGCACGCGGAAGTTCAGGCCGGGTTCTTCAATCACAGCGGTGACCTCACCGAACCACAGGCGCAGTGCCTTCTGGCGTTCATCGACGATGTAGATCGAGTTGACCAGCACGACCAGCGCCAGGACGATGACGCCGATCAGAATTTGCGAACGTCGCATCAGTTGTTCCTCCCGGTGTTGGTGCTGGGGGGGGTGCGCAGCTCATTGAGCGGCAGGTAGGGCACGACCCCCCCATCGGTGCCACCGGCACCCTCGTCGATGATGATCTTGTCCACGCTGCCCAGAACGCGCTCCAGCGTTTCCAGGTACAGGCGCTTGCGCGTCACGTCCTGCGCCTTGGCATATTCATCATAGACGGCAATGAAGCGCGCAGCCTCACCTTCGGCCTCGTTGACGACCTGGGCGCGGTAGGCTTCCGCCTCTTCCAGAAGCTGGGCCGCCTCACCACGGGCCGCCGCCAGCACCTGGTTTGCGTAACGGTCAGCTTGTTTCTCCAGCGTGTCACGTTCCTGTTCAGCCGCCTGAACTTCGCGGAAGCTGTCGATCACCTCGCGCGGCGGATCCGCCTTGTCGAAGTTCACGCGCACCACATTCACACCGGACTGATAGCTGTCCAACGTCGCCTGGATCAGCTCTTCCAGCTCCTGGGCAATCGCGCCCCCCCGGTCGCGGTTCAGGATCGGCGCCAGGTTCGACCGCGCGATGATCTCGCGCATGGCCGATTCCGACACGGCCCGGATCGTGCCTTCCGGCTCGGCCAGGTTGAACACGAAATCCTCGATATTCGAAATGTTCCAGACCACCTGGAAGTCGATGTCGACGATGTTCTCGTCCCCCCCAGTCAGCATCAGACCGTCGGCAGAGCCCACACCGATGTCTTCCACGTTCTCGCGGGTCACGGCATAGATTTCCTTGGTCACCACCGGCCACGGGGGGGCAAAGTTCAGACCCTCCTGTCCGACGCCGAAACGTTCGCCGAACAGAAGTTCGACCGACTGTTCTGAGGTATCGACCCGGTAGAAGCTGGCAAAGACCCAGACAGCCACTGCTGCCAGGATCACCAGCGCGATGGAGCCACGCCCGAAGCTGGGACCAGAGCCGCGTTGGCCACCGCCCCCCCCGCCGCGCCGGGCATCCCCCCCGCCCTTGCCCCCCCCATGAGCACGCGCAGCTGCTCCTGGCCCTTTTTCATCAGCTCGTCGATCTCGGGGGGGATCTGCGGGCCGTCGTCGCCGGGACGCTTGCCGCCCCCCCCGCCGCGATTGGGGGGGCCCTGCCCTCCCCCCCCGGAGCCGCTGTCGCCACGGTTGCCACCGCCGCCCCCCCAGGGTCCGCCATTGTCACTGGCCATGTGGTCCTGTCCTTTCAAACATCCGGATATGCCGTGGAAAATGGCCCCCCCACGGCGAAGGTTTTTCAACCCGATAGCGGGACGTCAGTCGCGCCGGGTCGGGGGGGTTTTCATCAAAACGATCTCTTCCGACATGGTCGGATGCACCGCCACGGTGCGGTCGAAATCATCTTTCGTGGCCCCCCCCATCTTGACCGCAACCGCGGCCAGCTGGATCATCTCGCCCGCGCCATCGGCCACGATGTGACAGCCCAGCACCTTCTGCGTGGCCTGTGAGACGATCAGCTTGAACAGCACCCGTTCGTCCACGCCGATGAAGCTTTTCTGCATTGGCCGGAAGGCCGCGCAGTAGACGTCGATCGGCTCCTGCGCGCGCGCTTCCTCCTCGCTCAGACCGACGGTGCCGTATTCCGGCTGGGTAAAGACCGCCGAGGCGACATTTTCGTAGTCAGGCTTGGTCGGGTTGCCGTTGAACACGGTCTCGACGAAGGCCGCGCCCTCGCGGATCGCCACCGGGGGGGTCAGGTTGATGCGGTCGGTCACATCGCCCACCGCGTAGATCGAGGGAACAGAGGATTGGCTGTAGTCATCCACCACGACCTCACCCTTGCGGCCCAGCTTGACACCCGCCTCTTCCAGGCCCAGCCCGTCCGAGTTCGGCACCCGGCCGGTGGCAAACAGCACCTGGTCAAACACGTCCTCGCGCCCGTCGGTGCCCTTGACCCAGATGCGCCCATCGCGACGCTCCATACGCTCGACTTCCAGGCCGACATGCAGGTCGACACCGCGCTCGCGGATATGTTCCGCCAGGAAGCCGCGCACCTCGTCGTCAAAGCCCCCCCGCAGGATCTGCGCGCCGCGATACCATTGTGCGGTATGGGCACCCAGCCCGTTGAAGATACAGGCAAACTCGCAGGCGATATAGCCACCACCGACGATCAGGATACGCTCGGGGGGGAAGGTCTCAAGATTGAACACCTCGTTCGAGGTAATGCCCAGCTCCGCCGCGCCCGGCGTGTCGGGCAGGAAGGGGGGGCGGCCACCGGTGGCAACCAGGATGTGCTTGGCGGTGAAACTCTCGCCGGTCGACAGCTCGACCGTGTGGGCATCCTTGAGCGTCGCCCGCGCGTCGAAAATGTCCGCCCCCCCGGCGCCGCCCAGGTTCTTGCGATAGATGCCTTCCAGCCGCTCCAGCTCCGCATGCAGCATCGGCTGGAACCGGTCCCAGTTAAACTTGCCGCCTTCGTGATCCCAGCCATAGGCGCGCGCGGCCTCGGCGGCCGGGCCATAGCCGCTGGCAAAGACCATCAGTTTCTTGGGCACACAGCCGCGAATGACACAGGTGCCGCCCATGCGGAACTCCTCGGCCAGACCCACCTTGGCCCCCCCGCCCTGCGCCGCCACACGCCCCCCCGCGCGCACCCCCCCACCCGAGCCGCCGCCGATTACAAAAAGATCATAGTCGAATGCCATTACCGTCGCCTTTCATGGACCCTTTTGCAGGGCCGTATCTTTGAGTTGAGCCAGATGTAGTGGCTTTGGCGGATCAGGGGGGGAAGGCTGGGCGGGTGGAAATGCAAGCGTGGTCAAGAAGACGTGAGTAACGGTCGCTCGACCAGCGGCCCACTGCGCCTGCGGACCGGCGCGGGCTCTGCTCAATCCTGCCTGGATCTGAGCATTTGTACGAATGACTGACGCCAATTGGCCGTATCAAGCTTCGCCAATTCGCGTCCCTGATACTTCCACAACCCAGCGACCAAACACCGAAACACATCCTCTGGGTCGGATTGATCGTCGTTGTGGACGGCCAGTACCAGTCTTTTACCCGTCTGGAACCGCAATGTCTGAACGTAGCACGTATCCGAGTTTGTCGGCAGCTTGGTCAGCTCAGCAACGGCATCGTCATCAAAGATGACCAAGCCGCGCGGGTCAGCCGTTGGTCGACAATGAAACCGTTGCCTGAGGCAAAGTGGAGATTTACTGGGCCAGCGGTTTCAGATGAAGCACGCGCGACCGAGTCGATATCACCAAGCAGGGAAAACGTGCTGAGCATAGAGACGACGTATGCATCGGCGTCATGACCCTCTACATTTGTTGTCGCGACCAGCGGGCCAAAGCCGCCTTCAGAATCGGCAAAGGCAGCAGAGGCGAAGCTTGCCAAGACGATACACGCCGGTTTCAAGAAACTGCAAAACACAGGAGTTTAGCTCACAATTGTAAAGGTACGGATTTCCCAGCCCCCCCTCAGATATCCGCAAACAGGTTGTCCGTATCCACGAACTCGATGCGGTCTTCCTCGTGGGTGCCTTCGTTGATGTCGGTCACTTCAACACGCCCGTCACCATGGCCGATCACCACCACGTCGCAGATGTCGATGAAGAGGCCATTTTCCACCACGCCGGGGGGGATCTGGTTCAGGACCAGCGACAGGTGGCGCGGGTTGGCGATGCGTTGCAGGTGCAGGTCCAGGATGTGGTTGCCCTCGTCGGTGACAAAGGCCGCGTCGCGGTTCATGCGCAGGGTGGAACGTTGGCCGAGCACATCCATGCCCACCAGCATTTCCTCCAACAGCGCCTTGGTGGTCTGCCAGCCGAAGGGAATGACCTCGACCGGCAGCGGGAAGGCACCCAGGTGCTCAACCTGCTTGGTGGGATCGGCGATGACCACCATCTGGTCCGAGGCCGTGGCCACGATCTTTTCCTGCAACAGCGCCCCCCCGCCGCCGCCCTTGATCAGGCAGAGGTCGGCGTCATATTCATCCGTCCCGTCGATGGTCAGGTCCAACCAGCGCGCCTCGTCCAAGCTGGTGACATGCACACCGACCTGGCGGGCCAGTTCGGCGGTCCGGGTCGAGGTCGGCACGCCGGTGATCTTCAGCCCTTCCTCACGGATGCGTTCCCCCCCCAGGCAGCGCACCATCCAGGCGGCGGTCGATCCGGTGCCCAGCCCCCCCACGCGCATGCCGTCCTCGACGAAATCCACCGCCCGTTTGGCGGCGACAAATTTGGCGGTGTCGATGGGCGACAATTCCCCCCCGGACATGGCAGCACTCCCCCCCGTTCCCTCTCCGGGACTTATAGGAAAGATGTGCGTCCCTTGCGAGGGGGGGGCGCAAGATTTTTAGATAAAAATCTTGTCAAAATTCTTCTCAAGAATTTTGCCCTGCCCGCGGCACGCGGAGGCGCTTGCGCCTCTTGGGTCAGGTGCCAGCGGGGGGGGCCGGGCTTAGCGGGACAGGCTGACCCCCCCGGTCAGAAGCGCATCCAGATCCTCCAGCGACAACCGCCCGTCCCGGTCCAGATCCAGAGCCAGAAGGCCGCGGAGCAGTTCTGCCTCGCGTTCAGGCAGTTTCCTCAGCGCCAGCGCGTCGGCGTTGGCCCGTTGTTCGCCCCCCCAGCTCAACACCCCCCCGTCGCCGTCCCGATCCGCAGCGCGGAAGCTCAGCACCGACTTGCCCCCCCTTTGCCGCGCGCTTTGTGTGGCGGCCAAAACGCTCATCTCATTCGCTGTTATGTCGCCGTCACCGTCCAGGTCGGCCAGCAGGAAGCGGCGCAGTTCCCGCGCACGCCAATAGGCGCGTTCAAGCGCGATGAAGTTTTCGATCCCCCCCTGCGCACTGATACTGCCATCGCGGCCATAGCCAAGGATCAGCTCGGCCACCTCCTTGGCAAAGGCCTGCGGGTCACCTTCAAGCTTGCTTAACGTGTCCGGGGGGGCCACGGCCTCGGCAATCCGGTCCCCCCCCAGCTCATCCACGGCCACAGGCAGATCAGAACCCCCCCAGGCGACGCCCGTTAGCCCCCCCCATAAGGAAAAGACAGAAAAAAATCAGATACCGCATGCAGGCCTCCCGTTTTCCACACCCTAATGACCCATGGTTAATCAGGTCCTAATTCTCTTTTCCGGAAGCCGGATAACCGGCCCTGTCAGTCGCGAGATGCCAATTCCCCCCCCTGTACCGCTCCCCCCCCTGTACCGCAATGTCGCCCGCGCCGCGGCATTTGCCGCAGATCCGCTTGCGATGCCACATGCCCCCCCCGGCACCATGGCCACGCAGCAAAGGAGCGCACATGTATCGTCTGCACTACGCCCCCCCCGACAATGCCTCGCTGATTGTGCGTCTGGCGCTTGAGGAACTCGGCCAGCCCTATCAGACCGTCCTGGTCGACCGTTCGGTGACGGCGCAGGCCAGCACGGCCTATCTCAAGATCAACCGATGGGCATGATCCCGGCGCTGGAAACACCCGATGGTCCGCTGTTCGAAACCGCCGCAATCCTGTTGTGGCTGGCGGATCGGCACAAAAGGATGGCCCCCCCGGCGCCCGACGCGCCTGAACGTGCGCCCTTCCTGTCCTGGCTCTTTGCCTGTTCGAACGGGCTGCACACGGATCTGCGCCAGTTGTTCTACCCCCCCCAGCTTTATGCCACTGCAGATCACGCGGGGGGGCACGCCGCGCTGACCCGAAAGCGTATTACCCGGCACCTCGACCGGCTGGAGGGGGGGCTCGCCAGTGCAGGTAATCCCTGGTTCTGCGCCGAGGCTCCCAGCATTCTGGACCTCTATGTCGCGGTCATGTTGCGCTGGCCGGCGCTCTACCCGGTGGAGCACTGCGCCTGGTACAACCTGACCCGGTGGCCCGGATTACATGCGCTTGCACGCCGTGTGGAAACACGCCGGTCGATGGCCGTGGCCCAGGCTGCCGAAGGGTTGGGCCCGACCCCCCCGCTGACCGCGCCGCGCTATCCCGAACCGCCTGAGGGCAGCGCCCTCTGAACGCTCTTTCCGCGCCCCCCCGCCTCTTGTCACATGGACATCTGCCCCCCCCAGATACCCGAGCATATGGCTCGGAGTTATGAATCGCGCGGACGGAGACCAATGGGCAGGCTGTTTTACATTGCTTTGGGCTGGAGTGCCGTGGCGCTGGGGGGGCTCGTGGGCGTGATCCTGCCCGTGCTGCCGACCACACCCTTCCTGCTGGTCGCGGCCTTCGCCTTCGGCAAGGGCAGCCCCCCCAAGGCGCGCGCCTGGCTGATCGACCACGCCCATTTCGGCCCCCCCGCCATTCGCAACTGGGAAGAAAACGGCGCGATTTCGCGCGGGGGGGCAAAGGTGCTGGCCTGTTCGATGATGGTGCTGGTGCTGGCGGCCAGCCTGATCCTTGGGGGGGCGGCCTGGTGGGTGCTGACGCTTCAGGTCGTGCTGATCGGCACAGGGGGGGCCGCCTTTATCCTGACCCGCCCGGACGGTACGGCTGGCTAGGCGCGCAAACGCTTCCCGTGGAACCCGGCTTCGCAAGCTCATAGCGCATCGGCTCAAGCCCCCCCCATGCCGCCTGACGGCAGACCCATGCAGGGACGTCTTTTGCGTCCTTCGTCCAGCCAACCCGACCCGTCCGCCCGACGAGGACACCCCCCCGAAAAAGGTCGCTTTCGGCACGACACTGCGCGCCGGAATGTCGCAGTCTGGAACAAGACGAAAACGAGGTAAGCCCATGTTCCTGTCCGTATTCGACATGTTCAAGGTTGGGGGGGTCGGTCCCAGCTCCTCCCACACGATGGGACCGATGGTGGCCGCAGGCCGCTTCCTCGACCTGCTGCGCGCCTCGCCGTTCGAGGCGGCGGGGGGGCTGCGCGCCTCGCTGCATGGGTCGCTGGCCTGGACGGGGGGGGTGGGCCACGCATCGGACCGGGCCACGGTCCTGGGCCTCGCGGGGGGGTTTCTGCCCGACACCTATGACGCCGAGGCCGCCGAGGCCACGCTGGCGGCAATTGATGCCAGCCACACGGTCCATCCCGACGGGCTGCCCGAACTGACGTTCAATCCGAAACACGATCTGGTCTTCGACTATGACCACGCCCTGCCCGGCCATGCCAACGGCATGCGCCTGATGGCCACGGACGCCCAGGGCGACGTGGTGGTGGCCGAGACCTATTATTCGATCGGCGGCGGTTTCGTCGTGACCGAAGCCGAACAGGCCAGTGAGCCACAGCTGGACGCCGAAGACGCCGCCACCCATCCCTACCCGTTCGAAAGCGCCGAGCAGATGCTGGCGATGGCGAAGTCCTCGGGCAAATCAATCGCCGAGATGAAGCGCGCCAACGAGCTGGTGCATCGCGGTCCGGGGGGGTCGTTGTCCGAGGGGGGGATCGAGCGGATCTGGCAGGTCATGGACGACTGCATCGAACGCGGGCTGGCAGGCGACGGCATCCTGCCCGGCGGGCTGAACGTGAAACGCCGCGCGCGTAAGATCCATCAGGAACTGCTGGCCGAACGCGGGCTGAACCTGGGCGCGCCGCATACGATCAACGACTGGATGAGCGTCTATGCCATGGCGGTGAACGAGGAAAACGCCGCCGGTGGACAGGTCGTGACCGCCCCCCCCACCAACGGGGGGGCCGCGGGCGTGCTGCCTGCCGTTCTGAAATACTGGCTGAACCACGTGCCCGGCGCGGTGCCCTCGCGCATTCCCGAATTCATGCTGACCGCCTCGGCCATCGGTGGGATCGTCAAGCACAACGCCTCGATCTCGGGCGCGGAAGCGGGCTGTCAGGCCGAAGTGGGCAGCGCCTCGGCGATGGCCGCCGCCGGGCTGACCGCCGTGATGGGCGGCACACCCGAACAGGTGGAAAACGCGGCCGAGATTGCGCTGGAGCATCACCTGGGCCTGACCTGCGACCCGGTGAAGGGGGGGCTGGTGCAGGTGCCCTGTATCGAACGCAACGGTCTGGGCGCGATCAAGGCCGTGTCCGCCGCCTCGCTGGCGCTGCGCGGCGACGGCACCCACTTGGTGCCGCTCGATGCCTGTATTCGGACCATGTTCGAGACCGGCCAGGACATGCACGAGAAATACAAGGAAACCTCGCTGGGCGGTCTGGCGGTGAACGTGCCCAACTGCTGAGCTTTGCGCAGGGTGCAGAGGTGATCCGACGGTGTCGCTTGCGCGACGCTTGATACCTCGCGGCCCCCCCGCCGGGGGGGCCGCTCGGGCGGGTGCTCTCTGCGGATGTTCTGCCCCCCCACATCTGCCGCGCGCGCTCCTCCCGCACCCACGCGAGCGCCGCGAAGGCGCGAGAGATCAAGCCTGCGCGGTCACGCGCAGACCGCCTGGCAGCCGGCGATGCACAGCTTCCGGGTTGCCAGACGGCCCAGCCCACGCCACTGTCGCGCAATGACCACGGATCGCCCCCCCCTTCTCGGCATCGCCCTGATGCTTGGCTTTTGCCTGCTTGCCCCCCCACTGGGGGGGGATGGCATTGCCAAACTGCTGGGCAGCTCGGTTGCGCTGGTCACCCTCGTGACCGCACGCTTCGCCATTCAGGCGGCCATCCTCGTGCCGCTTTGCGTCGCAACAGGGCGAAGCCTCAGAATGACCCGCCGCGACCTGCGCCTGACCGCCTGGCGCACGGCGCTGCATATCGCCGGCATTGCCTGCATGTTCACCGCGCTGAAATTCCTGCCCATCGCCGATGCTGTCGCCATCGCCTTCGTCATGCCCTTCATCATGTTGCTGCTGGGCAAATACGTGCTGGGCGAAGTGGTCGGCCCGCATCGGCTGGGGGGGGCGGCGACCGTGGGGGGGTTTCTGGGCACGCTTCTGGTGGTCCAACCCAACTTTCTGGAGGTCGGGGGGGCCGCCGCGCTTCTGCCCATGGCGGTTGCGCTGATCTTCGCACTGTTCATGCTGGTCACCCGGCAGATGGCCAGGGATGTGGACCCGGTGGCGCTCCAGGCGATCTCGGGCCTGATGGGCACCCTCGCCCTGCTGCCCCCCCTCCTGCTCATGGTTCCCGAGACGCCGATGCCGCCTGCGGCAAGCTGGGCGCTGATCGGCACCCTCGGCGTGGTCGGCACGCTGGCGCACCTGCTGATGACCTGGAGCCTGCGCTACGCCCCCCCCGCCGCCACGCTTGCCCCCCCGATGCAATACCTCGAAATCCCCCCCTTCGCCACCGCCATTGGCTGGCTGATGTTTCGCGACCTGCCCAATGGGCTTGCCACCCTGGGCATCCTCATCACCATCGGCGCCGGACTCTACGTCATTGCGCGCGAGCGTCAGGCCAGCGCCTCGACCACCTGAGCCAGCGCCGCCCGCGGCAACATGACCAACAGCCCCCCCGGCCGATCCGCGCGCAGGTGCACCGGCCCCCCCGCAACCTCGTTTGAGGTGCCGACCTTGTCCCAGGGGGGGGCCATGGTCAGCGCGTCAAAGGACCATCGCAGCCCCCCCTCGGCCCAGACCTCCATCCCGGCCATCGGAAAGAGCGACAGACGCATGCCCACCGGCAGCGACAGCGACAGCTCACCAGGCAGATGGAAACACAGGTCCTTCTCGCCCAACAGCACGCAAGGACGGTCGGCGTGGCGCACCAGACTGTTCAGACAGGCCAGCTCATGATCCAGCCGCCGCCCCCCCAGGAACCCGACACCGATGACCAGCGGCGCACCGACGGACCGCAGCGCCTTGTCGAAATCCGTGCTGTCCTGCTCGGCGATCTGGTGAAACCTGTCTGTCCCCCCCAGCCGCGCATGCGCGTGGTCCGAGACCGAATCCATATCCCCCCCCACCACACGCAGCGGCTCATGCCCCCCCAGCGCCAGCGCCCGATCCGCGCCCCCCCCATCTGCGGCCACAAGATTCGGTGCAAACGTCAACGCTTCCTCAAGGGTTGAGTGATTAACATCCCCCCCTCCACCCACAAGGGTCACACTTTCGCAATATGGCAAAAAAACTGGCTATCATGGCGCTTATTGTCTCCATTCGGGAAACTAACCACATTCCCGCCTTGAAAAAAAATACCGGGTTTTTCCCGGTTCTGTTCTAAATTTCGAACCAGTGCATGGTAAACAGTGTGTTGCTGGATCGGGGGGGGAGAAAGCGAGGCAACCATGGTGAGTACGAGCAAGATTCTCACGGTTTCATACGGGACGTTTTCGTGCACGCTCGAAGGATTCGACGAGCCGTTCAACACGATGAAGTCCATCGCGGAGTATTTTCGCGACCTGGCGGCGGATGACCGCTACTTCGGGGGGGCGGAACCGCCGACCCCCCCGGATGCGAGATGCTGCATCGCATCGCGGAACGTGAGATTCAGAAACGTGTCGAAGCCCGCGTCGAAAACGACGAGGTTGTGCTGCGCCAGGCCGATGCCGCCGCGCCCCCCCGGATCAAACCGGCCGCGGCCACGCTGATTCCGGGCGAGACGCTGTTGGACGACAATGCTGTGGCTGACGAGGTTGCTGAGGACGTGGCACAGGCGCCCGTCGAAGCTGCCCCCCCGATTGCAGCGCCTGTTGCCGCGCCTCTTGCTGACGTGGAGGAGGTCGAAGACCCCCCCGCCACCGAAGCCGCGCCCGTGACTGCGGAAGGTCCCGCCTCGGACCTCCCCCCCGCCGATTCCATCGCCGCCAAACTGCAACGCATTCGCGCCGTGGTGGACCGTGGTGCCGATCATGCCGACACGCCCGACGACTATGTCGAAGACCAGCAGGCCGAAGGCTTCTTTGAGGAGGCAGAGATCGCCGAGACGCCCGCCCCCCCGGCCTCTGTTCCGGCCCCCCCTGCGCCGCTGATGTTCGCCGAAACCGAGTTCTCCGATCCTGTCCCCCCCGAAGTGGACACGGACGAGGGTGCCGAACCCTCTGCTGACCCAGTCGCTGAAGACGACGCGGATGAGCTGGATGTTATCGCACCGGTCGGGGGGGAAGACGGCGACGACGCGCCGACCGAAGCCGAAGCCGAAACCGAAACCGAAACCGAAACCGAAACCGAAACCGAAACCGAAGAAGTCGCGCAGGACGAAGATGCGGTCAAGGACGTTGACGACACGGGGGGGGCGCTTGCCGCTGTCATGGGGGGGGCTGTGGCCGCCGATGCTCCGGCCGATGACAGCTACGATGAAGACGAATTCGAAGTCGTCGACGAACTGGCCGAAGAAGACGATCCGATCAGCTCTGTTCTGGCCGGTCTGGCGTCCGAAGACGCGGCACAAGACGTCGGGGGGGACGAAGAAGACGGCGACGAAGACGGCGACGCAGAAGACGCTGTCTCCGACGAGCTGCGTGAAGACTGGGACATCGCATTGGGTGACAACCTGGGCGACGATCTGGACGGTGACCCGGACGGTGACGCACAAGATGACGCCGCTGAAGACACCGCAGAGGCGCAGGAGGACGAAGACAAGAACGTCTTCGCCGCAACCGAAGACGAGGCCGAAGAGGCTTCGGACCCCCCCGTGCAACTGGGCCGCCCGGTTGCCCGCGTCATCAAGGTGAAACGTGCCGATTTCGAACAGGCCGAACCGGAAGCTCAGGGCAACGAGGACAGCATGCTGTCCCCCCCGGAGGACGAAGCCGACCTGATGGCCGAACTGGCCGAGGTGGAACGCGACTTCGCGGACACCGATGCGAGGCAGACGCCGCAGACGCCGCTCCGGCAACGTTCGACGAACCGGGCTTTGCCGAAAGCGACGCCGCCGTCGACCGCATCCTGGCCGAAACCAACTCGAAAATGGACAGCACGGATGTCAGCCGTCGCCGCTCGGCAATCGCTCATCTGAAAGCCGCCGTTCAGGCCACCCGCGCCGACGAGGAAGCCGGTGATGGCACTCCCTCGCCCGACGAGACCGAAGCCTATCGCGACGATCTGGCCCGCGTGGTGCGCCCGCGCCGTCCCGGCGGTGGGGGGGGCCAAGGGCACGCAACGCCGTCTGGCCCCCCCGCTGATGCTGGTGTCCGAACAGCGCATCGACACGCCGGCGCCTGAACAGGCCGCGCCCGCCGCCACCGTGCGCCCGCGCCGCGTGACCAAGGGCAACCTGGCGCTGGACGAGGAACGCGACGACGATCTGGTCGATGTGAACGCGATGGCCCCCCCTCCGGACGCCGCCCCCCCCGCGCCCGCTCCGGTCCTGCAGGCGGATGCGTCGATTGATTTCGACAGCTTTGCCCGCCAGAAGGGGGGGGCCACCGGCATGGGTGAGCTGCTGGAATGTGCAGCGGCGCATGCGGTCTTCATCGAAGGCCGCCCGCATTTCTCGCGCCCGCAGATCATGAAACTGGCCCTGGCCCACGACCCCCCCGAAGCAGGTCACAGCCGCGAAGAAGGCCTGCGCGCCTTCGGCAAGCTCCTGCGCGAGGGCCGTATCCGCAAGATCAAGCGCGGCCAGTTCGTCCTGAACGACGCCACCCGCTTCCACCCGGACGGAGGCCGCGAAAGCGCCTGATCTGAACGGAACGTATTGAAAGGGCCCCCCCGGTTGGGGGGGCCCTTTTTCGTTGGATCAAACCCAAATCATCAACGTGCCATCTGCCCCCCCCAGATGAGGCCGGGGGGGAATATCGAAAGGTCAAGGCGACAGCCCCCCCTTACGCACCCACCCAAAAAAAAGTCGAAATGCGAGGCGCATTTCACACAAAACGCCCCCCCACAAAATCACCCGTATCCGCCAACAGCGCCGCCCGTCACAGGGGGGAGTTGCGCGGGTCAGCACCAGACCAGGGCTTCCCTCGACAAGACGGTTCGCAAATCCCGCGTCAAAACCGATCGCCAAATTTCCGTTGCGCGCGTTTGCATCCCGCAAATGCCCCCCCGGATCTTCCTGCGCTTCCGCCAGCTGCGCCGCATCCAGCCTGCGCAGCATCAGGCGCACCTGGTTGACCAGAACCCGCCGTGCCTTACCGGCAGCAAGGCCAGTGGTGTCCACTCGAAACCCTTTTCGGGCCTCCACCACATCCGCTGTCGGCCCCCCCATCGCCCCCCCGCCCAGGCCGCGCAAGGCAACGCCCAGACACAGCCCGCCTATGGCAAGGGTCGTCAGGGTCAGCAGCTGCGCCGGGTGAGGAGTGTCATGGACGAAACCTCAAAGAATGTCCCCCCCACCGGACCTGCCACACGCGCCCCCCCGGTCATGCCAAGACACATCGCCTGCGACACAGCACCACCCGAGCGGCCGCAAGGTCGCGAGACATCAAGCGTCGCGTAAGCGACACCTTTGGATCACGTGCCGTTGCGCAAAGAAAAAGGGCCCACACCGGGCCCCCCCTGATCAGTCCTTGTTCTTTCCCTGCGGGCCGTATTTGCCCGCCGGGTCGTGGGGGGGATAGTCATCCGGGTCCTTATCGGGATCCCCCCCCTTGCCCACCCCCCCCAGAAAGACCTTCTTGAACGGCAGCATCCACAGGAACCCTAGCCCCCCCACATAGATGCCCAGCTCAACCAGAAGAGGCGGTCGATCAAGCCAGTTCACCAGGCTCACCGCCGCCACGATATACAGAGGCAGCCCGACCACCAGGATCAGGATCGACAGCCGTTTGCGGGTCTTGTAGTCGAGCGCCATGGGGGGGCCTCCGAAGGATCAGTCGGCGAAAGGATCGGTCACCAGGATGGTATCTTCGCGCTCCGGCGAGGTCGAGAGCAGCGCGACCGGGCAGTCGATCAGCTCTTCCACGCGTTTCACGTATTTGATCGCATTGGCCGGCAGATCGTTCCAGCTGCGCGCGCCTTCGGTGGTTTCCGACCAGCCCGGCATCTCCTCGTAGATCGGCGTGCAGCGGGCCTGCTGATCGGCGGCGGTGGCAGGTAGTCCAGCTGCTCGCCGTCCAGGTCATAGCCCACGCAGATCTTCAGCGTCTCGAACCCGTCCAGCACGTCCAGCTTGGTCAGGCAGATGCCTTGATGCCCGAGGTCGCGCAGGTCTGGCGCACGAGGGCTGCGTCGAACCAGCCGCAGCGGCGTTGACGGCCCGTGGTGGTGCCAAACTCGTGCCCGCGCGTGCCCAGCCGTTCGCCATCCGCATCCGGGGGGGTGCCGTCGGCGTTCAACAATTCGGTCGGGAACGGGCCTTCGCCCACACGGGTGGTATAGGCCTTGACGATGCCCAGCACGTAGTCGATCGAGCCCGGACCGATGCCCACGCCGGTCGCAGCCTGACCCGCGATCACATTGGACGAGGTCACAAACGGATAGGTGCCGAAATCAATGTCCAGCAACGCGCCCTGCGCCCCCCCTTCGAACAGGATGCGTTTGCCCGCCTTGCGCTTTTCATTCAGCACTTTCCACACCGGCGCGGCATAGGGCAGGATTTCCTTGGCGATCTCTTTCAGCTTGGAATCAGCGCATCACGGTCGATCGGCTCGACGCCCAGCCCCCCCTTGCGCAGCGGATCATGGTGCTGCAGCGCGCGGTCGACGCGCGCCTCAAGTGTGGCCTCGTCCGCCAGGTCCGCCACGCGGATCGCACGGCGGCCCACCTTGTCTTCGTAACAGGGGGCCGATACCGCGCCCGGTGGTGCCGATCTTGGTACCTTTCGAGGCCGCTTCCTCGCGCGCCCGGTCCAACTCGCCGTGGAACGGCAGGATCAGCGGGGGGGTGTTCTCGGCGATCATCAGGGTTTCGGGCGAAATCTCGACACCCTGTTCGCGCACGGTGGCGATCTCATTCACCAGGTGCCAGGGGGGGTCCAGCACAACGCCGTTGCCGATGACCGACAGCTTGCCGCCGCGCACCACGCCCGAAGGCAGCGCATGCAGCTTGTAAACCGCCCCCCCGTCGATGACCAGCGTATGGCCCGCGTTATGCCCGCCCTGGAACCGCGCGATCACATCGGCGCGCTCAGAGAGCCAGTCCACGATCTTGCCTTTTCCCTCGTCACCCCCCCACTGGCGCCTACAACGACGACGTTGGCCATGTCTTTCTTCCTGTGTCCGGTAAACCCGCGCCCGTATAGCGGCCTGCGCGCCGGGTGGGAACCTGAATCTGCCCAACAGGGCTGGACAGGTCGACAAAACCTCCCCCCCACACATACCCGCATAACGGGAGTTTCGCCGATATGGCCTCACGCATTTTCCTCTGGCTTGCCGGTATCGGCGCGATTATCACCTGCCTTCTGGTGGTCTACACCTATATGGGGGGGGCAAAGATGACCCGGCGATGGGCGTGATCGTCTGGATCCTTGGCGGACTCCTTTTCGTGGTGCCAAGCGCCATGGTGACGGCCGTTTTCTTTGTCTTCGGCATGGTTCTGCGAGAGAGCCCATCGAAAAGCCCCCCCCAGGGAAGCGCACCAGGCGCGCAGCCCACACCCACCCCCCCAATGACCGGGGGGGCTGCACCTGCCCAGCGCCCGCCGGACGCGGCAACTGCCCACGCCACCCGCCGCCTCGCACGGCGGCTGATTCTGGTCGGGATTGCGGTGGTCCTTCTCTGGCTTGGCTATCTGGTCACCTTCGGCGGAGTGCTGGGTTTCGCGCGCTTCGGCCTTTTGCCGCTGCTCCTGTCCCTGGGCCTGATCCTTGCCGGCTGATCCTGCGCCGCGAAAACCGCTAGAGCACCGGCTAGGGGGGGGTTGCGGGCGCGCGTCCAAGCGCCTAGATAGCCCCCCCATCAGATCGTTACCTCGGGGGGGATTCCGCCACATGGAAAACGTCGTTCTTGTTGTTCACCTGATCCTGGCGCTAAGCCTGATCGGCGTCGTGCTTCTGCAGCGTTCGGAAGGCGGCGGCCTTGGGATCGGTGGCGGCGGCGGTGGCGGTGTCATGTCGTCGCGTGGGGGGGCCGCAACGGCGCTGGCCAAAATCACCTGGGGGGGGCTGGCGATTGCCTTTCTGGCGACCTCGATCGGTCTGACGATCATTGCCGCGCAAAGCACGGATGACGCGTCGGTGGTCGACACCACCGCACCGGTGGAAGAAGCCGCCCCCCCGGCCGATGATGCCGCAACCCCCCCGCCCGCGGTTGATCTGGACAGCCTGCTGCCGCCGGCAACCGACGATGGCCTGGCCCCCCCGCCGCGCGCGGACTGATCTGGTCTGACTGACCGAACCTGACGGACCCGCACCAACACGGGCGGGTCCAAGCCCTGCCCGCGATTGCGGTCGGGGGGGAACACCCAAACAATACCTAGAGACGGGCGATTTCTTCGCCCCCCCATCATCTTGCGGTTCGGTTGCACGGGACGCCGAATCCGGTTATGTCTTGAGTCCCGTGGGAAGCGGATTCGCGTGGTTGCAAAACCATCGGGTCCGGGGGGGTCTTCCGACCCAATACAGGCACGCTTTAGAACACGGGGGGGGCAGCCAACCTTATGGCACGTTACATCTTCATCACCGGCGGTGTTGTTTCTTCGCTCGGCAAGGGGGGGCTGACCTCTGCCGCGCTCGGGGGGGCGCTTTTGCAGGCGCGCGGCTTTTCGGTCCGCCTGCGCAAGCTGGACCCCCCCTACCTGAACGTCGACCCCCCCGGCACGATGAGCCCGTTTGAACATGGCGAGGTCTTCGTCACCGATGACGGGGGGGCCGAGACCGACCTGGATCTGGGCCATTACGAACGTTTCACCGGCGTGGCCGCGCGCAACACCGATAGTGTCAGCTCGGGCCGTATCTATACCAATGTGTTGGAGAAAGAACGTCGCGGTGACTACCTGGGCAAGACGATCCAGGTCATTCCCCCCCACGTCACCAATGAAATCAAGGACTTCATCGCCATCGGCGACGACGAGGTCGATTTCATGCTGTGTGAGATCGGCGGCACGGTCGGCGATATCGAGGCGCTGCCCTTCTTCGAAGCCATTCGCCAGTTCAGCCAGGATCGCCCCCCCCGCGGGCAGTGCATCTTCCTGCATCTGACCCTGTTGCCCTACCTCGCGGCCTCCGGTGAGCTGAAGACCAAGCCGACCCAGCACTCGGTCAAGGAGTTGCGCTCCATCGGCATTGCGCCGGATGTGCTGGTCTGCCGCTCGGAACACCCGATCCCGGACAAGGAACGCGCCAAGATCGGCCTGTTCTGTAACGTGCGCCAGGACAGCGTCATCCCGGCCTATGACCTCAAATCCATCTACGAAGCACCGATGGCCTATCACAACGTGGGTCTGGATCAGGCCGTACTGGACGCGTTCCAGATCAGCCCCCCCGCGCCGAAGCCCGACCTGTCGCGTTGGGAAGACGTCGAAGACCGTATCCACAACGCCGAAGGCGAAATCCGCGTGGCCGTGGTCGGCAAATACACCCAGCTGGAAGACGCCTACAAGTCGATCAAGGAGGCTCTGGTGCACGGCGGCATGGCCAACCGGGTCAAAGTCAAGCTGGAATGGGTCGACAGCGAACAGTTCGACGACAAGGACGCCGCGCCCTATCTGGAAGCTTCCACGCCATCCTGGTGCCCGGCGGCTTTGGCGAGCGCGGGACCGAAGGCAAGATCAAGGCGGCTGAATTCGCCCGCACCCGCAAGATCCCCCCCTACCTGGGCATCTGTCTGGGCATGCAAATGGCGGTGATCGAAGCCGCCCGCAACGTGGCCGGGATCGAGGCCGCGGGGGGGTCCGAGGAATTCGACCACGAGGCCGGGGGGGCCAAACGCTTTGAACCGGTGGTCTATCACCTCAAGGAATGGGTGCAGGGCAACTATACCGTCAAGCGCAAGGTCGGCGACGACAAGGGCGGCACCATGCGCCTGGGTGCCTATAACGCCACGCTTGCCGAGGGTTCGAACGTGGCCCGTGTCTATGGCGGCACCGCGATCGAGGAACGCCATCGCCACCGGTATGAGGTGGACGTGAAATACCGCGAACAGCTGGAAGCCTGCGGGCTGGAGTTCTCGGGCATGTCGCCCGATGGCCGCCTGCCGGAAATCGTCGAATGGAAGGACCATCCGTGGTTCATCGGCGTGCAATTCCACCCGGAGCTCAAATCCAAACCCTTCCAGCCCCCCCACCCGCTGTTCGCCGATTTCGTGCGCGCCGCGAAGGATGTGGAGCGCCTGGTGTGATCCGCGCCGCCGCCCTGATCCTGTTCGGGGGGGCGGGGGGGACAGCGCAGGCCGAAGGGCTCACGCAGATTGACTACGACGTCTTGGAGGCTCGCGTTGCGGGCCTCTTTGATTTTGAGGGGGGGTTCGAACCGCGTCCTGAACCCGGCCAATCCATCGACGGGTTGATCGCGGGGGGGGCCAACCTCTGGGTCGGCGAACACTTTACCGGTCAAGCCGTGACCGGTGACCTTTTCGACCGGATCATGGGCGCGCCCACGGCCCCCCCGCTGACCGCCCTGCCCGGCCCTTCCGGGCAAAACCACGCAGTTGCTTTCCACGCGGGCTTCGGCTCCACCGCCGCCCTCCCCCCCCTGGGCCCCCCCGTGGGCTATCCGAGTGTCGCGGGCCGCGGAGAGGGGGGGGCGATTGCGATACAATTCGCCGAAGAAGTCGATGCGTTCGGGCTGCGCATCCATTCCGACTACGCCGATCCCCCCCTTGGCACCCGCCCGACACCGGGCATGGTCACCTTGCGCTTCTTCGCGCGCAACGGGGGGGCAGAGCTTTCGCGCCATGACATCCAGCTCGACACTGGCATTACCCAGCTGGGGGGGTTCACCGGGCCGGGCATCGCCGGCGTATTGATCACCAATACCGATCCCGGCGGCATTGCGTGGATGATCTGATCTATCCGATCCCCCCCGGCCTGTCTGGCCAACCAGACCGCCCTTGCCCCCCCCTGCCCGCCCCCCCCGTCTAACCTCCGCCAAAAGGGAACGAGGGTGCGATGATTGCCGAGTTTTTCAAGAAGCTGATGGGCCAACCCGCTGAACAGCCCCCCCTGCCGGAGCTGGACGCCAAGCTGGGGGGGGTGATCGTGCTGCTGGTGCGGCTGGCCAAGGCCGATCAGCATTACGCGGTCGAGGAAATTCAGCTGATCGACAGGCTGATCGCGGGTCATCTGGACCTGAACCCGGTCGAGGCCGCCAAGCTGCGCGCCACCTCCGAGAAGCTTGAAGCCAGCGCCCCCCCCGACACGCCTGCGCTCAGCGCCATGGTGCAGGGCGAGATCTCGGAACCCGACCGCCACGCCGTTCTTGACGCGCTGTGGCAGGTGGGGGGGCTGGCGGACCGTGCGTTGAAACCCGAGGAAGAGAGTTTACTGGGTGAGGTGGCCGCTGCCCTGGGGGGGCTGGACCCGGCCGAAGGTGCTGCACGGAACCGAACCGTTACCTAAAGCATTTCGGGAGAAACCTGACACAGGTTTGTCGCGAAACGCCCACACCCTTGATAGATCTTACCGCGTTTCGGCTTCCCCCCCCGTCTCAGGTTAAAACCGAAGCGCTTTAAGCCACCCAACGCAGCCGTGATTTGGGCGGGCGGTGCATTTGCGCTATCCTACCCCCCCATGCGCTTCTGGATCGCCCTTGCCGTTCTTTGCCTTCCCGCGCCCGCTTTCGCCTGCGACGCGCCGGTCTGCCTGGTGGACCGCGACCAGATCTATCTGCCCGAGATCGTGACCTTCGACGACCTGCCGTCGGGCTATGGGCTGGGTACGCGGATCGACACCGTGCTGGACCAGCCCGGCGCGCGCTTTGGCGAACATTTTCACGGTCAGACCCGTGGCGCGCGCGGCGACCATGACCTGATCAGCGGCCCCCCCGCCACCGCCCCCCCCTGACGGTAAAGGACGGCGGCGAGGGCGAGACCCTGGGCGTCATGCGCCTGTTGGGATCGAACATTCTGCTAGGCCACGGCCCACGCAAGTTCCCGGCCACCGAGGCCGTGGGCGAAGGCGCGATTGCCGTTCTGTTCACCCGCGATCAGGCCGCCCTGGGCTTTGACCTGCGCGGGGGGGGCGAGGCCGGATTGGCCGAGGTCACGTTTCTGACCCGTGATGGGCGGATCCTCCACCAACTGACCCTTGGGCCGGTTGGCGAGCAGGCCTTTACCTTCGCCCGCCGAGACATGCAGGTGGATATTGCAGGCATCCTGATCCAGAACACGGATGCGCAGGCATCGCGATCGACAATCTGGTCTTTGGGCTGGCCAGCCCCCCCACCAGCTGACTTCCGTCTTGCCATTCCGCCCCCCCGTCCCCCCCGGCAGCATCCGCCGAACGAAAAGGAGGCCCTTTATGCCCAAAGGATACTGGATCGGTCGCGTGGATGTACACGACCTTGAGGAATACAAGAAATACATCGCCGCCAACGCTGTGGCCTTCGAGAAATACGGCGCACGCTTCCTGGTGCGCGGCGGCGCGTTCGAACTGCGCGAAGGCACCGCCCGGTCGCGCAATGTGGTGATCGAATTTCCCTCCTATCAGGCCGCCAAGGACTGTTTCGACAGCCCCCCCGAATACCAGAAAGCCCGTGCGTTTCGCCTGCCGGTCTCGGAAGGTGACGTGGTGATCATCGAAGGCTACGAGGGCTAGCGCCGCTTGGACCAACAGTTGAACGGACCTATATCGACACCATGTTTCAAAACCTTCTGAACCGCCTGATGGGCGAGACACCCGAGCCCCCCTGCCCGACAACGACGCCCGTCTGGCGCTGACCGCCCTTCTGGTGCGGCTGGCGCGCTCGGACGGGGGGGATTATGCCCGGGTCGAAGTGGCCCAGATTGAACGCATCGTCGCCACCCGCTACGGGTTGGACGGTGACGCGGTGAACGACTTGCGCCATGACGCCGAATTGTTCGAGGAAACCGCCCCCCCCGACACCGTGCGCTTTACCCGCGCGATCAAGGGGGGGGCCGTGCCGTATGACGACCGCGCCGCCGTGGTCGAGGCCGCCTGGGCTGTTGTGCTCGCCGATGGGGGGGAGCGGGCGGATGAGGAAGACAGCCTCATGCGCATGGTGGCAAACCTTCTGGGTGTGAACGACCGCGATTCGGCCCTGGCCCGGCAACGGGCGCAAAAGGGCGCATGATCGCCGCCCTTCCCATGTATGACCGGGCCGAGACGGCCGGGGGGGCCAATGACCGGCTCTGGGCGGCGATCCGGGCAGAGCTGGGCTTTGTGCCGCAAACCCTGACCCGCGAGGGTGACCTTTGGGACATTTGGACCGATCCGGGCCTTGTGCTGGCCCAGACCTGCGGCCTGCCCTTCCGGGCCAGGCTGCACGACAAGGTCACGCTGATCGGCACGCCGGATTACGGCCTGCCGGGATGTGCACCGGGCTATTACCACTCAACGATCCTGGCGCGGGCGGATGACAGGCGTGACCTGGCTGACCTTGCCGCCGGAACCATGGCGGTGAACGAGGGCCTGTCACAATCCGGCTGGGCCGCGCCACTGGTGCATCTGGCCCAGCGGGGGGGTCTATCCCCCCCGGCACAGTGCCTCCAGACCGGCGCGCACCGCGCCTCGGCTCTGGCCGTGTCCCAAGGTCGCGCGGATTTCGCGTCGCTCGACAGCGTGACCTGGGCACTGATCCAACGCCACGACGCCTGGGCCGATGGGCTGCGTGCGGTTGCCACAACCACCCCCCCCACCCCCCCGGGCCTGCCCCCTCATCGCGGCCATGGCACCGACGCGCACCACCTGCGCGCTGTGATTGAAATTGCCATAGCCTCACTCGCCCCCCCAGAAGACCGCGACTGCCTGCTCCTGCGCGGCGTGGTTCATATCCCCCCCGCCGCCGACTACCGCGCGCAGCCAATCCCGCCGCTGCCGTCCTTTTGACGGTCTCGCACCTCAAAGCGTCCGATTTCCCCCCCAGCGTAAACCGTGATTTCGCCGTTGCATTCGCGGCGAAATTGCGCCCTACTCTTCGCCTGAAACAACTGCTGGCTGGCCCCCCCTTGAAAGATACCTCTCAGACCCCCCCGGATGCATCCCCCCCTGTCATCGAGATCCGCGACCTGCACAAAAGCTATGGTGAGCTGGAGGTGCTGAAAGGCGTCGACCTGGTCGCCCCCCCGCGCGGCCACGTGATCTCTCTCATCGGTTCATCCGGGTCGGGCAAATCCACCCTTCTGCGCTGCGCCAACCTGCTGGAGGAAAGCCAGCAGGGCGACATCCTGTTCGAAGGCGAACCGATCGACTGGCGCGGCCAGGGGGGCTGAACCGTCACCCGGCAGACCGCAAGCAGGTCACCCGCATTCGCACCAACCTGTCGATGGTGTTTCAGCAATTCAACCTGTGGGCCCATATGACCATCCTGCAAAACGTGATGGAGGCCCCCCCGCTGACGGTGCTGAAACGCGACCGCGCGGAGGTCGAGGAAAAGGCGCGCCATTACCTGGACAAGGTTGGGATCGGCGACAAATGCGATATGTGGCCCGCCCAGCTGTCGGGCGGCCAGCAACAGCGCGCCGCCATTGCCCGCGCCCTGTGCATGGAGCCGCGCGCGCTGTTGTTCGACGAACCCACCTCGGCGCTGGACCCCCCCGAGCTGGAACAGGAGGTGGTCAAGGTCATCAAGGATCTGGCCGCCGAAGGGCGCACGATGATCATCGTCACCCATGACATGCGCATGGCCGGTGATGTCGCCGATCATGTGATTTTCCTCCACCAGGGGGGGAAGATCGAAGAAGAAGGGCCGCCGCAAGAGCTCTTCGGCAATCCAAAGACGGAACGTCTGCAGCAATTCCTGTCTGCAACCGTGCCGTCCTGAACCATAACCAAAACGGGAGAACACTATGAAAAAAACTCATTCTTTCCACCGCCGCCCTGGCGTTGACCGCGGGCTTCGCCGTGGCCGACACCGTGCGTTTGGGCACCGAGGGTGCTATGCCCCCCCGTGGAACTTCCTGAACGACGCAGGCGAGGTCGACGGGTTCGAGCGTGAGCTGGGCGACGAGCTGTGCAAACGCGCCGAGCTGGACTGCACCTGGGTCACCAACGAATGGGATTCGATCATCCCCCCCAACCTGGTCTCGGGCAACTACGACGCGATCATCGCCGGCATGTCGATCACCGACGAGCGCGATGAGGTCATCGACTTCACCCAGGCCTACACGCCGCCGGATCCCTCCGCCTACCTGGCCATGTCTGCGGACGTGGACCTGGAAAGCGGCGTGGTTGCGGCGCAGGCCACCACCATCCAGGCGGGTTTCATCGCTGAAAAGGGCTGGACCCTGGTCGAATACGCCACGCCGGAAGAAACCATCGCCGCCGTGAAGAACGGCGAAGCCGATGCTGTTCTGGCCGACAAGAGCTTCCTCGACACGCATAATGGTGTTGATGGCCTGGTGATGCTGGAACGCATGGAAGCCATCGGCGGCGGCGTTGGCATGGGCATTCGCGAAAGCGACGGTGAACTGCGCGGCAAGTTCGACGCAGCGATCCAGTCCATGAAGGATGATGGCACGCTGAATGCCCTGATCGCCAAGTGGGAAGTTTCCTCCCAGTGGTAAGCTGATCTTCTGACACCCGGCGCGCGCACGGCCTGACCGCCTGTGCGCGCGCCAACTCATGGACACCCATGTTCGAATTCTGCGCCAATCCCGAGACGCTGGGCAACTTCCAGTGGTTTGCCTGCTACTTTACCACGGGCAAGCTGTTCAATTTCTATGGTGCCTTCGTCACGGTTCTTGTGCTGCTTCTGATCACTGCCCCCCCAACCGCGCTGGCCTTCGGGTTTCTGGGCGCGATGTCCGCGCGCAGCCACGTTCCGCCGGTCAGCTGGCTGGGCAAGGCCTATATCGCCATCGTGCGCGGCGTGCCTGACATTGCCTTCTTCATGTTCTTCGTGATCGCGCTGGATCAGGGGGGGTTTGAATACCTGCGCCACCAGGCCCTGTGCCCGGATTGGGATCAACCGATCCGCCAGGGCAATGACTTCATCGTCTGCCAGGCTGCCAAGCTGCCCCCCCTGTCGACCTCGCCGCAATGGATACACGAGGTCTATGGTTTCTTCCTGGCGGTGCTGACGTTCTCGATCGTCTTCGGCGCTTTCGCCGCAAATGTGCTGTTCGGGGGGGCCATGCGCGCCGTGCCACGCGGCCAGATGGAGACCGCCGAGGCCTACGGCATGTCCCACCGCCAGGCCTTCTGGCGCGTGCTGGTGCCGCAGATGTGGATGTATGCCATGCCCGGTCTGGGCAACCTGTGGATGATCCTGATCAAGGCGACGCCGCTTCTGTTCCTTCTGGGGGGGGTCGAGGACATCGTCTATTGGGCGCGGGAACTTGGCGGCTCGGTCAACCCGCGCTTTACCGACTATCCGCATGGCGATTGGCGCGCGCAGTTCTTCTTTGGCCTCTTGATCTTCTACCTCTGCTTTACCCGCGTGTCCGAGATCTTCTTCGACCGCCTCTCGCGCAAGTTGGCCCATGGCCAGGCGATTGCCACCGGAGGCGCGTCATGAGCTGTATCCAGACCATCCAGGACTATGCCCTGCGCTCCATCGGCATTGGCGAACGGCTGCTGCCCAAGACCGATTTCACCCTGTGCCAGCACTTCACGCTGATCGGCTCGGGCATGATCTGGAACATCTATTTCGGCATGCTGGCCCTGCTGGTCGGGTTCTTCATCGCCTCCGCCGTGGCGGTGGGCAAAAGCGCGCGCAGCCCCCCCTGGCTGCGCAAACCGTCCGAATGGTTCATCTTCGTCTTTCGCGGCAGCCCGCTGTTCATCCAGTTCTTCTTTGCCTATGTGATGTTTTTGAAGGTCAAACAGGCGGGCTACATGCCCTGGCTAACCTCGGCGCAGGCGGGCGCGCTGATCGTGTTGATCCTGAACACCGCCGCCTATTCCGGCGAGATCTTCTTTGGCGCTTTGAAATCCGTGCCCAAGGGCGATATCGAGGCCGCCAAGGCCTATGGCATTACCGGTTGGAGCCGGTTCAGGCGCATCACCTGGCCCACCATGCTGCGCCTGGCCTGGCCTGCCTATACGAACGAGGCGATCTTCCTCTTTCACGCCACCACGCTGGTGTTCTTTTCGGGTTTTCCGACCTGGAAGCAACAGGGCGACGCGCTCTATTACGCCAGCTATTTTGCCGACAAGACCTTCAACCCCCCCTTCGTGCCCTACCCGATTCTTGCGGGCTATTTCATCCTGCTGACGCTTTGCGTGATCGGGCTTTACGGGGGGGTGGTGAACAAACGGCTGAACCGGCACCTGCCCGTGGAAAAGCGGCGCAAGCTGCGTATTCGTCCCAACCTGATCCGCTAAGTCTCCGGCCAGGGGGGGAGGAGCTCCCTCATCAGGCGCAAATGCGCCCTCTTCAGGAGCGGCGCGTCCGCAGGCGGGCGCTTCGCCTCCGGCGGGGGGGATATTTATGGAAAGCTGAAAGGGGGGGTGACGCCCGCCTCTCCCCCCCCGGTCCGGCGGGGGGGTGGGGGGGTGGCAGCCGGGCGCGGCTGGTTGCATCGTCGCAAAGGGTGGGAGCCGGATCGGGAGAGGGGGGGCGTTTTTTTCACCTCCCCCCCCTTGCCCCCCCGCGAAACGGGCTCGGCTAGGGTCACCGTGAAATTTGATCAAATTTGGTGACACATGAGGATCGGCATCCTTCAAACCGGCCATGCCCCCCCGGACGAAACCCGTACGACGATGGGCGACTACGACCAGATGTTCCGCGACCTTCTGGGCGGGCATGGCTTTACCTTCGACACTTACGCTGTGCTGGACGGCATCTTCCCGGACGGGCCTGACGCGGCTGAGGGCTGGATCATCACCGGCTCGAAACACGGGGGGGTCTACGAGGATCACGCCTGGATCCCCCCCCGCTGGAGGAGCTGATCCGCGCCATCCACGCCAGGGGGGGCCTGCCCCCCCTTATCGGCATCTGCTTTGGCCACCAGATCATCGCCCAGGCCCTGGGCGGCCGTGTCGAGAAATTCGCAGGCGGCTGGGCCGTGGGGGGGCGCACCGAATATGACTTCGGCGACGAGAGACTGGCGCTCAATGCCTGGCACCAAGACCAGGTGGTGACCCCCCCGCCCGAAGGCGCCCAGGTCATCGCCTCCAACGATTTCTGTGCCAATGCCGCCCTGATCATCGGCGACAGCACCATGACCATCCAGCCCCCCCACCCGGAGTTCGAAAGCGCCTTTGTCGAGGCGCTGATCAATCAGCGCGGCAAGGGCGTGGTGCCGCAACAGACATTGCATGCAGCCGCTAACAGGCTGGATCAACCGATTGACAATGCCGCCTATGCCGCCCGCATGGCCGCGTTTCTGAAAAAAAAGGGGGGGGCAAGTGATGGCTGACTGGCTGAAAAACGTGCCCGAGGCGGCGCAGACCTATCTGGATGGCAAACGTCTGGACGAGGTTGAGTGCATTGTCTCGGACCTGCCCGGCATCGCCCGTGGCAAGGCCGTGCCTGCGGGCAAGTTCGCGCGCCAGGATTATTTCCACCTGCCCGACTCGATCTTTTACCAGACCATTACCGGCGGCTGGGGGGGCGAAGCGGCGGGTGAAGAAGGTTTCATCGAACGCGACATGATCCTGAAGCCGGACATGGCGACGACCTCCGCCGCCCCCCCCTGGACCGCCGACTGGACCCTGCAGGTGATCCATGATGCCTATGATCGTAATGGCGACGTGATCGAATATTCGCCGCGCAACGTGCTGAAACGCGTGGTGCAAATGTATCGCGACCGCGGTTGGGAGCCGGTCGTGGCCCCCCCCGAGATGGAGTTCTATCTGACCGCCCGCAACCTGGATCCGGCCGAAAAGATCAAGCCGATGATGGGCCGGTCGGGCCGCCCCCCCGCCGCCGCGCGCCAGGCCTATTCGATGACCGCCGTGGATGAATTCGGCCCGGTGATCGACGACATCTACGACTTCGCCGAAGCCCAGGGGGGGTTCGAGATCGACGGCATTACCCAGGAAGGCGGCGCGGGCCAGTTGGAGATCAACCTGATCCACGGCGACCCGGTGAAACTGGCCGATGAGGTGTTCTATTTCAAACGCCTGATCCGCGAAGCCGCCCTGCGCCACGACTGTTTCGCCACCTTCATGGCGAAACCCATCGCGGAAGAGCCAGGCTCGGCCATGCATATCCACCATTCGATCCTTGACATCGAGACCGGCCAGAACATCTTTGCCGGACCGCAAGGCGGCGATACTGACGCCTTCTTCAACTTCATCGCCGGGCTGCAGAACCACCTGCCAGCGTGGTTGCGGTGCTGGCCCCCCCCTATGTGAACAGCTACCGCCGGTATGTGCGCGACAATGCCGCCCCCCCCATCAACCTGGAATGGGGGGGCCGCGACAACCGGACCACCGGCATTCGCGTGCCCCCCTGGCCAGCCCCCCCAAGGCCCGGCGGGTCGAAAACCGCATCGCTGGCATGGATTGCAACCCCCCCTATCTGGCATCGCCGCCTCCCTCGCCGCAGGCTATCTGGGCCTGATCCAGGAGGAACGCCCACGCCCTCAATACAAGGGGGGGGATGCTTATGAGGGCGAGGAAGACATCGCACGCGACCTGTCGCGCGCGCTTGACCTCTTTGACGAGGCAAAGGCCATGCACGAGGTGCTTGGGCCCGAGTTCGCCCGCGTCTATTCGATCGTGAAACGCACCGAATACGAAGAGTTCCTGCAAGTCATCAGCCATGGGAGCGTGAGCACCTGCTCTTGAACGTCTGATCCATACGTCTCAGTACTGATGCGTGGAAACCCCCCCGCCAATTTCGGCGGGGGGGTTTTGCTTGTCTGCCCTTCAACCCACTGCTCTACAACGATTTTGTGACACCCCCCCGCCAGCAGCGACGCGGCGTCGCAGCGGCAAAAAACGCTCGCATTCCTGCATATATTCGCATACTGATTTTCCGAAGAAGAGTTTCGGATAAGCTGAAATGCCCGATTCTCCGCCACAGGACAGGACAGTGACATGACCCTTGCGCCGAACGTCTATGACGCCGAACCCATTCCCGAAGCCGCCCGTGCCGAGATCGACCGCCTTCTGCAGTCAGGCGATCTGTTCCGCTACACCGCGCCCGAGGATGCGCCGGTCGCTCTGTTGGAGGCCGAGTTCGCCGAACTGATGGGCGCGAAATACGCGCTTGCGGTGGCCTCCTGTTCCGCCGCGTTGTTCCTGTCGCTGAAGGCGCTTGGTCTTCCCCCCCGCGACACCAAGGTGCTGATCCCCCCCGCCTTTACCTTCGCCGCCGTGCCCTCGTCGGTCGTGCATGCCGAATGCCAGCCGGTTCTGGTCGATGTGAAGGACAACTACCGCGTCGATATGGAAGACTTCGCCACCAAGCTGGCCGGCGATGTGGGCGCTGTGATCATCTCGCACATGCGCGGGCACACCTCCGACATGGACGCCATCATGGCGCTTTGCGACGCCGCCGATATTCCCGTGATCGAGGACGCGGCCCATTCGCTCGGCACGCTCTGGCATGGGCGCAAGATTGGCACGATCGGCAAGATCGGCTGTTTCTCGTTTCAGAGCTACAAGATGCTGAACGCCGGTGAAGGCGGCATCCTGATCACCGATGACGCCGACCTCATTGCCCGCGCCGTGATCATGTCCGGCGCATATGAGCACAACTGGAAGAAACACAAGGGCCCGCGCGGCGAGAATACCAGTGATCTGGCCGATGCCTTCGCCCGCTGGCAGAACCAGCTGCCGCTTTACAATACCCGCCTGTCGAACCTGTCCGCCGCCGTGATCCGCCCGCAGATCCCCCCCGAGCTGGAACGCCGCGTGACCGACGGGCTGAAGAACCACGACTATGTGGCCGGGCTGCTGAACGCCTCCCCCCCCTGGATCGACGTGCCAGCACCGCTCTCGCCCGAGACCCGCGCCCCCCCGGATTCGATCCAGTTCAATCTGGTGAGTTTCAGCGACGAAGACACCATCGCCTTCCAGGACGCCGCCAAGGCGCGCGGCGTGTCGGTGCAGGTCTTCGGGCTAAGCCAGGACAATGCGCGCGCCTTCTGGAATTGGCAGTTCATCGGCGACCAGGGGGGGCCCTGCGCCAGACCCGCGACATGCTGATGCGCGCCTGTGATACCCGCCTGCCCGTGCGCCTGCAAAAGCCCGAACTCGACTTCATCGCCGAAGCCTTGTGGCCGCTGCCGACGATGTGAAGGGCGAAGGGCTGGCCTACGGCACCTGAGCCGGGCCAGATCAACACAACAAGCGCCGGTCCCCCCCACAATGGGTCCGGCGTTTTTCATAGCAGCCGCAGCGCACCTTTCAGCCAGGGCAGCCGGGCCAACGACGGCTCGACAATCAGCTCGGACAAAAGCGGTTTCAAGCGCCCGGCCACCTCGGCGGGCAGCTCGCCCAGCACCTCGCGCCGCGCGGTCAGGCTGATCCGGCGCGTCAGTGGCGCGATCGGCAGGGGGGGCATCAGCTCAACCGCCTCATGAAACCTTTGCGCGCGCAGAAACCCCCCCAGCGGCGTCAGGATCGTCCACCCGGCCCCCCCTGCCGCCACCATCGCCATGATCGCGTGATAGCTGTCCAGCTCAAACCGATGGTCCAGCCGCAGGTTCAGCTGCGCCAGATGGCCAGCGATCTGCCGCCCCCCCATGTGATGGCGTGAGGTATATTGGATCAGGGCAGCGCGCGCAGCTCGTCCAGCGACGCACCGCGCCCCCCTTGGGGGGGACGGCCGCGACAAAGGGCTCTTCCAACAGCGGATGCACCTCCATCCAGTCCCCCCCCGCCACGCCCAGATCAGCGCAGACCACAACGTCCAGCGCACGCGCCTCCAACTGGTCGAACAGCCGATGCGACGCCCCCCCGGTCTCCAACAGGAACCGCGTCGCCGCCAGCTCCCCCCCCGCCATCTCCGTCAGCAAGGCCGGAGTGACATCGGCATCAAAATCCTCGATCACCCCCCCCAACCGGAAACGTGTCAGCACCGCCAGATCCTGCGCGGCCAGCTCGACGCGCGCCTGTTCGGCTTCGTTCAGGATGGTCTGCGCGCGCCTGCGAAACAGCCCACCTGCCGGGGGGGTCAGCACCAGGGGGGGCCGGGCGGACCGATCCACCAAGCTCGCGCCCACCGCCGCTTCCAGATTGGTCAGCTGTTGCGACACCGCAGAGGCGCTGGCCCCCCCAAGCCGCCGCGCCGCAGCAGAGATCGAGCGTTCGTCGGCCACCGCGACGAAGACCTCGATCCCCCCCCACAGGGTAATGCGACCTGCCGTTTCAACCATCGCCGTCCCTGCCCTTTATCTTGCTTCAAATATCCTCGCCGAAGGCATGCGCCTGCGTGCAGGCGCCCCCCCGAAGGGCTGGAGCGCAGCGACGCCGCGCGCAGCGCGGCCCCCCCCGCCCCCCGATAGCCAAGGAGGGTGCGTCAGCGCCTGACGGGCTGGCGGAACCCTCAGCTCAGGCCAGACAGCTTCGCCTGCAACTCGGCCAGCTGCTTCTTGATCTCGTCCAGATCCTCGGTCTTTTCCTCGTCCGATGACGGCGAGGACCCGCCCTGTGCGCCCCCCCCGAAACGCCCGGCCAGCCCGTCATCATCGCCTTCATGAAGGCTTCCTGCTGGGCCTGCATGGCCTCAAACCCGGGCATTTTGGCCATCGGGTTCGGTATGGTGCCCATGTTCATGCCTTCCATCATCTTCGACTGGCCTTCGCGCAGCATTTCGAAACTGGCGGCCAGGAACTGCGGCACGACGCTTTGCGCCTGGGTGGTGTAGCTGCGCACAAGGTCGGTCAGCACATCCACCGGCAGCACATTCTCGCCGCGGCTTTCGTGTTCGGCGATGATCTGCAGCAGATACTGGCGCGTCAGGTCATCGCCCGACTTCAGGTCGATGATCTGCACCTCGCGCCCGTCGCGGATGAAGCCCGCGATATCGTCGAGGGTCACGTAATCCGAGGTCTCGGTATTGTAGAGCCGCCTGCTGGCATATCGCTTGATCAGCAGCGGTTGGTCGTCTTTGTTGGTCATTGCGCCCTCCCCCCCGAGGCAATATCTACCCGTCTGTCGCGGTGCAGCAAAAGCCTACGCCAGTGCAGAAAGAGAAAGCAAGCGCCGCGCAGAAATATTTGCATACGCAGCCGAATGGAGAGACAAAAAAGGGCGGGCCCATCGGGTCCGCCCAGAAGGTGACCTGACCGACAGGGAGGAAAGCGTCGGCGGTCCGGTATCAAGTTGCGGGGGGGAGCACCCCCCCCGCGCGCGATTACTTCGCAGTGGCCTTCTTGGCGGCTTTCGAGACTTCCTCGGTGGCCTTCTTGACGGCGGCTTGGGCTTCTTCACCCATGTCCTTGCCGGCAGCCAGCATCAGTTCGACGGTCTCGGCCTGAACTTTCTTGGCAACTTCAGCGAAGGCGGCCATGTTTTCGGCGGCCAGCTCGGCCTGAGCCGAAGCGAAGTCGGTCATCGACTTGGTGTAGTCGGCAGCGTCTTCTTTCGCGGCAGCAACGTCACCCATCTTGGTCAGGGTTTCCTTGGTCCACTTGGTCGAGATCTCGGCCGATTTGTCAGCGGCGTCCAGGGTCACTTTGGCCAGCTTTTCGCCCAGGGCAGCCTGGTTCTTGAAGGCGTCCTGGATGGCGGACATGTCCACGGGGGGGAACGCGCCCAGCATTTCTTGCATTACTTTGGTGTAGTCTTGGGTCTTCGACATTGGTTTTCTCCAGTGCGTAGGACCTTTCGGCCCGGGATGTGTTCTGCAACTGCGAGAAATATGCATGCTGCAGTGCAGAAATTCAAGCTTTTTCTGCACTGCAGCATGTGAAGTTCTCATGAAGCCAAGAAAATCAACGGTTTGGGCGCGCCTTCACGTATGTGCCTGGTGCGGGCGCGAGCGACTTTGCATCCGAATCACCCGGAACGCGAGCGGGCACCATCTTGCCTGACCTGGCCTTCAACCAATCGCCCCCCCAACGCGGCCACCAGGAGCCTCATGGAAGGTTGCCCCCCCCTCCTGCCAGTCGGCCGGGCTTTCAACCCAATCCTCGTTGGTGTAGTGCCCGTATTTCTTCTTTGACGGCGGGTTCACGATCCCGGCGATATGACCGCTTTCGGACAGGATGAAGGTCTTGTTCTTCGATCCCATCTGCCGGATGCCGTTATAGGACGCCTTCCAGGCGGCGATGTGGTCGGTCTCGCAGGCGATGGCGCAGAGCGGCACGCTGACATCCGACAGCGACAGGCTTTCGCCCATCAGCGGGAAATCCCCCCCCTGGGCAAACCGGTCGTGCTGGCACAGGTCGCGCAGGTATTCCACCGTCATGCGGCCGGGCAGGTTGGTGCCGTCGCCGTTCCAGTAGAGCAGATCGAAGGCTGGCGGGGGGGTCTGGCCCAGCATGTAGCTCTTGATCGCCGGCCCATAGATCAGGTCGTTCGACCGCAGATAGGAAAAGGTGCGCGACATGAAGAACTTGTCCAGAATGCCCTTGTCCTTCACCTCGGCCTCGATCCCATCGACGAAATCATCATCCAGGAAGACACCCACTTCGCCCGGATCCGAGAAATCGGTCATGGTGGTGAAGAAGGTCGCGGAATTGACCGACTTGTCACCGCGTTTCTTCATCAGGGACAGGGTCAACGACAGGGTGGTGCCTGCGATGCAATAGCCCACCGCGTTGACCTTCTTCTGCTTGGTGATCGTCTTCACCTCGTCGATCGCGGCCAGGTAACCTTCTTCCACATAGGTATCCATACCCACATCCGCATAGGACGGATCCGGGTTCACCCAGGACACCACGAAAAGGGTAAAGCCCTGATCGACGATCCACTTGATCAGGCTGTTCTTCTCCTTCAGGTCCATGATGTAGAACTTGTTGATCCAGGGCGGGAAGATGATCAGCGGGGGGGTCGCGTGCACCTCGTCGGTGGTGGGTGTGTATTGGATCAGTTCCAGCATGCGGTTGCGGAACACGACCTCACCGGGTGTCGTCGCAATGTTCTTGCCCACTTCAAAGGCATCTTCATTCGCCAGGCGCACCAGAAGCTCGCCGTCATTGGCCTCCAGATCGCGCACCAGGTTCTCCAGCCCGTCCACCAGGCTCTGCCCCCCCTCGGTCTCGATCGCCTTTTCCAGCGCATCGGGGGGGTTGGTGGCCAGGAAATTGGTCGGTGCCAGCATGTCGACAATCTGCTTGCCGAAGAAATCCAGCCGCTTCTTGTCGTCCTCTTCCAGCCCCCCCTCAAGCGCGTCGATCGCGCCTTCGATGGCTTCAGCCCCCCCGAACAGGTACTGCTGTTTCATGAAATTGTAGAACGGATGGGTTTCCCACAGAGGATTGGCAAAACGTGGATCTGTCGGTGTCTCATCCTCGGGCGCATGGACACCGGCCAGGGCGTGCTGGGCGTCCACCGCATGTTTCAGGGTTTTGCCCCCCCACCACTGAATTTGATGCTCCAGCATCTTGCCCGGATTGTTCATCATCTCGGACATGTAGGCGGTCATCGCCTTCATGTAGAGCTCCTGCCCCCCCGGCCCCCCCTGAAGGCTCTGACGCACGCTCTTGCGGTCGGCCATCGCGCGGCTCAGCCGCGCCGACAACTCTTCAATTCTGACGAGATTTGCGCTCAACCTGTCCGTGTCCACGCCCGCGTCATCGCCCGAATTTTTTGATCAGTTGTCATATTCCAATTTCCGCTTTAGTCTCGCTGCACCTGCAGCATATACATTCGTGCCTTGCAATTTAAGGCATAACGGAGCCGCAAGCCAAATAGCAAAGGGTAAATTGAATGCGTTACATGGCCACCTACGACCTGATGGAGACCATTCGCAACACGAATCAATGGCTTGGTGCGACGGCCTCTGCCATGGGGGGGTCCTACCCCCCCGCAACATCGCTGTTTCCCGGCCCGTTCTTTCAGATGATGGCCGCCTGGGGGGGCGAGGTCACGGAACGCTCCTTTCACCGCATGATCTGCAAACCCGACTGGGGGGGCATTGACACCATTCCCGGCGCAGATGGACGCGATCATCTGGTGTCGGTACACAAACTTGTGGAACGTCCCTTCGGTGACCTGATCCATTTCAGCGTGGACGGTCGCGACCCGATGGAACGTCGCGTCTTCCTGGTCGCGCCCATGTCCGGCCATTACGCGACGCTGCTGCGGTCGACCGTGAAAAGCCTGCTGCCCGATTGCGATGTCTATGTAACCGACTGGCATAACGCGCGTGACATTCCCGTGTCCGAAGGCAAGTTCGATGTCGAGGATTATACGCTCTACCTTGTCGATTTCATGAAACACCTGGGCCCGGACATCAACGTGATCGCCGTATGCAACCCGCGCCGCTGACGCTGGCTGCAACCGCCTATCTGGCCGAAATCGACCCCCCCGAGGCGCAGCCCCCCCAGACCCTGACCCTGATCGGCGGGCCGATCAACCGGATGCCGCCGCCACCGACGTGACCGATTTCGGGGGGGCGCGCGTGACCATGGGCCAGCTCGAGGAAATGGCGATCCAACGGGTCGGATTCAAATACAAGGGCGCGGGGGGGCGCATGGTCTATCCGGGCCTGCTGCAGCTGGCCGGCTTCATGTCGATGAACGCCGAAAACCACTCCAAGCTTTTGCCGACCAGATGATGCGCGTCGCCAAGGGCGAGGCGGGCGACCACGACAAGCATAACAAGTTCTATGATGAATACCTGGCCGTCATGGACATGACCGCCGAATTCTACCTGTCCACCGTGGAACGGGTGTTCAAGGATCTTGAGATTGCCAGGAACGAGTTCGTCGTCGATGGCCACAAGGTCGATATCGGCAAGATCACCGATGTGGCCGTAAAGACGGTCGAGGGCGAGGCGGATGACATTACCGCGCCCGGCCAATGCGTCGCCGCGCTGGAGCTCTGCACCGGGTTGCCGGACGACAAGAAGGCCAGCCACCGCGAACCGGGGGGGGCGGGTCACTACGGCATCTTCGCAGGCAAGTCCTGGCGGCGCAACATTCGCCCGCTGGTGCTGGACTTCATCGACGCCAACAAGGGCCGCCACGCCGCCCAGGCCGCGAAGAAAAAGAAGGCGAAGCTGAAGGCGGTCTGAACCTTATGGAAATCTAGGAAGGGGGGGCGTCCTGCGGGGGGGTGCCTTTTTTTTGTTTGGAACGGAAGGCGAAGCCGCGACGCGCCCGACCCTGGGTGGGCGCTCGTGCAACAAGGTTTTTGGTCGCTGGGCGTGCCGCATCTGAATCGTCAATGTTGGCCAATACGTCAGAAATGCGTCCTCCCGTGGGGGGGAGGGCCCCCCCCTCTCGGCAGAATTCGCGAGCGAATTCGCCTGCCGGGTCAATGCAGGCGCTTCGCGGCTGCGCCGCTCCACCAGAAGCAACATCGCGTGCGCTCTTTACCCCCCCCTAGCGCAATGTCAGCGGCTCTTTCATCCAAGCCCTCAGCGCGGCGGTCACCTGATCCGGCGCTTCCAGCGTCGGCAGATGCCCGGCCGCCTCCAGCACTTCCAACTGCGCGACCGGGATCAGCTCGGCCATGAATTCATGCCGTTTCACCGGTGTCATCTTGTCATGCGCCCCCCCGCACAGGATCAGCGTGGGCACCTTGGTCTGGCGCAGCACCTTCTGCGCGTCCGGACGGCGTTGCAGGGCACGGGACTGGCGGATGAAGGCCTCGGCCCCCCCGAAGCCATAGGCCATGTCGATCACGGTTTGCAGGATGGTGTTGCGCGCGGGCGTGGGGGGGGCGAAGTTGTCGGCGGGCAGTGATCCCGCCATCGCCTCGTCCAGCCGCCCGGCCTGCGCCTTGACGATATGCGGTTCGCGCCAGGCGGCCTGTTCGGGGGGGGTTTCCGCCAGCGGCGTCGTGGAAATCAGGGCGATCCGGCTGACCCGCTCGGGCGCGCGGCGAAGCACCTCCATCGCGACGATCCCGCCCATGGAATGGCCTGCCAAGGCAAAACGCGCGGGGGGGGCCTGATCCAGAACCATGCCCGCCATGTCGCGAATGGTCTCACCTGCCGCGATACTGGCCACCTGCACCCCCCCAACATCACGAGATAACTCGTTGATCTGAGGCGAAAATACCCGCGCATCGCACATCATTCCGGGGGGGACCAGTACAAGCGGTTCCATCTGCCCTGCCTCTTGTTGTTTTCCCCCCCAGATAGCCGCGCTTTGACCCCGGCTCGCAAGCCCCCCCAATCGGCGGCTAGAGCCCGCCGACCCAATCCACGATCAACCGCCCCCCCAGCGGACCGGTCATGGCGGGGGGCTCATGACGTCCCCCCCGGCAATGACGTGATTGTTCACATCCATCCCCCCCTCCTGCGGGGGGGCAACTTCTTCGACGCGCACCGGCCCGCCCCCCCAGCGCGCCGCCACACGGGCCACCTCGGCCCCCCCGTCGATCACCTGATCTTCGGGCGAATACAGGAACAAGGCAGGGATCTCGACACCGCTGTAATCCGCATCCCGCGCCGCCTTGACCATGGCGGCCATCGGCAGCAGCGCCACCGTCGGGTAGCTTTCGGTCCAGAACTGCGCATGGGCGGCGTTGCGGACCGCAAAGCTGCGCGTCTCGCCCACGATCCGCGGCAGGTAATCGCGCGCCAGCGGCAAGGTCAGAAGCCGCGCCGCGGGGGGGTCCTTGATGCGGAAATTCGGCGACAGGAAAGCGATGCCCTTCAGCCGCGCCGCCACCTCGCCATCCAGCGTGCCCAGTGCGGCCAAAGCGCCCCCCCCGGTGGAGTTGGCGATGACAATGACTTCATCGCCAATCGCCCGCCCGATCTCCATCGCTTCGGCCAGATCGACGATCCAGTCATTTACCACCGGCCCGGCCAGCGCCTCCGCACTGCGCCCATGCCCCCCCGCCAGTCGGGTGTAAAAGAGGTTTGCGCCCAGCGCAGCCGCCACCTGATCGGGCAGCGGGCGAGTTCCTCGGAACTGGCCGAAAACCCATGCAGGTAGACCACCGAAATACCCGTCCGCGCCCCCCCCGGCTCGCCCGCCCAGGCGATACGCTTTTCGGTGCCCGGCACGATGTCATCAAACACCGCCTCGCGGGTCGCCAGCCACTGGTCCAGATCCGCACCAAGGGTAATGCGCGGCGCGGTCAGATCGACCGGTTCACGCGGCCCGAAGGCAAAAAGGGCCGCCCCCCCCAGTGCGATCACCGTGATAATGAGCCGCCCCCCCAGGAACTTGCCCAGCAGCCGCATCAGCCGCGTTCCAGCACTTTTTGCACGCTCTTCTCGATCAGCCGCAGGCAGGTGTCGTCACTGAACCGGTGGTCGGCATCCTTCACCAGAGTCAGGCGCATGTCCGGGCCTTCGGCATGGTCCAACAAGCGGATCGCCTGGGCGGTTGGCACGGCGGTGTCCGCCGTCCCCCCCTGCAGGAAGCGCACCGGGAAATCCAACACCAGGGGGGGGCTGCGCAGCACCAGCCGGTCGCGCCCATCCTCGATCAGGCGTTTGGTAATGATGTAATCCTCATCATAGTCAGACGGGATCGAAACGAACCCGTCCCGCTCCAGCGCGGCTTTCTGGTCGTCGCTGAACCCCCCCTGCCAATAGCCATCCTCGGTAAAATCGGGGGGGGCAGCGGCGATGGTGACCAACCCTGCCATGCGCTCCGGCCGCGCGCGCGCCAGAAGCAACGACTGCCAGCCGCCCATCGAACTGCCCACGGCAACAATTGGTCCGTCGATCACCTTGTCGACCAGCTCCAGCGTGTCCTCGTGCCAATCGCCGATGCACCCTTCCGCAAACGCGCCCGAGCTGATCCCGTGGCCCGAGTAATCAAACCGCACAAAGGCCCGGCCTTGCGCGCGGGCCCAGGCTTCCAGGGCGACGGCCTTGGTGCCCTCCATGTCCGATTTCAGCCCGGACAGGAACAGGATCACCGGCCCCCCCTGCCCGTCTGTCTTGTGATAGGCAATGCGGCGGCCCTGGGCGGTGTCGAGGTATTGAGCTGACATGGTGATCCTTTCCTTTGGCGCGACCTTAGCGGCGGTTTTGGGGGGGGAGGCAAAGGGGGGGGCTGTGGCAGAAGGAGCCAAGCCCCCCCCATCGAGCAAATGCGAAGATGTGTCTCACGCACCGCGCAGCGGGGGGGCGGCGCCCGACCCTCCCCCCCACGGGAGCGCTTTGCAACGTTCCGATTAGAACTGCCGCCGAGGATGTGGCATCTGCAATGCACCACTGTTCTGTTTCCAAGCGCCCACCCAGGGTCGGCCGCCGCCCCCCCGCTGCTTTCGTTCCGCGTCACCTCACGGCACCATCGAGGTCTCGTTCTTGTAACACCTCAGCGAAAACACCGACCGCGACTGGCGCACGCCGCCCACACGGTAAAGCCGTTCCTTCAGAAACGCCTCATACCCCCCCCGGGTGCCCGACACCACCACCTTGGCGAAAATGTCGAAATCGCCGGTGGTCATGCGCACCTCCAAAACCTCGGGAAAGGTCGCCAGCTTCTCGCAAACCTTTTCGACCTCGAAGCCTTCGTTGCGCTCCATCGCGATCTCCAGCAGCACCGTCTCTGGCACGCCGATCGCCTCATGGTCCAACCGCGCGGTATAGCCGCGAATGACGCCCGCCTCCTCCAGCTTGCGCACGCGTTGCCAGCATTGGCTGGGCGACAAGCCGACCCGGTCCGCCAACTGCGCATTCGATTGTCGCCCGTCCCTCTGCAATTCCCGCAGGATGCGGCGATCCGCATCGCTGAGATTTGGCGCAACGTCCGGCATGACAAACGATCCTTTTGATTTTTTTATATCCAAACAAATATTCGTTTTGAATTCCAGCAAAAGTGACGAAAGTTCAAAAGAAGATTTTTCCTTCACCTGATAAACTGGGGGGGAAACCTAAAGCGTTTCGGCTTTAACCTGAGACAGGGAAAAGCCGAAACGCGGTAAGAGCTATAGAGGGAGCGGGCGTTTCGCGACAAACCTGTGTGACAGGTTATCCCGAAACGCTTTAATCGCGAAGAGGAGGCACAAGATGGCTATCGGCAAGGGGGGGCGCGTCATCACCTGGTTCGAAGGTAATTGGCACGAGGGCAATATTCCCGTGATCAAGGCCGCCGATCACGTCGCATGGCTGGGCAGCCAGGTCTTTGACGGGGGGGCGCGCAAGTTCCAGGGCGTCATGCCGGACCTCGACCTGCATTGCGCCCGCCTGATCCGCTCGGCCCAGGCGCTGGATATGGAACCGGTCACCACCGGGCCCGAGATCGAGGCCATCGTGCGCGAGGGTGTGAGCCGGTTTCCCTCTGACGCCACGCTTTATATCCGCCCGATGATGTGGAGCTGCGATAGCGGCCCCCCCGGCCTGATCGAACCGAACCCGTTTTCGACTGCCTTTTCGGTCTGTATCGAAGAACTGGCGATGCCGCCAACCGAAGGCTTCTCGCTGACCGTCGCGCCCTACACCCGCCCGCGCCAGGACATGGCCCTGACCGAGGCCAAGGCTGGATCGCTTTACGCCAATAACGCGCGCATCATGGCCTATGCCCGCAATCGCGGATACTCGAACGCGCTGTCGCTGGACATCGACGGCAACGTCGCCGAAACCGCCTCGACCAATGTTTTCCTGGCACGCGACGAGGTGATCTTTACCCCCCCCGAGCCGACCGGCTGTTTCCTCAATGGGCTGACCCGTCAACGGGTCATCGGCCTTCTGCGCGCGGATGGGGGGGTGGAGGTGGTCGAGACCTCCCTCACGCTCGATGATTTCCGCAAGGCCGACGAGATCTTTGCCACCGGCAACATCGCCAAGGTCATGCCCGTGTCCAAACTGGAAGACCGCGACCTTGGCATCGGCCCGTTGGCGACACGGCGCGCGCGCTTTATTGGGATTTCGCCCTGTCGGACAAACAGGCCGACGCCGCCTGAGCCCCCCCCGTGACATTTCCGCCCCCCCGCCCGGATTTCAATACCGGGCGAGGCAACACTCTCCTTGACCTTCGCGGGCGAAGGGCGCAAAACGCGTCCACACACATACCCGCAACCGGGCGTTCCGTGGGCGCCAAACTGACGAGGAGACTGGCCAATGGCCCTGGATTCCCCCCCCAAATTTCCCTGACCTTTCCCGATGGCAATGCGCGTGACTTCGCCGCAGGTGTGACCCCCCCTGCCGAAGTGGCCTCCGGGATTTCCAACTCCCTGGCCAAGAAGGCCATCTCGGCCACCGTCAACGGCCAGCATTGGGACCTGCAATGGCCCATCGAGGCTGACGCAAAAATCGCCATTCACACCATGAAGGACGCCGACCAGGCTCTGGAACTGATCCGCCACGACTGCGCCCATATCATGGCCCGCGCCGTGCAGGAAATCTGGCCCGACGTGAAGGTCACCATCGGTCCGGTGATCGAAAACGGCTTCTATTACGACTTCGACCGCGAAGAGCCCTTTACGCCTGAGGACCTGGGCCAGATCGAAGCGAAGATGAAGGAAATCATCAACCGCCGCGATCCGGTCACCACCGAACTGTGGGAACGTGACCGCGCGGTGGCTTATTACGAGGCCTCGAACGAACCCTACAAGGTCGAGCTGGTTGGCATGATCCCCCCCGAAGGCCAGCCCATTCGCATGTATTGGCACGGCCATTGGCAGGACCTCTGCCGCGGCCCGCATTTCCAGCACACCGGCCAGGTGCCGGCGGATGCGTTCAAGCTGATGAGCGTGGCCGGGGGGGCCTATTGGCGTGGCGACAGCGACCGCCCGATGCTGCAACGCATCTACGGCGTGGCCTTCCAGAACAAGAACGAGCTGAAGAAGCACCTTCTGATGCTGGAAGAGGCCGCCAAGCGTGACCACCGCAAGCTGGGCCGTGAGATGGACCTGTTCCACATGCAGGAAGAGGCCCCCCCCGGCCAGATCTTCTGGCACCCGAACGGCTGGACCATCTACACCCAGTTGCAGGACTACATGCGCCGCGCCCAGACCAAGGGCGGCTATGTCGAGGTGAACACGCCGCAGGTTGTCGACCGTAAACTGTGGGAGGCGTCCGGGCACTGGGACAAGTATCAGGAGCATATGTTCATCGTCGAAGTGGACGAGGAACACGCGCGCGAAAAATCGGTCAATGCGCTCAAGCCGATGAACTGCCCCCCCTGTCACGTGCAGATCTTCAACCAGGGCCTCAAGTCCTACCGCGACCTGCCCCCCCTGCGCATGGCCGAATTTGGCTCCTGCAACCGCTATGAGCCTCGGGTGCCTTGCACGGCATTATGCGCGTGCGCGGCTTTACCCAGGATGATGCGCATATCTTCTGCACCGAGGATCAGATCGAAGAGGAAACCAAGCTCTTCATCGAATTCCTGTCCTCGGTCTACAAGGACCTGGCTTTGCCGAGTTCAAGGTGCTCTTCTCGGACCGGCCGGAAAAACGCGCCGGTGCCGACGAGGTCTGGGACAAATCCGAAAGCGCCCTTCTGGCCGCCACCCGTGCCGCCGGGATCGAACCGGGCCTTAACCCCCCCGGCGAAGGGGGGGCCTTCTATGGGCCGAAGCTGGAGTTCGTGCTGACCGACGCGATCGGGCGCGACTGGCAATGCGGCACGCTGCAGGTGGATTTCGTTCTGCCGGAACGTCTGGATGCGAACTACATCGGCGAAGACGGTGCCAAGCACCGCCCGGTCATGCTGCACCGCGCCACCTTGGGGGGGTCGTTCGAGCGTTTCATCGGCATCCTGATCGAAAGCCACGCGGGCAAGCTGCCCTTCTGGATCGCGCCCCCCCGCCAGGTCGTCGTGGCCTCGATCGTGTCCGATGCGGATGACTTCGTGCAGGAGGTCGTGGCCGAGCTGCGCGCCGCTGGCGTGCGTGCCGAAGCCGACATTCGCAACGAAAAGATCAACTACAAGGTCCGCGAACATTCCGTGGGCAAGGTTCCGGTGATCCTGGCCGTCGGCATGAAGGAGGTTGAGGACAGAACTGTTTCAATGCGCCGTTTGGGCGAGAAACATTCGAAGGTTCTGGACCTCGCGGAGGTGGTTTCGCAGCTGTCGGACGAGGCCACCGCGCCAGATCTAAAGGGGGGCAAGCGTGACCTGACACGCGCGCCGTTGCGAAAAATTCCCATCGGTCGGTGAGACACCTCACCGGCCGTTTTTTTACTTTTTTTCAATACTTTATCCGCAAATCTCGCATACCAAGCATCTGAAATTCTGGTTTCCCGACGGGTCCGCGTGGCCCAATACGCCTTAAAAACAACTCACAAAAACGTTTGTTACAACGCCATAACAGCGCCGTCATGCACGCGCCTGTGATTGGCATGTGATCGCCTCGACGGACTACCTCTGTCTCATCGCAAGACGCGATGTGCAATTTTCTGGATACGAACAAGAGGATGTCCGAATGACCAACCATGTAAAAACTCTCGCCGTTGCTGGTGCCGTTGCCGCTGCCGTGACCGCTCACGCCATGCCGGCCGCCGCCGCCGATAACGAGAAATGCTACGGCGTCTCGCTCGCGGGCCAGAACGACTGTGCCGCGGGCCCCCCCGGCACCACCTGCGCCGGTACTTCGACCGTCGACTACCAGGGCAACGCCTGGAAACTGGTTCCCGCCGGCACCTGTGAAACCATGGAAGTGATGGCCATGGAAGATGGCTCCAAGCGCATGGGGGGGTCGCTGGAAGCTCTGGACCGCGACCTGCCCCCCCAGTCGTGACCCAAAGGTCCCCCCCGGCCCGTCCTGGCGGCCGGGGGGGACACCCCCCCCTTTTTTCCGCGAGACCACCATGCTTGATACAACCCGGACCAAGACGCTGCCGAACGGGGGGGCTGGCGTTGGCTACAAACCCCCCCAACATTTTGCCGATCTGATCCGCGATGCCGGTTCGGTCAAGTGGCTGGAAATCCACGCGGAGAACTACATGGGCGACGGCGGACGCCCGCAGGCGCAGCTGCGCCACCTCGCCGAGAAATTTCCAATGTCCGTGCATGGTGTGGGCCTGTCCATCGGTGGCGAAACCGATCTGGACCGCGACCATCTTGCGCGCCTCAAACACCTGACCGACTGGCTGAACCCGGCGGTGTTTTCCGAACATCTGGCCTGGTCCACCCATGAGGGGGGGGCCTTTCTGAACGACCTGCTGCCCCCCCTACCCTATACGCAGTCCACCCTGGACCGCGTGGCCGATCATATCGACCAGTTGCAGGACACCATCGGCCGCCAGATGCTGCTGGAAAACCCATCGTCTTACCTGGCGTTTGAGGAAAGCACGATCGAAGAGCCCGAATTCCTGCGACAGGTCGCGGGACGCACCGGCTGCGGGCTGCTTCTGGACGTGAACAACGTCTTCGTCTCGGCCACCAATCTGGGCTATGACCCACGCGCCTATATCGACGCCTACCCGCTTGATCTGGTTCAGGAAATCCACCTGGGCGGTCATGACGAAGATGAAGACGACCATGGCCGTCCCCCCCTGCTGATCGACAGCCACGGGCGCGAAGTGGTCGATCCGGTATGGGCGCTTTATGATTACACCGTCGCCGCCTCTGGCCCGCGCCCGACCCTGATCGAATGGGACACCGATGTGCCCGACTGGCCGGTGCTGGAAGCCGAGGCGCCCGTGCCGCTGCCCACCTGGCGAAGGTGCCCGCATGACTGTCTCGCAGACTCAATTCCGCACGGCCATGATGGACGCCGACCAACCAGTACCGTCCGGCCTGTCGGACGCGCGCGGCGACGGCGCGGGCAAGCGGTTCGATGTTTACCGCAACAATGTCGCGGTCAGCCTGACCGAAGCGTTGGAGCAAGCCTTCCCCCCCACCATTCGCGCCCTGGTCGGCGACGAGTTCTTCAAGGCGATGGCGGGGGGGGTTTACCTGCGACAGTCGCCGCCGGGATCACCGATGCTGATGCAATATGGTGAAACTTTTCCCGGCTTCCTGTCCGGGTTCCAGCCGGTCGCACACCTGGGGGGGTACCTGCCCGATGTCGCGCGTCTGGAACAGGCGATGCGCGAAAGCTACCACGCGGCCGATGCCGCGCCCGCAGACCCCCCCACCGCGTTGCAAGACCTGCCGCCGGACCGGCTGATGGCCGCCCGGCTGGAGCTTGCGCCCGCCACCCGCGTGACCCGCTCCCCCCCCTGGCCGATCCATGCGATCTGGATGGCCAACAACCAGGGCGGCCCGACCCCCCCGACCTCCGGCGCGCAGGATGTATTGATCACCCGGCCCGAGTTCGACCCGCAACTGACACTGCTGCCCACAGGCGGGGGGGCCGACTTCATCGAGGCATTGCCCAAACACAGTTTCGGCGAAGCCCTGGCCAGCGCCCAGCGGACGGCCCCCCCGGATTTTGACCTGACCACGACCCTTGGTGCCCTGATCACAGGTGGCGCCATTGCAAGAATTACGGAAGGCTGACTTATGAACGCTCTGATTTTCCTGCACAATTCCATCTTTGACAGGATCGACCGCCAGGGCGATTGGCTGCTGCCGACGCTGGCGCGCTTTACCGTGCTGGCCACGTTGATGATCTACTACTGGCATTCCGCCACGCTGAAAATCGGCGATGGCATCTTTGGCATCCTGCAACCCTCGCTGGGGGGGGCTTATGCGCAGATTTTCCCGAAGGCGATGGAGGCGGTCGGCTATGACGTGTCGCAGCTGGGTATCTTCCACTGGGCCGTGGTCACCGCCGGGACGCTCGCCGAGTTCATCCTGCCCGCCCTCTTGCTGATCGGCTTCGCCACCCGCCTCGCCGCCATCGGCCTGATCGGCTTCATCGTGGTGCAGAGCCTGACCGACCTCTACGGCCACGGCGGCATCGAACAGGCCGCCACGCTTGGCGCATGGTTCGATCGCCTGCCCGACGGGGGGGTGATCCTGGATCAACGCCTGTTCTGGGTCACCGCCCTGATCGTCCTGGTGGTGAAAGGCGCGGGCCCCCCCCTGTCGCTGGACCGTTTGCTTGCCCGCAAGGATAACAGCCCCCCCGAAATGTGACGAGTACGCCTCCAGCTCAGGAGCGCAACACCAGTGCCGCGGCCGGGGGGGAGCGTCCTCTCCGGCCGCGTGCGTTTTTTGGAGTAATGCCAGAGATTTAATGGGGGGGATCCGGCTGGCGCGCGGCCAGGGCCAGGATGCCGCCCAGCCCGGCCATGGCGATCGGAAACATGGTAAAGACCCCCCCGTAGCCAAAGGCGAAATACATGCCCGCCGCCGAGGCGATCAGCAACCCACCGCCCACCTGCGCGACCGAGCGCGCATTGCGCCGCCCGCAATGGCCAGAACCGGGGGGGCGATCAGACCAAACAGGCGGATGCGCTCGGGATGGTCGACCTGTTCCGCCAGGTCCGGAATTTCGCCAAAAGCATTGATGAATTCGGTGTAGCCATAGCCGAAGAACCCGACCAGCATGCCCCCCCACAGACCGGCAATGATACCCAGCACAAGCGCCGCGTTACGCATGATAAAACTCCTGCTCGTTTTTCCACAGATGGGGGGGGTTCAGGCGGATTTGTCCAGCCATTGGGCGCGCTCTTTCGGCCCCCCCCAGCCCAGGGTCAGAACGCCGTCCGCTTCGACCACCGGCCGCTTCATCAGCGTCGGATGAGCAGAAAGCAGCTCAACCGGGGGGGGCGACGCGCGTTCCGCCTCGTTCAACCCGCGCCAGGTGGTCGACCGTCTGTTGACCAGCGCCTCGCCGAACTCGGCGAAAAACCGCTCAAGATCAGCGCGTTCGACCCCCCCGTCAGCCCGCACATCAACATATGCGGGCCTGTACCCTGCCCCCCCGGTGAGTTCCTTGACTGCCTTGCGGCAGGTGTCGCAGCTTTTCAATCCCCCCCAGATCCGCATCGCGTCCCCCCCCTCGTCACAATAGTTTCACTTGATTTTCTGACCATCCGTTTCAAACTTGCGCGCACGATAAGGCCAATTCACGAACTCCGCCCCCCCCTTCTAACGGGGGGGCAGCCGGACAGTTTGAAGATACGGCTGCAAAACTAGACAGGGAGAGTTCACATGCCCAACGGCACCGTGAAATGGTTCAACACGACAAAAGGCTACGGGTTCATTGCGCCCGAGGATGGCGGCAAGGACGTCTTTGTTCATATCTCCGCCGTGGAACGCTCGGGCCTGACCGGGCTCGCCGATAACCAGAAGGTCGAGTACGAATTGCGCGAGGGCCGCGACGGTCGCCCGCTGGCTTCGGACATCAAGACTGTCTGACAGGAACAATTTACTTGCAATATCGATCCAGCGAGACCATGTGTGGCGGGTACCACCGACTATCTACCGTCTCTTCTACCAAGCAGCCGGATCGATACCGCTGCGCTACCAGGCCGTCACAACACCGTGGACGGCACAACAGAAGGAATGACGGAATGGCCACTGGCACCGTGAAATGGTTCAACGAAACTAAAGGCTTCGGCTTCATCGCGCCCGAAGATGGCGGCAAGGACGTGTTTGTGCACATCTCGGCCGTGCAGCGCTCGGGCCTGACCGGCCTGGCTGACAACCAGAAAGTCAGCTACGAGCTGCAGGAAGGCCGCGACGGTCGCCAATCGGCGATCGACCTGGTCCTGGAAGACTAAGTCCAGCCCCCCCAAAAGTTTCGAAAGGCCGCCCCCCCTTTGGGCGGCCTTTTTTTTGTTGCGCATGTCGGGCGCGTCGCAACTATGCGCTTCAGACTGGCTTGGCTTCACAGCCGCGCGATGGGGGGGCCTACGCCCCCCCCTTCAGCACATCCTGAAACTCGCGCCATTCGCGCGCTGACATGCCGCTGTCTTCCTGGGTGACCGCGTCACCAGCCGCAATCCTGCGCACACAGTCGACCATTTGCGCCGACAGGGTGACCGAGCCCAGGCGGTAATCCTCGAACGCCTTGTAGGCGGCGGGGGGGACCCAGTCGGCGACGATCTTGCAGATCGCGTCGGCATAGACGCGGATCTCGTATTGCGCGTGGTGGTCGGCGCGCAGGCGCAGGAAGTGGAACAGGTTGTGCAGGTCCACCTTCCAGTACCATTGCGTATACACGTTCGCCGGCAGGTTCATGCGCGCCAGTTCCCGCGCCAGGCCCTGGTCGTTGATTAGCCCCCCCTCGTAGTTGTCATAGGCACGGGTGCTGTCGGCCTTGAGGATTTCCAGCACGCGGGCGGCGTCCTCACCTTCCAAGAGCGCGCCGCGGCCCTGGTTGTTCACCTCGCTCTGCGCCGCGACCTGATCGGGGGGGGCGGGGGGGATGTAGAACTCGCGGTCCAGGATCGAATAGCGGGCCGAGTATTCATTCACATTGGCGGTCCGGTGCCGGATCCACTGGCGCGCCACGAAGACCGGCAGTTTCACATGCAGCTTGATCTCGCACATCTCGAACGGGGGGGTCGAATGCCAGTGCCGCATCAGGTAGCGAATGAGCCTTCGTCATTCGACACGCTCTTGGTACCCTTGCCATAGCTGACCCGCGCGGCCTGGCAGATCGCGCTATCGTCGCCCATGTAGTCGATGACCCGCACCAGCCCGTGATCCAGCACCTCATGCGCCTTGTACAGATGCGCCTCCATCCCTTCGCTGACCACCCGCAGGGTCTGTTTGGGCTGCGAGCGCTGTTCGTCGATCTCGGCTTGCTGTTCGGGGGGGGTCAGGGGGGGCATAACGAATCTCCGGCATGGATGTGGTAAACGCGACTATATATGGGGGGGGCCGCGACGGACCCAACGCCTAACGCTCGTAGGGCGTCAAAACCACACATGAGCGCAAAAACCAGGCAGATTCACTGAAAAGTTGACAACTTCGCCGCGCAATGGATTGATAACCCCCCCAAACAAAAAGCACACGAGGCAGGACAGCATGAAGCGTTTTTTTCGGCATGGGGGGGCTCATCGCCCTGGCTCTGGTCGCATGCGACAATGAGACAAATCCCCCCCTGACTGGCCCGGGCTCTGACACGGACAGCGGGGGGGCCTCCACCAGCGGCAATGAAATCTACAAGGGCGAGATGAACAACCTCGTCTTCGACTCCACCACCGGCGAGATCATTATCAACAACCTGCCTTCGACGGGGGGGTCGACGGGCGTTATGCAAATACCGGGTTCACCACCGTGCCCGGCTTTGGCGTTTATGAAAGCCAGACCTCCGGTGAAACCGGGCAATTTCAATACATGGCGGTCTATGCCGAAGGGACCTATACCCGCGCCGGCGCAGCGGGCACGGGGGGGAACTATGCCGGCTTCGGCCATGGCGGCACGATGATCGCCACCGACGGCGGCGCGGTGTCCATGCCGATCATGCGCGGCGAATTGATCTATACCGGCAACTACGCGGGCATTCGTGTGCTGGACGAGAACGCGGGCAACGACCTGTTGGTCACCCGCGGCAATGCCACGCTGATCGTCGACCTTCTGGACTTCGACGTGGATGGCGCGATCCTGGGCTCGATCACTGGGCACGAGTTGCTCGATACGAATGGCAATGTGATCGGCACCCTGCCGGGCATTGCCTTGAACGAGACCTCGATCGGTGCGGATGGCACCATCGCCGAGGGCACCACGACGACCTATGACAGCAGCGGCGATCCGCTGGAAACCGGCACCTGGGGGGGCGGCAAGTTCGCGGGCCCCCCCAATGGCGAGGAGATCGTCGGCTACGTCATCATGACCGGTGACAATGGCGAAAGCACCGATGTCGACGCGATGGAGCGCGGCGTCTTTATCGTGATCGACTGACGGGGGGGGCATGGCACGCGGACGCCCTCTGCGGCGATTGGCCAGGGTGGGTGCCCTGGCCCTTGTGCTGTTTGGCGCGCTGCCGCTTGGGGGGGCGGTCAGCGAACCGTTGCGGCTGACCCCCCCCGAGGACGCGCGCGCCTATGCCACCACCCTGTTGCGTCAGGGGGGGCAGGCCAGCGCGGCCCGTGCACTGGCGCTTGTATTGTTGGAGGCTGACCCCCCCAAGGACATCGCGGCCCTGCTGGTCCTGACCGACGCCGAACTTGTGCTGGGCAATCCCAAGGCCGCCACCGCCGCCGCGCGCCGCGCCTGGGCTGCCGCCGATGCCCCCCCGAAAGAACGCTTTCTGGCCGCCATGGGCCGCTCTGCCGCCCTGGCGGAAGCCGGCAACTACCTCGCCGCAAAGCTCTGGCTGCGGCGCGCCTCGGACCTGGCCCCCCCCTCTCCTGCGCTGGAGCGCATTACGGCGCGGCGCTTTCGCGCTCTGGCCGCCGAAAGCCCGCTGCGCCTGTCATTTTCGGGCTCGATTGCGCCCTCGAACAACGTAAACGGCGGGTCGAGCGAGACCACGATGACCTCCGCCTTCTTTGGTCCCGGCCTTGTGGGCATTATCCCGCAGGAAAGCCAGGCCCTTGCCGGATGGAAATTTTCCGCCGCAGCCCAGGCCGACCGCCGCCTTTCGCGCGGCCCCCCCAATCACCAGACCACTCTGACCCTGCGCACCGAGGTCACGCGCCTGCGGTTTTCCGACGAGGTGCGCGCGGCGCTACGCGATGCTGATACTGACCTGCCGACCCTTACGTCTGACGAATTGGGCACAACGAATGTCGAACTGCGCCTGTCGCATCAATGGCGCTTTGCCGATCACGCGCCGGTCTGGCGCGCAAGCCTGTCCCTGTCCCATGGCTGGCTGGGCGGGGGGGAGGACCAGTCCGACACGGTATTCGGCAGCTTGGCGTTTTCATCCCCCCCGACGCCGGGCCGGGCGATCTGAACCTGACACTCTCCGCGCAGGCCCGTTCGCGGTTGGACGACAATGCCTATTCGACGGCGGTCTACAGCGCATATGCCGCCTATGGCCTGCCCCCCCTGGACAACGGGCGGTTGACCCTGTCGCTGGGCGCGCGCGAAGCCATCGGACGCACCGATACGCAAGACTACAGCTCGGTTCTGGCGGGGGGGGTGCATTTCGATCTGGGCGAACCGGTGTTCGACAGTGTGAAACTGGGCATCGGTCTGAATTTGGAGGACAGGCTTTATGACACCTCCAATCATGTCATCGGGCGCGGCCCCCCCATGTCGGTCCAGTCGGCAAACCTGAGCGCCGATGCGACATTGACCGGTCTAACCGTCATGGGGGGGTTTGCCCCCCCGGTTGTGACGCTCAGCCACGGGCGCAACTGGTCAAACGTGCCGCTTTACACCAACACCCAGACCAGCCTGTCGCTGGGGGGGGTGCGGTCGCAATTCTGACCCTTTCCTTCGCCGATGGTCCTGTTAGGCTCTTCCCCCCCAGACAAGGGGGGGCCGGGTCGGACCGGCTCACAGGGGGGAGAATGGCAATGAATATCAAATACCTGCACACAATGGTCCGGGTGAAGGACCTGGACGCCACGATGCGGTTCTTCGCACTTCTGGGACTGGAAGAGACCAAGCGTCATGACAGCGAGGCGGGGGGGCGGTTTTCGCTGATCTTCATGGCCCCCCCGCCGGGCCAACCGGACTGTCCGGTCGAACTGACCTGGAACTGGGATGGGGGGGATGACGGGCTGCCGTCCGACAGTCGCCATTTCGGGCATTTGGCCTATGAGGTCGAAGATATCTACGCCATGTGCCAGCACCTGTCGGACAATGGTGTGACCATCAACCGCCCGCCACGCGACGGGCGCATGGCCTTTGTGCGGTCGCCCGATAATGTGTCGGTGGAGCTGTTGCAGATGGGCGGGGGGGCGAAGGAGCCGCAGGAACCATGGGCAAGCATGGAAAACACCGGCCACTGGTAGGGTCGGCAACCGCGCGGGCCGCGCACGCCTCCCGCCCGCCACGCCTTGTGGGCCGGTGGGGGGGGCGGATGCGTCGCGGTCGCTGGGCGGGCTGCGCAGCAACGCTGCTCCGCGCAGCGGGGGGGGCACGCGCTTTGCGCGTGCTAGCCGGGGGGGCTTTGACCTTGCGCAGCCGGGCCCCCCGCGCCCCCCCTGCCCCCCGGCACCCCCCCCGCGCGCATGCGGCAACGGGAGGCTGTGGCGGGCCTTGGCGCTTCTCCTGCTGGCAGCCCCCCCCTTGCCCGCCACCGCGCAAAACGCGCCCTGCCGCCAGGCGCTGGTCCTTGCGTTGGATGTTTCAGGATCGGTCAATGCCGAAGAATACCGGATGCAGCTCGACGGATTGGCCGCCGCCCTGCTTCATCCGGATGTACGGCAGGCTCTGCTGGGCCTGCCCGGGCTGCCGGTCCGCCTGGCGGTGTTCGAATGGAGCGGTCCTGAACACCAGCGCCTGCTGGTCGATTGGGCCGAGGTCACGGACGAGGTCGCCCTGGGCACCATTACCACCCGGCTGCAATCCACGACCCGCAGCCCGGCCAATCCCACCACCGCCCTGGGCACCGCCATGCTGTTCGGGGGGGCGCGGTTGCTGCAAACGCAGACTGGCTGCTGGAAACGCACCCTGGACATATCCGGAGACGGGCGCACCAACACCGGGCCGCGCCCGCGTGACGTGACCAATGACCCCCCCCTGCTGGAGGGCATCACGATCAACGCGCTGGTAATCGGGTCGGATCACCCCCCCGACGGCGGCGTCCCCCCCGCGGAAGAGGTCGGGGGGGCGCTGAGGGCCCATTTTGAACACCAGGTGATCCGCGGCCCCCCCGGTGCCTTTACCGAAGTGGCGCTGGGGGGGTTTCACGACTATGAAGACGCATGGTGCGCAAGCTGCTGCGCGAGACGGAGGGGGGGCTGGCGATCGGCCACCTGTCGCCAGTGCGTTAAGCGCGCCAAGGAAGGTCGAACCATAGTCGAAGTCTCGCCGTATTTCCCCCCCCATAAGTTTCGTCTTGTTTCAATCACGGGGGGGGCAGCACATGTTTCGTATCCTTCACGCCATCTACACCGGTTGCCTGCGTTTGCAGGGTTACTTCATGCTGCTGACGCTGGTCGGGTTCTACGCGACGTTGCCCGTGGCCATCACTGCCGGGAAGTTTGTCATGGTGCCGGTTCTGGGGGGGTCGATCCTGGCCTGTGTCATCGCCTTGACCTATGCCGTGCCGCGTTTCGCGCCGGGTTTTCTGTTCCGCCCCCCCGCCAGCATCGGCGCGACCTTCGGAGCCTATATGCTGATCATGCTGGCCGTCGTGCCCTTTGCCATGGTGATCATGACCTTTGCCATGACCATCGCGCAAGGGGGGGCCGAGCCGCTGAGCCGGAATCTGTCGATGCTTCTGGCCCTGCCCATCATCGTGCTGGGCGGGCTGGCGGCCCATATGGTGCCGCTGATCTGGATACTGGGCCGCACTCAGACGCCGCCGGGCGCGCACTCCGCCCCCCCCTCATCCGCCCTGCCATCAGCGCCACCCGCCCCCCCGGTGGGGGGGTCACAGGGCGGAGTGCAGACAGACATACGCAACCTGCGTCATGCCCGTATGGGCAAGGCGCATCCCTGAGGCCTTGCCGCCCGCTCAATAAATATAGCGGATCTGGTCGGTCCAGTAGCGTTCGACACGTTTCAGGGCCGCGTTGATCTCTTCGATCCCAGCCGCCGACAGGACACCGCGCGATTGCAGCCCGTCCGCGTGACGTTCGAACAGGCCCGCCACCACGTCGCGGATATTGCGCCCCCCCTTTTCGGTCAGGCGCACCCGCACCGAACGGCGGTCAATCTCGCAGCGTTGATGGTGCATATAGCCCATCTCGACCAGCTTCTTGAGGTTGTAGCTGACATTCGAACCCTGGTAGTAGCCGCGCGATTTCAACTCGCCCGCCGTGACCTCATTGTCGCCGATATTGAACAGCAAAAGCGCCTGGACCGCGTTGATCTCCAACACGCCGACACGCTCAAACTCGTCCTTGATCACGTCCAGCAGCAACCGGTGCAGGCGTTCAACCAGCGCGAGGCTGTCCAGGTACTGTCCTACAAAGCCCATGTTCGCGCTCTGCTCGATCGGGGGGGAATGCATACTCATCCGTCTCTCCACAACTTGTCTTGGGGGGGGCAGGTTGCGGGCAAAAGTCAGAACATTCAGTTAAATGCACCGGAGAATTGTGGAAAATTTTCGCGATCTCCGCCCGCTTGACCCGGCGCATCCCACGTGGCTCTGTGAGGCATGATTGATCTGGACGATCTCAGCTGGTCCGCCCCCCCACCCGAACGGCAGGCCGCCGCCATGACCTGGTTCCTGCAAGAGGGCCGGGATCTGTCCCCCCCGCTTCTGCAACCACGGGAGCGCAAGGATCTGTGGGACAATTGCGCCAAGGTCCTGACCCGCGCTCCCCCCCCGCACGCATCGCGCCGCACCTGCCTGCGATGCTGGTCTGGGTGCAGGATTTGACCTGGCCGGGGGGGGCCAAAGCCATTCTGCAGCACCTGAACACCCTGCCCACCAGCATGACTGCCGCGCCAATTGCACAGGCACGCGCCATGGCGCAGGACAGTGGTGACGATCAGTGGTTGGACAGCCTGGACCTGCTGGCCTGATCAGCGCGCGCCGGCGTGGGTGGCGATCACCTCGATCAGGGCGGCGAAGTCATCGGGCGCAGCGACCTGCCGGTGACCCATTGATACAGGTCCTGGTCGTTCTCGCTGAGCAGCCGGTCGTAAAGCGTGAGCGTGTCGTCATCCAGACCATCCAGGCTGTCATCCGCCCAGTTTTTCAGGATGATGTCCATCTCCTTGATACCGCGCCGCATCGACCGCATCGACAGGCGTTTCAGCCGATTTTCGCGGCTTTCGCCCGCCCCCCCACCGGGGGGGGTTTCATACAGCCCGGCCCCCCCGCTCATGCCGCGCCCGCCTCAAGCTTCTTGCGCAGCGCTTTTTCCAGTTTGCCCAGCCGGTCGACCTGCGCGGTCATCTGCGATTTCAGCCCGCGGATCTCCAGCAGGATATCGCGCACTTCGGGCGACAGCACCACTTCGGTGTCGGGTTCGTCCACCCCCCCGTCCCCCCCTTCACCGGTCAACAGCCAGACCAGCGAGACATTCAGCACGCCCGACAACATCTGCAGCTTGTTGGCGCGGGGGGGCTCGGACAGGTCCTCTTCCCAGTTTTTCAGCGTCTTCAGCTTTACGCCCAGACGCCGGGCGAGCTCGGCCTGGGTCATGCCCTCATAGTCGCGCGCCCCCCCGGCCAGGCGGTCGCCGAACGTTGCCGTTTCATTCGAATACCAGCTGTCGTCTTCCATGCCGTGTCCTTCCGCTTTTTCTTCGCGCTTGATCGCGCTTCGGGGGGGGCACCCTAAGACACTCGGGACGCAGATACAAACAAGAGGCCGACATGACCTTCCTCTCCGCGACACTCGACCGCGTGAAACCTTCGCCGACCATCGCCGTGTCCAACCTGGCGGCCGAGCTGAAAGCCGCCGGCAAGGACGTCATTGGCCTGGGCGCGGGCGAGCCCGATTTCGACACGCCCGACAATGTCAAGGCCGCCGCCGTGGCTGCGATTGACGCGGGCAAGACGAAATACACCGCCGTCGATGGCATCCCGGAGCTCAAGGCCGCGATATGCGCCAAGTTCGAACGGGAAAACGGGTTGAAATACGAGCCCGCCCAGGTGTCGGTCGGCACCGGCGGCAAGCAGATCCTCTATAATGCGCTGATGGCCACGCTGGACCCTGGCGACGAGGTGATCATCCCCCCCGCCCCCCCCTATTGGGTCAGCTACCCGGACATGGTGCTGCTGGCGGGGGGGGCGAACCGGTGGTGGTGGAATGCGGCATCGAGGACGCCTTCAAGATGACTCCGCAAGCTTTGGAAGCCGCGATCACGCCCAAGACCAAATGGCTGATCTTCAACTCGCCCTCGAACCCGACCGGCGCGGGCTATTCCTGGGACGAGCTGAAGGCGCTGACCGATGTGCTGATGCGCCACCCCCCCCATGTCTGGGTGATGACCGACGACATGTATGAACACCTGGTCTATGGCGATTTTACCTTCTGCACCCCCCCGGCGCAGGTGGAACCGGGGGGGCTGTATGAGCGCACGCTCACCTGCAACGGCGTGTCCAAGGCCTATGCGATGACCGGCTGGCGCATCGGGTACGCCGCCGGGCCGAAACCGCTGATTGCCGCCATGCGCAAGATCCAGTCGCAATCGACTTCGAACCCCCCCTGTTCGGTCAGCCAATGGGCCGCGGTCGAAGCGCTGAACGGCCCGCAGGATTTCATCGAGGGCAACAAGGCCGTGTTCCAACGCCGCCGCGACCTGGTGGTGAAGATGCTGAACGCGGCAGAGGGCATCACCTGTCCGGTGCCTGACGGGGGGGCGTTTTACGTCTACCCGTCAATTGCCGGCTGCCTGGGCAAGACCTCGGCCGGGGGGGGTGAAGATCGAGGATGATGAGAGCTTCGCCAAGGCGCTGCTGGAGGAAAAAGGCGTGGCCGTGGTGTTTGGCTCGGCCTTTGGCCTGAGCCCGAACTTCCGCGTGTCCTATGCCACCTCGGACGAGGCGCTCAAGGAAGCCTGCACCCGTATCCAGGCCTTCTGCGCAGAACTCGGCTGACTGGGGGGGCTCCGCCCCCCCTAGCCTGACTTGCCTGGCACTGTTACTGTGTCGGGCAAGCCCCCCCGCGATCCAGAACGGACACCTGAGCATGAGCGCCGACCTGCCCGACTATTACTTCCGCGTCCGCGAAAACGGCGCTTTCGTGTTCCGCGTGGACACGGAGAACCGCCAGCGTCGCATCGACATGGACCAGATCGCGGTGGTGAACATCAAGAATGGCGAGGTCAAACCCCCCCATGGCGACCGCATCCTGTCCGAGGCAGACAAGGCGGCGATTGCCGACTGGATGGCCGCGCGGCGTCAGGTTCTGGCCGAACGGGACGTCGACAACATCCTGCGCACGGTGGATCACCTGAACCTGACCGCCCATTGGGCCCAGACCAAGGCGGAAGATGACCAGTTGGAGGCCGTCACCGACGCGCTGCTGCTGGCCATGCACGACCTGCGCACGGTGCTGGTGCGCAAGAAAGCCGACCGGCTGACCAAGGGCTGACGCCCTCCCGTCACCTCACTGCCCCCCCCAATCCGCCACCGGCGCGGCGGGGGGGTGGGCAAGCGCGCCGTCTCCACCAAACACATCACCAGCCAGGGCGGGAGCCGCGCCGGGGGGGGCGGCCAAGACACTTGCCCAGACCGGTAGCCCTCCCGCCCCCCCTCGCCCGCGTCCCTGCGGGACTTGTCGAGGGTTGGGCCGAGCCCTTCTTGCTGCCGCAAGAAGGGCGGGGGGGAACCGACAGCGGTGCTTGTCACCGCGCAAGCCGCGTGCTTGCAGAGGGCGGCAGCGGGGGGGCTTGTCACCGCAAAAGGCGCGTCGCTTGCGGAAGCGTGCGGAAACAGGGCTCTGCCCCCCCCGGCTGACAAGCCCTGCGGTCTTGCCAACCTCCCCCCCCGGGATATTTGGGGGGGAAAGATGAAAAGGGCTAGGGGGGGGTGCTTGGTCCATTCACCGGCACTCCTGCGGCTGCGCCGAGAAGCCCGGCGCGACACGGCTGAGGTGGTCGAAGCTCATTGCGCGGCGGCCTCTGCGCCGCGGGGGGGGCCACGTCCAGCCAGTAGCGCTGCGGGGGGGTGAACTCCATTTGCATCGCCACCCAGCCACCCCCCCGGTGGGCGACCAGCCCGCCGCCGGGGGGGGCCTTGCACAGGTCCAAGAGCGCCATTGCGCCGACCTGCGCGGGCAGGCCGGTCTGCACCGCGACGAAATTGCCGGTTGAATAGACAACCGGTACCTGGATGCCGTCACCACGCGCGCTCAGCGCCCAGGGTTGCACCGCATGGGGGGGATGGGTGCCGACCACCGCCATGGCTCCGGCGGCCACCAGGTCACGCGCGAGCGCCCGTTGGTTCGCATCCGGCTGCGAGGTGTATTCCTGGCCCCCCCAATGGGGGGGCAGCACCACCACGCCCGCCACCGACCGGGCCGCCGCCTCGCGCCGCACCAGATCAAGCAGCACCGCACGGTCCGCGCCGTAGCAGCCCAGCACCTGGTGGTGTGGATCCGGCATGCCATTGGTCGAGAAGCTGCAGGCGATGAAGGAGATCGTGCCCAGCGAGGTCCGCTCGCGCAGTACGAAATCACGCGCCGCGCCTGCTGTGATCGACCCCCCCACTGCGCCAAGCCCGGCCTTCGCCACTTCGGCCAGGGTCATGTCCGCCCCCCCGCGCGCACCGCGATCCATCGCATGATTGTTCGCCGTGGTGACGATATCCACCCCCCCCGAGGCCTTCAACTCGGACAGCACCACGGGGGGGTGGTAATTGAACGCCGGATAGCCGCTGTAGACCCCCCCCGTGCCATAGACCGGGCCGGGATCGGTCATGACCCGCCCGCCCGGCCCCCCCAGACCCGGCGCGACGCGCCTCCAGGTTGGCAATCGCAATGTCAGCCCCCCCGGCCAGAAGCGGTTCGGCCTGGTCCAGAACCGGCGAAAGCCCCCCCGCGCATAGCCTGCCTGTTGCAATTGCCAATGCAACAGCACATCGCCCACGATGGCCAGTTGCACCCGCGCATTCCCGGCACAGGTATTGAAGGGCGCAGCCTGGTAGGCGGGCACCTGCACCCGGCACTGACCCTGGGGGGGCACAGTTGATGAGGCATCCGTCCCACGAGCCTCATCGTCCATCTGGCACCCCCCCGCCGACAGACCCAGCGCGGCCATGCCAGCGGCCAAAATAAATGTACGAAACATCCCTGCCTCCCTGATTGCTCACAGGCGACACGGTGCGGCGCGCTGTGTCAAGCCGCGCGGGGGGGCGTCATCCCAGTGCAATACGCGAGGATCGTGTCCAGAAACGCCAGCTCATCAACCCGCCCGCCAGCAGCAGGCCCAACACCAGACCCAGCCAGACGCCTTCACCGCCCCCCCAGCCCCCCCAAAGGATGCCCATGACATAACTCATCGGCACGCCGACAATCCAGTAGCTGACCGCCGCGATCACCATCGGCACGCGGGTGTCCTGCACCCCCCCGCGCAGAAGGCCAAGGGTCATCACCTGCGCCGCATCGGCGAACTGAAACAGCGCGGCCACGGCCAACAGGCTGCGGCCAACCAACAGGATGTCGTCCCGCAAGGGTTCGGCCGGATCCAGGAACAGGGCGATCATTGGGTTCGGGAGGGCCAGGAACATCGCCACGGCGAAGATGGCGAAGGCCAGCGACAGGGCCAGGATCGCCCCCCCCGCACCCTTGCGCAGCCCCCCCTCTTCGTCGCGCCGCCCCCCCAAGGCGCGCCCGGCCCGCACCGTACCCGCATTGGACAGGCCGACATGGACCATGAAAAACAGGCTGACGATCTGGATCGCGATGCCGTGGGCGGCCAGCTCCAACGTGCCGATCCAGCCCATGATCACGGTCGAGGCGGAAAACAGCCCCCCCGCCTCCGCCAGGCTGGTCAGGCCGATCTGGACACCCATGCGAAAGACCTCGCCCATGGCCTCCCAATCGGGCCGCCAGACCCGGTGAAACAACGCATGTTCCGGCAATACGCGCACGGCATAGACGGCCAGCACCACCGCGCTGACCAGTTGCAGCGACAGCGACGCAATCGCCGCCCCCCCGCGCACGCCCAGCTCCGGTGCGCCCCCCCAGTTGCCGAAGATCAGCATATAGTTCAGCACCGCATTCAGCACCGCCGCCACGATCGTGGTCCACAGAACCACGCGGGTGCGTTCAAGCGCAGCCAGATAGCTTTTCAGCACCATGACGATCAGCGCCGGGAACATGCCCCCCCAGGCGGCAATGCGCAGGTATTGCTGGGCCAGATCGGCCAGGTCCGGCTCCTGCCCCCCCATGGCGCGCAGGATCGGGGGGGCCGAGAAAAACAGAAGCGGCAGCACCGCCGCCCCCCCGACACCGACCGAGATCCACATCCCCCCCATGCGGGTGACCCGGCGCACGCGCGTATCGTCCCCCCCGGCCTCGGAAGCGGCCGCAACCATCGGCATGACCGCCCAGGCAAAGCCCGAGCCCATGATGAACAGGATGAAAAAGAACGTGCCCGCCAGCACCACGGCGGCCAGTTCCTCGACCCCCCCGTACCAGCCCAGCATGATCGTATCGACCACCTGCACGGCAAACTGCGCCAGGTGCGAGCCGATCAGCGGCAGGCCCAGCACCAGCGCGGCGCGGGCATGGCCGCGATATGTTGTCGGTGTGCTCATCCGCCAGAGGTAGGACAGGGACGTCGCGCCGTCCAGCACGAAGTTTGCGCTACCAAGCCGCGCGCCTTCGGCACCCATGATGTCTGGTGTGCAGGATGGGCGCTCTGGCGGGCGCAGACCGGGGGGGGCTGCGCCCCCCCGGATCAGCCGGGTTTGCGCGCGACAAAGTCGATCAAAGCGGACAGGCCCACATGGCAACTGCCTTCCTGCAAGGTCTTGTCATAGCTTTCCAGGCGCAGCACCTCAAACCCCCCCGCGAAACTGTCCCGCAACAGGGCCTCGGTATACATGTTTTCGGCCACGCCCGGCCCGCCGGTGCCATAGGCGACCTGATCCTGATGGTAGCCATGCACCAACAGCAATCCGCCGGGTTTCAGGCACCGCGCCACGCCCGCAAAAACCTGGGCGCGTTCGTCAGGCGTCAGGAACTGAAAGAAGATGCCCGCCACAAGGTCATAGGCCGCCGGTTGCCACTCCCAGCGCGTGATATCGCCGTGCTGGAACCGCACGTCGACCCCCCCGCGCGCCTTGGCCAGCTTGCGGGCCTTCTCAAGCGCCACCGCCGATCCATCCATGGCGGTGACCTGCATCCCTTGTTCGGCCATGAACACCGAATTGCGCCCTTCCCCCCCATCGGCAATGGCCAGCGCCGACGCGCCGGGCGTCAGATACGCCGCCTGGTCCTGCAAAAACCCGGACGGGGGGGCTGTTCCATACACATAGTCATCCGTTGAAAACCGTTCATCCACATGGGAAACCTCCTGTCTTTTCAATCCTAGCTTGGGGGGGGTCTGCCTGGGGGGGTGTGAACACCGCACGCACCGCGCCCGGACACCTCACCCCCCCTGGGGGGGTGACACGGTTTAATTTGGGGGGGAATGCTGGGGGGGGCTTTGCCAAGGGGGGGAAGCAACCGGGCATGATGAGGCATGAGCGATGATTATCTTGAAACGGCGCTGAGTTTCCTGACCCGGCTGGCCCGGAACAATTCCCGCGACTGGTTTCAGGCGCATAAGGCGGATTATGAGGCGCAGGTGAAACGCCCCCCGCCGAGGCGTTGCTGGACCAGCTGTCCGCACCCTGTCCAGGCTGGCCGGGGGGCCCCCCCGTGACACCGAAACTCTTTCGCATCCACCGCGACCTGCGGTTTTCAAAGGACAAGACACCCTACGCTACGCATCTGCACCTGAGCTGGAGCGCGCCGGACGGCACCGCCTGGATGTTCGGCCTGGCGCAGGACTATTGCTGTGCCGGGGGGGCCGGGGGGGTGATGGGGGGGTTTTCCAAGGCCGGCCTGACGGCGTGGCGCGCGCATGTGGCCGCGCGTGGGTTTGTGGACCTCTCGCCTTGGCGACTGGACGCGCCCGCCCTGAAACGCGTGCCTCCGCCCTACCCGCAGGACCACCCCCCCCATGGCGAGCTTCTGCGCCGCAAAGGGCTGCTGGTCTGGCATGACCTCGATGACGCGGAACGCGCTGATCCCGTGCCAGCACTTGCGCACGCCTTCACGGGGGGGATGGAGCCCGTTCGCCGGGCACTGGCCGAGATCCTGACCGCCTGACCCGCCCCCCCCTGTGCGGCGGGGGGGTGGGATCGCGCAGCACCTGCCGCAAACGCACGTCAACCAGGGTGGGTGCCGCGCCGGG
>JDSH01000009.1_pt1 | contig 111021 bp, 144 predicted proteins | sample 199451 | NCBI WGS metagenome assembly JDSH01 (sample SAMN02584198, study PRJNA231836) | bioreactor metagenome | isolation source: continuous culture bioreactor electron acceptor NO2- transfer2 day 38 after... | place: Germany: Bremen | reverse complement strand
CCACGCCCTCATCCTGGGCCGCGCGCAGACCGGGCTGCAGGCGTTCGTTTAAGGGCGGAGCGGGGGGGGCTGTCTGCCCCCCCCGGACCCCCCCCGAGGATATTTCTGGAAAGATGAAAGAGGCAGGACATGGATCGCGCCGCCATCGTACATGAGAATTTCCTGCGTCGGGTCGCAGAGGGCGATCTGCCTGCGGGCGCGCCGCCCTCCGGGCCGCTCGACAGCGCGGGGGGGGCCGTGGGGGGGCTTTTTCGGGCGCAATGCCTCAGCCGCGCCCTGGACCGGCAAAGCCGCGCGATGCAGAAGGCGGGGGGGCAGGGGGGGTTTTATACCATCGGGTCTTCGGGGGGGCATGAGGGCATGGCCGCCGTCGCCGCCGCCCTGCACCCGACCGACCCGGCCTTCCTGCATTACCGCGACGCGGCGTTTCAGATTGCCCGCGCGGATCAGGTGCCGGGACAGACCCCCCCGGCCTGGGATATCCTGCTGAGCTTCGCCTCCTCCTCCGAGGACCCAATCAGCGGCGGGCGTCACAAGGTGTTGGGATCAAAGGCGCTGTGCATCCCGCCCCCCCAGACGTCCACGATTGCCAGCCACCTGCCCAAGGCGGTCGGCGCGGCCTATGCCATCGGGGGGGCGGCCCGCCGGCACCGTCCCGAACACGCGGACATGCCGGATGACGCCATTGTTTACTGCTCCTTCGGCGATGCCTCCGCCAACCATTCCACCGCGCAGGGGGGGGCCTTCAACACCGCGCAATGGACAGCCTATCAATCCGTGCCCCCCCTGCCGCTGCTCTTCTGTTGCGAAGATAACGGCATCGGCATTTCCACCAAGACGCCCACCGGCTGGATTGCCGCCTCTTTCGCCCATCGTCCGGGGGGGTTGAAGTATTTCACCTGCAACGGGCTGGATATCTTTGACACCTACCGGGTCGCGCAACAGGCTGCCGACTATGTGCGCAGCCGCAAGAAACCCGCCTTCCTGCACATCCGCACCGTGCGCCTGTACGGCCATGCGGGGGGGGCCGACATGCCCACCACCTACATGCCGAAAGCCGAGGTCGAGGCGGAGGAGGCGAACGACCCGCTGCTGCATTCCGTGCGCCTGCTGCGCGAGGATGGCGCGCTGACCCCCCCCGAGGCCGCGCTGGAGATCTACAATGACACCAACGCGCGGGTGGTGCGGGTGGCCGATCAGGCCGTGACCCGCCCCCCCCGGTTGCAGACCGCCGAAGATGTGATGGAAAGCCTCATCCCCCCCCGGCCGCCCCCCCTGCGCAGCCTCGAATGGCCCCCCCGACCCGGAGCGGCGGGCGGAGGTCTTCGGCGGTGACCTCAAGGCGCAATCCGAGCCGCAGATCATGTCGCGCCTGATCAACTGGACCCTCACCGACCTGATGCTGGACCATGGCGAGGTCGTCATGATGGGCGAAGACGTGGGCCGTAAGGGCGGCGTCTATGGCGTCACGCAGAAGCTGCAAAACCGTTTCGGCCCCCCCGACCGCATGATCGACACACTGCTGGATGAACAATCCATCCTGGGGGGGCTGGCGATTGGCATGGCGCAGAACGGTTCATCCCGATGCCGGAAATCCAGTTCCTGGCCTATCTGCACAATGCCGAGGATCAACTCAGGGGGGGCGAGGCCGCCACCCTGCCCTTCTTCTCGAACGGGCAATATACCAACCCGATGGTCCTGCGCATCGCCGGGCTGGGCTATCAGAAGGGGGGGTTCGGCGGGCATTTCCACAATGACAACTCCATCGCCGTGCTGCGTGACATTCCGGGGGGGCTGATCCTGGCCTGCCCCCCCTCGAACGGCGCGGACGCCGCCATGATGCTGCGCGAATGCGTGCGGCTCGCGCGGGAGGAGCAGCGGCTGGTGGTGTTCCTGGAACCCATCGCGCTCTACCCGATGCGCGACCTGCACGAGGCCGGGGGGGATGGCGGCTGGATGCGACCCTATCCCGCCCCCCCGACCGAACGCATTCCCTTTGGCGAGGTCGGTGTCGACGGGGGGGATGGCGACGACCTGGCGATCGTGACCTTCGGCAACGGCACCTACCTGTCCCACCAGGCCCGCGCCGCGCTGGAGGCCGACGGGATCAACACCCGCATCATCGACATGCGCTGGCTGTCTCCGCTGCCGAAAGAGGCGCTGACCCGCGCGGTTTCCGGTGCCAAACGCATCCTCATCGTGGACGAAACCCGTCACCACGGCGGCGTGGCCGAGGCGCTGATGGCGCATTTCCACGAGGTCAGCGACGTGCCGCTCGCCCGCACCACGGCGAAGGACAGTTTCATTGCCACCGGCCCGGCCTATGCCGCGACCATGCCGTCAAAGGACAGTATCGCGGCGGCGGCGCGGGCGCTGATGGAGGAGGGGGGGAAATGAGCCGCAAGACCGCCGTCGTGATCTGCCCCCCCGGACGGGGGGGCACCTATAACAAGCCGGAGCTTGGCTACCTGTCGCGCCATTTCCCGGATGCCGCCCTGCTGACCCGCTTTGATGACATGCGTCAGGCTGCCGGGCAGGACACGCTCAGCGCGCTCGACAGTGCCGCGCGCTATTCGGTGGCGAAACATACGCGGGGGGGCGATAATGCGTCGGGTCTGATCTATGCCGCCACGCTGGGGGGGGATTTCCGCGCCCTTGGCGACGATATCGAGGTGGTCGCGGTCACCGGCAATTCGATGGGCTGGTATAGCGCGCTGGCCTGTGGCGGCGCGCTGTCGGCTGCAGATGGCTTTACCGTGGTCAATACCATGGGCACCTTGATGCAGGAGAGCCTGATTGGCGGGCAGTTGATTTACCCCCCCTTCGTGGACGACAACTGGACCCCCCCGAACCCCCCCGCCCGCAAGGCGGAGCTGTTGGAGCTGATCGAGACGCTCAACACCGGGGGGGCCGCCACGCTGACCCTGTCCATCGACCTGGGCGGCATGCTGGTGCTGGCGGGCAACGAGGCGGGGGGCTGGCCGCGTTCGAGGCCGCCGTGCCCGTGGTGCAGGAGCGTTTCCCCCCCATGCGGCTGGCCAATCACGCCGCGTTCCATTCCGGTCTGCAGGCCCCCCCGGTGGCCGCCGCCGGGCGCGCCCGTCTGGGCGCGGATCTGTTCACCCAGCCCGACCTGCCAATGGTGGACGGCGCGGGCATATCTGGTGGCCCGGCGCCTGTGATCTTGGTGCTCTCAGGGATTACACGCTGGGCCATCAGGTCGTTGAAACCTATGATTTCACCGCCGCCATCCGCACAGCCGCGCGCGAATTCGCGCCCGATCTGTTCATCGTGCCCGGCCCCCCCGGCACAACCCTTGGCGGGGGGGCCGTGGCGCAGAGCCTGATCCTGGCCGACTGGGCCGGGATGGGGGGGGACAAAGCCGCCTTCCAGGCCCGCCAATCCGCCGCGCCCCCCCTTCTGGTGTCGATGGGGGGGATGGAGGATCAGCGCAGCCAGGTCACCTGACCCCCCCGCACCCGGGGGGGGCCGCCAAGCGCCGGACCGCCCGGATCAGAGCGGCTTGACCATCATGACGGTGGTGCCGCGCCGCGCGACCTCCTGCCAGCCCAGCCGTGTATACAGCGCGACGTTCTCGGGCATGTCGACGTGGGTGTTCAACCGGACCTCGCCCGCACCCAGGTCGCGGGCGGCGGCCTCGCAGGTTGCGATCAGCCGCCGTCCGATCCCCCCCTGCCCGCCATGGTCCGGGTGCACCGCCAGATTGGCCAGTTTCACGCCGTCGCCCCCCCCGCGACCATCACCAGGCCGCCGACGATAACTCCGTCCACTAAAGCCACCCAGACGCGGTGGGTGGCGATGTCTTCGGCAATGCCGTCGGACACCGGCGGCAGGTCGGGGGGGATACGGGTCTGATAGGACGCATAGGCCGCGTCGATCACGGCGGCAAGCGGGGGGGTGGCATCGGCGGCTGCGCCGGGCGGATCAGGGTCGTGACCATCAGCGCCTCACCCGGCCAGACCCGTGTGCAGGCACCAGCCCGCGAACAGATCCCACAGGATCAAAAGCGCGGTCAGGATCAGGGTCAGGTTGACCATGCTGGCCCCCCCGTTCTTGCGCAGCAGCAGGCGGGCGGCAAGCCAGCCCAGCAGCGGCAGCGCCAGCACCGGTGCGATCAGCCAGGGCGTCACGGCGACCCCCCCCTGCAGCGGCACCAGATGCAACGCCAGCGACCCGCCCACCATCTGGCTCAGAACCGCCGGGGGGGTCAGATCAGCGGTGGTAATGCCGAAGGGCGCAATCAGGGCGAAGGCGACGGCGACCCCCCCGGCGCACAGCACCAGGGCCAGCAGAAAGGCGACAGCAACACGGCCCGGTGTCGCGCGGGCGGGTGGGTTCGACAGCGACATGTCGCCACCCTCCCCCCCCGCCCGCCGTCACAGGTCAAGCGGGCATGAAAAAGGGCGGCGCCGGGATGCAAGTGGCGCCGCCCTCTGGGGGGGTTGGGGGGGCGGGAGCACCCCCCCCTCCCCCCCTCTCCTCCCCCCCCTTGGGACAAAGGCGGGGGGGCGGTCAGGATCGCGCAGGGTCGGCCTGTGCGGCAAACCCGGACCCGACCGCCTCAGGGTCGGAAAGATGTGCCCAGGTTGCGGGCCATACCGGGCGACCAGGCACCGGTGGCATAGCCCAGGGTTTCCTGTTGGCGTTCGGTCAGGGCGGCGCGGGTGACCGGGCCGAAACGGCCATCCTCGCGCAAGCCCAGAAAGGCTTGCAGGTGGCGCACCCCCCCCTCCCCCCCTTGCGAGCCATGGCGCAGGCAGGGCACATCCCGCCCTGCCGCAACCGCCGCGGCCTCATGTCCGGTGACCAGCAACAGGTCGTAACGCACGGGCCGGGTCTGACCCTCGACACCTGCGGCGCGCTGGAAATCCGCCCAGGACCCGAACCGGTCCCGGTCCAGCCCCCCCAGCGTGCCCGCCCCCCCCAGGTTTCCCAGGCTTGAGAACCCGTTCTTCAGCACCGCGCCCCCCCGGCCGCCGCCCGGCGGCGCAAGCTCGTAGGCATAACAGCCCGTGGGCAGCGGATCGGGGGGGGCGAAATCGCCGCGCGCCTGCCCCCCCCGGCGCACGCAGGGCAGCTTGACCCGCGACATGGTCGATCCGCGATAAAGCGAGATCAGGCCGCTGGCCATGTCCATCACGCCGATCAGGCAGCGCCGCGCGTCCTGATCCGGCAGGGCGGGGGGGATCAGGCGGATCTGGCGTTGGTGTTCGACCTTCTCGACCGGCCCCCCCGGCAACTGGCAGCCGCGCAGCGCCAGCAACAGCTTGCCGTGCCCCCCTGTGTGTCGGGCGCGAACTTGCCCGCGCGGATCAACCCGTGCACCACCTCGGCGGTCAGGGTAAAGGGCTCGCCGACCAGATTGCCGGCAGATGACTCAGGTCGGGATGGGCGGTCTGGTCCAGCACCATCTGCGCGCCCTTGTCGGCGGCCAGGCGCGGGGGGGCCAGGATGCCGTCCTCGGCCAGGCCGACATCCAGGGCGATCCGGGGGGGTGGATCATCCGGCGGGCTCAGGTCGAACCCAACCGGGCCATCCTCGGGGGGGTCGTCGACCTCTTCCGCAACGCCTTCGACCAGCATCGACTGCGGGTGGACCGTCGCCATCTCGGCGACCGGCATGGCCAGCGCGTCACGCAGCAGTTTGGCCTCGTCATCGCGTCGCCGGGCCAGCCCCCCCGCCTGCGCCGCGCCCTGATCCAGCCGCTTCATCGCGCGGATCTGATAGGGCACGTCGGTCAGACGCCCCCCCTCGGCCAGGGCGGCGCGGATCGCGCGCATTTCGCGGTATCGGTCCCCCCCCAGCCGGGCCCAGGTCGGACCCCCCCGGCTGAAGGTCAGGCTGACCAGAGCGCTGACCCCCCCATCCGGCCCCCCCAGCGCCTCCAGCGCGTCGGTCGGCAAGGCGGCCCAGGTCGCGGCCACCGCACGCGGCAACATGCGGGCGTCAAAGACGCGTTTGGCCTGATCGAAGGGGGGGATGCGAATATCATTCAGCCCGTCGATCAGATCCCCCCCGGTCACCGCGCCGCGCACATTCAGAACGGCCTCCAGCCGGGCCAGCTGCGTGGTGCTCAGAATCGCGCCCCCCCAATCGGCGTGGAAACTGGCGTGGTCGACCCATCCAGGTCATAGCCAAAGCCGATCGTCACCCCCCCCGCCATGCCGCCCTGCCAGACCGGTGCACAGCGCGTCACAAGGTCATAGTGATCGCGCCCGCCGCACTGGTGGTCGATCAGCTGCCAATAGCCGCGTTCCGACAGTTTCGCCCGCGCCGCCGAGGGCGAGAAGGCAAAGCCTGCCTCCTGCGGCGTAACAGCCGGCACCGTGACGGCATCCGGACCCCCCCCAGCAGGTCCGGGTGTCGCCTGCCAGCGATGCGCCAGCGCCGCTTCGGCCTGCGCCAGGGTCAGCCCGGCAAACGGCCCGGTGGACAGGACCGTGTCTGGCTTGGGCCGCGCCTGCGGCAACATCGGCGCGGGCATCGGCGGCGCAATTCCGTCCAGCACCAGCCCGGCCCCCCCTACTCCATCCATGGCCCCCCCACCGTCAAACCCCCCCTCGCCATACCCGTCCCCCCCCGGTCAGGCCCTGCATGGCCGGAGTCCATCGTACCCACACGCTCATCAACAATGTCTCCGGCCATATCCGCTGCCCGTCCATGGGCCAGCAGATCCTCGATGCGCAGGGCAATCGGGTCGCCCACCGTGGCCAGTGCGGCCACCTGGCGCAGAATTGCGCTGATGCGCACGCCGCGGCCCGCGATCGGCCCGGCCCCCCCTTCCCCCCCACCGGCACCGGCCCCCCCCTTGCCCGGCACCGCGCGGTGATGCAGCGCGGCCACCTGCCAGTCGCTGTTGAACACTGGCGCACCCGATCCGCCGCGCTGCCCGTCGGTGGTGTAATACAGAAAGGCCCGCGCCGCCCCCCCCAGCACGAAACTGTCACGCAGCGCCAGCTTCTTGTAGACCCCCCCGCGCGGGTGCTGGATCAGGCTGACCCGTTCCTGTTTCAGCGCCTTGCCGGATGGGGGGGCCAGCAACGGCAGCTGCCCGTACTCCGCCAGGGCCACACCGGTCAGGCTTTCCGCCGCGACCGAAACGAAACTGTAATCCAGATCCGCATCGCCCAGGAACAGATCATCGGTGATGCGGAACCGCACCGGCGGCTGTGGAACACCATCGGCGTCCAGCTGGTAATCCAGGTAAAATTCGCTGTCCGCCGCCACATGGGCGTCCGGCAATACGTGGTTGTTGGTCAGCATCAGCCCCCCCGGCCCGACCAGGAACCGGTGCCCGATCCGGTCCGCCCATCGGGCAGGCGGATCATGACCTTGCCCACGGCCCGCGCCGCACGCGCGCCGCGCATCAGCGCGTTGACCTCGTCCGGCTCCGTGCCGGTTGCTCCAGTCCCGCCCAGGATCTGCCGGTCGACCCCCCCATGACGCGGGGGGGCCGGGCTCAGCTCGGCCCGGATACGTTGGCGCGCCACGGTGTCCTCGGTGTCAAGCGTATCCAGCAGGTATTCCATATCCTCCCAGGCCTCGGCCAGGGCGGTTTCCGCGCCCGCTGGCCAGTCCGACCGCAGGATCGACGGTGCCTCGGCCCCCCCTGTCCCCCCCTCTTTCGTGTCGCGACGGGCCAGATTGCGGGCGCGCATCAGGGCGGTCAGCGAGGCACCGGTCGCCTCTTCCAGCACCGGAGCGGGCATCGGGCGGTCCGCCGCGCGTTGCCGGGCGATCAAGAGCGCCTCCAACACTGCCAGAACCGGCGCGGCAGCGCGGTCGAACCCGCCGCGTTTCGGGTGCAGTTCGTCCTGCCAGCTCTGCGCCGCCGTGCCGACGGTGCCATGCAGGTTCAGATAGCGGAACCGCCCGCCCATTTCGGCGGCCAGAGCGCGCAGAGCTTCGTTATAGCGCGCCATGATCCGGGACAGCACATCATGCCCCCCCTGTGCCATGGAAATTCCCTTTTCCATCAGCGGCCTGCCCAGCCAGATCCCGCCCTTGACCGCGCGCGGATCGTCATAGCCATGGCCCAGGACCAAAAGGTCAGGCGACAGGGCCAGCGCGCCGCGGATGATGCCGCGGTAGGCGTCGATTGTCTTGGCGATACGGGCCTCAAGCGCGGGCCAGTCGATCAGCTCACCGGCCCCCCCGGCACCGGGCGTGTGGCGTTTCAACACCGCCGACAGGCGGCCCTGCCCCCCCAGCAGGTCGTTGCCGCCCAGCGACAGAAGCATCACGTCGGGTCGCTCGCGCCGGATCACTCGGCGATAATCGCCCGCGCGCTCCATCTCCTGCGCGCTGTCGCGGGCTTCGGCCAGCGACAGTGCGGCGCAGCCGGGCTGCGCGGCCACATGGGTGAACAGGTCGGCCTCGCCGGGGGGGATGGCTTCGATCCAGCTGTCGCCCTCGATAAGCACCCGCAGCCCCCCTTGAAGTCCGGACGGGTCACCTTGGCGTGGTATTCCGCCCGGCGCAGCCGCCGCCACAGCGCGCTGAGCGCGCCGCTTTTGGCCCGCTGCCCGGTCACCCGGCGGGCCTGTTTCAGGTGCAGCACCATCGCATAGGGGGGGCGGTCCGCACTGGGTCGCGCCTCCAGCTGGTCCTCCATCAGCGCGCGGGCGGCCTCGGGACGGCCCTCGGCCAGCATCACGTCAACGGTGGCGATGAATTCCTCTTCGGTCAGGATCCGGTTCGGGCTCTTGGTCATGACGACATCCTCCACAACAGCAGCAAGCGCGCGGTTCAGGCCGCGCCTTTGCCTCAGTCTGGCAGGCCATCGTCAATCCAGCGTGAGTTCAGCGTGAAATCGTCGCGAATTTTGGGTGAAACCGTGGGGGGGGAGTAGGGGGGGGTTAGAGGTCCAGCTCCGACAGGCGCGCCCGATCCAGAAGCCCGGCCTGACGCATCATCGACACCGGGTAGTTGGGGGGGTCGTTCAGAAGCTTGTCCAGGGTAAAGCCGGGCTCGCGCAGGGTCAGCTGGCGCGCCGCGCGGGTGGCGTTTTCACGGTCCCCCCCCTGCGCCGCATAAAGCGCGGTCAGATAACGCATCGGCGGGCGGAAGTTGGGCGCCAGCGCGCCGGACAACTCGCCAAAGTCGATCGCCTCGCGGGTGCGCCCGGTCACGGCGGCCACCAGCGAGACCTGGAAATCGGTCCAGAACCGGAAGTTCGACTTGGCCGCCAGACGCTGCGACATGACGGCGGCCTGCCAGGCGTCCTCGGCCTGCCCGGAATACAGCCGCGCATTGGCCAGCGCCCACCAGGCCAGCGGGTTGGCGGGGGGGTTGGCGTCCACCCCCCCGGCCTGCGCCAGATTGCCGGCGGCGATCCCGTCGCCTTCCAGCACCAGCCGCGCATTGGCGACACCGGACAGGACCGAGCTGTTCTGGCATTCCAGCTCCAGCGCGCGGGCCCCCCCGGCGGCGCGGCTCAGCGCGTCCAGCTCGTCCCGGTCGCGGCCGGTCTGTTCGATGTGGCGAATGGCGGCCAGCTGCGCGCGCCAGGCGTGAAACACGCCACGTTCCTCCAGCGCCAGGGCGGCGACCAATTGCCGGTCGGCTGTCTCCAGCGCCTCACCGCGCATCGAAAACATGTTCTGCAGCGCCTGGGCAGCCAGATGGTTGGCATCCGGATCGCCCGGCTGGGTGGCGCTGGCCTGACGCAGCCCATCCGACACCGCGCGCAGCGCCCGGTGGCTCAGCGCGTACAGCGCGACCGTGCCCTCTTCGCCGCCACCGGGGGGGCGCAGGGTCTCGGTCCACAGGGTGCGCCCGCCGGGCATCTCGACCACCACCACGCGCATCGCACCGGCCAGCGGGCCCTGCGCGAAGCTTTGCACCTTCATCTGGACCAGCCCGCCGGGCGGGGGGGCCTGTTCGGGCATCTGGAAATGGATGTCATAGGTAAACTGTTCGCCCAGCGTGCGGAACAGCACGTCAATGAACCAGTCTTCGGTGTCGCGTGCGGCCTCGCCCGGACGGCTATGCGCCTCCAGCACCAGCTGCGGGCGCGCGGTCGGCTGGACCGCAGGCAGGATCAGACCGCCACCAGACCCACCCGCGCCACTGTCCGCCTCGGTCGCGGCGCGCATCTGGCGCAGCCAGTCTTCGAATTCGGGGGGGTCGCGAATGTCGATACCTTCCAGGAACACGCCACCCCCCCCGGCCCCCCCCTCTTCTGTCGCCACCTCGACCATATCCGGGTCCAGCGCCACCGCGCGCCGGTCAGTCAGAAAGGCCTCGGCCCAGGGGGGGCCAAGCGCCTTGCGGATCTCAACCAGCGCCTGACGCAGGCTGGCCTGGCCCTGCGGCTGGGCCCGGTCGCTCCACAGCTTGTCGATCAGCCAGACCCGGCCCCCCCGCCGCAAATGACGATCCGTGGCGACAAGCGCCAACAGACCCTGCGCTTTCGCGCCGGTCGGTGTCAGCTCTATCCCGTCAGGCGTCTCGATCCGGAATTGCCCCCCCTGCAGGGTGATCCGGAGGACGCCGGCACCAAAGGCACCTGTCCTTGTCTCGGCCGATAACATGCCGCTCACCCCCCCACTTGCCGCGCGCCCCCCCCGCTCCGGGACCGCGACCCTCACTTTTCGCCCTCCAGAAGAACATGCGGGACACGATTCAGGCAAGGGAAAACGGGGGGGTTTCGTGAAACCAGCGTGAAAAGGGTAACCCCCCCCTGACTTGACGCAAGGGGGGGGCTGCGGGAAACGCTGGGGGGGGACAGATGGAACAGACAGATTATCGGAGGGGGGGATTTGACATGGCATATGCGGGTGGAGGACATGGGGGGGGTGGCCACGGTGGAGGTCATGGCGGCGGCCATGGTGGCGGGCATGGCGGTGGTCACGGTGGAGGTCACGGAGGTGGTCACGGCGGAGGCCATGGCGGCGGGCACGGTGGAGGCCACGGGGGGGCCCACGCGGGCTCTGGCGCATCACCGATGCTCTCCCATGCGCTGGAGATGACCCGCGATGCGATCATCGGCCCGTGGGCCATGGGAAAATACCCGATCACCACGCCGGATTTCGTCGGCGACGACCTGGCATACCTGTCCGGAACACGCCGGTTCCAGACCCGGCTGGGCGCGCTTTCGGGTCATTTTCAGGTCACCAGCGGGGGGGTCGGCAGCGCCAAGGGCGCGACCCTGGCGCTGGACGGCACCACGATCCTGACGCTGAAACGGCCCACGGACGCGCAGCTGCATGCACAACTGCCCCCCCTGCTGGACGCTACAGCGACCTGCGCATGGACCGGATTGGCGAAATTCAGGTGCAGCTGGACGACATCCTGTCCTTCTTCGGCGCGATGAGCCAGCTGGACAGTGACCGCCGCAAACACTCGCTGCAACTGATGGTGCTGGTGCAAAGCCTCTGCATCCAGCTGGAAATGCAGGTGAAACACTATTGCCATGCAAGCGCCCGGTGGATTTCGATCTGGGCATTCAGCCGATCATCCAGACGCCGGACCATTCGACCTTCCCCCCCTCGGGCCACGCGACCGAGGCTTACGCGCTGGCGACCGTGATGCACCGGCTGCAAACCGGCAAGGGGGGGGCCAAGCACGGGGGGGTGGACAACAATGCCCTGCCCTTCCGCATCGCGCACCGGATTGCCGCCAACCGCACCGTGGCGGGGGGGGTGCATTACCCGGTCGACAGCGCGGCAGGCGCGGTTCTGGGCATGACCATCGCCGAGGCGGTCCTTAGCCTGTGTGACGGGGGGGCCAAGGCTTCGACCGCGACGCTCGATTGGGCCAGCCTGCCCGCCGATCCCGCCACGAACCCCCCCGAAAGCCCGCGCGACTTTACCCCCCCCGCCACGCTGAAGGCCGGGCTGAACCTTGGGCAGCTTGGCACCCGCACCACGACCGAGCCATTGGCCCAGGCGCTTTGGACCCATGTTCAGGGCGAGTGGTAAGCGCCATGACCTGGAACTGGACCGGATGGGCGCCCCCCCGCGCCTCTGACACGCCGCCCTATCGCGACTGGTGGACCCTGATCGGGCGTGAGGGGGGGTTTGATTGTGACCCCCCCGGCGCCCCCCCCTGTGCGCTGCGCTTCTGGGATCCGGGTTGCCGGCACCGGGCAGCCAGCCGCTGGATCACCCCCCCGCGCAGGTCATGGCGACGATGGGGGGGGCAAAGGCCTGCGCCTTCCCCCCCCTGCCTCCTGCGGCGCATAACGCCGATTTCTGCGCGCAGGACAGTTGCTGCCGCCCCCCCCGCCGACCTGCCCACGGTGGACGATGACACCGTGCTGGTCGGTGTGATCGACACCGGCATTGCCCTGGGCCATGACCGGTTCTGCAATGCCGATGGCTCCAGCCGGGTGCTGGCCGCCTGGCAGATGACCCATGCGCATTCGCAAAGCCACCTGCCCTTCGGGCGCGAGCTTTATCGCGGCGACATTGACGCGGCCCTGACGCAGCACCGCACCGCCGGGCATCTGGATCAGGGCGGCTTTGACCGGGCGCTGGGTCTGGTCGATCTGGACAGCCCGCTGGGCAGCCGCGAGCTGTTGGGCCCCCCCTTCGCCCATGGCACCCATGTGCCGATCAGGCGGCGGGGGGGTTTGATCCCGACGATCCGCGCGGGCGCAAGGTGGCGATCCTTGCGGTTGTCCTGCCCCCCCCGCCGGCCATTTTCGGCGCGGCCGGCACTTTCCTGAACGATTTCATGCTGATGGGCATCCTGCGGCTGAAACACCTGGCCCATGCGATCCGCGCCAAAAGCGCAGGCATGTCCGGGCCAAGTTCGGGAACAGCGGCGAACCGGCTGGACAATGACGGCTATCCGCTGGCCATCAACCTGTCCTTCGGGCGGCAGGCGGGCACCAAGGACGGCAAGGACCATTTCACCCGGCAACTGGCGCGCATCCATGACCAGTTCCCGGCCACCGGCACCCGCGCGCCCTTCCGCGTGATCATGCCCTCGGGCAATGACAACCAGATGCGCGCGAATGCCGAGATGCAGGTCAACATGGGCCAGCCGGTCGCCCTGCCCTGGTTCATCCCGCCGGGGGGGGACTACAGCTCCAACTACGTCGAAGCCTGGATCACCCTGCCCCCCGCGCGGCGCGCGCCGCGCCTCCGGTGATCCTGACGCTGGCCGGACCCTCCGGCGCGGTGCCCGCGCTGACCGGCACACCCAAACCCGGAGACACCGCAACCCTGACGCAGAACGGCACCCCCCCCGTGGCGCGTCTGTATTGCCAGGCCGAAGGGCCCGAAGGCGCCGGGGGGGATCCCGATTTCCGCCTGCGTCTGCTTCTGTGTCTTGCACCCAGCCTGCACAACAACCTGGATCGCGGCATGGCCCCCCCCGCCGGGCGCTGGCTGATCACGCTCGACAATCGCGACGCCACGCCGTTCACGGCATCCCTGTCCGTGCAGACCGATCAGGCCGTCTTTCCGCACAGCCTGCGCGAGCTGCGCAGCTATTTCGACGACCCGGACTACGGTCGGTTCGATGCGGCCGGGCGACCGCTGGACATCCCCCCCGATGAAGTGCCGGGATCGACGGTCACGCGCTACGGCACGGTCAATGCCTCGGCGGTATCCGATCAGGTGCTTTGCATCGGCGGCTATCGGGTGTCGGATGGCAAACCGGCCAGCTACTCCGCCAGCGGTGATCACGGCGTGGCCCCCCCCGGCGGGCATGGCCCCCCCGCGCATCTGACCGCCGCCGCGCCGTCGGACGATGCCGCCACCCTGTTCGGCACCCTGGCCGCAGGGGGGCGCAGAACGGATCGATGGTGGCCGCGCGCGGCACCAGCTTTGCCTGCGCCCAGGCCACCCGCCGGGTTGCCCTGGGATGGTGTGCGGCAGGCGGCGCGCCCTGGCCCATGGCGGCAGAGCTGATTGCCCAAGCCGTTGATGCCTACGAGACCGCCCTGCCCCCCCCGGCGTGCACGGCCCCCCCGCGCCAATTGAAAAGGTCGGCCTGGGCCGCATGGCGCGGGTGGATGGCCCGACTCAGCCCCCCCGCCGCGGCCCGCCTGTCTGAGCCAGATGGGCAGGCATCAACCCGGTGCCTGCCCCCCCTCCAGCCAATACCGCGTGCCTTTACGGTCCCCCCCGGTACGCATCAGCGCGCCCATCTCGACCAATTCGCCCAGATCACGCCGCGCCGTGGCCGGGCTTGCCCCCCCGGTAATCGACACGTAATTCCCCCCCGCCGACAAGCCCCCCCCTGTGAACCCGCCCGGCCCCCCCGCCGCAAACAGCCGGGTTAGAGCCTTTTCCTGCCGCGCATTCAGCCGTCCGCGCAGCCGGTCCATCAGATGGGTCTTGGCAATCAGATGGCTGATCAACGCCCGACTGTCCCCCCCCACCGCGCCCAGCACGATACCCGCAAACCAGTCCAGCCAGCCGGTGACCTCCATGTGTTTGTTGTTCGCCTCCAGCTGGTCGTAATAGGCGCGCCGCTCCGCCTCGATCCGGGTGGACAGGGCAATCAGGCTGGGATGGCCCACCGCCTGCGCCAGCGCCTTTTCCGACAAGGCCCGCGCGATCCGGCCATTTCCGTCCTCAAACGGGTGAATAGACACGAAATACAGATGGGTCAGCCCGGCCCGCGCCAACCCACCCAACTGGCCGCCAAGCTGGCCGCCCAGCTGGCCGCGTGTGGCCTCGAACCAAGTCAGGAACCCATCCATCTGCGCCTCCATCTCGACCGCCGGGGGGGGCTTCAAAATGCACATTGACCCGCCCATACGGGCCCGAGACAACCTGCATCGGGTCCCCCCCGCCCCCCCGCCGCCAGTCGCCTATCACGTCCAGATCATCGCGCCCGCGGCAGACATAACGATGCCAGCGAAACAAGGTCTCATCCGTCAGGGGGGGCGCGTCCCATCCGCGAAACCCATCTGCCAGCAGATCGGCAATGCCGCTTTCCCGCGCGCCGCGCCGGCTTCCGCGGTCATGCCAAAGGCGCGGCGAACCGAGCTTTGCACCGACGCCCGATCCAGATATTCGCCTTCGATCGCGGAGGAGGTCATCGCCTCCTGAACCAGCAAATCCACCTGTGTTAGAGCCTGATCAGCCTCCGCCAGATGCGCCCAGGCTCCGACCAGACCGCCCGCCTGCAACACGAAACGCCTGTTCGCGGTCGGCCAGGATATCCGCGTCAAAGTCCCAATCGGGCCAGTTCTCTGTCTGCCAGTTCCACATCATGAGCGATATATACACATTTATCGCTCATAAAGACAACAAATCTGAGCGTTATTCCGATGGGAAATCGCTCATATTCCGGGATCAGAGCCGAATTCAGCCGAATTAGGGTCTGTGAAATGCCTTATCCAGCAACCCCCCCAACCGCTCCGCCCGGTCCAGCAACATGCGCACCGACGACGGTTGCCACTGGCTGCGCCCCCCCCGCGGCGTCGGCTCGCGCATCGCCTCCAGCCGGTCGCAAATCCCCCCCTGCAGCGTGATCCCCCCCGGATCCGCCCCCCGCGCAGGGCTGCAATGATCACCGGCAACCGGTCATCGGGGGGGGCGGCCCGCCGCGCCCGGCCCAGAACCGTATCGGGCAGGAACCTTCGGCGACATAGGCTTTGACCGCCCGTATCAGCCGGGCCTGAGTCCAGCGCCGCGCCTCCGGCAGGGGGGGTGCGTTGATCACGCGCACCAGGTCCTCCCAGGCCATATCAGGCCGCAGCCTGCGCACCTGCGGCACCCAATCCTGGGCATGGGCATTCAGCCGCTCCAGATACCCATCCCGCCGCGCGTGCCGCAATCTGCGCAGCGCCACCGGATCGCGCGCCTTAAGCCCCCCGGATTGCCCCCCCCGATCCGCCCTTCGGCCCGCGCCGAGGCCAGCCCGGCCTTGGTGCGTTCGCGGATCAGTGCGCGTTCGAATTCTGCCGCTGCGCCCAGAACCTGCAAGGTGAACTTGCCCTGCGCGCTGGCCGTGTCGATCGGGTCTTCAAGCGACCTGAAATGTGCACCTTTGGCCTCCAGTGCTTCGATCACCTCCAGCAGGTGCGACAGGGACCGTGCCAGCCGGTCGATGCGCACCACGACCAGCGTGTCCCCCCCTGCCCCCCCGATCCGGTCCATCACCCGCGCCAGCACCGGTCGCGCCCGGTCGCCGCCGGACCCCCCCTGTTCGCGCCACACCTCCACACAGCCCGCCGCCTGCAAGGCCTCCGCCTGCGGCGTTGCGGTCTGGTCATCGGTCGAGATCCGGGCATAGCCGATCCAGGGCATAGCTGTGCCTTTTGCAATTAAATCTGCCGCTATTAAACGATCATTTAAGAACAGGTGCAACTATCCGCTGACTGTCCTGCACGCCTTGGTTTTCAGGATCGCCTGTATGAATGCAGAGGTCTGGCGCTCCTGTTCAGGGCTAGAGAATTCGGGCCATATCGCCCGGTTCAGAAACATCTTGGGTAATGCGCAAAAGTCACGTATTTTGCGCATATGATTTCGCAGGACCCTGATATCCCGGAAGAAGATGAGATCGACACGGAAAGCCTGTTTGACCGGGAAACTGCCGAGGAGGATCTGTGGTTTCTACCCGGCCCTATCGAGGATGAACCGCCCCCCCATCTGCCCCCCCCTGCCCCCCCGCGCCGACCCCCCCAATGAGGGATCCTTGGTCACTGACTGGTGCGCGGCGCAGGCGGAGCTGGCCGTGGACTTGGCCAAGGTGGCGACCCGTTTCGGCGCATTGGACGAGCGTTTGCGCAAGGGCCCCCCCGACGGGTGGCGGCATCGGTTGGCCCTGGCAGAGGCGTCCGAACTCAGCTGGTTGTCCGGCGAACGGGTAACGGCCGATCGTCTGGGCCTGTGGCAAGCGATGCGCGTTGGGGGGGCTGCGGGTGAGGACACGGCGGCGCTCCAACGGGCCGCCTGGGCGTTTCGACGCCTGTCATCCGGAGCGGGGGGGCCTCAGGCAGATCTGGGCCGTTTTCTGGGCCGTCACGAGGTTGCCGGAACCGATCGCCTGTCCGACCGCATCGCCGGTTGGCAGGAGGTGATGGCGACCGCCACCGCGCTGCATCCCCCCCTGGTCCGCGCCTGCTTTGCCCTCGCCCTCTGGCCCCCCGTGCCGGGATCGGTCCCGAGTACTATCCTGGAGGTGCGGTGGTCGCCGCACGCCTGGGGGGGGCCGAGGGCAACCTGGGCGGGGGGGCAATATTTCTGCCCTTGGCTCTGGGCGGTGGGCAGGTCCTGCTCAGGTCCGATCCCCCCCCACGTCGCCGACTTCGGCTTTGGCTGCGGCAGGTCGACCAAGCTCTTCTGAACGCAATGCGGCAGCTTGACCGGCTGGAAGCCTGGGAAGAGGTCGCGGTCACCCGCACCAGGGGGGGGCTTTCTGGTCGCACGCCGCCCCCCCGTCTGTTGGCAGCCCTGCGAGACTGGCCGCTTCTGACTGCCCCCCCCATGGCCGAAGAACTGACAGGTGCCAGCCGCGCTGCTGTCCAGCGCAACCTGACCTGGTTTCACAATGCCGGACTGGTCCGGGAGGTCACCGGTCAGGGCCGGTTCCGGGTCTGGCGCGCAACAGCCTAACCGCCCTTCCCCCCCACTGTGAGCGAACGGTTCACACCTGTGAACTTTCCTCATGACGCGCGGTTCACAGCTGTGAACCTACGCAGCCTCCCGTCGCATCAATGCCATAACCATCGGCCCCCCCGACGAGAATGCTCCCGCGGCCGCCTTGCCGCTGAGATGCCGCAGATACCCGCCGGGCGAGCGAATATCGCCAAAGCGTTCCAGCATTGCCGCCACCACAACGGCTGCCTCCTCCGGACCCATCGCGCGCCGGGCCTCATCCCAGGCGGAAGGCGAAATTCCCATCATCGGACGCACCAGGTCTGCAGCCCGGACCAACTCATGCCAATGGCGGATCTTGCCATCTGTATAGCTCTGGATCTCGTGACAGGCGGACAAGACCAGACCCAGTGGCAGGTTCGGACGCTTGTCATCCGGATCGCCGGGGGGGTCGGGAATGTCTTGCTCGATCTCGGTTGAAACCGCGTTAACGGGGGGGCGTTCGCCCCCCCATCCGCCTGCCCTTTGGCTTTTTCAAAGCAAAGTTCAGAATCATAAGAGTCTATATTTGAATTCTGGTAGTGCTGTTCAGATTGAACATCACTGGTGCTCATATTTTCTGTTCCAGAGGGATCAAGGGCGTTGCGCGCCATGTCCAGATCGGCTTTCAACGCGGCCTCCAACGCCTCAAGATCGGTCAGGGAAAGCTTGCGGCGAAGGTCGCGGGCGATGAGGCGGGCGCGGTCCGACAGCTCGGTCCAGAAGGCAGATCGGGGGGGCGCATCTCGGCACCATATTCGGCCAGACCCGCCAGATCGCGGCGCATGAGGCTCACAGCCTCGCGCAGACGCTTCAGGCGCTCTTCGGCGGCGCGCAGAACCTCGGCGGCCTCGCAGAACTCGGCAAACCGGGTCGCCAGCGGGGGGGTGAGGTCGAAGCCGAAGCTGACCTTTTCCTCGCCATAGCGCCGCGCGTAGCGCTTGCCGTTGGGGGGGCTGTCACGCCGCACCACGATGCCGGCGGCCACCAGATGGGCCAGATGCCGGCGCATGGTGGAACAGGGCATGCCATTCAGCCGCTCGCAGATCGCCTTGTTGGACGGGTGCACGACCAGATCGCCGTCATTGCCGCCCAGAACCGTCGCCTGGTGGAAGCTGACCAGCGCTTGAAGCACGGTCATGTCGCGATCGGAGAGCCCGAACACGGTGCGCGCCGCGGACAGTTCGCGCAGCGCCTCCCACTTGTTGACGCCCTGGGGGGGCGGAAGATCACGGGTGGTATGGGCCTGGTGCGCCAGATGCGCAGCCTCGACCATGCGCCGAAACGGCGTTACGGGGGGGGTGTAGCCTGTCATTTTCCATCACGAAGGCAAAGAAATCCCGTGCCGCGAATCACTTTGGACTTGCGGTCATTGGCCACGGACTTTAGCTTGAAGGTGCTAGAAACAAGTCTGGGTCTCGTGGAGCGTTGTCTTTGCGGGACCTTTTCTTTGGCCGGTCGTGCCTCCTTTCTGCTCGGTTGCTCTTATCCTCAGTCTTCGGCCTGCTGCAGCCAGCGGGCGTGAAGCTCGTCAATCAAATCCTGGGCCTCGGCCTCGACCCATTGGGCGAATGCGCCATCCTCAAGCACCAGCTGCACGCCCTTGGCGGTGCGTTGGACAGACCCGGCGGCCTGGCCATTGACCGACAGAGCGCGCTTGCGCGGGGGGGCAGGGGGGGGCCTGGCCGCGGATTTGGCCGGTTTGGGCGCGGCGACGGCTTTCAACACGGCGTCAAAGGCGGCGCGGGACGGGTCTTCGTCACCGTCATCCTCGCCCACAAGGCGCGACAGGGCGGCGTCGCTGCGCGCGCCTTCGGCAATTTCGATCAGACGGGCAGGGGGGGCGGCCTGGCTGTCGGCCATGCCCCCCCGCGCCAAGGCGTCCCACTTTGGGCGGCCCACACCATGGGCGGGGGGGCCGATTGCGCGCACCAGGTCTTCGCCAACCGCATCGACCACGGATATTGCCATCGACACGGCGGATTTGGTCACGGTCAGCACCTCGGCGACCTGCGACTGGTTGCCAAACCCCCCCGAACGCACCAGGGACTGCGCCAACAGGGCCTTTTCGATGAAGCTTAGATCCCGGCGCGCCATGTTTTCCGAGATCTGCGCACGCAGAGCGGCATCCTCGTCCATCGAGGCGACCAGGGCGCGCACCTTGTCGACCTTGTCGGAGCCCCCCCGGATCGCCTCAAGGCGGCGGCGGCCATAGATCAGCAGGTAGCGGTCGGCGTCCTGCGGGTCGCGGCGAACCAGAATGGGAACAGTCTGGCCGTTGGTCTCGATCGCCTCACGCAGGTCGATGACGTCGGACGGATCAAGGCGGTCCTCGATCCGCGTATCGGTGATTGACGCAGGGTCAAGCTCCCAGACGTGATGCGCGTCCACCGCGTCACGGGCCGACCGCAACGCGCGGTTCGAGGACATCATCGACGGCGCCGACGCGGGGGGGCTGGCCCCCCCGGCGGCCGCAAGGTTGTCCAGAAGCGACATGCGTTTTTTTCTGCTGCTCGTCATTTTCGCCTCCAATCAGTGTCTAATGGCCCGAATAGGGTCTCATTTCGAGCGCCCCCCCCAGGTCTGCTGGATCAGCGCCGATATCTCGTCATTCACCGCGTTCAGGCTTTCAATGGCCCGGTCATAGGTCGACCGGGTAAAGGCGCTGCGTTCGACCTCATACAGGGTCTGTTTCGTCAGGCCTGCATCCGAAATCGCGGTGGATTTGAGCATCGGCGCGTTCAGCACCTTGTCGCCATACATGGTCCGCAAAAAGGCTACGATCCGGTTCTGCGGCGCGTCGGAGGGTTCATAGCGCGTCAACAAATAGCGCATCCAGTCATGCGACATGTCCGCGCCGCTTTCGGCAATCACATCCATCAGGTCGGCGGTCATGCGCAGGAATTGCGACATGGACATGACGTCCAGCATTTCGGGATGGATGGTGACCAGCACGCCGGTGGCGGCCGACAGGGCCGACATGGTCAGAAAGCCCAGCTGCGGCGGCAGTCGATCACCACCACGTCATACTCCGAATCGACTTGGGATAGAGCCTCTTTCACCCGGAAAAAGAACAGACCGGCGTGGCCCTGGGACAGGGCGCGGGGGGGGTGTCATGTTCGAACTCCATCAATTCGAGGTTGCCGGGGGGGATGAGGTCGAGATTCGGAATGTAGGTCTTGCGGATAACGGATGAAATCGGCGCGGGATCGTCATAGCGGATCGCGTCGTAAAGTGTGCCGCCATCGGTCAGGTCATATTCCGGCTGCACACCGTGCAGCGCGGTCAGGGACGCCTGCGGATCAAGGTCGATCGCCAGCACGCGGTAGCCCTTCAGCGCCAGGCGTTGGGCCAAGTGGGCCGAGGTCGTGGTCTTGCCCGAGCCCCCCCCTTTGAAATTCATCACGCCAATGACCTGCAAATGGTCGCCTTCACGGCGACCGGGCAGGTAATCCCCCCCTGTTTTCCTTGCGTTTTCATCAAGAAGAACGCGCAGGGCCTGGATGTCGGCCGCTGAATAGATACGGCGGTTGCCCGGCGTCAGCTCGGGCGAGGGGGGGCCCTTGCCGTCCAGGTGCAGCTTGCGCAGGTAGCTGTCGTTCACGCCCAAGAGCGCCGCGGCCTCGCCGGAGGTGAACTTGCGCATCTCCTTGGCGGCGTCGGGGGGGGAAACAGGCTCTCGCGTTGCGCATGAAGCTGGGTCGCCAGCCATTCGGAATGCTGGCGGATGACCGCGTTGAGGTCCTCGTGCACGCTGCCCTTGTGGTCTGCGGCTGTGCTGTCCATTCTGGTCCCACCTGTGTTGCCGACGCAAAAACGCCGGACCGCTCATGGCCGGTTGCCGTGGGATTTGCCGGGGGGGTCGCTTTGGCCTGTCGACAATCCGTGTTCACGGAAACTGGCGTTTTTTTGCCTCTTTTTCGTGACTATTGGCGCAGGCAGGAGATTCTTGCAAGTGTTTTCTAGATTTAGCGGTCACACAAACGGTCACCACAAGGGGGGGAGGCTCGGGGGGGGCAGGGTCGGGGGGGGCAGGGCAGGGGGGGGCCTGCACCGGGCCATAGGCGGCGCTGTGGGCGCTAACGGTGTCGCAAACAGTTTACAGAACGCCGGAAATTGATCGCCCGACCCTTTACAACGTTCTGTTTTTGCAGGCTGATGGGCCTTGCCGTCGCATTGCGACATCCGCCAGCCGCCGCCAGCCAAGGACCGCCAGCGTGAAACCAACGAACACAACCAATCCCGAATATTTCCACAAGGTCGTCGATTGCCAATACGCCTGCCCGGCCCACACGCCGGTGCCTGCCTATATCCGCGCGATTGCGCAGGAGCGCTACTCTGACGCCTATATGATCAACTGGGAAAGCAACGTCTTTCCGGGCGTGCTGGGCCGCACCTGCGACCGGCCCTGCGAGCCGGCCTGCCGCCGGGGGGGCCGGGTCGAGGAAGAACCGGTCGCGATCTGCCGCCTGAAACGGGTGGCCGCCGACAACAAGGACGACATTCGTGACCGGCTGCCCAAGGCGGGCGCGGCAAACGGCAAGAAGATCGCGCTGATCGGCGGCGGCCCGGCGTCCTTGACCGTGGCGCGCGACCTGGCACCGTTGGGATACGAGCTGCACCTTTATGACGCACAAAAGAAGGGCGCGGCTTCATGCGGTCCGAGATCCCGACCTTCCGCCTGCCCGAGGAGGTGCTGGAGGAGGAAGTCGGCTATGTGCTGGATATGGGCATTCACGCCCATTTCGACACTTATGTGGACAGTATGGCGGCGATTCTGGCCCAAGATTATGACGCGGTTTTTGTCGGCTGTGGCGCACCCAGAGGCCGCGACCTGCCGAACCTGCCGGGCCGGGAAGAGGGCGCGAAGAACATTCACGTCGGGCTGGACTGGCTGGCCAATGTGGCCTTCGACCACACCCACAAGATCGGAAAGAAGGTGATCGTTCTGGGCGGCGGCAACACGGCGATGGACTGCTGCCGCACCTCGCGCCGGTTGGGCGGGGGGGAAGAGGTCAAGGTGATCGTGCGCTCACCCTTTGAGGACATGAAGGCATCGCCGTGGGAGAAAGAGGACGCGATCCACGAGGGCATCCCGATCCTGGACAACCACGTGCCGCTGGAGTTTGTGGTGAAGGACGGCAAGCTGGTCGGCATGACGTTCGACAAGGTCGAAGCGCAATACGAGGCAGACGGACGGCGCAAGCTGGTGTCGACCGGCGAAGAGCCCGTGTATGTGGACTGCGATGACGTGCTGATCGCCATCGGGCAGGAGAACGCCTTCCCGTGGATCGAGAAGGAAACGGGCATCCGTTTCACCTCCTGGGGGGCACGCCGATCATCAATGATGACGAGACCTTCCAATCGACCAACAAGAAGGTCTTCTTCGGCGGCGACGCGGCCTTTGGTCCGGCCAATATCATCACCGCCGTGGCCCATGGCCACAAGGCGGCGGTGTCGATCGACCTTTACTGCAACGGGCAGGATCTGGAGGACCGGCCACCGCCCAATGTGACCCTGATCAGCCAGAAAATGGGCATTCACGAATGGAGCTACGATTCGATCCCCCCCGTGGATGACAAGCGCGAGGCGGTGCCGCTGGTGGCGCTGGAAAAGGCGCTGGGGGGGAACCGCGATCTGGAGGTCGAGCTGGGCTTTGACCCCCCCGAAACCGCTTTCGTACAGGCCGAACGCTGCCTGAACTGCGATGCGCAGACGGTCTTTACCGCGCCCAACTGCATCGAATGTGACGCCTGCGCGGATATCTGCCCGACAAGCTGCATCAACTTCGTGGAAAACGACACCGAAGACGCCCTGCGCCCGCGCCTGATGGTGCCCGCCGACAACCCGGAACAGGACCTTTATGTCTCGGACACGCTGGCGACCGGCAAGGTGCTGGTGAAGGACGAGGACGTCTGCCTGCACTGCGGATTGTGCGCCGAACGCTGCCCGACGGCGGCCTGGGACATGCAGCTGTTCACCTACAACACCGCCAAGGCGGCCCCCCCCGAACTTGTGCCCGGACTGGAGGCTCTGTGAGATGAAACAGATCGAAGGTATCAATGATTTCGTCGTCAAGTTCGCCAATGTGAACGGCACCGGGTCGCATCGGCCAACCATCTGTTTGCGAAGGCTATTTTTCGGATGGGCATTCCCGTCAGCCCGCGCAATATCTTTCCGTCGAACATCCAGGGCCTGCCCACCTGGTACGAGGTGCGGGTCAGTAAGAACGGCTATCTGGGCCGGCGCGGCGGGGGGGTCGATTTCATGGTCTGCGTGAACCCGCAGTCGATGGAAAAGGACATCGCGGCGGTCGAGCCGGGGGGGGCTATTTCCTTTACGACAATACCAAGCCGCTGGCCCCCCCGCATATGAAGCGCGACGACATTACCATGTTCGGCATTCCGCTGACGGAAATGTGCATGCGCGAATATGCCAATCCGCGCCTGCAACAGCTGTTGAAAAACGTGGTCTATGTCGGGGGGGCCATGGCGGCGTTGATCGACATTGATTTTCGGGTGTTGAAGGACCTGCTGAACGACCAGTTCAAGGGCAAGGAAAAGCTCATTTCCTCGAACGTGCATGCGCTTGAAATGGGCTATCAATACGCGACCGAGACCTTCCAGTGCCCGCTGCCGATCCGGCTGGAGGCGGGGGGGGTGAATCTGGCGCAGCACATCCTGGAAAGCGACCATATCCTGATGAACGGGAATACGGCGGCGGCTCTGGGTGCGATCTATGGCGGGGGGGCGACGGTGGCGGCCTGGTATCCGATCACGCCGTCCACGTCCGTGGTGGATGCCTTTGCAAAATACGCCGAACGCATGCGCATCGACGCGGGCACCGGCAAGAAGAACTTTGCCATCGTGCAGGCCGAGGATGAACTGGCCGCCATGGGCATGGTGGTGGGTGCCGGTTGGAACGGGGGGGCGCGGGCCTTTACCGCCACTTCCGGGCCGGGTTTGAGCCTGATGAGCGAGTTCCTGGGGGGGCTCGCGTATTTCGCCGAACTGCCGGTGGTGCTGATCAACGTACAGCGCTCGGGGGGGCCTTCGACCGGCATGCCCACGCGCAGCCAGCAATCGGATATCCTGGCCGCCGCTTACGCCAGCCACGGCGACACGAAACATGTGCTGCTGTTCCCCCCCGCAACCCCCCCCTCGGAATGCTTTGAGATGTCGGCGCAGAGCTTCGATCTGGCCGAACAGCTGCAAACCCCCCCGGTGATCCTGATGACCGATCTGGATCTGGGCATGAACGACTGGATGTCGCCGCCCTTGGAGTGGGACGACAATACCGAAATGGATCGCGGCAAGGTGCTGGACGCCGCCGGGCTGGATGCGGCGGAGAAATGGGGGGGACGTTATCTGGACGTGGATGGCGACGGCATCTGCTATCGCACGCTGCCGGGCACACACCCGTCGAAGGGCGCGTTCTTTACGCGCGGGTCCTCGAAGAACGAAATGGCGGTCTATTCCGAAAGCGGCGAGGATTACGTGAAGAACGTGGATCGCCTGCTGCGCAAGTTCGAGACCGCCAAGGCCTATGTGCCCCCCCGTCCCAAGACTCACCCGCCGATTGAGGTCAAGAAGCCCAAGACCAAGCTGAAGATTGGCGCGCTCTTTTTCGGCACCTCGGCCAGCCCCCCCGCTTATGAGGCGGTCGAGATGCTGGCGGAGGAGGGCTATCCCATCGACACGATGCGCATTCGCGCCTTCCCGTTCCATCAGGAGATGGATCAGTTCATCCATGACCACAACGTGGTTTTCGTGATCGAACAGAACCGCGACGGGCAGATGCGGCAGCTGATCATGAACGAATGCCAGATCGCGCCGGACAAGCTGATTTCGGTGCTGAATTATTCGGGCACACCGATCACGGCGCGCCATATCGCCGGCAAGATCCGTGAAACCATTGGGACCAAGAAGGCCAAGGTTGTGCCTCTGAAGCGGGAGAAAGCCTGATGTCTTATGTAAAACCCAAATTCCGCCACCCGAACCTGCCCACGAACCGGCGCGGATACACGGTGGCCGATTATGACGGGGGGGCGATTTCAACGCTCTGCGCGGGCTGTGGGCATGACAGTATCTCGGCCGCGATCCGCAATGCCTGTTTCAAATCGGCAATCGAGCCGCACCGGATCGCCAAGGTCTCGGGCATTGGCTGTTCGTCGAAGATGCCGACCTATTTCCTGGGCAAGAGCCACGGGTTCAACTCGGTCCATGGGCGCATGCCTAGCGTGGCGACGGGGGGGGCAAGCTTGGCCAACCGCGACCTGACCTATATCGGCGTCTCGGGGGGGGACGGGGGGGATACGGCCTCGATCGGCATGGGGGGGCAGTTCGTGCACCTGGTGCGGCGCAACGTGAACATGACCTATATCGTCGCGAACAACGGCTGTTACGGGCTGACCAAGGGCCAGGACAGTGCGACGGCGGATATCGGGTCGGTCGCGAAGGGCGGGGGGGCGGTGAACCCGTTTGAAGGCATTGATCTGGCGAGCCTCGCGCTGTTGCAGGGGGGGGCCAGTTTCGTTGCGCGCAGCTTCTCGGGCGACAAGGGGGGGCAGCTGGAACCGCTGGTCCGCGCAGCATGGCACATAAGGCTTTGCCTTCATCGACGTGGTCAGCCCGTGTGTGACCTTCAACAACCACACAGGGTCCACCAAGAGCTATGCCGAGACCCGCGAGCACCTGATGCCGATGCCGGTGGATTTCGTGCCGATGCGGGACGAGATCACCACGACCTATGACCCCCCCGGCACCACCCAGGCGGTGACGCTGCATGACGGCTCGGTCATCCACCTGCAAAAGGCGGCGGACGGGGGGGTGAAGACCGACGACCGAAACGCGGCGCTGATGCGCATGCAGGAGGCGCGGGACGAGGGCAACATCCTGACCGGGCTGATGTTCCTGGACCCGAACCAGGCGGACCTGACCCAGACCCTGAACCTGGCGACCACGCCCCCCCTGAACGAGCTGGGCAAGGATGAGCTGTGTCCGGGGGGGTCGAAGGTGCTGAAGAGCATCAACGAGGGGGGGCTGCGTTAAGATAAGCTGCGGGGGGGCGGTGCCCGATCCTGGGTGGGCGCCCCCCCGCAACCGAATTTCGGGGGGGCAACCGATCCGCATCCGGTGAAACGCAAGTGAGTGTTGCCACGTTGTAAAAGCGCCCTCCCATGGGGGGGAGGGCCCCCCCCTCTCGGCAGATTGCATGGGCAATCGCCTGCCGGGTCAACGCAGACGCTGCCCCCCCGCTGCGCGGGGGGGCTGGGTGTTACTTTCTTCTCAGAAATCCAGACCCAAATCCACGGTGCGCGCCGAATGGGTCAGTGCGCCGGAGGAGATGTAATCCACCCCCCCGGTGGCCGCAATCGAGGCGATGCGCTCCAACGTGACGTTCCCGGAGGCTTCGGTCTTCATCCGCCCGTTGACCATGGCCACCGCCTCGCGCAGCATGTCGTTGTCCATGTTATCCAAGAGCACGACCGACGCACCGCCGACCTTGAGCACTTCGGAGAGCTGGTCCAGACGATCCACTTCGATCTCGACCGCCATCATGTGGGAGGCCTGCGCTTGGTGGCTTCAAGCACGGCGCGCACGCCCCCCCCGGCGGCGGCGATGTGGTTGTCCTTGATCAGGATCGCGTCGGACAGGGAATAGCGGTGGTTGAAACCGCCGCCGTGCAGCACGGCGAGCTTTTCGGCCATGCGCAGGCCGGGGGGGGTGGTCTTGCGGGTGCAGGTGACGCGGGTGTCCGTGCCCTTGGCTTCCGCCACGAACCCGGCGGTCTTGGTGGCAATGCCGGTCAGGCGACCGGCAAAGTTCAGCGCCACGCGCTCCCCCCCCGACAGGATCGAGGCGGCGGAGCCACGGATTTCCATCAGCACATCGCCCTTGGCGCAGGGCTGGCCGTCGGCGATATGGGTCACGATCTCCAGCGCGGGATCGACCAGACGGAAGGCCAACGCGGCGATCTGCATACCGGACACCACCGCATCCTCGCGTGCGTTCAGCCGCGCGTTATAGGTCGTGCCCGAAGGGATCACCGCGCGGGTGGTCACGTCGCCGTAGCTGCCCAGATCTTCCATCAGGGCGTTGCGGACCATCGGTTCCAGCACCAGGTCGGGCAGCGTTGAAAAACTCATGTCAATTCCTGTGTCACGGCGGCGCGAACTTCGAGCGCCTGGGTCAATGTCTGGTGCGAGCGTTCGCCTGCGCCGGGCAGGGGGGGCTCGGGGGGGAAATCGGCGCGTTCGTGCGCCCCCCCGCGGCTTTCTTCGCGCATCAGCGCGCCTGCGGCAATCAGCGTGGCAGTGGCGCACATGTTGCGGAAAGACGGGCTGTCGCCATGGGCGTCCTCCAGCCGGGCAATGGTGGTCAGGGCGCGGATCAGGCCTGTGCGGTCGCGCACCACGCCCACGTCGCGGGTCATGGTCTGGCGCAGCTCGTCCACGGCCAGCGGGGGGGCAGGGGGGGGTGCCGCCGGGCTGGAAGGCAATGTCGACCGGGGGGGCGGCCTGCGCGTGCTCGGGCGTTGCGGCGGCAATCCCATCCGCGCAGATGCGGGCATAGACCAGCGCTTCGAGCAGCCCGTTTGAGGCCAGCCGGTTCGCGCCATGCAGGCCCGTCGAAGAGGCCTCGCCACAGACCCAGAGGCCGGGCAGGGTGGCGCGGCCTTCGGTGTCCGTCGCGATGCCGCCCATGTGGTAATGGGCCGCCGGGGGGGCGACCGGGATAGGGTCGCGCGCGGGGGGGTCAATGCCGTTGCGGGCGCAGTATTCGGCGACAGAGGGAAACTGCGTCTTGATCGCCGCGCCGATGGCGTCGCGGGTGTCGAGCATGGGCCGGTTGCCTGCCTGAACCTCGGCAAAGATCGCGCGGGCCACCACGTCACGGGGGGGGCGAGTTCTGCGTCCGGGTGCACGGCTTGCATGAAACGGGTGCCGTGCTTGTTGATCAGCACGGCCCCCCCTTCGCCGCGCAGGGCCTCGGTGGCCAAGGGGGGGGCAGGGTCCTCGCCCACATCCATGGCGGTGGGGGGGTGGAATTGCACGAATTCGGCGTCCGAGATCACCGCGCCCGCCCGCGCCGCCATGCCGATGACCTGACCGCGAATGCGGTGCGGGTTGGTGGTCAGCGCATAGAGGCCGCCAGACCCGCCGCCCGCCAGCAGGACCGCCGGGCCGGTCAGGGTCACGGGGGGGGCCGAGCGGCCCTCGTCGCTTTCGCAAATGGTTACGCCGGTGACGCGCCCGTCGTTGACCTGCAAATCGGTGGCCAGCGTGCCTTCCAGCACCTGAATGGACGGGGGGGTCTGGCGCACCTGGTCAATCAGGGCCGCCATGATCTCGGCCCCCCCGGCCTGATCGCCTTTCACCCGCACCACGCGGGCGAAACTATGCGCGGCCTCGCGTGACAGCACGTAACCGCCGTCATCCGTCCGGTCAAAGGGGGGGGTGCCCAGCCGGGTCAGGTCCAGAATATGGCGGCGCGCCTCGTCGGTGACCATGGCGGCCACTTGGGCGTCCACCGTGCCGGCCCCCCCCGCGCTGACCGTATCCTCGGCATGGTTCTGCGGACTGTCGGCCGCATCCATCGCCGCCGCCACACCGCCCTGCGCCCAGGCCGAACTGGCCCCCCCGTCGCCCAGAGGCTCCGGCGAGATCATCACCACGGGCCGCGGCGCCAGTTTCAGCGCGGCGTAAAGCGCGCCCATGCCGGCGCCCACGATGATGATACGACCCGTATGCATCGCGGGTCAGAGGCCCAGCTTGCGCGACAGGTCGATCATCGCCTGCACGGACTGGCGGGCCTTCACGGCAACCGCCGGGTCGACCTCGACCTGGTTTTCCATCGTGTGCAGCACGTAGAGGATTTTCTCCAGCGTGATCTTCTTCATGTAGGGGGGGCACATGTTGCAGGGGGGGCCGACGAAATCGACCTCCGGCAGCTCGTCGGCAATGTTGGACGCCATCGAACATTCGGTGATCAGCATCGCCCTTTCCGGCTTCTTGTCGGTCACATATTTGATGATGCCGCTGGTCGACCCTGAAAAGTCGGCTTCGGCCACCACGTCGGGCGGGCATTCCGGGTGGGCAATCAGCTGGGTGCCGGGGGGGTTCCATTCGCGGAAATCGCGCAGGTCTTTTGCGGTGTATTGTTCGTGCACGATGCAGGAGCCGGGCCAATAGACCACGTTCTTGTCGGCCTCGTTGGCGACGTTCTGGGCCAGGTACTGGTCCGGGGGGGTCATGATGACCGTGTCGCTGTCCATCGCGTTGACGATCTGCACCGCATTGGACGAGGTGCAGCAGATGTCGGAGGCCGCTTTGACCTCGGCGGTGGTGTTCACATAGGTGACAACCGGCGCGCCGGGATATTTGGCGCGCATCTCGGCGATGCCTTCGGCGGTAATGCTCTCGGCCAGCGAACAGCCAGCGGCCATGTCCGGCATCAGCACGGTCTTTTCGGGGGGGCTGAGGATCTTCGAGGTCTCGGCCATGAAATGCACGCCGGCCTGCACGATCACATCTGCTTCGACCTCGGCGGCCTTCATCGCCAGTTGCAGGCTGTCGCCGACGAAATCGGACACGCCGTGAAACACTTCGGGCGTCATGTAATTGTGACCCAGGATGACCGCATTGCGTTCGGCCTTGAGCGCATTGATCGCCTTGACGTAAGGCGCAAAGACGGCCCAGTCCGGCGGCGTGATCACACGGTCCATGCGGGCGTAGGTCTCGGCCATCTCACCCGCAAGCGTGGGCGACGGTTCCAGATCGTAATGCGCGTTCAGCACATCGCGGAGATTGGCAAGGTCCAACACGGCTGGTCTCCTTTTCCTGCCTTCTGCCTCCATCCTGAGCATCTGCCAGGACCACAACACGCGGCCCAACCGGCGCAAAGCGACGCCTGAAACGGAAAGACGACAGTGCTCTACCGCATACAGAGACGCCATCATAGGGGGGGAAACTTGCGTGCAAAAACCCTTTTTATGTGTGTTTTTTTGGAATTATGATTATCATAATCATTATTATCGGCGATATTTTTGTAGCCGCAAAGCGATAATGTCACCCGTGAGCAATTCAGAAGTGTCACTCTCCTCGCAAAACGATGTGAGGAAGAGCGGACATGGGATGGGTGATGATGAGCGAGCGCGAGTTGAACCGCGTGGAAGTTTTGGCGCAGGTCGATGATGGTCGGCTGAGCGTCGACAACGCAGCGAACATGTTGGCGCTGACACGTCGCCAGGTTTTCCGGCTGTTGAAGCGGTATCGTCAGGATGGCGCGTCTGCGATCCGGCATAAGTCGCGTGGGCGTTCGCCAAACAACCAAATCCACACTGCGAAGCGCGACTATGCACTTAGCATCATCAAGGAAAGCTATGCGGATTTCGGGCCGACCTTGGCAGCGGAGATGCTGGCCGAACATCATGGCTTCAAAGTCTCGCGCGAGACGGTGCGCAAGTGGATGGTCGAAGATAGCCTTTGGCTGTCCCGTAAGCAGCGACGCCAGATTCACCAACCGCGCTTGCGCCGGGAATGCTTCGGCGAGCTCATCCAGATCGACGGCTCGGATCACCGATGGTTTGAAGATCGCGCGCCGCCTTGCACCCTGCTCGTCTTCATCGACGATGCCACGAGCACCTTGATGGAGCTGCGGTTCGTGAAGTCGGAAAGCACGTTCAGTTATTTCGAAGCGCTTGAGGGTTATCTGCAAAACCACGGTCGTCCTGTTGCCTTCTACAGTGACAAACACACGGTGTTTCGCGTGGCCAAGGACGATGCCAAAGGTGGCGCTCGGATCACCCAATTCGGGCGCGCGCTGAGCGAACTAAATGTCGAGATTTTGTGCGCTAATTCGAGCCAGGCGAAAGATCGCGTCGAACGGGCCAATCGCACGCTGCAAGACCGTCTGGTCAAGGAGCTGCGCCTCGCGGGTATCTCCGACATCAAGGCTGGAAACGCTATTTGCAAGGCTTCAAGGAACGCCATAACGCCAAGTTCGCCAAGGCTCCAGCTAAACCGGACAACCTGCACCGCGCGCTCAATGTCGAGCCGGATCGGCTGGCAGATGTGCTGTGCTGGCGGGAGAATAGGTATGTCGGCAAGCAGCTGACCTTCTCCTATGATCGCAAGCGTATCATGCTCGAAGAGAACGACACCACTCGTGGCCTGATCGGCAAATACGTGGACACCTACGCCTTCGTAGATGGCCGGTTTGAAGTACGCCACAAAGGCCGCTCCCTGCCCTACAAAATCTTCGACATGGATCAGCGCGTCACTCATGCAGCCATCACCGACAACAAGCGGTTGGGCGCTGTTCTGGAGCACATCAAAGAGATGCAGGACGCCGCACCGCCAAAGCCGAAGGTGCGAACCAATTCTGAGAAGATGGGCTACAAACCGAATGGTCGGCGGCAAGGGCGACCATCAGCATCACGGGCCAAAAACAAGACTGTACAGGCCGCAGAATAACCCCCCCACTATGAACCGCATTAATGTTCAAACAAATCAGGTGAACCGTTGGCAAACTGGCGTGAAGCAATCTTAACGAAGCTGACTAGCTACACAGGGCATGAGGTCGATGTCGGCGACGATCACATCGTTGTTTCATGTGGCAACCCTGAGAGCTTTGACGTCTCGATCTATAATCACGGTGACGAGTTCCAGGTCGGTTTCGACGGATGGCATGAACACTTCGATGCCGAGGAAGACGCCCTGAACTGTTTTGCATTTGGCCTTTCAAAAGAATGCCGCTTGAAAGTAGTCAAACGCGGCAAAACGGAATGCAGTTGGACGGCTCAAGCTCTTCAAGATGGCACATGGGTCGATGACACTACGACCGGGTTAATATTCGTACCTTTCTGGAAACCCAAGAAGGTCGAGTACCGGCAGAATACCATCACAAAAATCGAAACCTGACCGATTGCCCGCAAGGCTTTTCAGCCCTGCGATATGTGGCGTCTACGGGCTGCTAAGCCTTGCTCGCGTTGCACCCAGGGTGACATTCCTGTTTTGCAAACCCAGTGACATTTCTGAATGGTGTTTACAATTCTGAAAGAATGGGCACCGTGTAAGATCGCCTTATTATTGAGACTCCAGCTGGATGCTTTTTGACGAAAACTGCAATGGGAGACCGCACGCTAGCCTCCCCCCTATTGGGAAACTAACCACGAAAGAGAAACTCGAGATCTGTCGGCTAACAACGTCGCGATGTATGGGCGGGAACTGTTGCGCTTCAGCGTGGGTCCACACGGGACGAAGTGTACCATAGCGGTGACCACGCCAACGGCGGCTATTGGTCTTCTTGGCAGGCCATTTCGAGTTTCCGGATCAACAATTCCTCTCCATTGGAGCAATCGCGCAGACCCTGGTAGGCGGAAAGTGCAATTGGCGTGAGATCTGGAAGGTTCATCAAATCCGCAGCCGGGATCAATGGGGGGGGCACAATTGTTCGGGAGGGCATGACCGTTAGAGCCAATCCAGCCTGTACGAGCGACCTGACGCCTATCGGATGTGGCTGAGATGGGACACGCGCCCACTTAGCCCAGCCGTATCCAGAGCCCTCAACGCATAACGCCTCAAGTCGCGACCATCGGTAAGAAACGCCAAGGGGGGGATCGGAGCGTTCTCTGGCAACTCGAAACAGGGCGAGGAAACCCAGCTCAACGCCATCGAATGAACAAATCTGCGCTGGCTGTGACGACCCTGATCCATCATGAAAGCCACGTCGATCTCGCCTTCTTCGAGGCGTTGCAAAAGCCGGTCGCTGCGGTCGCACTGTATCTGAATCTGAACGTCCGGCCTCTCCTTAGCGAACGTTCTGAGGACATCAACAACGATGGACATGGCCAGTGTGGCAGTTGTTCCCAATCGCAGGATCTGCCGGGCATTCGCCGTCTGCACGGTTTCAACAGCTTCTTCGGAAAGCGATAGAATACGGCGGGCATAGACGAGAAACGCCTCTCCTTCCGGGGGGGTCAGATACATATTCTGGCCCCCCCTGCCGCGCGATACAAGCCTCTGGCCTAGTGTCGCCTCCAGCTTCTTGATCTGTGCGCTGATGGCCGATTGCACAGTATGCCGCTTTTCGGCGACGGTGGTAAAGCTGAGCTCGTCGGCAACCATGACGAAGCTCTGTATGGTGCGCAGGTCAAATGAAATCTTCATTCGAGATTTATGTAGTTAAATAAGATCGTTTCCAAGACTTATTACCGTAAGCTAGTCCTTTTGTCGGAAACACTGCTTTTGGGATGTCATGGACAATACACTCACATTTTACGGCGTCGCCGCATTCTCAGTTTTACTTACGGGACTTTCGAAAAGCGGGTTCGGAGGGGGGGGATTGGGAGTCATGGCTGTTCCGATGATGTCACTCTCTGTAACACCACAATTCGCGGCCGCCGTGATGATGCCCATCTTGATCGCGATGGACGTTCTTATCGTCTGGCGCTACCGCCAAACATGGGACGGAAGGATCATCGCAAATCTGTTTCCTGCCGCATTGATCGGCCTCGTCATTGGAAGCATGACGTTCCAATATGTAGAGGCAGACACCATTCGGCTTCTTGTCGGAGTGCTCGCCACCTTCTTTGTCTTGCAGCACCTCATCTCGCAGATGAGTCGCGGTCACACCGGGACGACCCCCCCAAGGCCAATCGTCTGGGGGGGTTTGGGCATGCTTTCAGGCTTCTCCAGTTTCATCGCTCACGCCGGCGGCCCCCCCCAGTGAAGGGCTACTTGCTGCGGCAGCAGCTAGAGAAATCATGGTTTGTTGGGACAAACACCATGTTCTTTTTTTTCCTGAATTTTCTGAAGACACTCGCCTATGGTGCCAGCGGCACCCTCTCACTCGCCAGCCTTCAGTCAAGTGCGGTCCTTGCTCCTCTCCTCTTTGTCGGAGTAGCTTTGGGGGGGTTGCGCCTGCACAGATATGTTGACCAAATCATCTTTGTGAGAGTTGTCTATGGCTTCCTCACCCTGACCGCGGCCAAACTCCTGTTCGATGGTGGTTCAGCTTTCTTCTAACAGGGATGCGACGCGACAGCGGAACTTGGTTCTACCGCGGCATTCGTCGGAATGGGCTCTTCACGACCATTCTCTGCGCGTTGAACGAAGGGCTGCTTCTCGGTGGCTCAGATAGCAAATCAGGAACTTGAATCTCAAAAACTCAAAGCCCTACGCGCACTCAGACGTAGATTTGGCAAACCACATCTACCACCTCCGAAAAAATCGCGGCACCTCATTCTGAGGGCCGCGCAGTCAGGGAGTCAGCTATCTTTCTGCAACATACTCAAGCAAGTAGGGTTGTTTCGTTTCAACTGCGGTTGCGATTGCATCTGGCAGGTCCGCAATGTCGAGAATTTGCCGCGAGGCAAGGCCATAGGACTCAGCAAGCTTCTGAAAATCTGGCGGGGGGGAGGGGGGGCGGACCCCCCCAATCGGCGCAATCTTGTTTGACACCATATAGTCTTCGATCTCGCCATATCCGGAATTGTTCCAGACCAGGAAGACGACAGGGGGGGCATTTTCATCCATAGCGGTGCCAAGTTCGGACAGGCAGAATTGAAACCCACCATCCCCCCCGGTGATGCAAAGAACGGGGGGCGATCCGGGCAGCCGATTTTGGCCCCCCCAACCGCGGCGGGCGCTCCATATCCGAGTGAGCCGTATCCCGTCGCAGAATTAAACCAGTTCCGGGGGGGGCCTGCGACGTCGGCATACATATTTCCGGCGTAGACCAGTTGCGTTGAATCTCCCACCATCATCACGCCGGGTATCGCAGCCGCAATTTTGGAAATCAGATCAGAACCTTCGCGGTAATCCGGACCAATTTCGGCGAATGCCGCATCCCGTGCCTGTTTCGCACGCGCGGCCCCCCCATCTTGCGCGCATCCGGCTCCATTCATCTGGACGTGCAGGGCGTTAAGCGCAAGATCGGCATCGGCAGCAATGGCAATGTCGGATCTGGCACCGCGCGTCAGCTGAAGCGGATCTGTGTCAATACGGATCAATTTCTCCAGCTTCGGGAACTGACCATCCCCCCCATACATGTCGTAATCCGTCGGACCAAATTGTGTTCCGATTGCCAGAACCACATCCGCTGCGGCCAGCAGGTCACGCACCGCCTTCAGGCTGGGGGGGCTGGCGGGGGGGATGGCAAGGGGGGGGCTGCCAGACAGCATTCCCCCCCGCGCGTTGATTGTGGTCACAACAGGCGCGCCCAGATCATGCGAGAGGTTGCGCAGGGCTTCTTCGGCGTCCAGACAGCCACCCCCCCCGGCCAAAATGACGGGCCTGGTGGCCTGCATCAATGACTGCGCTGCAGCGGCAATAAGCGCCGGGTCGGGATGGGGGGGCTTGGCGACACTCTGTACTGATCGAACCGGAACATCAATCTGCTCGGACATGACATCAATCGGGATTTCGATATGAACCGGGCCGGGGGGGCGACCGCCAAGCATCGCCGCAAAGGCACGGTCCAGAACAGGTTCCAGATCTTCGCCTGAATGCAAGGTGTGGGCAAACTTGGCAATGGTCCTCATCATTCCGATCTGGTCCGGCAACTCGTGCAGAAGCCCCCCCTCCTCATGCCCATGGGTCCGGGCACAATTGACGCCGGATATGACAAGCATCGGGATGGAATCCGCCCGGGCCTGTGCCATCGCCGTGATCGCATTTGTCAGGCCGGGTCCGGTGATAAGAAGACAGACACCGGGTTTGCCTGTTGCGCGCGCATACCCATCCGCCATGAACCCGGCACTAAGTTCATGTCGCGGGGGGGTCACATGACGAATGTTCGATGTCTTGAGGCCACGGTAGAGCTCAACCGTATGAACCCCCCCCGGGATGCCGAACACGGTATCAACCCCCCCCGCATCTCCAGAAGATCGACCAGTTTTTCTCCAACGGTTTTGCAATTCGTCATTTGGCCATCCATTTTGTCGGGCGTTATTGAAGTGGTTTGCTGCATCGACCTGTGCGACCAGATTGTTATACAAATGCATAACTAACTGAACGCCACAGGTCAAATACCAATGTTATCCGACCACAAATGACGGCTTTCGGTTTTCCAGAAAAGCATCAACACCCTCGGTCCCATCAGGTGACCCTGCAAGTGCCGCAATGGATGCCGCTTCCTCAGAGAGTTGATGACGAAGGGAGCGCCCCCCCTGGCTTTCTCGTACAAGATGCCGGATCGCTGCGTGAGCAAGCACTGGACCCTCAGCAAGGCCACGCGAGAGGGCCTCGGCTTCCTTTGCAAGATGATCTGCTGCAACGACTTTGCTGACCAGGCCCCCCCAATCAAGTGCGGTCTGAGCATCGAGCACCCGGTTGGTCAACAAGAGTTCCCGCGCACGCAATGTCCCGACTATCCGGGGGGGCAGGATATGTGTCAGCCCGCCATCGGGCGAATATCCAATCTGCGAATAGGCCGAGACAAATTTTGCCCTGGGGGGGGACGCGAGCAGCACGTCCGCTGTCAGAGCGAGCGAGAGGCCCGCGCCCGCCGCCACACCGTCAACGGCAACAATAATGGGCGCATCCTGCGCGTCCAGGCAGGCGATGGCCTCGTGAAACACAGAGGCCAGTGTTCCAAGATGTCGGCCGCGATCATGGGTCCGGCTCACTTCTTCAAGATCACCTCCCACGCAAAACCTGTCACCTTTGGCGAAGATGCAGATGGCGCGCACAGCGGGGGGGTCATTTGCACACGCCTCTACGGCGTGCTTGAGGGCGGCACAAAGATCGAGGTTAAGTGCGTTGCTTGCGGTCGGTCGGTTCAGACACAGGCTGGCAACGCCTTCGGACAGGTCGAACGTCAGACAATCGGCACTCATGTCGCCGCTTCCGATAAGGTAGGGAACGACATTTCGGGCGGAAGATGCCCATACCGTTCGCAAAGCGCAATGACATCGGCAAGCGCGTCAAAGCGGTCAGCCCCCCCCGTCCACATGTGCTCAGGCGTCCAGTTCATGCGAAATGCGAGCTGTGCCCCCCCCAATCCGATATCCTCCAAGGAAGCGATATCATTTGCCAGAAGCTCCGCGATCGGCAGCAGTAACGCACCGCGCAGCCGGTGCGCGATCTCCTGCGCCACAGAGGCCGACAGGTGATCGGGCTGATCTTCGATCGGCCAGGGCTGCGCCCCCCCAGCGCCCATCCTCTCAAGCCCGTCGGCTTCGGCATAGAACGGGCCGAGCGTTGCCAAACTCCGCATCGCGTGCAGCATGATGTCGGTTTTTACGATATTCATGACCGCAAAGGGACCAAAACTGGCCTGAAAGATCTGACGCGCGACCTGATCAATCTGCGGTGGTGGCCAGCCCCCCCTCGTCAAGACAGCGGACAGCCTCGTTGCAATAGGGAACGAAAAACCGGTTCAGCGCAAACCCATGTTCATCTTTGCATTCGATCGCCGTCTTGTTCGTCGACTGAAGGAAGGCCCGCATGGTTCCCAGCGTCCGGGCCGCGGTATCAGTGGTCGCGACAAGCTCCACCACCGGATTGATTTCCGCGGGGGGGTTGAAATAGTGCAGACCGCAGAAACGGCTTTTTTTCTTCAAGAACCTCGGCAATATCCGAAAGTTTCAGACAAGAGGTATTGCTGGCAAGGATGCAGCTGCCGGAAACAATGTCTTGAAGCTCCTGAAACAACCGCCGTTTCAGGGGGGGCAGGTTCTCGTTGACGGCTTCGATCACGATGTCGCAGGGCGCAAGATCTGACAGGTCATCGGACCTGCCCAAGCGCAACAGCGCCTCTTGTGCATCCGGGCTGGACAGCCGCCCCCCCTTCTCCACCTGACGCGCAACGAAATCCCGGTGGCGGTCGATTGCCGTGGTGAGCGTGTCGTTAGAAATATCTGTCAGAAGCACTGAATGCCCGTTGATGGCGCAATTCATTGCAATGCCGGCCCCCCCCATCGCGCCAGCGCCTACGATTCCGATTTTCATGGTCCTGAACTCACCCCCCCAGCTTCTCGATCAATTCCGGCACGGCGTCGAAGAGGTCAGCAACGAGGCCAGACGGGCCGACAGCATCTGGCCGGTGGCGACCATGCCATTGGCGATGGCTTGCTTCACTCCGATCGACACCCGTTCCGTCCGCTTTGACACGAACCTTCACGTTGTAGTCGATCACGCGCTTGACAGGCACAAGTACCTTCATTGGCGGATCTCTCTTTGTGTGTTGGCCCTTGATTATGCAGGCTGGCCTTGGTTGAGCGGATTGAGGCGTTCGTCGAACGCATCAAGGGACGGGAATTTAAGCGATCCCCCCCTGCCGTCAAGCGCACGCAGCGACGTCGCATAATCCTGCATCATCTCTTCCCGCGCCTCCTGAGAGATATAGCACGTGCCACGCCAGGAACGGGTCAAGAACCTCCATCCCGGTGTAACCAAGCGTGCCGCGCAAAAGCGGAGACAGCATCGTGTTCATCGGACCATGCACCGCGTTTTCGCCGAACATATGCGGCTGTCCGCCCAGCGTTGCCGCAGTGTAGACGCGCTTGCCGCGCAGGCCGCCACGATCATAAAACCGCACCCCCCCGCCATAACACAGGCCCGACACAATAACCCGATCAAACCAACCTTTCATGATGGCCGGCACGGAAAACCAGTAGATCGGAAAATTGAGAACAAGCAGGTCGCAGTCCATCAACTTATCCAGTTCGCGCTGAATATCCGGTGCAATCGTCTGTGTGCTGACACCATTGCGCTGTTCCAGCGCGTAGACCAGATAGTCATCTTTCGCGCGGTCCCCCCCAAAATCTGCCGCCGACGCAACCGGGTTCCAGTTCATAGCATAGAGGTCCGGGCGCGGAAGATCGATCAGCAGACAGGTCAACCCAAATCCGCAGCCCAGCATCGCAGCATAGGTCTCCGTCAGGCTGTCCTGATCGCCCCCCCATGTGAACGTATGATAGTCAAGCGGGTTGGAAATGGTCACCATATCAGGAAGAGTGGCGCGGACTTTTGCGGCCTCTTCGGGGGGGCCAAGCTCACGCAGGGTCAATCCGGTCTTTTCCACCAGATCGCCCATCAAAGACGCCTCACCACCCGAGCAGCTCAGCGACCCGATGGTAAAATCAGGAGATGGCCCCCCCAGCACATGCAAGAGTTTCAGGCTTTCCAGAAGGGCATCAAGCGTGTCCACACCCGCCACCCCCCCGGTTCGGTCAAAAAACGCGCGGGTCAAAGCGTCGGACCCCCCCGCCAGAGACGCGGTGTGAGACAGGGCCATGGCTTGGGCGGCGTCGGATTTCCCGACCTTCAGCGCCACAACTGGGATGCCCATTTTGCGCGCCCGCAACAGAGCCTGCTCAACGGCTGGAACGTCCTGAAACCCCCCCTCGATATAAAGACCAATTGCGGTGACGGCGGGATCATCCAGCATCGCATGGATCATCTCGGGCAGGCCCGTTTGCGCCTGATTTCCAACCGTCAAAACATAGGCCAACGGCAGGCCCCCCCTGCTTTGCATGGAAATATTGATCGCGATATTCGAGGATTGCGCGATCACCGCAACACCGCTGTCCACCCGTTTGCCGCCATGCTGGTCCGGCCATAACAGCGCACCGTTGGTATAGTTGATATAGCCATAACAATTCGGACCCAGGACCGGCATATCACCAGCGGCGTCAATCAGGCGTCCTGAAGGTTTGCACCATCCGAAACCTCGCGAAAGCCGGAAGCAAAGCAGACAGCTCCACCCGCATCACGCACAGCAAGCTGCCCCCCCACGAGGTCAACCGTTGCATGGCGGTTCACACCAATAAAGCTCGCATCCGGCGCGGCGGGCAGATCATCAATGGACGCAAAACACCGCTGTCCGGCAATTTCCGTTTTGGTTGGGTGGACGGGCCATATATCCCCCCCCTCAAACCCCCCCATTTTCAGACATTGTTCCACCACACGTTCTGACCATCCGCCGCCAATCACGGCGATGGATTTCGGGCGCAAAAGTCTGGATAAATTCCGCTTCATTTCCAGTATCCTGACGTTAAGCGCCGCGCGGGCGCAGCAATTCACGGCTGATGATGTGCCGTTGGATTTCGCTGGTGCCATCCCAGATGCGTTCCACGCGGGCATCGCGCCAGAACCGTTCAATCGGGAAATCATCCATCAGGCCCATGCCCCCCCCAAAAATCTGCAATGTCCGGTCGGTGACCCGGGCCAACATTTCCGAGGCGTAGACCTTGGCCGACGCAATCTCGCGATTGGCGGGCAGCCCCCCCTTGTCCAGACGCCAGGCCGCAGACAGGGTCAGGAATTCAGCCGCATCAATTTCGGTGATCATGTCGGCCAGTTGAAAGCTGATGCCCTGGAATTTGCCGATTTCCTGGCCAAACTGCTTGCGCTCAGCCGCGTAATCCAGTGCATAGTCAAAGCACCGGCGCGCACGACCAACCGAGTTGGTGGCCACAGTGATCCGCGTGGCATACAGCCACTCATTCATCACCGCGAACCCTCCGTCCACCTCTCCCAGAACCTGAGCATCCGGCAGGCGGCAATCCTCGAACCGAAGGATCATATTCTTGTATCCGCGATGGCTGACCGAATTGTAGCCCGGCGCAATTTCAAAGCCCGGCATGCCGCGATCAACCAGAAACGCGGTGATCCGTTTTTTTGGGCCCTTTAGGGGGGGTTTCATCGACGCCCGTTGCCACAAAAACGATGACAAAATCTGCGTGATCCGCGCCTGAAATGAAGTGTTTGGTGCCGTTCAATACCCAGTCACCGCCCTCGCGGCGCGCGGTGCAGGACATGCCGCGCACATCGGATCCGGCACCGGGTTCGGTCATGGCCAGCGCGTCCATCTATTCGCCACGCACTGCGGGCAGAAGGTACCGCTCTCGCTGCTCGCCTTCGCAGGCCATCAGGATGTTCTGCGGGCGACCAAAGAAATGGGTCAGCGCCATGGACCCCCCCCGCCCCCCCAGTTCGCGTTCGACGAGGGCGAAATCAAGGTGGCTCAGCCCGGCACCGCCCACCTCTTCAGAGAAGTTACAGGCGTAGAACCCCCCCAGTTCCTGGCATTTTTGCTTGATCTGTTGGCCCAGTTCATGAGGCACCTCTCCGGTGCGTTCCACAAGATCTTCATGTGGGTAGATCTCGTTTTCAACAAAGCTCCGCACAGTCGAAGCGATCATCTCTTGTTCATCGGTCAGCGCAAAGTCCATCGCTGACACTCCATCGTTTCCGTGGCCTCAGGCCGGTTTCGTAAATCTCCCTGCCCGGTGCTCGAGCGCGATTCGTTTTGCTGTTATGCATTTGTATAATCTCCGACGCAATGGTATTTATACACTTGCATAATTTTGCCAAAACTCACTAAAGTCGGCCCCCCCATGCCACGAATCCGGCCCAATAAAGGGGGGGATGAACCATGGGTAACAAAAACGGACATTTCATAGATGGTGTTTGGGTCAAACCCGCGGACGCAGACCGGCTGGATGTCATTGATCCGTCAACAGAAAAGGTGATCACCGCAATTTCGCTGGGCGGTCCGGATGACGTGGACGCCGCCGTGGCCGCCGCGCGCCGGGCGTTCGAAGACTGGCGGAACCTCCCCCCCCAATCTATGCGCACCGGTTACGTCCGCAAAATCAAAGATATCTACGCACGCCGCGCCGCAGAAATGGCCGAGGTATTGTCACTGGAAATGGGCGCGCCCATCGACTTCGCCCGCTCGGCGCAAGTCGCCGCAGGGGGGGCTTGGCATATTGATGGGTTCCTGGACGCCATTGAGACACATGAGGCTGAAACGCCGCTGGCCCCCCCTGGCTCCAGCGAGATGATTGTACAGGACCCGGTGGGTGTTTGCGGGCTGATCACACCGTGGAACTGGCCCATGAACCAAATTACCTTAAAGGTGATCCCCCCCGCATTGCTGGTCGGATGCACGGTTGTGCTGAAACCGTCTGAAGCGACCCCCCCCTTTCTGCCATGCTGTTTGCGGAGTTTTTGGAAGAGGCTGGCTGCCGCCTGGTGTTTTCAATCTGGTCAATGGGGGGGACGGTCCCGGAGTTGGTGCCCCCCCGCTGTCAGCGCATCCGGATGTCGACATGATGTCCTTCACCGGGTCCACCCGCGCCGGTGTGGCCGTGGGGGGGCAGGCCTGTGTTCAAACCATGAAACGATCCACGCTGGAACTTGGCGGCAAGTCGCCGAACTTGATCTTTGCCGATTGTGATCTGGACGCAGCCATGAGCGCCGGAGTTCGTCTGTGCATGGAAAACACCGGTCAATCCTGCAATGCCCCCCCCACCCGTATGCTGGTCGAAAGCTCCGTCTACGAACGGGCCGTCAGGATTGCAGCCGAGGTTGCCGGCGCCATTCAGGTTGCCCCCCCTGCCGACCAGCCAGGGGGGGATCACATCGGCCCGCTGGCCTTTGCTGCGCAATACGAAACCGTGCAACGCTATATCCGCATAGGTCTGGATGAAGGCGCACAACTGGTTGCCGGTGGTTTGGGAAAACCCAATGGGACCGAGGTGGGATATTTCGCCCGCCCAACCGTTTTCGCCGACGTTCACAACGAAATGGCGATTGCCCAGGAAGAGATTTTTGGCCCGGTGCTGGTGATGATCCCCCCCTTCGAAGATGAAGAGGATGCCATCGCTCAGGCCAACGCCTCGCCCTTTGGTCTGGCCGCCTATCTCAGCACTGCCGATGCGGACCGCGCATATCGGGTGTCGCGGCGTCTGCAGGCCGGGATGATTTCTGTCAACCAGGCCGAATTTGCCCAAGGATCGCCCTTCGGCGGGTTCAAAATGTCCGGAATCGGGCGCGAGGGCGGGCGCTTTGGCCTCGAGGATTTTGTCGAGATCAAAACAATCGCGATCTAAAGCGGTTCGGCTTCAACGCCAATCGGGGGGGAGAAGCCGAACCGCCCTACTAACCCACAACACAGGAACGCCTATGTCCGATATCTTCATCCTATCCGCAGTCCGCAGCGCCATTGGCGACTTTGGCGGTGCCTTGCAATCCTTGTCGCCAACCGAGCTTGGAACCGTCATCGCAAGGGAAGCCATTGCAAGATCAGCCATTGCCGCAGAACAGATCGAAACATCTGTCTTTGGCAATGTCATTCATACAGAACCCAAAGACATGTACCTGTCGCGGGTGGTTGCCGTTTCAGCCGGCGTGCCGGTGACTTCCCCCCCTGCCCTGACGCTGAACCGACTTTGCGGCAGCGGGCTGCAGGCGCTTGTGTCGGGTGCTGAGGCAATTCAACTGGGCCATGCTGCCAGTGCGTTGGTGGGTGGTGCGGAATGTATGAGCCGGGCCGGACATCTGGTTTCCTCTGCTCGTTTCGGGACCAAAATGGGAGATGTCACCGCCACAGATATGGTGGTCGGTGCGCTGAATGACCCGTTTCGACATGGGCATATGGGGGGGGTCACGGCCGAAAATGTCGCAGAGGATCACGACATCAACCGCGACATGCAGGATGAATTTGCTGCGACATCCCATCGTCGCGCGGTGAACGCCATTGAAAACGGGTATTTCACCGACCAGATCTTGCCGCTCGAGGTCAAATCCGGCAGGAACATGATCCGGTTTGACACGGATGAACACCCCCCCCGCGGGGGGGATGTGACCGACAGTTCTCTGGCAAAGCTGCGACCGGCGTTTAAAAAAAGACGGCACCGTCACGGCGGGGGGGAATGCGTCGTCGATCAATGACGGCGCGGCAGCGCTGGTTCTGTCATCCGAAGCGGCCCTGTCTTCGGACAGCGCCCCCCCTTTGGCCCGGATCGTGTCCACCGGACTTGGCGGGGGGGTAGATCCACGGGTGATGGGGGGGCTGGGACCGATCCCTGCCGTCCGGCAGGCCTTGGCCCGCGCCGGATTGTCGATCGCAGATATGGACGTGGTGGAGTCAAACGAGGCCTTTGCCGCACAGGCCTGTGCAGTTGCACAATCGTTGGATCTTGACCCGGAGAAAACCAACCCCCCCAACGGCGGGGGGGCCATCGCGCTGGGGGGCACCCGATTGGGGGGCATCTGGTGCGATTATCATGGTCAAGCTGATCCATGAATTGCGCCGTCGTGGCGGCAAATATGGTCTGGCCACAATGTGCATCGGCGGCGGACAAGGGATTGCCGTAATTATCGAGGCGTGCTAAGCGGCTAATCCGGCTCCGGACCTTGCCATCCGGCACGGTCCGGAGTGTTTAGGCTGCGTCCTTAAGATCAAGACCAAGCAGCGCACCAATCGACGCCAGCCCGATCTCCACGATTTCATCCGTATTGAATTCCACCGAGATGGAGCACCCTTCCATCCACAACCCGTCAATCTGCGCGTTGCAGGCAATGGCCAGCCGTCGACACTCGGTCTCTGACGGGTTACGCCCCCCCGCCTCATGCAATGCAGCAGTGATACACTCCTGCAACCCTTCGCGAAACTGCAGATAGGTCTGTTTATGCGTGTCCCGAATACCGGGCTCGTTGCGGATTTTCCCAATAAACGAGGCCCACAGGACCAGGTTCCTCTCATCCAGAACCGGGGGGGCGGTCAGGTTGGCCACAACAATATTGCGCAATTGCACCAAAGCAGATGCGGCGGGATCGCGATCAAGCAGCAGGCCCTGCTCGGTCATTTCGCTCATATGATGCGCATAAGCGGCGTTGATCAGGTCTTCCTTGGTTGAAAAATAGTGCCGGATCAAACCCTGCGTGACCTCGGCGCGCACAGAAATCGCGCGCACCGTGGCGCTGTTGAAGCCACTTTCACCAATCAGGTCCAATGTCGCCATAATAAGATCCGCGCGACGCTGTTCTGGGCCTTCCCGGCTGAAAGATTTTCGTTGCTTTTCCATTGGTGGCTTCCTGTGCGACCTGTCGGGGGGGCTAATGTCGCAACCTAACCTTATCGGAAGAGACTGAAAACCTCAGGCAGACCCAATACATGACAGACCGCCCTACAAAGCGTCACAAAACGCCTTTACCCGGGTCAGCGCCGCATCAAATTCCGCATCGGGAACCGTCAGCGCGACCCGCACCCAGCTGTTCAGCCCGTCCCCCCCGAACGAGGATCCCGGCATCACGGCAACGCCCTGACGATCCAGAAGCGCATTGGCAAATGCGTCACCATCCAACCCGGTGCCGGCCACATCCATCAAGCAAACATGCCAGCGTCAGGCCGGCTCACCCGCAGACAGGTCTGATTGTGACCCAACTGATCCTCCATGCGCTGTGCGCGGGCGGAGAAGCGGCGGCACATGCCCTCTGCCACCAATGATCCATCGCGCACCGCCTTGGCGGTCATATCCGCGATAAACGGCTGGTTGCCAAACAGCATCGCTTCGGCCAGCGGCAAAAGACCCTCGATGAACTCTGCCGACCCAACACACCACCCGCTGCGGAACCCCCCCGGTGCGGCGTGGGACTTGGAAATCGACGAGACCACCACAACGCGATCCTGCAGATCTTCACGGGCCTGTGGGGGGGATTCGAATTCCGTGTCGCCAAAAATCAGCTCGGAATAGACCTCGTCTGAGATGATCCAGAAATCATGCTCTTTCGCCAGCGCGCCAATTTCGGTGATGTCCTGCGGGGGGGTCAGGATCGCACCGGTCGGGTTATGTGGCGTGGTCAGCAACACGGCGCGGGTGCGATCGGTGATCCGCGCCTTGATATCCGCCGCCTGAATACGGAACCCATGTTCCGGACGCAGCGGCACCTTGACCACATCCGCACCGCTGGCGCGAACGACACCTTCATAGGTGGCATACATCGGATCGCCCACCAGCACCTCGTCACCGCTTTCGGCCAGGCCGCGCATTACCCCCCCATAAAGCGCGGTTTGCGTGCCGGGGGGGAAGCACAGAATGTTTTCCGGGCCGAAAGCGCGCCCGTCGCGATCGGTATAATAGCTTGCCAACGCCTCACGCAGTTCGGGCTCGCCGCGCCCGTCCGAATAGTTGGTGCGCCCGGCGCGAATCGCCGAAATGGCTGTTTCCAGAAGGTCCGATGAGGGCGGAACATCGGGCTCGCCGATCGTCAGCATGATCACATCCCGGCCTGCCGCCGCAAGATCTTTTGCACGATTGTGGACCTCCCATTTGGCCCCCCCACCCGACCCCCCCTGCAACCGCTCTGCAATCCTTGCCATCTTCATGTCGATCTCCAGTCCATTCTCTCGTTCCAGGCCTGCCCGGCAGCCATCAGTCCATTGGTGCGTCGCGCACCGTAAATCAAACAAACCTCAACAAATTCTTCTACTTATCAAGCCATTGGAGGCTTTTCAGATTTGTGTTGCGATTTTTTTTGTTCCGTCGTTATACTGTTGTATAAATACAAAATGCCGCATGCGCAACCAGCAGATGAGCCAAGGGACGAAGAACATGGACACAGCCGAGACGCCGAACGCAATCATGGTCGATGACCTGCATAAAAGCTTCGGAAACCTCGAAGTCCTGAAGGGCGTTTCCCTTGAAGCATCCGAAGGGGGGGATGTGGTGGCGATCATCGGTGGCAGCGGGTCGGGTAAATCGACCATGCTGCGCTGCATCAACTTTCTGGAAACCCCCCCAACCTCGGGCGATATTCGGGTGAATGGGGGGGAAAAGATCCTGATGAAGCCGGACGGGTCTGCTGCCAACCAGAAACAGCTGGAACGGATCCGCACCCGCGTGGCGATGGTGTTTCAAAGCTTCAATCTGTGGAGCCACCGCACCATTCTGGAAAACCTGATCGAAGTGCCGGTGCATGTCCTGAAAGTGCCCCCCCGTGACGAAGCCATCGCCAAGGCGCGTGGCTTGCTGGAACGTGTCGGCCTGTCGGACAAGGAAGATACCCATCCTCTGTTCCTGTCGGGCGGGCAACAGCAACGCGCCGCCATCGCGCGCGCCTTGGCCGTCGATCCAGAGGTCATGCTGTTTGACGAACCGACCAGCGCCCTGGATCCGGAGCTGGTGGGTGAGGTTCTGGGCGTTATCCGAGATCTGGCGGCAGAAGGCCGTACGATGTTGCTTGTAACCCATGAAATGAGTTTTGCCCGCGAGGTCGCAAGTAAGGTGGTCTACCTTTACCAGGGGGGGCAGATCGAAGAACAGGGCAACCCCCCCGATGATGTCTTTGGGGGGGATCCGAAATCAGAGCGGCTTAAGCAATTTCTACAAACCGTCGCCTGAACCACATAAATCCAACAAGGAGAGAGTAAACATGAAACACTTGAAAAGTGCCGCACTTGGCCTGACCTTTTTCTGCCTCGCCGGGGGGCCGCGTCAGCAGAGACCGTCAAAATCGGCGTTGCAGCTGAACCCTACCCGCCCTTCGCATCGCCCACCTCGTCCGGGGGGGAATGGGAAGGCTGGGAAATCGAGGTGATCCATGCCGTCTGCGAGGCCGCCAAGCTGGACTGCGAGATCACGCCCATCGCATGGGACGGCATTATCCCCCCCTCGTTGAACGGCAAGCAAATCGACGCATCATGGCATCAATGTCGATCACTGAAGAGCGCCTGAAAACCATTGATTTCAGCGATCCCTACTACAACACGCCCGCTGTGATCGTGCAGATACGTCGATGGATTTTGAACCGACCCCCCCCGAAGGGCTTGCCGGCAAGGTCATTGGCGTTCAGGCATCGACCATCCATCAGACCTATGCCCAAACCCATTTCGCTGATGCTGAAATTCGTGTCTATCAGACCCAGGATGAGGCAAATCAGGATCTGATCGCAGGTCGTATTGATGCAACCCAGGCGGACAGCATCGCAATGGCCGATTTCGTCGCGTCAGACGATGGTGGGTGCTGCAAGATCCTTGGCGCTGTAGCCAATGACGAAGCGATCCTTGGGAAAGGTGTTGGTGCAGGCGTGCGCAAAGGTGAAGATGACCTTCGCGAAGCGCTGAATGCAGGGATTGCGGCCATTCTGGCCGACGGCACCCACGCAGAAATCACCTCGCGTTACTTCACGACCTCAATCTACAGCGAGTAAAGACAAGTATCATGGATGCTGTAATCAACGCACTGGGCCTTGGCGACAGCTCCAGCTGCTCTCACTTTCATCCCCCCCCGGTTGGGGGGGGATGAATTTGCTCAAGGGGGGGCTCGCCAATTCCCTTCAGATCGCGCTTGGCGCATTTGCAATGGGATTTGTCATCGGCCTCTTCGGCGCTTATGGAAAAATAAATGGCGGCCCGCTCGCCCGTGATCTGTGGGGGGGGATCTACACAACCGTGGTGCGGTCTGTGCCCGAACTGGTGCTGATCCTGATCCTCTATTTCATCGGAACCGACCTGATCAACCAACTGGCCGAAGCCGTGGCTATGGCCGGGTTGAGATCAGCGGCGTCGCCGCCGGGATTGGGGGGGTGCTGGGTGTTGTGCAAGGTGCCTATGCCACCGAAGTGCTGCGTGGTGCGATCAACGCCATTCCGCCCGGACAGCTGGAAGCGGCCAAAGCCTATGGGATGCCGGCCCCCCCGCTTATCCTGCGCCGGGTCACCATTCCCGCCATGATGAGCTTTGCCACACCCGGCCTTGCAAACCTGTGGCTGATTGCCACCAAAGACACCGCGCTTCTGGCCGTGGTTGGGTTCAGCGAACTGACGCTGGAAACACGTCAGGCCGCCAGCAGCACCCGCGCCTATTTCACCTTTTTCCTGGCGGCAGGTGCGCTTTACCTGATGGTCACCCTGTTTTCGGGCGCAATCTTCGGCCGGATTGAAAAATGGGCCCGGCGCGGCCAGCCATCACTGAAGGGGGGGGCGTCTCGTGACCATGCTGAAATCCCTTTTCATCCCTCACCGCATTGTGCTGATGATCCTGTTCGGCGCTTTCGTGGCCTGGTGTGCCATTGCCCTCAGATGGGACTGGCTGCCGGACTATGCCCCCCCGCTGGCGCTGGAAGGTGTGGTCAACACCCTGATCCTGCTTGTGGCCTCGCTGGTTCTGGGCTTTGCCATGGCGGTGCCGCTTGGCATCGCACAGGCAATCGGTCCGGTTTATCTGGCCTGGCCCGCCAGGATCTTTTGCACCATCATCCGCGGCACCCCCCCCTGCTCTTGCAGATCTGGTTGCTTTACTACGGGTTGGGCTCGGTCTTTCCGCAGATTGACGGCATTCGCGACAGCGTGTTCTGGCCCTATCTGCGCAGCGCCTGGCCCTACGCCCTGCTGGCGCTGTCCTTTTCCGTGGCTGGCTATGAAGGCGAGGTCATGCGGGGGGGCGCCCTGTCCAGCGTTGCCAAAGGCCAGCTGGAGGCCGCAAGATCGTTCGGAATGCCGCGTTCGATGATCTTCCGGCGCATCTGGTTGCCCCCCCTTGCGATCCGCAATGTCCTGCCCACATTGGGCGGCGAGGCCATCCTGCAGCTGAAAGCGACCCCCCCGCTTGTTGCAACCATCACCATTGTCGAAATCTTCGCAGTGTCGTCACGCGTCCGTCAGGACACGTTCATCGTCTACGAACCGCTGTTGTTGCTGGCGGTGGTTTATATGGTGATCGCCGGCATTCTGGCCATGTGCTTCAAATATGTCGAGGATCAGGTGCCGACACGACGGTAACATGATCACACATGGCTGGAAACTGCGAGACCGGGCAGACCCGGAAACTCTCTCCCGTTAACGAGTGCTGTATGTACTCCTCATGGCTGATTTTCAGCCATGAGGACGTTTCATCCCAGCCGTTTTATACTTCTAGCGGACGGAAAATACTGATCGGAAACTGAGCGAAACTCAGCAGGTTGAGCTACCCCCCCCGAAATTCGGACACTGACGTAAGCTACGATTTGTAATCTGCCGATCTTCGACGAGAAGAGATCAGAGATGTTGAAGCGGAAGCAGCATTCGCCTGAGTTCAAGGCGAAGGTGGCGCTGGAAGCGCTGAAGGGTGAGCAGACGGTGGCCAAGTTGGCGAGCCGGTTCGGGGGGTTCATCCGACGATGGTTCACACTTGGAAGAGGGCCTTGTTGGAAGGCGCGTCGGGCGTGTTCGAGCGTGGCCGCAGGTCCGTGCAGATCTTTGACCGTGTGACACCGATCCGGGCCTATGGGCTGGATTATGAGACCACCACCCACCCCCCTGGCGCTCGACCTGGTTCACCTACCACCTCCTGAACCGCCTCACCGGTGTCACCGACCCGATCGGTGCCACCTGGACCTATCAGTAGGACACGCAAGGCAACCGCACATTCGCCAGTGACCCGGATCTGGGCGACTGGGTGATGGAGTATGACCTCAACAACAATCTGACCCTGCAGACCGATGCCAAGGGGGGGCAGACCATCGCCTTTACCTATGACGCGCTGAACCGCGTGACCAGCAAGGTGGTGGCGGGCACCGGCACGGACACCACCACCTATTGCTATGATGGCGGCTGCGCCGGGCACACGGTGCTGGCGGGCGAATACCCGGTGGGGGGGCAGCTGCTGACCACCTCGAACGCCGCCCATACGGTGGGCTACGGCTATGGCATCGACGGGCAAGTTGTGCGCGAAAGCCATGTGGTGGGGGGGGCCGACAGCTATGAGCTGAGCAACAGCTACCACCCCCCCTCCGGCGCGCTCTTGACCCAGACAATGCCGGACAGCGCCAGTACGACGCTGACCTTCGGCCCCCCCTACCGCTATGACGCGGCCGGGCGCATGACCTCGGTCGGCACGGCGATCACCCAGGTCACCTATGACATCTTCGGCAATCCCACCGCGACCAGCTACGGCTCCGGCGCGCAGGAGCTCAGGACCTTCGACCCCCCCCTGCGCCTTTGGGTGAACACGATCGAGACCAAGGGCGCCGATGGCAACACCATTGATCTGACGCAGTACATCCGCACCGCAACCGGCCGGGTCAGGGAGCAGAAAACCACGCTCGACACCGGTAACTACGTCTACACCTACGACTATGCCGGGCGGCTGCTGATGGCGGATCACGCCTTCGACGTGAACGACCTGACCTACACCTACGACGCGGCGGGCAACCTACGCTCGAAACCCATCGACGGCGTGGTCGAGCCCTACCTCTACGGCCCCCCCGCCAGCGGACCACACCCGCACGCACCGACCAGGTGGCGCGGATGTCTTCGCCTATGACGCCAATGGCAACATGACCACGGGGGGGCTGGGCGGCAAGACCATGAGCTACGATGCGGAGAACCGCCCGCGCTCGGTCACCACCGCCACCGGAACCTCGGCCTATGTCTATGCCGCCACCGGCACCCGCCTGACCAAGACCGAGACCGTCGGCGGCATCCCCCCCAAGACCACCACCTACATCGGCCCGGTCGAGGTCACGCCCGAGGGCGCGTTCTGGCTCTACCCGCTGCCCAACATCAAGATCGTGGTGGACGCAACGGAGACCGGAACCGAGGCCATGCACACGGACCAACTCGGCTCCGTGCGCGTGATCACGCGGGATGATGGCACCGCCAAAACCCAACGCACCTACTTCCCCCCCTTCGGCAAAATCAACGAGGAAACCGACCCCCCCGACCCGGAAACCCACGGCTTCATCGGAGAACGCTTCGACGCCGTCTCAAACCTGCAATACCTCAACGCAAGATACTACGACCCGGATCTCGGCATGTTCATCCAGCCCGACTGGTTCGAAGTGACAATGCCAGGGGGGGTGGGGGGGACAAACCGGTACTCGTACAGCTTCAATGATCCCGTGAACAAACTGGATCCGAATGGGAATGCGTGCCTTCCCTGTGCGACGGCCGCAGTTGGTGCCATTGTTTCGGTGACAATTGACTTCTCAACAGCTCAAATGACTGGTCAAGACTACACATTGTCGGATTTCGGTAAGTCCGTTGCGGTGGGTGCCGCTGCGGGGGGGTTAGTTGGTGGAGGGGGGGTCTTTGGCACCGTGAGTAAGTCCGTCGGTGCAGCACATAGTGCAGCTCAGGCAAAAACAGCTGCAGGCGTGCTAGGTGGAGCTGCGGGCGCGATCACAGGGACAGTTACCGACGCTGCCGTGAATGGAGAAGCCTTAACTGTCGAAGACGTCGTCACGGCTGGCACAGCCGGGGGGGCTGCTGTTGGTGTTGCTGGTGCCTGGGTACAAGCGGGCTCCCGCACTATTGGCGCTGCAGCAGCGGCAGGAGCTAAGCCAAGGTCTGGACTCGCAACTGAAATTGGGGGGGAGGGCGTCGTTGACGGACTGCTAGAAGCTGGACTCGAGGCAGGCGCTAATGAACTAATGGAAGAAGAAGAGGAAACAGGGAACGAAGGAGATGATGAGTGAAAACATCGTTGAAGGACGTACTTTGGCTTTGTACATTTCTGGGGGGGCTTTTCTGGGGGGGTGCGTTTCTTTACTTCCGGACATCATCAGGCAACTCAGTATACGAAGCGACAAACATGGCCGGGTTCTATGTTGGCTTAGGAACATTGGCCGCGTCGCTTAAGGGCCGTTTCCTACTGTTTCTATCGGTATGGTGCATGGTCGCCTTCTCAGCAACGTTTGCCATTTTGCTTTCGGGTCCAGAGATTGCTTTTCTTAGCACTCAGGGAACTCTGCAGCTGATAATACGCCTCTTGTCAAACGCAATCTTCCCGGCATTGGTTGGTGGAACTGCCTTGGTCCTTCTCGGCAAGATGGTGTCACCACAAGATGAATAGTGGGATGGACTTGAATACTAGGGTGCAACAAGAAGTCGCGTGTCAACTAAGTTGCTCAATTCTCCTTTGTCCTACCTCACCCCCCCATCCTACAAAACCCCCCCTCCCCCCCCTGAGCCACCCGCTCCAGCTCCGCCAGCGGCACCCCCCCCTCCGTGATCGCCTGCGCCAGCCCCCCCGGCCCGACCTCCAACAGCTCGCTGACCACCTGACGCCCCCCCGCCCGGCCGGTCTCGCCACACTGCGCGCAGCCAGCGCCGTTGCAGGCCACGCAATTCACCGGCATCAGCCGCTGTGACAGCACCCCCCCGCGCAGGGTGGCGGACAGCAGAAACCCGGGCACGCCCAGGTCCAGCAGACGCGTGACCGCCGAGACGCTGTCATTGGTGTGGATCGTCGACAGCACCATGCGCCCCCCCATCAGCTCTGCCCGCACATTTGGCCCATGTGCCGGTCAACACGGCGCAGGCCGGTCTGATGGGGGGTTTCGCGACAGTGCTTGAGTTTTCCGGCACGGAGGCGTTGGCAGGCGGGTTCCAGATCAGGCTTGTCGCGCGTGATATCGAACGTCTGGAGGAGCCGAATGATCCTGCGGGCAACCGTCGCGCTGAGCCGAGCTGGAGGAACGGTCCGCGATATGCGCAAGGCACGGGGGGGCAAGCTGCTGCTTTTGATCTTCGAGACGGCGCGCACCCTTCACGACCCCCCCGATTGACCAGGGTGCGCGATCGGGGGGGCCGCTTGATCGCGGCACAGAAGCAAAACCGCGACGGGCCGTACCTCCTGACTGACGGGCGGCGATGGATGAAGACCCTCAATCCCCCCCGACGAATGCGCCAGGAATGCTCCGGCGCAGGTCCTTTCCAGCCGTCAGTCCATTTACCTTTTCCACGATGGCCGCGGCATCAATGCCGTGGTGGCGATATAGATCGGCAATGGTGCCGGTTTGACCAAAATGTTCGACCCCCCCCAGGGGGGGCACGGTCTGATGCCCCCCCTCGACACTGCCCAGCCAGGACAGCGTCGCCGGGTGACCGTCGATGACCGTGACGATTTTGCAATGGCGCGGCAGGTCGGACATCAGCGCCTCGATATGAGATCGCGCCGCCGGGTTGCCACGGGACCGCGCGCGTTGGGCGGCCGACCAGCCTGCGTTCAGCCGATCCGCCGATGTCACCGCCAGAACGCCGACATCACGCCGCCCCCCCTCGCCGATCATACCCGCGGCCTTGATCGCCTCGGGGGGGGCAACCGCACCCTGATAGGCAATCACCACATCGCAATTCGGCCCCCCCGGTTTGCGCAGCCAATAGGCGCCGTCGATGGCCCCCCCCTGGCGAAAGGCATCGTCGACCCGCTTGCCAGGCTGTTCAATCGGGTTGGTGGTCAGGCGCAGATAGACCGAGCCGCCGGTCTCGTCCCGCAGCCAGGTGCGTTCATCCGGGTCGCCTTCGCCGTCACGCTGCAGGTAATCGAAGGCCCAGTGCATGATCACCGCCAGTTCATCGGCAAAGGCGGGTTCGAACGCGGCAAGCCCGTCCTGGCTCATCCCGATCAGGGTGATCCCACCGATTGGTGCGCGCCGCCTTCCGGGGGGGCCAGCGTGACACCGGATGGCGTGCCAACCAGCAGAAAACGCGCGTCCTGATAACAGGCATAGTTCAACGCATCGAGCCCGCGCGCCACGAAGGGATCGTAAACCGTACCGATGGGGGGGATCAGGCGCTTGCCAAACAGGGAATGCGACAGGCCCGCCGCGCCCAGAAGCAGCATCAGGTTCATCTCGGCAATGCCCAGTTCGATATGCTGTCCCTTGGGGGGGGTAAACTCCCATTTCGCGGTGGACGGGATGCGGTGTTCAATGAAGGCATCGGCCTGCGCGGTCCGGGCAAACAGCTTGCGCCGGTTCACCCAGGGGGGGCCAAGGTTGGTGGTGCCGGTCACATCCGGCGAGGTGGTGACGATCCGGTCGGCCAGCGCGCTGTCGCCCTTGGACAGGTCATCGAGGATCTTGCCGAAGGCCATCTGGGTCGAGGTTTCGCGCGACGTGTCTATGTCAATGGCGGGCACGGCCAGTTTCCCGTCGCGATAGCGGCGGGTCCCCCCCTGGGCAAAGAACGGCACGCGTGACAGGAAATCACGCAGGCTGTCCGGGTCCTTGACCGTGGCCATCGGCTCCCATTCCTCGCCCTTGGCCACACCCATGTGGTCCTGCCACGCGGCAAACTGCGTATTGTTCATCAACCGCCGTGGTTGTCCTTGTGGCCGGCGATGGGCGTGCCCCCCCAGCCCTTGACCGTATAGGCCAGAAAACAGGTCGGGCGGTCATGGTCGATGGCATCGAAGGTCTGGGCCATGGTCTCGACGCAGTTGCCGCCCAGGTTTTCCATCAGCGCCGCCAGGTCCGCGTCGCTGCGCCGCTCGATCAACGCTGTCACGTCGCCCTGATCGCCCAGGTCATCCATCAGCCGCTTGCGCCACACCGCCCCCCCGCCCATGAAGGTCAGCGCCGAATAGTCCTGGTTCGGGCAGGCATCAATCCAGTCGCGCAGCTTGTCGCCGCCCGGTTCCTCGAAGGCCGCGCGCTGCAACGCCCCCCCGTGTTTCACCCGCACCACGTCCCAGCCAAAGGCGTCAAAGATCTTTTCGACCCGTTCAAACAGCCCTTCGCGCACGATCCCATCGAGCGACTGGCGATTGTAATCAATCACCCACCAGGTGTTGCGCAGGTCGTTCTTCCAGCCCTCCTGCAGGGCCTCATAGATGTTGCCCTCGTCCAGTTCCGCGTCGCCCACCAGCGCCACCATGCGCCCCCCCATCGGGGGGGCCTCCGCGCCCCCCCAGCTTTTTGCCTTGATGTAATCCTGTATGATCGACGCAAACGAGGTGATCGCCACGCCCAGCCCCCCCACCGACCCGGTCGAGAAATCCACATCGTCCACATCCTTGGTCCGGCTGGGATAGCTTTGCACGCCACCAAAGCCCCCCCGGAAATTCTCCATCTTTTCGCGGGTCTGGTTGCCCATCAGATATTGCATCGCGTGAAAGATCGGCGAGGCATGCGGCTTGACCGCTACCCGATCCTCGGGCCTGAGCGCCGAGAAATACAGCGCCGTCATGATCGACACCATCGACGCCGACGAGGCCTGATGCCCGCCGACCTTGATCCCATCCACCTTGGGACGCAGGTGATTGGCGTGATGGATCATCCAATGCGACAACCACAACAGACGCTGTTCGATGGTCTTCAACTGTCTGATGTCAGAGGGCGTTTGAGCGGTCATGATGCGGTCCTTCGGTCATATCGGTGGCCCCCCCGCCGGATGGGGGGGCGCGGGGGGGGCAGAGTATCAGGGTTGCCTTGCAGCAATTCGGCGAATTACAGTCCATTATTCGCCAAACTTGGCGGAAAGCGCTGCATAAGAGGTGTTACATGGCGGATACCGTTCAACTTGATCCGTTCGACATTCAAATCCTGCGCCAGCTGTGCGCCGATGGCCGCATCTCGGTTCAGGACCTCAGCGACCGGATCGGACTGACCCCCCCCACCCCCCCGACCGCGCGCGCGTTCGACGGCTGGAGCAGGCCGGGGGGGTGATCTCGGGCTATGGGGGGGCGCGCATTGACGAAGCGGCGTTGGGCTTTGATGTCTCCGTTTTTGTTTCGGTTCAGCTGGACAAGCAGGTGGATGAGGCGTTGGTGAAATTCGAAGCCGCCATCACCAGCTTTCCCGAAGTGGTGGATTGCTGGCTGATGACCGGGGGGGATCGCGATTACCTGATGCGGGTGGCGACCACCGGGTTGCGCGACTTCGAGCCTTCCTGGTCGGACGCCTGACCAAGGTCGAGGGCGTGGCGTCGATCCAGTCTTCGATCCCGATCCGTCGGGTCAAAGCCGGATATGCGCGCACGCCCTGACCGGTCATTCGGCGGCGTGCTTGACCGCCGGGCGCAGCGCCTGTTCCAGATCGGCCAGAATATCCTCGACCTCTTCCAGACCCACGGACAGGCGGATCAGCCCGTCACTGATGTCATGTTCGGCGCGTTCCTCGGGCGTGTAGGTGGAATGGGTCATCGAGGCCGGGTGCTGGATCAGCGTTTCCGCGTCGCCCAGCGACACCGCGCGCTGGATCATCTTCAACCCGTTCATGAAGGCGATCCCCCCCCGGCCATGCCGCCGTCAACCTCGAAGGCGATCATCGCGCCGGGCTGATCCATCTGGCGGGTGGCCAGGTCATGCTGCGGGAAGCTGTCCAGGCCGGGGGGGAAATGCACCATGCGCACGGCCGGGTGCGCGTGCAGATAATCCGCCACGATCCGCGCCGAGGCGCAGTGACGGTCAACCCGCAGCGCAAGGGTCTTCAGTCCGCGCAGGATCAGCATTGCGTTGAAAGGGGGGGCCATGACCGCCCCCCCGGTCATGTCCTTCATGCCGACCAGACGAATGTCGGCCACCTGTTCGGCGCTGCCCGCAACCAGACCGGCCACCACATCCCCCCCATGACCGCCCAGGTATTTGGTGGCGGAATGCACCACGATATCGGCCCCCCCCAGTTCAATCGGACGGGTCAGGTAGGGCGTGGCATAGGTATTGTCCACCACCACGGTGGCACCCGATGCGCGGGCAATATCCGCAACCGCGCGGATATCCACCAGCCGCATGTTCGGGTTGGCGGGGGGGGTCTCGAAATAGACCACCCGCGTGCGGTCCGACATTGCCCCCCCGCGCAGGTTCTCCGCGTCGGTCATGTCCACATGGGTGATCGTGACACCCCCCCATTTCGCAAGCCCGTGCTGCATGAAGGCAAAGGTGCAGCCATACAGCGTCTTGTCGACGATCACCTCTCGCCGGGCGACAGAAGCGTCCACAGAACGGCGGTGATCGCCCCCCCCATGCCGCTGGACAGCGCAAGCCCCCCCGCCTCGGCCCCCCCTTCCAGGGTGGCGATGCGCTGCTCCAGCAAGTCACAGGTCGGGTTCGAGATGCGACTGTAGATATGGCCCTGTCGCTCGCCCGCGAACATCTCGCCGCCCGCTTCGGCGGTTTCAAAAGCAAAGGTCGAGGTCAGGTGCAAAGGCGGCGTCAGCGCCCCCCCTTCGTTTTCCTGCGGATCATAGGCGTGGTGGATGGCGCGGGTGGCAAAGCCGGTGGGGGGGCGGGTCATGAGGCAGCTCCTGAATCTATCTAAGGTCATGGTGCGCCCCCCCATTTCAGGGTATGTGATTGCCAATTGTGCCAGTTTGGGGGGGCTAGATATTGGCATTATCTGCCAATTTGGAACGGAAATGGACACCAAGGACAGACAAATCATCCGCGCCCTTCAGCGCGATGGGCGCATGACCAACCAGGACCTGGCCGAGGCGGTCAACCTGTCGCCCTCCCCCCCCTGCCTGCGCCGGGTCAGAAACCTTGAGGCGAAGGGGGGGGTCATTCAGGGCTATAGCGCGGATGTGGATGCCGCCGCCTATGGTCTGGCCATCACCGTTTTCGTGCGCATCAAGCTGGAACGGCACAATGAACTGGATGTGCAGACCTTCGAAAGACGGGTGCGGATGAGCGACGAGGTCCTGGAATGCCACGTGCTGACCGGGGGGGCGATGGATTATCAGCTCAGGGTGCTGGTGCCGGATCTGGACGCCTATGAGGATTTCATCCGCAACCGGATACACCCCCCCATTGGCGGCATTGCCTCGATCGACACCAGCTTTGTGTATGGAACCGTCAAAAGGACGGCGGTGTTCCCGCCTGCGTCCTAACCGGCGGCGCGGGGGGGACGGTGCGTGTCAGGCAGCCCCCCCCTGTGCCTCTGGCCAGGTCATCGGCCGCGGCCTGAATGCCCCCCCGCCCCCCCAGCACGTCAAACATCTGGTTGATCTGCGCTTCGGTCATGACAAGGGGGGGCGGCGAGAAGACGCACATGTTGATGATCGGGCGCAGGATCAGGCCATTGGCCTGACAATGCGCATCAATCATGCCGCCAAGCGCATAATCCCGTTCCAGCGTGGCCTGCGCGCCACTGGAACATTCCACGCAACCCATAAGGCCCATGCCGCGCGCGTCAGACACGATCGGGTGATCCCCCCCCAGGGCCCGCAGGCGGTCCTGAAACAGCGGCGTCACCGCCCGGACATGGTCCAGGATCCCCCCCTCGCCTTCGATGATCTCGATATTCTTCAGAGCCGCCGCCGCGCTGACCGGATGGCCGGAATAGGTGTACCCGTTCGAGAAGGTGGCCCCCCCTTGCGACATGTCACCCGAAACCTCGGCAATCAACCGGTCCGAGATGATCGCCGCCCCCCCCATCGGCACATAGCCCGAGGTCATACCCTTGGCGCAGGTGATGATATCCGGGGGGGTAATGCCGAACACCTCGTCAGAAGCGAACCAATGGCCCAGACGGCCAAAGCCCGTGACGACCTCGTCGGAAATATACAGCACGTCATGGCGGCGGCACAGCTCAAGGCACCGTCGGTGGTAGCCCGGCGGCGGCACGATCACCCCCCCCGGACGCCAGGATCGGTTCGGCGATGAAAGCGGCAACCTTGTCGGGGGGCCCAACGACAGGATCGCGGTCTCAAGGTCTGCTATCTTTTCGTCCAGAAAGGCCTCCATCCCCCCCATGCCATCGGCCGATGCATCGGGTTCACATCCGGCAGGAAATGGGTCATGCCATCGGCCTTGTCCAACCACAGGCGATCACGTTCCTTGCCGCTGACACTGGCCGCCAGATAGGTGCTGCCGTGATAGGCCTTGTGCCGCGAGATCACGATCTTCTTCTCGGGCTTGCCCAGCAGGTTGTTGCGAAACTGAATGAAGCGCAGCGCGCTGTCGACTGCCGTTGACCCACCAGTGGTAAAGAACACATGGTTCAGATCGCCCGGCGTGCGCGCGGCAATCTCACGCGCCAGCCGCGCGCTGACCGAGTTTGTATTGTTGAAGGGCGAGAAATAGGCCAGTTGCCGCGCCTGTTCGGCAATGGCCTCGGCCATGTCCTCGCGCCCGTAACCGATCTGGACGCACCACATGCCACCCGGCCCGTCGATCAGCCGTTCACCGTTTTCGTTGACGACATAGACGCCTTTGCCGCCCTCGACAAAGGTGCGGTCATTGTGGCCGATTGCCTCCATGCCCTCCCACGGGTGCACGAAGTTCTGATTGTCCCAGCGTTTGGCGCTGTCCAGATCATTCAGCTTCAACATGGCGAACTCCTCCTGTTCAGGCGGTTTTGGAACGTGCAGCGGGGGGGTGCTGCATCTCGTCGGGGGGGGACATCAGAATGTCGAACTCGTCCCGAACCTTGGCATCGGCCGCGCGAAGTAGTTCGGAAAGTGGCGATCCAGGATGCTGCGGGATTTGAGCTTTGCCCGGTCGAACAGGTCGGTCTTGCCCGCACCTTCCAGGTGTCAGTGCGTTCGCGGTCCATCAGCGACGGGTAGACATATTCGGTGTTCATATAGGCCAGCGTGTGGTCATTGCCCAGGAAATGGCCGGGATCAATGGCGCATTGATGGATCACATCCACCCCCCCCAGCGTTTCGTCGGACACTTCGATGCCGCGCAGCGTGCGCAGGATCATCCCGCCGGCCTCGTCATCAATCACCATGCTTTCAAAGCTGCACCCCCCCATGAGCGAGCCGACCATGCCGCCGAACTCGCACAGCCGGTTGGCCCCCCCGGCATGGGCCGCCAGCGTAAAGCTCAGCGCCTTTTCCAACCCGTATTGCGCATCGGGCAGTTTGGCGTCGGTCATGCCCGACCCGACCGAGGTCGGCAGCCCGTAGAACTGGCCCATCTGCACCGCCGCCGCCGCAATCAGCGCCTGTTCGCCGCCGCCGCCGGTAAAGGACCCGCTGCGCAGGTCGGTAATGAAGGGCCAGGCGGCGAAACAGACCGGGGGGGTGCCGGGGGGTTGATCAGATTCACGATCGCCACGCAGGCCAGGGTTTCGGCGACCGTTTGCGCAAGCGTGCCCGCCAGGGTCGAGGGTGCCGTCGCGCCCGATTGCGGCGGCACGGCCAGATCCACGGTCAGGCCCAGTTTGGCCGTGTCGATCATCAGCTCAAGGTTCTCGCGGCCAAACCGCAGCGGGGGGGACACCACAGGACAGCCGCCGAATATGACCGAGGGCTTCTTCATGAAGCTGCCCTCGCCGCCGGAGGCATGGTCGAACATGCGGATGGCCGCAGGCAGATGGCTGCGGTCGCGAAAGGTCAGGCAGGCGGGTTTCTGGCTGCCCGCAAGCATCGCATAGACAGTGTTCATGTCATGGGTGAAATCATCGCTCACATCCGTGGCCAGAACCGTGTCACCCAGCATGTGAATGTTTTCCAGCTCATCCACGAGGCGGGTAAAGTCATAGACGTCGCGCAGAACGGACGGGCGGTAGGACATGGTGTCGGACTCCAGCGTCGTCACCGCCGTGCCGGAATTGGCGAAATAGACGCTTTGCCCGGTACAATGCATGTCGTCCTTGCCCTCCCGCGCGCCACGGGCATAGACGTAGAATTCGCGGGCTGCACCGGCCAGCAGATCCTCCATCAACGCGCGCGGGAAACACAGGCGGTTGTGGTCGTTCAGCCGGGCCCCCCCCTTGGGAAGCACCAGGTCCAGCAGCTCGGGCGTGTGATCGGTCAGCCCGGTACGTTCCAGCACGGTCAGGGCGGCCGTGTGAATACGCTGCATATCCGCGTCCGACAGAGGTTTGTAGCGGCCCCCCCCGCTAAGACCCGCCCGCACCGCTTCGTTGCCGGTTGTCTGCTGTTGGGCGGCAAGACGGGCCTCGCGCCCGCCCCCCCCGGCGGCGTCCCCCCCGTGATTTGGACATATCCGGCATCATTGCACCTCGTTTCTCAGGTCAGTTATCTCGCGGCGGAACCAGTCCCGGTCCACCGCCTGTTGCGGGCGTCGAAGTCGCGGGCGGCTTTGTGGCCGCTGAAAACCGCATCCGCGATCAGGGCCGGGCCAGCGGCATCGCCAATCAGCTCAAGCGTTGTCAGCCCCCCCCGGCCCCCCCGCAAGGCGTCAAAAAGCGCGGTCTGGCGCGTCCGTTCGGTCACCAGAACGGCGGAAGAACAGGGCACATGCTGCGGCCGGTCGGTAAAGCCACAGGCGATCTGCATGGTGCCACCGTCCAGAGATTTCAGGACATGGTTGCAGCGAATATCGACGCCCAGTTCCAGCAGGCGCGCCTGGATGCGGTGCTGTTCCAGCGTCAGAGTCGTGAAGGACGACACAAGGCTTTCAGGGGGGGTGACATAGATCACCTTGTGGCCCGCAAGGGCCAGCTTTTCGGCGATGACCCCCCCGGCGATATAGGCATGGTCATCGTCATAGACGGCAACCGGCCCCCCCGGCGGTGGCAGGGTGCCCGCCATGATGTCATCGGGGGGGGTCAGCACATGGGCGTTCGCCCCCCCGATCACAGGCGGCTTGCGCAGGGTGTTGCGCCCGATCCCATCCGCGCGCCAGGTCGCGCCGGTGGCGACGAACACATTGGCGATGCCCAGCTCCAGCACCTGGTCCGCGTCCAGATCGCTGTTGGTGTAGATATTCACATTGGCCCGCTGGCGCAGATCATTGATCCGGTAATCCCTGACCCGTCCCCCCCAGGCCCCCCCGAGGCCCGGCAGTCGGCTTTCGGCCAGAACCCGGCCGCCGAGCTCGGGCCCGGCCTCGGCCAGCGTGACCTCATAGCCACGGCGCGCGAGCTGCATGGCGCATTCCAGGCCTGCGGGTCCCGCGCCGATAACAAGCGCCTCTGTTTCCGCCTCCCTGGGCGCGATCCGCTCGGGGGGGTGCCAGCCGCGACGCCACTCCTCGCCCATGGTCGGGTTTTGCGTGCAGCGAATGGGCACGCCCACGCTGTCGGCCATGATGCAGATGTTGCAGCCGATACATTCGCGAATTTCGTCTATCCGGCCCTGTTCGATCTTCAGGGGGGGAAGAAACGGATCGGCAATCGAGGGCCGCGCGGCCCCCCCGATGAAATCCACGATGCCCTTGCGAACCATCGACAGCATCATGTCGGGCGAGGTCAGCCGTCCGACGCCAACGACCGGCTTGTGGGTCACGGATTTCACGAAAGAGATATAATCGTTCTGATACCCATCCTGCGGTTCAAACCGGGTGGTGACGGAATCATTGGCCCATTCGCAGACATTCACGTCCCAGAGGTCGGGCAGATCCGCCAGCATTTCGACAACGGCGCGGCCTTCCTCCTGGGCCTGCATCCCGTCACCGCCCAACATTTCATCCACGGCAAACCGGAAAGCCACGCCGCAGGTGTCGCCGACGGCCTCTTTGGTGTCCTCCAGCAACTCGCGGGTCAGGCGCACGCGGTTTTCAAGGCTGCCGCCATATTCGTCGCTGCGCTGGTTCATGTGCGGCAGCATGAAATGCTGCGCAAGCGTCATCCGGTGCCCGGCATAGACATAAATGATGTCAAACCCGGCATCGCGCGCGCGCAGCGCGGCGTCGCGGTGCCAGCGGCGAAAGGCACGTATGTCGGCCTTGTCCATGGCCCGCGCCTGTTTCGGAAACGCGTAATCCAGCGACATGTCCGACGGGGGGCCAGCACCGGGGGGGCGCGGCTGGTCAGGTTTTGCGCGTGATTGCCATTGTGAACCAATTCGATCGCGGCCAGCATCCCTGTTCATGCACCGCCTCCGTCATCAGGCGCAGCGCCGGAATGTCGCGTTCGTCCCAAATGCGGTTTTCGGCAAATGGCGACAGGTCCGACGTCGGATGGATCTCGGTTTCCTGATTCGCGACCACGGCCCAGCGCCTTCGGCCTTCACGGCGCGCATTGCGGCTTCGGCCTGTGGACGCAAATGGCCCAGGCCATTGCAATGGGGGGGCACCTGAAAGAACCGGTTGCGGGCCGTCACAGGTCCGATCCGAACAGGGTCAAACAGCAAGGAATATGGGTTCGCCTCAGACATGAGAACGCCTTTTGAAACTGGAGGTGGAACCGGGAGCCCGCAGGAGGCTCCCGAGGGTGGTGCAGGGGGGGATCAGAAGCCGGCTTTGATCCGTTCGAACTCCTTCAGCATCCTGGCTTCCAGCGCGGGTTCGACCGCGTCAAAGAACAGGCTGCCTTCGAAGAAGGACTTGGGGGGGTCGTCAAAGCCGTATTGCTTGATCAGGTCCTGGTCGGCAATCGTGAAGGCCTCGGCATTGGCATGCGGGTAGCCCCCCCAGCTTTCGATGATGTATTTGCCGCTGGCCGGTTCGGACAGGGCATTCAAAAGGTCATAGACCTGATCGACCGGAGTCGTCGACGATTTCAGGTGCACATAGCCGCAGGCCCAGGTCGCAATGCCCTTGTCGACATCGCGCATCATTTTGGCGGGTGTTTCGTTCCAGATCAAGTTCAGCTCGGACTGGTTCCAGGCCCAGCCCAGTTCCAGTTCGCCCGAGGCCATGGCCTGGTCCATCTGCCCGGCATCGGACCAGTAAAACCGCACATTCGGATGGATGGCGCGCAGAAAATCGGACGCTTCCTGAAACTGCTCGTCGCTGAGTGATGTGTAATCCGCCGCATTGCCTGTCGCCAGCGCCGCAAGGGCATAGGCGCTGGAGGCCGCGTCCGGGATCGAAACCTTGCCCTGGTAGGCGGGATCGGCCATCAGCTGCAGGGAAATCTGGTCATCCGTGATCTTGTCGGTGCGGTAGATCAGCGGTGTTGCCCCCATTCGAACGGCATCATCCAGACCTGGCCATCAATCACGATGCCATCGACCTCCTTGATCTCGGGCAGCAGCGCGTCCCAATTGTCCAGCTTGGAAGGGTCCAGCGGCACCAGCAGATCCGCCGCCACCCATTTGCGCACGGCGTCCGAACAGGGGGGGTGCGCCAGATCGGCGGTAAAGCCGGATTGCAGTTTGGTAAACGCCTCTTCCTGACTGCCGAAGAAGGTATAGGACGGTGCCGCGCCGTGTTTCGCCATGTAATCCGCGAAAAAGCCCTGATCCTCGTAGCCGGACCAGTCGAACACGGTCAGATCCGCGCCATCGGCCACGGCAACGCCGCCCACCAGCGCCGTCGAAAGGCTCCCGCCCAGAAAGCTGAGGTCTTCATAATCTTCTCCCTGTGTTTTGGTTCTTGTCTTCATCCTGGCCCAGGTCGATGACCGACGCGGCCTGCACGCCCAGCCAGACCTTGCTGCCGGGGGGGCGGTGATCCACAGTGTGGAAATAGTTCGGAACCGAGGCGGCAATGGGCCGTTCGATACCTTCGACCCTGACGTGGTAGTGCACGTTCTCACCGTAGAAGCGACGTCGGCCACCTCGCCCGCGACGGTGCCGTCATAGCCCTCCGGTTCACTTGCGGCGATCTCCAGTTGCTCGGGGGGGCGTATCCCGACCGTAATGCTGCGCCCGCTTTGGATGACATTGGGATTGCGTTCAATCTGCAGCGCGCCAAATCCGGGCGTCGTGACGGTCAACCCGCCATCCACCTCGCGGTCACCTCGGCGGGCAGGAAATTCATTTCGCCGATGAAGCTTGCCACATCCCTGTTGCAGGGTTTGGCATACAGCGTCGGCGGTGCATCCACCTGGACAAGGCGGCCGTCAAACATCACGCCGATCCGGTCGGACATGGTCATTGCCTCGTACTGATCATGGGTGACCATCACGAAGGTAATGCCAAGGTTCTGCTGAAGATGGCGCATTTCAAACTGCATCTGTTCACGCAGCTTCTTGTCGAGCGCGGACAGCGGCTCGTCCAACAGCAGAACCTTGGGCCGCATGACAAGGGCGCGGGCCAGCGCGACGCGTTGCCGTTGTCCGCCAGACAGTTCATTGGCGCCGCGGGTTTCCAACCCGCCCAGTTCGACCATCTCCAGCGCCTCTTTCACGCGGCTGTCGATCTCGGACCTGGAGATGCCGCGATTTCGCAGCCCGTAGGCGACATTGTTGCCGACGTTGAGATGCGGAAAAATCGCATAGCTCTGAAACACCATATTGGTGGGCCGCTTGTTGGCCGGAATGCCATCCATGTCCTGCCCGTCAATCAGCACGTTCCCCCCCCTGGTCGGGTCCTGAAACCCGGCAATCATGCGCAGCGCGGTCGTCTTGCCGCAGCCCGACGGGCCAAGCAGCGAAAAGAACTCGCCCTCGCGCAGATCAAGCGACAGGTCCGAGACCGCAATGAAACTGCCGAACCGCTTTTCGATGCCCTGAAGCTGGATGATGTTTTTCTGCGTCACGTCACAGCCTCACGTGTTGGATTTCGAAGAACGACGGCGAAAGTATTCGGCGACCACCAAGAGCAGCACGGAGGTCAAAAGCAGCAGTGACCCAAGGGCCAGCGTATTGGGCAGCTTGGCCGGAAAGCGGATCTGGCTCCAGATATAGACCGGCAGGGTCGGCTGGTTGCCGGACAGGAAGAAGGCCAGGACGAACTCGTCAAAGCTGACGGTAAAGGTCACCAGAAGGCTTGATACGATCCCCCCCGGCGCGACGATCGGCAGGGTCACGCGGCGAAAGGTCTCGACCAGGCCCGAGCCAAGGTCGAACGCGGCCTCCTCAAGCGAGGCGTCAAAATCGTCGAAGGCCGATTTCATGATCGACACGGCGAAGGGAAGCGCCAGGAATGTGTGGCCCAGGATCACGGCGGTCAGCGATGGTTTCAGCCCCCCCAGCGAAATGAACAGGACCAGCATCGAGGACGCGACAATGATGCCGGGAATGACCAGCGGCAGCATGACCAGCCCCCCCTCGGATATATCCTTGCCGCGAAACTGGTAGCGCACGTAGGCCCGCGCGGCGAACAGCCCCCCCATCGACGTCGCCACCAGAGCGGACACCACCCCCCCGACCAGCAGGCTGTTGAACAGCGCCTGGATCAGCGTTTCCTGCCCGCCGAGCTGCCGATACCATTCCAGCGTCCAGCCCTTGATCGGAAAGGCCACGATGGTGCCGTCATTGAAGGAAAACAGCGGCAGCAGCAGAACCGGCAGGTAAAGAAACGCCAGATACAGGGTGGCGTAGATGATCAGGCCTGAGGGACGGGTCATCGGATGCGCCTCCCCCCCAACCCGGTCACGGACAGGACAAAGACGATGGCCACGAACCCGACAGACAGCATCGCCAGAAGCGACAGCGTGGCCCCCCCCAGCGGCCAGTTGTTGGCCGCGCCGAACTGCACCTGGATGAGGTTGGCGATCATCTTGCCGTCAGATCCACCAACCAGAGAGGGCGTGACGTAATCTCCGACCGTGGGAATGAAGATGATCAGACAGGCGGCGATGATGCCGGGGGGGATGGTCAGCGGAAGGGTGACGCGCAGAAACTGCTCCAACCTGTTGCTGCCAAGATCCTGGGCGGCCTCCAGAAGGCTTGGGTCAATCTTCCGGATCGAGACATAGATCGGCAGGATCGCGAAGGGCGCCCAGGCGTGGGCCAGGGTCAGGATGACGGCAAATTCGTTATAAAGCAGGAAGGTCATTGGCTGGTCGATCAGGCCAAGCGCAATCAGCGCCGAATTCATCACACCGTTAAAGCCAAGGATCAGTTTCCACGCAAACACGCGCAGCAGGTAGCTTGACCAGAACGGTATGGTGATCAGCAGAAGCCAAAGCGTCTTTCGACGCGCCTTCAGGGCCACGAAATAAGCAATCGGATAGGCCAAGGCGACGGTTACCAGCGTCACCGCCCCCCCGGCAATCAGAATGGACCGGATCATCAGATGCCGGACCAGCGGGTCGGTAAAGGCCTCGCGGTAATTTGCCCCCCCCGTCAGCGTCTTGTCGACCGAAACATAGGTCTGCGTCCACATCGAATAGGCCACCAGAATGACCAGCGGCGCGGCCACCAGAAAGCGACATACAGCGTCGCTGGCGCGCTCAGGGCGAACCCCCCCTTCGAGGTCTCAGTTCGAAAACCCGCCAAAGCCCCCCCCTCTTTCTCCAGATGGCATGCGCACGTTAATGGACGATCGTCCATTAAGTATTGTTCGGGCCCCCCCTTGCCTGTGTCAATCTGTTGATGCAAAATTTGCACCCAGGGCAGAGAACGCAGCATAACACTTGGAAAAGGCAGAATAAATTTATGGCCGCGCGGGCAGAAACCTCAAAAAGAGATCCAGAAGGCAACAGATCAACGCTGATCAACGCGACGTTGGAGTCCATCTTTGAAGACGGAATTGCGGAAACAACGGTCAGCAAGATCATTCAGCGGGCGGGGGGTTGTCACGCGGCATGATCCACCTGCATTTCGGTGGCAAGTCCCAGCTTCTGACCGCCGCCGCCGAAGCCTATAGCGCCGAGTATTACGCCGAAGTTGACCGGCACCTGGCCGTCGCCGGAGACAACCCCCCCGAAGCCATCGTGATGGCCATCGTCTCTGCCGACCTCAGCGATACGCTGCTGAACGAACGGTCGACCCGGATCATGCATGCCTCCGGGGGGGGCCGCCGCCACCGATCCCGGAATTGCCCGGTTCAGCAATACGCGGGACGAAAGGTTGCGCACCCTCGTGCGCGACGCTTTCGAACGGATCGCCGAGGCCTATGACGTCGAGGAACCAACCCTTCTGGCCCGTGACGCAACCTTCGGGTTGCTGGCGCTGTTGGAGGGCATGTGGGTCGATTATCTGCTGAACTCGACCGAGTTTTCGCATGACGTGGCCAAACAGATCGCCTGCCGCTTCCTGAAAGGGCTGTTCCCCCCCGATCACTTCTGATCGGCGACGGGCGGCGGTGACCGGCAAAACTGTCCGGCTTCGCGCAGCTCCTGGCCAATGAGTCGCCGCCCTGTTCCCTGCCGCACTGGGCCCGCATAGGGCAGTTTTCCTCCATACCGGCCCACATCGGAATGAGCTATAGAATGGCGAGCATTCTGAGGGGGGGTCAGTCATGAAAGTATGCATTGTCGGAACCGGCCGGTCCCTTCCGGCACAAGCGCTGCAAAGCACCGCGATTGACCGCGATCGGGGGGGCCTGGGCGCGCGCGTCGCGTCGACCGGGGGGGTCAAACGGCGGTTCGTCTGCGGCCCGGAAACGCAGATCGACCTGGCGAAGGCCGCGTGCCTTGCCGCGTTGGACGATGCGGACCTGTGCCCTGAGGACATCGACCTGATCATCGCGGGGGGGGCCTCCGTGCCCTATCAACCTATTCCCGCAACCGCGCCGCTGGTCATGCGCGCCTTGGGGGGGATCGCCGATGGCGCGGCGGCGGCCTTTGACGTCAACAGCACCTGCCTGAGCTTTGTCAGCGCGTTCGAAACCGCCGCGCGCATGATCGACGGCGGCGCTGCACGGCGGGCGCTGGTGGTGTCGGCGGAAGTTGCCTCGCGGGCCTTGCCCTGGGACGGCCAGCCCGAGGTCGCGGCCCTGTTCGGGGGGGACGGTGCGGCGGCGGCGGTGCTGGGCCCATCCGATCCCACCGCACCCGGCGAAATCAGTGCCATTCGGCTGCGCAGCTACCCGACCGCCTATGAGGCCTGTGGCATTGGTGCCGGCGGCACAAGGTTCGACTTTGACACGGATCGCGATGCTTTCGTGGCCAATGCCAAATTCGCCATGGATGGCAAAGCCCTGTTTCGCCAGGCCTCGCAGCATTTCAACGCCTTTGTGGACGATCTGCTGGCGCAGGCCGGTTGGACCCGGTCCGATGTCGATCTGGTCGTGCCGCATCAGGCCAGCCCGGCGGGGGGGCTGGAACATATGATCCGCCTGACCGGGTTCGACCGGGACCGGGTCGTGCGCATTGTGGAAGACTACGGAAACCAGATCGCCGCCTCGATCCCCCCCTTTGCGCTGGACATGGCGCGCGAACAGGATCGGTTGCGCCGTGGCGACAAGGTCCTGCTGCTGGGCACCTCCGCCGGGGGGGTCAGTTTCGGCGGCGCGGCGTTGGTGGTCTGACATGGCGGGGGGGCGAATCCTTGTGACCGGGGGGGCCACCGGGTTTCTGGGTGGCGCGGTTCTGCGCCGGTTGGGGGGGGCGGAGGGTGTTGGCCAAGGCCGCGATGCGGAACGGCTGGCCATGCTTGAGGCACAGGGGGGATTTGCACATTGCGCTGGTCCTTGCCCGACGCAGCCCCCCGGACGACCCGGCGCTGGAGGATATCACCGCCATCGTCCATTGTGCGGGCCTGTCCGCCCCCCCCTTCGGACCAAGGCAGGCGTTTCACCGGGCAAATGTGCTGGGCACGCAGGCGGTGCTGGATTTCGCGCGGGCACGCGACGTCAGGCGGCTGGTCTTCATCTCCAGCCCATCGGTCTATTTCGCGCTGCGCGACCAGTTGAACGTGCCCGAGGACATGGACCTGCCCCCCCGCCCGTTCAACGCCTATGCGGCCAGCAAGGTGGCGGCGGAAGCGCGCGTTCTAGCGGCAAGAGACCTTGGACCGGTTATTCTGCGCCCGCGTGGCCTTTATGGGCCGGGGGGGGACACGGCGCTATTGCCCCCCCGGTTGCTGCGCACGGCGCAGGCCCGCAGCCTGCCCCCCCGGTTTCGTGGCGGCACGGCCCGAATCGACCTGACATACATTGACGATGCCGCCCGTGCCGTGCTGGCCGCACTGCGGGCGGGGGGGCCCTCGGTCGAGCGACAGGTGTTCAACATTTCCGGAGGCGAGGTCATCCGCATTCGGGACATTGTCGAAGACGCCTGCGCCCGCGCCGGGATCACCCCCCCCGGTGGCGCGATATACCGCTCAGACCCGCCCTGCTGGCCGCGCGCACCGTGGAAACGCTCGCATTGCTGCGGCGGGACCAACGTGAACCAATGGTCACGCGGTACGGGCTGGGGGGGCTGTTTGCCTTCGTCCAAAGCCTGGATATCTCGCGCGCCCGGTCGGATTTGGGCTGGTCGCCGAAGGTTTCGTTCGCCCAAGGTCTTGACCGGACCTTTGCGGCAGAGGCGCTGACATGACCCCCCCGGTCTTTGCCAACAGCGCCTGGGTCAGCGCGCCCGAACGGCTGATCCTGCGCCGGGGGGGCCGCTGGAAAAAGCGGTGGATGCCGGTGCGATACGGCCTGTTTGTGCATCCGGTTGCCGGACCGGTTCTGATCGACACCGGCTACACATCCCACAGCACCCGCGCACCGGGACGCAGCTTTTGGCTGCGCGCCTATGGCTGGGCACTGGACCCCCCCCGCCTGAATGAGGACGCACAACCGCAACCGTTTCTAAACCGTTTTGGCCTTGGTCCGCAGGATATCACCACTGTCATCGTGACCCATTTCCATGTCGATCATGTGTCGGGCCTGGCAGCGTTCCCCCCCAAAGCGCGGTTCATTGCCAGCGGCACGGCCTGGGCCAGCCTGCAACGCAGCAGCACCGTTCATACCACCCGGCACGGGGGGGTCTTTCCCGAACTGCTGCCGAAGGATTTCGCCGCCCGTCTTGATCCGGTTGAGCAGCACGCCCGCCGACCTGTTCCACACCTGCCGGACGGGTTTGACCTGTTCGGTGATGGCAGCGTTCTGGCCATCCCGCTGCCGGGCCACGCCGAGGGCCATCTTGGCGTGCTGTTTGCCCAGCGGGAGGTGCCGCTTCTGTACGCCACGGACACGCAATGGCTGGTCGACGCCCTGCCGAAATCCCGGCGGCCCCCCCGGCTGGCCCCCCCGCGCCTGATTTCGGACGATTTTGCGGCCATGGGGGGGCGCAGCGCGGATCAGGTCGCGGCCTTTCACAGCGAAGGCGGGGGGGCGGTCATGCTCTGCCATGATGATACGCCCACACCCTTTGACGTCGAAGACGGGGGGGACGGGTCATGATCACACGGCTTCAGGCCCCCCGATGAGCTTTGTCACCACCCGCCGCCTGTCACGTCCGGGGGGGCTGGGGGGGCGGGCGCGGTTCGAGGCATTGCAGGCGCGCGCCATTCAGCGATGGCTGACGCGGGCGGTGCCACAGGTGCGGGCCTTTGGGCATGCCCCCCCCAATCAGCTGGCCGATCTACCGGTCATGGACAAGGCCCGGCTGATGGCGGATTTCGCAAGCTATAACGTGCCGGGGGGGCTGACCGCGGATCAGGTCCGCGCGGCCATGGGGGGGCGGGACTTTCGCATCGGGCCCCCCCTGACGGTCGGGGGGCCAGCACCGGCACCAGCGGCAATCGCGGGCTGTTTGTCATCTCGGACGCCGAGCGCTTTCGCTGGCTTGGCAGCATTCTGGCAAAGACAATCGCGGACCTTTTGTGGCGACGTCAGCGGGTGGCGATCATCCTGCCACAGGGCACCGGCCTTTATGACAGCGCCAACCAGTTCCGCCAGATCCGGTTGCAGTTCTTTGACCTGACTGACGGGCCGCTGGCCTGGCGGGGGGGGCGCTGGAGGCCTTCGATCCAACGGTCATCGTCGCCCCCCCGCCCAAGGTGCTGCGCCACATGGCCGAGCAGGCGTTTCGCCTGACCCCCCCGACCCGCGTCTTTTCCGCCGCCGAAACGCTGGACCCGGTGGACCGCCCGGCGATCGAGGCAGCCTTTGGCACGCCGCTGGAGCAGATCTATATGGCGACCGAAGGGCTGTTGGGCGTGACCTGCCGCCACGGTGCCCTGCATCTGGCCGAGGATTCGGTGCATTTCGAATTCGAAACGGTGGGGGGGGACGGGCTTGTCTCGCCGCTGATTTCGTCCTTCCGGCGCGCGACTCAGGTCCTTGCCCGCTACCGGATGAATGACCTGTTGCGGCTGGCACCTGAGCCCTGCGCCTGTGGCTCGCCGTTGCAGGCCGTCAGCGAGGTGGTGGGGGGGCGGATGGATGATTGTTTCCACCTGCCGGGCCACGCGGGGGGGCCGGAGCTTGTGACCCCCCCGGATGTGCTGCGCAATGCGGTGCTGACCGCAGACCCCCCCGCGATTACCGATTTTCGGCTGGTTCAGACCGGCGCGCGCAAGATCGTGCTGACGCTGCCGCCGGCGGTGCCCTCCAATGCCTGCGAGGCGGCCAGAACACGGCTGCAAACCCTGCTGACAAAGCGCCAGATACAGGCCAGGGTCACGCTGGACCGCGCGCCGCTGCCGCTGGATGTGTCGCGCAAGCTCAGACGGGTTGAACGCCGCTTTGCGCCGGGCGGTGGGCCATGACAAGCCGCACACCAGACGTGGCGGCGTTCGTGGACCTCTTTGCCCGCCACCCGACCCAGGCGCTGATTGCAAACCTCTCCACACAGGTCGCACAGCTTGACCTGGACGGGTTGCGCGTTCCGATCACGGTGAATGACATGAACCAGCCGGGCAATTGTTACATCTGCAATCCGGTGACGGGCTATGTCGACTATGCCATTGAAGAGACCCGAAATTTCGTCAGCCGCCCGGCGCTGCGCCAGGCGTTGATCGGGTTGATCCGCGCCGTCTCGCCTTTGGTCCGGGCCACCGGGCTGGGCCGGGCGGTGCATGTGAACAACTGGCTTTTTCAACCAGCCCCCCGCCCCCCCACACCTTGACCGCAGGACCGCAGCCCAGATGCGCGAAAGCCTGACCGCCCGGTTCCCGGATCATGCGATTCTCCTGCGCTCCCTGAACACCTATGCGGATGGCGCGGCGCTGGAGGCCTTGCGGGCCGAAGGGTTCCAGCTGGTTCCATCGCGTCAGGTCTATCTGTTTGACGGACGCGAACCGCCGCGTCCCAGCGTCGACATGAAAAGGGATGCCCGTCTGTTGCGCACGACCCCCCCGCTTACAACGGTCGGAAACGCGGCCTTCACGCCGCACGACTACGTCCGCTGCGCAGAGCTTTACCGGCTGTTATACTTGCAGAAATACACCCCCCCGCTTAATCCGCAATACACCGCCGCCTTCATCGCCGAGATGCACCGGCGCGGGCTGATCCATCTTGAAGGGCTGCGCGGGAAAGACGGCGATCTGGTCGCCTTTGGCGGGCGGTTTCAATACGGGCAGACCCTGACGCAACCCCCCCTGCTGGGTTATGACACCGGCCGCCCGCAGAAAGACGGGCTTTATCGCCTGATCACGGCCATGGCGCAGCATAGCGCGACAGAACAGGGACTGCTGTTCAACATGAGCGCCGGGGGGGCCGCCGGGTTCAAACGGCATCGCGGCGCGGTTCCGGCAATCGAATACAGCGCGCTTTACGTGCGCCACATGCCCCCCCTGCGCCACCGCCTGGCGCTGCGGGCGGTGACAGGGATCCTGTCGGGCATCGGTGTCCCGCTGCTGCAAAGGTTTGAACTATGACACAGGATCTCTGGCATGCCGTTGCACGCTCCCGCGATCTGCGGCGCAAACCGCTTCGGGTGGAGTTCGACGGCAGGCCCGTCGTGCTGTTTCGCAATCAGACCGGCATCGCGGCCCTGCATGATCAATGCCCGCACCGGCTGGTGGAACTGTCCAGAGGCCGGGTGGTCAATGGCACGATTGAATGCCCCCCCTATCACGGCTGGCGCTTCGCGTCGGATGGCCGCTGCGTGGACATGCCCGGCACGGTCGCACCAGTGCCGCGCTGCCGCGTGGCCCGCTACCGGGTTCTGGAGGCGGAAGGCGGGATCTTTCTGACCAGCGGACAGCCCGCCGCTCCCCCCCCGGTTGTTCATCCGATGCAGGGGGGGCAGGACATCGTCACGCGCGTTGTCAAAAGCGCCACGCGGTCAACCCTGATCGACGTGGCCGAAAACATCCTGGATGCGACCCATACCCATTACACGCACAAGGGCCTGCTGCGCGGATTGTCCGCCCGGCGGTACCGGGTTCAGGTCGAGGTGACGCGCGGCCCTGATTGGGTCGAGGCCGTCTATACCGGCGAAGACCGCCAGCACGGGCTGGTCAGCGCCATGCTGGATGGGGGGGCGCGAATCAAGGGCGTTGGCCGCTACCGTCGTCCGGGCATTGCCGAGCTGGAATACTGGGGGGGGCCGCGTGGCATGGTTCTGGCCACAACTTTTCATCTGCGGCAGACGGATGCCGAAACCGTGCACGGCATAGGCTGGCTTACCGCGCCGCGCCAGCACGGGCTGGGGGGGCATCTCAAGGCGCTGGCCTTCAAGCCGATGTTTCATATTGCCCTGGAACAGGATCGGCGGGTGTTAAGTTCAGCCTTTGACAACGGGCGCGGGGGGGCGACCCGCATGATCGGCCCGCTGGATATTCTGCGGCGCGAGATCGAGGCGATCGAAGCGGGCGAGACCCTGACACCGGGGGGGCTGCAGCATTACGAGATGGAGCTTTGATCCGCACCACCCCCCCATTCAATCCCCCCCCAGGTCGAAGCGCGCGGGAGGCTGATACGCTGGCGCAGGGCAATCGCCGCGAATTCGGCCACCGACCGAAGCTGGGGGGGGACCCAGCCGATCCGGTCGCCGGGCCAGTCCATCACATCCGTGGACCGGTTGAGCGCATCCAGGAAGACCCTGCGTTCGCGCCGCCGGGCAACCATCGGCACACCATAAAGCCAAAGCGCCATGCGCACCGCCTGCGGGTGGGTCACGTCCGGCCGCACCTCACCGCCATCAGCGGTCAGGGCCCGCGCAAAGGCCGCCCCCCCATCGGTAAAGAAATGCAGGCCACTGGTCGATCGCGGATTGCATTCAAGCGGAAGGATCTGCCCGTCTTCCGTGCGGATCAGATCGAAGGACACCTGCCCGGTCCACTTTGTCGCCCGCACGAAGGTCTCGACGAAGGGGGGGCGGATGATTTCGGCGTCCATAGGGTCAAAGCACACCGCAGCCCCCCCCGGCCCGGCCCGCACCAGCCCCCCCCGGTAGGCGGCCAGCGCAACAACCCGGCCCTGCCGCGCCACCGCATAGGCGCAGATTTCGGTGCCAGACAGGTGTTCCTGCGCAATCCACGGGGGGGCCAGGGCGGTCGGCTTGACCCGACGCAGGCTTGCGATATCGGGGGGGCGGATCAGAACTTCGGCCCCCCCGAACCTTGACCAGACCGGTTTGAACACCAGCGCGCGCGCGGCGCTTTCATGTGCGGTCCGGTCGGCGTCCGTCACCAGCAGATGGGTGCGGGGGGGCACGGTCAGGCCAATGTCTTCGCACAGTTGGATGAAGCGGTATTTGTCATGCACCTGGGCAAGCCGCGCAATGTCCGGCGCAAACAGGTCGGCCCCCCCCATGGGGGGGGCACGGTCCCACATTGCGCCAAGATGCAACGCCTCCTCGCAGGTGGGAAGGACGCGCGTGATCCCTTCATCGGCAATGATTTTGCACAGGGCGGCACGCGCCGCCTGGGGGGGCGCGGTCGCGACGGGGGGGGAATTTGGTGATACCCTGCCGCAAGCCGGCTGGCGGCGGCCACCGGGTGTTTCAGATGGTCGACCAGAACCACCCGGTGGCCGGCTTCGGCAAACAGCCGCGTCAGATGCAGCGCGACAGGCGCACGCGCGCCCGTAATCAGAATGGGGGGGTCTTTTGAAGCCACATCTATTCCCGCACCGCTTCGCCTTTGGTGCGGACCCTACGCCATTACCCGCGCGCCGTCAGGGTCAAAGAAATGCATGCGCTCTTCGGAGACGCTCAGCTTGACCGTTTCGCCCGCCGCGACCTCATGCTGCCCGAACAGGCGCAGGGTCATGGGCGTGTCGCCAATGCTGCCGATTACATTGGTATCACCGCCCAGCTTTTCGACATGGCTGACCTGCACGGACAGGGAGCCGTTCGGATCAAGGGTCAGATCCTCGGGACGGATGCCGATCGTGCGCGGATCATCCTTGCGCAGCAGTGCGGCGGGCAGGAAGTTCATCGCGGGCGAGCCCAGGAACCCGGCCACGAACTGATTGACCGGATTGTTATACAGCTCCATCGGGCTGCCGACCTGTTCGACCCGCCCGTCGCGCAGAACGACGATCTTGTCGGCCAGCGTCATCGCTTCGGTCTGGTCATGGGTGACATAGATCATCGAAGCACCAAGGTCCGCGTGCAGCCTGGCGATCTCAAGCCGGGTGTTCATGCGCAGGGCAGCGTCCAGATTGGACAGCGGTTCGTCGAACAGAAACAGTTTCGGGTGGCGCACGATGGCGCGGCCGATGGCAACGCGCTGGCGCTGACCGCCGGACAGTTCGGACGGGAACCGGTCCAGATAATCGTCAAGGTTCAGCATGCGGCTGGCTTCCGCCACGCGCTGGTCGATGATCTCTTTCGACTGTTTTTCCTGTTTCAGGGCCAGTGACATGTTCTTGCGTACATTCAGGTGCGGATAGAGCGCGTAGCTTTGAAATACCATCGCAATGCCGCGTTTCGACGGCGGGGGGGTCTGGTTCACGTGTTCGCCGTCGATCCAGATATCCCCCCCGGACGAGGCATCCTCAAGCCCGGCAATGACCCTGAGCAGGGTGGATTTGCCACAGCCCGAGGGACCGACGAAGACGACGAATTCGCCCTCTTCGACCTCGATATTGATGTCTTTCAGAACATGGACCTTGCCGAAGGACTTGTTCACGTTTCTAGGCGAAGGGCGGTCATGGGGGGGTTGTCTCCTCAAGACTGACGGGCTGTCCGGTGCGCACGCTTTCATCGGCGGCCAGACAGATGGCCAGCGATTGCACAGCGTCCCGCATATGCCGGGTCAGATCGGTATTTTTCTGAATGGCGTCAAGCATATAGGCCTGTTCGGCATCACAAAGCGCCTGGTGGTCGGGTTCATCGGGCAGGTCGATCAGGCGGTCGCCCTCGGGGGGCGGTGCACCAGCAGCCCGCCGACCCGCGTGTGGCCGTCCACATCGGACGATCCGGCCTTGTCCGCCTCGGTGATCGAGACGGATCCGGCGGGCGACACCACATCCTTCACGAAGAAGGCGGTTTCCGACATCATCGGGCCCCCCCAGCCGGCCTCGTACCAGCCCACGGACCCATCGTCGAACACCACCTGAAACTGGCCGTAATTGTACATGTCCGGCGCAATCTCATCCGACAGGCGCAGGCCCATACCATGCACGCGCAGGGGGGGTTTGGCATCGGTGATCTGGCACCAGACATCAACATAATGCACACCGCAATCGACGATCGGCGCGGTGGTCTGCATCAGCGCCTTGTGGGTTTCCCATTCGGCCCCCCCCGAACTTTGCTGGTTCAGGTTCATGCGAAACACATAAGGGCCGCCCAGGGCGCGGGCCTCGTCAATCAGGCGGACCCAGCTGGGGGGGTGATGGCGCAGGATGTAGCCCACGACCAGTTTGCGCCCCCCCAGCCGGGTCGCCGCATCAACCACCCGGCGCGCGTCGTCGACCGTTGTCGCCAGCGGCTTTTCGACAAAGACATGCGCGCCTGCTTCCATGGCAGCCACGGCAAACGCCGCGTGGCTGTCGGAATAGGTGGCGATCACCACGAGGTCGGGGGGGTGAGTGGTGGCAAGCGCCTCGTGGAAATCCGTATAAACGGGATGGCTGGCCAGGTCCGGGTGCTCCACCTGCCCCCCGAGCGGTTCACCAGCCCGACGATCTGCGCCTCCGGGTGATGGTGATGCGCCAGGGCATGGGACAGCCCCCCCATATTGCCCAGCCCGGCAATCAGAACGCGGGTCATTTGACCGCCCCCCCCGAGGTAATGCCGCGGATCAGTTGGCGCGAGAAGATCACGTAAAGCACCAGCACCGGCAGGATTGCCATCGACAGGGCCGACAGAACCGCGTTCCAGTCGGTCACGAACTGGCCGATGAAGACCTGGCTGCCCAGGGTCAGCGTCTTGGTTTCTTCGGCCGGGGGGGCCAGGATCAGCGGGAACCACAGGTCGTTCCAGATCGGGATCATGTTGAACACCGCGACCGTGGCCATGGCCGGGCGCACCAGCGGCAGCACCAGTTTGAAGAAGATCGTGTATTCACTCAGCCCGTCGATCCGGCCTGCGTTCTTCAGGTCATCAGACACCTGGCGCATGAACTCGGACAAGATGAACACCGCCAGCGGCAGCCCCCCCTGCGCCGTATAGACCAGGATCAGCGCCCAGAGCGTATTGACCAGCCCGGTGGCGACCATCATCTCCAGGATCGCGACGGTGCCGATGCGGATCGGATCATGATCCCCCAGCGCCAGATAGAGGCCCATCAGCGTATTGCCACGGAACCGGTATTCGCTGAGCGCAAAGGCGGCCATGGCACCGAACACAAGCACAAGGGTCAGCGACGCGACAGTGACGATCATCGAGTTCTGGAAGTACAGGAAGAAATCCCCCCCCTGTTTCATCACCGTCTGATATCCGATCATCGAAAAGCTGTCCGCATCGGGCAGGGCCAGGGGGGGCTCGCGAAAGATCGCCTTGCGCGCCTTGAAGCTGTTGATCAGGATCACGAAGACCGGGAACAGCGCAATCAACGTGTAGAGGATCAGCGCGCCGTGCATGGCGGCGGTATTGAGCGGGTTTTGACGTGCTTTGTTCATCCGTTCGCCCTCACAGCTGATACCGGCGCATCCGGGTCTGGATGCCGAAAAGATAGATGCAGACACCCACCAGAATGATTGCGAACATGGCACCGGCAATGGCCGATCCCATATGCGGGTCGCCCAGTTGCAGCTGGAAGCCAAAGAAGGTGCGATACATGAAGGTGCCCAGAATATCGGTCGAGAAATCCGGCCCCCCCGCCAGCGCGCCCTGGGCGGCATAGATCAGGTCGAAGGCGTTGAAATTGCCCACGAAGGTCAGGATCGAGATAATGCCGATCGACGGCAGGATCAGCGGCAGTTTAAGCTTCCAGAAGGCGGACATGCCGGTAATGCCGTCAATCTCGCCCGCTTCCAGCAGTTCCTCGGGGGGGATCGACAGAAGGGCAGCGTAGATCAGCATCATCGGGATGCCGACGAACTGCCAAACCGAAACCAGCGCCAGCGTGGTCAGGGCGTATTCTTCCTTGCCCAGCCAGGGGGGGGCGAACAGGGATTTCAGCCCCCCCACCGCGTCCAGCATGCCGGGTGCAATGCCCCCCCAGATCGGCGACAGGATCAGTTTCCAGGCGAAACCGACGATGACGAAGCTCAGGATCGTGGGCACGAAAATGGCCGATCGGTATAGCGCGGCAAAGCGCAACCGGGGGGGATGGCTGAGGATCGCGGCCAGCGCGATACCGATCGGGTTCTGAACCAACATGTGGATCAGAAAGAACCAGAAGTTATTGCCAAGCGCATTCCAGAACTGTTCGGACCAGATCGGGTCGCCAAACAGGGTGCGGAAGTTTTGCAGCCCCCCCACGAAGACACGCTCGTGGTCGATCCGGCTGTACAGGGCCAGTCTGAGCGTATTGAACAGCGGGAAGATCATCACCGCCGTGTAGATCAGCACCGCAGGGGGGGCGAGAAATACGGCGATGTGCCAGCGGATGCGGGGGGGCTTGGACATGGGAGGTCTCCGGTCAGGGGGGTCCCGGACGCCGCAGCGTCCGGGATATGTGCAACAGAGGGAGGTTACTGTTGCGGTTCGTACCAGCTGGACAGGCCATCCTGCAGCTTCTGGCCCAGCTCGGCCGGGGGGGTCGATGTGCCCTTGATCGCGGCAACCGACGCGCCCCCCCAGGTATCGTTCTCCAGGTTCGGCGTGCCGCGCGACAGGATCTGGTAGGTCGAGCGAATGGTCGATTCACATTCACCACGCCAGCTGACGAATTCCTTGGCCAGCGGATCCTGCATTTCGACCGGCGTATTGGACAGCGGGAAGAAGCCCGGCAGCGCGTTGCCGAAGATCGAGGCAAATTCCGGCGAGGCGACCCAGGTCAGGAAGGTGCGCGCGGCCTCCGGATTGGCGGTGGCGGCATTCATGCCGATGCCAATGTCCGTGTGATCCGAGATATAACAGGTATCCCCCCCCGCGGCCTGCACCGGCGGCTTGAAAGCACCCATTTCAAAATCGGCCAGGGCGTTGAAGCCCGAGATCTCCCAGCTGCCCGCCGGATAGATCGCCGCGCGGCCCAGGGTGAACAGGTTCTGGCTGTCGGGATAGGTCTGTGCCTCATACCCGTCGCCAGATAGGGGGGGGCCCACTTGGCCAGCGTCTCATAGGGGGGGGCGACCCATTGTTCGTCGGTCAGCTTCTGGTCCCCCCCGGCGATCAGCGCCAGGCGGCCTTCTTCACCCTTCCAGTAGTTCGGGCCGATGTTGTTATAGCCCATGGTGGCGGCTTCCCACTGGTCGTTGGTGCCCATCGCCATCGGGATATAGCTGCCATCCTCGCGGATCGTTTCCAGCGCGGCGAAGAATTCGGCTTCGGTGGTCGGCACCTCCAGCCCCCCCAGCTCGGCAAAGGCGTCCTTATTGTAGATGAACCCGTGGATCACCGAGCCATCGGCACGCAGAAGCTGGCCGAGCCATCGTCGGTCTGCCAGGCGGATTTCGCCACGTCCGAGAAATTGCCCATCGCCTCCATGTCATCCAGATCGGCCAGGTGACCGGCCTCGAACAGCGCCAACGAGGCATCGAAGGGGGGGCGGCAGGTGATCAGGTCACCGGCCGATCCCGCATCCAGCTTGGAGTTCAGCACCGCGTTGTATTCGGCCGGGGGGGCCGACGGGGGGGTAAAGCGGACCTTGATGCCGGGATGGGCGGCCTCGAACGCCGGGATGATCTGTTCCTGCCACAGGGCCAGGTCGTCATTGCGCCAGCTTTCGATGGTCAGCGTGACGTCTTCGGCCATCGCGCCAGTGGCGGTCAGGGCCGTACAGGCCAGCGCCAGGGTCGTGAGTTTATGTTTCATGGTTTCCTCCCAGGGTTTTGGTTCGGGTTAGTATTCTGCCACTTGGGCAAGGGCGGGCCGAAGCAGCCCCCCCCGTTTGGTGAAGAAGCGTCGTCGCGGTCTTGGTATCAGGCGCACCTGCGGCCAGCAGGATTGCCGGTTTGACCTGGCCGCCCGTCTGCGCCAGCGCCGCCTCGGCGGTGGTGGCATCAACGCCTGCGGCCTTCTGCACGATCCCGCAGGCGCGGGCGCGCAGCTTGGCGTTGTCGGCGGTCAGATTGACCATCATACCGTCATGGACATGGCCCAGACGCATGGCCATCAGGGTGGACAGCATGTTCAGCGCGATCTTCTGCGCCGTGCCTGCCCCCCCCATCCGGGTCGATCCGGAAATCACTTCGGGCGGGGGGGTTTGCAGCAGCACCGGCACGTCGCTGTGTTCCAACAGGTCAGAGCCCGCGTTGTTGGCGATGCCGATCACGGCGGCCCCCCCGGCCTGCCGCGCCAGCCGCAGACCGGCAAGCGTATAGGGTGTCGATCCGCTGGCCGAGACGGCGATGACCGTGTCACGCGGAGCCAAATCGGCCAGCCCGGCCTGAAGCCCGTCAGTGTCATCTTCGGTGTCACCGGGCATTTCGACACCGGTCGGCAGGCCGCCCGCCATGTGAATGCGGATCTGCGCGGGCGGGATGGAAAAGGTGCCGCCAAGCTCCAACGCATCAGAGGCCGCCATCAGCGCAGAAGACCCCCCCGCCGCCACATAATGCAGCACCCCCCCGCCCTCGGCGATGGTCTGCGCCATGCGCGCGGCACCTGCACAGATCTCGGCACTGGCCTTGGCAACCGCCCCCCCTGCCGCCGCTACCTGACCCTCGGCCAGGATGGCGGCAGCTTCTGCGGCAGGGCGCTGATCCAGCCCCCCCGTGGCGTCCTTGTGCAACTGTTCGGTTGTCTTCTGTGACACGCGAATCCTCCCTTTGACCGTCAGAATACCTTTTAGATACCATTTGTCTACCATTTTGTTCCGAACCTTGCCGGACAGCCCAAAAACAAACCAAATTAGACCAATTTCGCGATTTCAATCTTTCTTTTCCCTTAAAGGTATTATATAGGTATCCACATGACGACAGACGAGACATATCCAATTCTTGCCATCGACGGCGGCGGAACCCGCTGCAGGATTGCCCTGCAGGCCGGGCAGGACACGACAGTGGTCGAGACCGGATCAGCCAATGTTTCCACCGACTTCGACCGCACGGTGACCGAGATCTCGACCGCGCTTGAAGCGCTGTCGACACGGGTCGACATGCCCCCCCTGTCGCAACTGGCCGCGATTCCCGCCTATGTGGGCCTGGCCGGCCTGACCGGAGAGGCCATCGCGCAGCGCCTGACCCGCGCCCTGCCCTTCGACCGCGCGCGGGTCGAGGATGACCGCCCCCCCGCCGCCCTGCGCGGCGCATTGGGCACGCAAGACGGGTTCGTCGCCCATTGCGGCACCGGGTCCTTCATCGCATCGCAACTGGATGGCCAGCGCCGGATTGTCGGCGGCTGGGGGGGGCCGGTGCTGGGTGATCCGGCCTCGGCGCAATGGGTCGGACGCCACGCGCTGAGCTACACGCTGGACGCCGCCGACGGGCTTGCGGAAACCACCGACATGGCGCGGCATTTCCTGTCCACCCTGGGCGGCACCGCCGGGATCGTCGCCTTCGCCACCACCGCCCGCCCGACCGATTTCGGCGCGCTGGCCCCCCCGGTGGTGACCAGCCACGCCAACGCGGGCGATGCCCTGGCGGTTGCCTGATGGGGGGGGACGCGACGCAGCACCTGGTGCGCAACCTGACCAAGATGGGTTGGCGCGCGGGCACGCCGATCTGCCTGACCGGCGGGATCGGCCCCCCTGTTATGCCGACCACCTGCCCGCCCAGATGCAGGACGACCTGCAGCCGCCCTTGGGTGAACCCCCCCTGACCGGCGCGCTGTCGCTGGCCCGCGATTTCTCGAAGGAGGTGACCCTTGAACGTAGCTGAGTTCCTGCACCCCCCCGATGCCTGGCTGGGCCACAGCGCCGGGCCGCGTTATGTGCAACTGCGTCACCGGTTGGAAACCGGGATCGAAAGCGGCGACCTGCCGCCCGACAGCTCGCTGCCGCCCGAACGCGAGGTTGCCGATATCACCGGCCTGTCGCGCGTCACCGTGCGCAAGGCGATCCAGGAGCTGGTCAAGCTGGGGGGGCTGGTCGAACAGCGCCAGGCTCCGGCACCTTCGTGCGCGCGCCGGTGGCAAAGGTCGAACAGTCCCTGTCGCACCTGACCTCGTTCACCGAAGACATGCGGCGGCGCGGGCTGGATACCACATCGAAATGGATCGAACGCGGGGGGGTCTTCATGCCCTCGCCCGAAGAGGTCCTGGCCCTGGGCCTGTCGGCGGGCGATAGCGTGTCGCGCATCTATCGCCTGCGCGAGGCGGGCGGACAGCCAATGGCGCTGGAATGCGCCTCCCTGCCGCTGGATATCCTGCCCAACCCGATCGAAGTCACCACATCGCTTTACGAAGTGCTTGAGCGCAGCGGCAACCGCCCGGTGCGCGCGGTGCAGAAGATCTCGGCGATCAACCTGGAACCGACCGAGGCCGACCTGCTGGGCGTGGCCGAAGGCACCGCCGGGCTCAGCATTCAGCGCACCTCGTACCTGGACAGTGGCCGCGTGGCCGAACTGACCCGGTCGATCTATCGCGGCGATGCCTATGACTTCGTGGCGGAACTGCGCCTGTCCAACTGACCATTTCTCTGACCTGCCAGACAAGAAAGCTGCCTGACATGACCTCTGAAACCTCACCCGAAACCGGCACGCGCATGCGGCGCGAGATCAACGAAATTCCCGACGCGGTGGACCGGTTGCTGAGCAACGGCGCCCCCCCCACCGTGCACGCCATGGCCGAGGCGATCCATACCCATGATCCGCGCCTTCTTCTGTCTGTCGCGCGCGGGTCGTCCGACCACGCCGCGACCTATCTGAAATACGCAAGCGAGCTGCTCTTGGGCCTGCCGATGGCCTCGGTCGGCCCGTCGATCAAGTCGATCTATGACGTGGACCTGTCCGGCAAGGGCGCGCTGTGCCTGTCGGTCTCGCAATCGGGCAAAAGCCCCCCCGACATCGTGGCGCTGACCGAGGCGTTTACCCGCACCGGCGCTTATACGGTGGCCATCACCAACCACGCGAATTCGCCGCTGGCCGGGGGGGTGACAACCGCCACCCTGTCCATTCACGCAGGGCCCGAGCTGTCCGTGGCGGCCACCAAGACCTTCGTTACCTCACTGGTGGCCGGGCTGTGGCTGTTGGCCGAGATGAAGGGCGACGCCGACCTGCTGGCCGCGATCCGCGCCTTGCCGCCGCAACTGGCGCGCGCGACCGAATGCGACTGGTCCGCCGCGGTGGAGGCCATTACCGGCCAGTCCCTGTTCACCCTGGGGGGGCGCGGGCCCAGCTGGGCCATTTCCAACGAGGCCGCGCTGAAGTTCAAGGAAACCAGCCAGATCCACGCCGAAAGCTATTCGGCGGCCGAGGTGCTGCACGGCCCCCCCGTCTCGATCGTGGAACCCGATTTCCCGGTCATCGCCTTTGCCGCGCGCGACGCCGCCGAAGGCGCGGTGGCCGAGGTCTGCGATGCGCTGGCGGACAAGGGTGCGGCGGTCTTCGCGACCACCGACCGGGTGCGCCGCGCCAATGCCCTGCCGAACGTGGCCACGGATCATTGGCTGACCGACCCGATTGCTCGATCGTATCCTTCTACGGCATGGTCGAAAGCGTTGCCGCCCGGCGCGGGATCAATCCCGACGCGCCGCGCCACCTGAAGAAAGTGACGGAGACGGTATGACCAGCCAACGGATCCTTTTTCGCAACGGGCGCATCTTTGATGGCAGCCGCCTTCTGGACGGGCATGTGGCCTGTTTCGAAGGCGGCCAGCTGACGGCGCTGGCCCCCCCGGAACAGGGTCTTGAGGCCGACGGGCAGGTGATTGATCTGGCGGGCGACATCCTGTCGCCGGGCTATGTCGATCTGCAGGTGAACGGCGGCGACGGGATCATGTTGAACGACGCGCCGGATGTGGCGACCCTGACCCGGATTGCAGGCGCGCACAGGCGGCTGGGCTGTCAGGCGATCCTGCCCACGCTGATCACCGACACGGCCGACAAGACCCGCGCCACGATCGAAGCCGCCAAGGCCGCGATCCGGCAGGGGGGGGTCGGTGGCATCGCCGGGCTGCACCTGGAAGGCCCGCACCTATCGGTTGCCCGCAAGGGCGCGCATGACGCAGCCTGATCCGCCCGATGGAGGCCGACGATCTGGAGGTCCTGTGTCAGGCCGCCACCGATCTGCCCGCGCTGATGGTCACCATCGCGCCCGAAAACGTGACGCCCGATCAGGTGCACCAGCTGGCGCAGGCCGGGGGGGCCGTCGTCTCGCTTGGCCATACGGATGCGGACTTCGACACCTGCCGCGCACATTTTGCCGCCGGGGGGGCGCGCTGCGCCACCCATCTGTTCAACGCGATGAGCCAGCTGGGCAACCGGGAACCGGGTCTGGTCGGCGCGGCCCTGTCATCAGGCGCGGCGGCCTGCGGGCTGATCGCCGATGGCATTCATGTGCACCCGCAATCCATCCGCACCGCCTTTGCCGCGAAAACCGGACCGGGCGAGATCTTTCTGGTCAGCGACGCCATGGCCGTGGCCGGAACCGATCTGACGGCCTTCCACCTGGAGGGCCGCGAGATTCGCCGCGAGGCCGGGCGGCTGACCTTGCAGGACGGCACGCTGGCCGGGGGGGCCGATCTGAACCTGACCCAGGCCCTGCGGGTTCTGGTCAACGATGTCGGCATTGCCCTGGACAAGGCGCTGGCCGCCGCCACCACGATCCCCCCCGCCCGCCTGATCGGGCAGGACGTCGCCCTGCGCGCGGGAACAGGTGTCGGCGAGGTGGTCCGCATCTCGGGCGATCTGACCACCGTCCGCCCCCCCGCCGCGACCTGAGGCCACCCCCCCGCCGCCGGGGGGGCGGTCAGCCCAGAATGCCCGGCAGGCGCAGCCCGTGCACACGGGCGCAGTCCTTGGCGATCTCATACCCCCCCGCGTCCGCGTGGCGCATCACGCCCGACGCCGGGTCGTTCCACAAGACGCGTTCCAACCGCCGGGCCGCCGCATCGGTGCCGTCGGCGCAGATCACCACGCCCGCGTGCTGGCTGAAGCCCATACCGACGCCGCCGCCATGGTGCAGCGACACCCAGGTCGCGCCCGACGCCGTATTGGTCAGCGCATTCAAGAGCGGCCAGTCGGACACGGCGTCCGAACCGTCCATCATCGCCTCGGTCTCGCGGTTGGGCGAGGCGACGGAGCCTGAGTCCAGATGGTCGCGGCCAATGACGACCGGCGCTTTCAGCTCGCCTGTGCGCACCATCTCGTTGAAGGCCAGCCCGGCGCGGTGCCGGTCCCCCCCCAGCCCGATCCAGCAGATCCGCGCGGGCAGGCCCTGGAAGGCGATGCGGTCACGCGCCATGTCCAGCCAGCGGTGCAGGTGGGTATTGTCCGGGAACAGCTCCTTCATCTTGGCGTCGGTCCTGGCGATATCCTCGGGATCGCCGGACAGGGCCGCCCAACGGAACGGGCCGATGCCCTTGCAGAACAGCGGGCGGATATAGGCAGGCACGAAACCGGGGGGGAAGGCAAAGGCGTTCTCCAGCCCCCCCTCTTCCAGCGCCATTTGCCTGATATTATTGCCGTAATCCACCGTGGGCACACCGGCATCGTGAAAGCCCACCATGCTTCGACCTGCACGCGCATCGAGGCGCGCGCGGCCCGTTCCACCGCCTTGGGGGGGTCGCTTTCGCGCTTGGCCTTCCATTCAGCCATGGTCCAGCCCTGCGGCAGGTAGCCATTGATCGGGTCATGGGCCGAGGTCTGATCGGTCACGATATGCGGATAGGGGGGGCGCACGCCCTCGTTCCCCCCCATCTTGTAGATCTGCGGGAAAATATCGGCGGCATTGCCCAACAGGCCCACCGATTTCGCCTCCCCCCCCGCCGCGGTCCAGCGGTCGATCATCGCCAGCGCCTCTTCCAGCGTGTCGGCCTTTTCATCCAGGTATTTGGTGCGCAGGCGGAAGTCGATGCTGTCCGGGTTACATTCCACCGCCAGGCAGCAGCGCCCGCGAACACGGCGGCCAGAGGCTGCGCGCCGCCCATGCCGCCCAGCCCGCCGGTCAGGATCCACTTGCCGGTCAGGTCGCCGCCATAATGCTGACGCCCGGCCTCGACAAAGGTCTCATACGTGCCCTGCACGATGCCCTGCGTGCCGATGTAGATCCACGAGCCCGCCGTCATCTGGCCGTACATCATCAGGCCCTTCTTATCGAGCGTGTTGAAATGGTCCCAGGTGGCCCAGTTCGGCACCAGGTTCGAATTGGCGATCAACACGCGCGGGGGGGCATCCGCATGGGTGCGCACGATGGCGACCGGTTTGCCCGATTGCACCAGCAGGGTTTCGTCCTCTTCCAGGTCGCGCAGGCTGTCGCAGATCAGGTCGAAATCCTGCCAGGTGCGCGCCGCCCGGCCAATGCCGCCATAAACCACCAGCTCATGCGGGTTTTCCGCCACATCCGGGTGCAGGTTGTTCATCAACATGCGCAGGGGGGGCGCTTCGGTCATCCAGCTTTTCGCAGTCAGTTCGGGCCCGGTCGGGGGGGGAAGATATCGCGGGTGTTCTTGCGGGGGGGGTCGGTCATTGCGGCCTCCATATGCTCAGCGTTTCAAGGATGTGTTTCAGATGGGTGCGCAGGCGGGTAGCCTTGGCGGGGGGGTCATAGGTCCAGGGCGCGGCCTCGGCGGTCAGATAGGTGCTTTGCGCCAGTTCCATCTGGATCGCATGCACCCCCCCCTGGGCAGGGCGGCCATAATGGCGCGTGGTCCAGCCGCCCTTGAAGCGGTCATTGACCACATTGGTGTAGCCCTCGGCACCGGCGCAGATGCCGGTCACAATGGCTTCGATCTGCGGCGCGCAGGTGGTGCCCGCATTGGTGCCGGTGTTGAAGTCCGGCAAGGTGCCTTCGAACAGGAAGGGGGGGATACGGCTGCGGATCGAATGGCAGTCATACAGGATCGCAAAGCCGTGCCGCGCCTTCACGCGGTCCAGCTCTGCCGTCAGCGCCGCGTGATAGGGCGCGTGGAAGGCGGCGCGCCGGGCCATGATGTCGGCCTCGGTCGGCGGGTCCGTCCAGATCCCCCCCTGCCCGTCGAAATCGGTCAGCGGCACCAGCGTGGTGGTGTTTTGTCCCGGATAGAGCGACGCCCCCCCCGCCGGGTCGCGATTGGCGTCAATCACATAGCGGTGGAAGGTTGCGCGCACCGTGGTCGCGCCGGGCAAAAGCCCCCCCTCGTAAAGCCGGTGGATGTGCCAATCGGTGTCGGCCAACCCCCCCCTGCCCCCCCGGTCGTTCAGCCGCGCTTCGATCTCGGCTGGGACATGGGTGCCGGTGTGCGGCAAGCCCAGCACCACCGGGCTGTCGCCGCGCTGAATTTCCACGGGGGGGTCGATCATGCGCCCAGCTCCGGCATGTCGACGCCCGTGCCCCCCCGCGCCACCTGACCGTTGGCGATCAGGCGCGCGGCGGCTTCGATATCCGGCGCGGTGAAACGGTCTTCTTCCAATGGCGGCACCACGGCGCGCAGCTGTTTCATCACGCCGTGCAGCGTGTCGCTGGTCGCCAAGGGCGCGCGGAATTCGATGCCTTGCACGGCACACAGCAGCTCGACCCCCCCCAGGATACGCTCCAGGTTGGTGACCATCTGCCCCCCCAGCCGCCGTGCGCCATGGGCGGCCATCGACACGTGATCCTCCTGATTGGCCGAGGTCGGCGTGGAATCCGTCACACACGGGTTGGCCAGATGCTTGTTTTCGCTCATCAAAGCCGCCGTCGTTACCTCGGCGATCATATAGCCCGAGTTCAGGCCGGGATTGGGCGTGAGGAACGGCGGCAGGTCGCAGCTGAGCACCGGGTCGACGATCAGGCAATGCGGCGCTGCGCAATCGCGCCGATCTCGGCCACCGCCAGCGCGATCATGTCGGCGGCAAAGCCCACCGGTTCGGCGTGGAAGTTTCCGCCTGACACGATCAGCCGGCCTGGCTGAGCACCAGCGGGTTGTCAGTGGCCGCATTGGCCTCGATCTCAAGCGTGCACCCGGCCTGGCGCAGCACATCCATCGCCGCGCCGACGACCTGCGGCTGGCAGCGGATGCAATAGGGATCCTGCACGCGGGTATCACCCTCGCGGTGGCTTTCGCGAATGACCGACCCGGCCAGCAGCGCGCGCATGGTCTCGCCCGCCTCGATCTGGCCGCGATGGCCGCGCAGGGTGTGGATTTCCGGCTGCAACGGCGCAGTCGATCCCATGATCGCATCGGTGGTCAGCGCCGAGGTAACAAGCGCGCTTTGCGCCGCAGCCCAGGCCCCCCCGAACAGGCCCGCCAGAGCGAAGGCGGTGGAAAACTGCGTACCGTTGATCAGCGCCAGCCCTTCCTTCGGCCCCCCCAACGCGACCGGGTCCAGCCCGGCCTTGGCCAAAGCGTCGCCGCCCGGCATGACGGTGCCGTCAAATTCTGCCTCACCCGCGCCCATCATGACGGCGGCCATGTGCGACAAGGGAGCCAGATCGCCCGAGGCCCCCCCGACCGATCCCTGCGCGGGAATGACCGGGGGGGTGACGCCGCGCGCCAGCATGCCTTCCAAAAGCTCGATCAACGCCAGGCGCACACCCGAGGCCCCCCCGCGCCCCCCCAGGCTGAGCAGTTTCAACGCCAGCATCAGCCGCGCCACCGCGCGCGGGATGGCCGGACCGACGCCGCAGCAATGGGACAGGATCAGGTTGCGTTGCAGGGTGGCGGTGTCCCTGGCCGCGATCTTGACGCTGGCCAGTTTGCCAAAACCGGTGTTCACGCCATAGACGGCGGCGTCACCTTCCGCCGCGGCGGCGATGCGGGCCTGCGCGGCTTCGATCGCCGGGCGGCAGGCCGGGTCCAGCTGCACCGCACATTCTTCGCGAAAGACCTGTTCCAACTGGGCCAGGGTCACGTTGCCGGGGGGGGTAAGGGTCAAAACAGTCACAGCGCGCCTCCGATAATGCGGGCATGAAGGGGGGGGTTGAAGCCAATGCGATAGGCCAGTTCGGCGGGGGGGTGCGAGACATCCCAGACCGCCAGATCCGCGCGCAGACCGGGGGGGGCGATCTGACCGCAATCCGTCAACCCCCCCAGCGCACGCGCGGCATGGGTGGTCACGCCCTTCAGCGCCTCTTCGGGCGTCATGCGGAACAGCGTGCAGCCCATGTTCATGGTCAGCAGAAGCGAGGTCAGCGGCGCAGAGCCCGGATTGCAATCGGTTGCCAGCGCCATCGGCACACCGTGTTTGCGCAAAAGGTCGATGGGCGGGGGGGCTTGCGTCTCGCGCAGGGTATAGAAGGCACCGGGCAGGATCACGGCGCAGGTGCCCGCAGCCGCCATGGCGCGCACGCCGTCTTCGTCCAGGTATTCGATATGATCGGCCGACAATGCGCCATGGCGCGCAGCCATCTTCGCCCCCCCGCCCAGGTTCGACAGCTGTTCGGCATGGAGCTTGACCGGCAAGCCCAGATCGCGCGCCACATCGAACAGCGGCTCCAGCTGATCGGGCAGAAAGGCAATGCCCTCGCAAAACGCATCCACCGCATCCACCAGCCTTCGGCATGGGCGGCGCGCAGGGTGGGGGGGATACAGAGCTCGGCGATATAGGCCCCCCCGGCCCGGTCCTTGTACTCTGGCGGCACCGCATGGGCGCCAAGGAAGCTGGTGACAATGCGCACCGGGCGGTGCGCCGAAAGCGCGCGGGCGGCGCGCAGCATGTTCAACTCGGTCTCGCGGTCCAGCCCGTAGCCCGATTTCACCTCGATCACCGCCACGCCCTCGGCCATCATCGCATCGACGCGCGGCAGGGCCTGGGCGATCAACGCGTCCACGCTGGCCGCGCGGGTCGCCGTCACGGTCGAAAGGATGCCACCGCCCGCGCGCGCGACTTCTTCATAGGTAGCCCCCCCGTTCAGTCGCATCTCGAACTCCGCCGCACGGTCGCCGCCATGCACCACATGGGTGTGGCAGTCGATCAGCGCGGGGGGGGTGACAAGGCGGTGACCCAGCGGGGGGGTCTGCGGCAAGTCTGCCAGGGTTGCGGGCAGCTCGTCCTCGGGGGGGCCGATCCAGGTGATCTTCCCGCCTTCAACCGCAATCGCGGCGTTGTCGATCAGCCCATAGCCCGCCCCCCCGGCAAGGCGGCGGCGCGAAGCTGCGTGAAGACCTGAGCGGACATGCGAATCTGACCTCATGTGGATGTTTGTTCTTTTCTAGTACAGTTCAATATGTATTATGTCTATGCATAATAAAGGACGGCACATGACAACGCTTTTCGCGAAACGCGCCCTGCTGGCGGATGGTTGGGTGGACAATCTGCGCCTTGAAATCACTGGCGGGAATGTCACGGGCCTGACCCCCCCGGACAGCGCCCTGCAACCCGGCGATTGCGTGGTGGACACGCTGCTGCCGGCGCTGGCCAACCTGCACAGCCATGCCTTTCAGCGCGCCATGGCGGGGGGGATGACCGAATATCGCCTGGACGGGCGGGACAGTTTCTGGACCTGGCGCGATCTGATGTATCGCTTTACCGCGCATCTGGACCCGGAGGGGGGGGTGGAGGCCATTGCCGCCCTGGTCCAGATGGAGATGCTGGAGGCGGGATATGCCGCAGTCGGGGGGGAGTTTCATTACCTGCACCACCAGCCCGACGGGCAGCCCTACGCGCGGCTGGCGGAACTGTCGGACCGGATCATGGCGGCGGCGGCGACAACCGGGATCGGGCTGACCCACCTGCCGGTGCTTTACAGCTACGCGGGCGTGGGCGAAGTGCCATTGCAGGCCGGGCAACGGCGGTTCGGCAATGATGTGGACCGGTTCTGCGCGCTGGTCGATCAGGCGCGGGACGCTCTGCGCGACCTACCTGCGGATTGCCGCGTGGGCATCGCGCCGCATTCCCTGCGCGCAACCTGCCCGCACAACCTGCACCAGGTGCTGGAGGCGCAGGGTACCGGTCCGGTACACATTCATATTTCCGAGCAACCCCCCCAAGAGGTTGAACAGGTTCAGGCCGGTCTGGGCGCGCGCCCGGTGGACTGGCTGCTGGCAAATGCTCCGGTCGACAGCCGCTGGTGCCTGATCCACGCCACCCACATGACCGAAGCCGAAACCCGCGCCCTGGCCGCGACCGGTGCGGTGGCCGGTCTGTGCCCGATCACCGAGGCGAACCTGGGCGACGGCCCGTTCAACGGCCCGACCTATCTGGAGGCGGGCGGGGGGGCCTTTGGCGTGGGCTCGGACAGCAATGTGCGGATCTCGCTGACCGAGGAGCTGCGCGTGCTGGAATATTCGCAACGCCTGCGCGATCTGTCGCGCAATGTGCTGGTGGTGGGCGAAGGTTCGGTCGGGCAGACGCTCTATTGCGGGGGGGCGGCCGTGGGCGGCGCACAGGCGCTGGGACGCAGGGCCGGGCAGATTGCGCTGGGGGGGCAGCTGGCGGACCTTATGGCGGTGGACAGCACCGACCCGGCGCTCTGTGCCTTGACCTCCGAACAGCTGCTGGATGGTCTGGTTTTGCCGCCAGCGACCGGGTGGTCACCGATGTCTGGGCGGCAGGCCGCCATCAGGTGCGGGGGGGCGGGCGTCATGTGGCGCGCGAGGCCATTCTGGCGCGCTACCACACGACCATCGCGGACCTCCTGCCACGCCTGTGAGGTTGCAAAGCCTTTGACCTCGGCAAAAGCATAGACATGATAAGAATAACACCACGATAAAAGGATGCCCCCCCCGTGCCCGACCCCCCCAAGACCACCGGCTTTCAGGACATTCGCGACGAGGTGATTGAACGGATTCAAACCCGCGTCTGGCCGCAGGGCAGCCTGTTGCCGACTGAGGTTGAGCTGGCCGCCGAGTTCGGCGTCGCCCGCGCCACGGTCAACCGCGCCCTGCGCGAGCTGGCGGATCAGGCATCGTCACGCGCAAGCGCAAGGGCGGCACGCGGGTGGTCACCACGCCGGTGAAACAGGCAAAGCTGCCGATTGCCGTCGTGCGCCAGACCATCGAGGAGATGAACGCCACCTATCGCTATGCGCTGGTCAGCCGCGTGGTGATGGACTGCCCACCCTGCTGCAGGCCAAACTGGGGGGGCTGGCCGAAGGCGCGCAGGTTCTGCACCTCAATTGCATGCACCACGCCGACAACCGCCCGTTCCAATTCGAAGACCGCTGGATCGTGATCGACACGGTGCCCCCCCATGTGGTGGACGCGGATTTCCGCAGCTCCGGCCCCCCCAACGAGTGGCTGCTGGCCGAAGTGCCCTTCTCCAATGCCGAAATAGCCTTTTGCGCCGTCCCCCCCGCCGCCGGGTCCTTGCAGGAGTTCCTGTCGGTGCCCGCCGGCACGCCGCTTTTTCAGATGGAGCGCACAACCTGGTTTCGCGCGCAGCCTGTCACCTTCGTGCGCATGACCTTCCATCAGGGCTATCAGATGCGCACGACCTATTAGGCGGGGGGGCTGCGAATGAACACCGGGGGGGGCACCTCCTCTGCATCAAGCATAACATAATCCGCCTGCGAAAATCGGCGAAACTGTGTTAGACTGAAGGCCCTGGTTTGAGGGGGGGTCGACCATGGAAAAATTGGTTTTCGACTTTAATGAACGGCTGACCATTCGCGGGCAGGGCGGTGACCTGCTGCCCACGCCTGGGGGGGTCAAGGAATGCGGCGTGCTGGCGCTTGTGGCCCTGTCACCGGAGCGTCGGCGTACGCGCAGTTTTCTGCAAGACAAGCTGTGGAGCGACCGGCCCACCGAAAAGGCGCAGGCCAACCTGCGCCGGGCGCTCAGCAACATTCGCAAGCAGCTTGGCCCGCATCGCGCCAAGTTGCAGTCGGACAATCGCGCGGTCTGGCTGGCATCATCGGTTCTGGTCAGGGTGTCGGGCGATGCGCAGGACCCGGATTTTCTGAACGAGCTGACAATTGATGACCCCCCCGAGTTTCAGGACTGGCTGCGCACCGCCGTCACACCGCCAAAGGCGACCTTGCAGCACAGATCCGCGCCTGATCGGGCCTGGACGCCACCCAAGGCTTGCCCACCCGCATCAGCCTGTTGCCGGCCGAAGGCGTGTACGGCGACGCCGAACAGGAGATGCTGACCGCCCTTCTGGATGCCCTCTCCGAACGCCTGTCCGAACTGGGGGGGCCGATCGTGGTGCAAAGACGCGCGGACGTATCGGACGGTCGCACAGACAGGAATGGAGGCACCGATACAGACGAGGGCAGTGATCTGACAATTGAACTCGATACCGCCATCGTGGCGGGCAAGGGCACGGCCTCGGCCCGCCTGACCGCCGGTGCGGGGGGGCGCTATTACCTGTGGTCCGGACGCGCAGAGTTTTCCTACGTTCCGAAACGGGCGGATCTGGGGGGGCGCGCGCTGTCGCAGTTCCTCAACCACATCGTGACCGCCACATATGAGCGCAGTTTCCAGCGGTTCCGCGGCGCGCGCTTCTTTCAGATCCAACATGCGGGCGCATTGCTGTTCACCGGCCAGCGGCGCGATTTGAATGCCGCCGAGACGATCCTGCGCAGCATTGATCCGGGCCCCCCCGAAGGCGCGGGGGGGCTTGTTGCGGCCTGGCGCAGCTTCGCCCGGCTGACCGGCGCGTTGGAGTTCGGCGAGACCTCCGGCGACCTCATGGACGAGGCCAATGACCTGGCCAGCGAGGCGCTGCACCACGGCCAGACCAACCCGCTGGTTCTGGCCCTGGTGGCGCAGACCGAAATGAAGCTGAACGGCGATCCGGAACGCGCCGCCCATCTGGCCGCGCGCGCCATGTCCTTCGGGTCGAACAACGCCTATGCGCTGTCCGCGGCAGGGCACGCGGCCACGTTTCTGGGCGCGGCCGATCGCAGCTATGACCTGTCGGCCCGTGCGCTTGCCATGGCGCGGGGGGGGCTGCCGCATGAATTCATCTGGCAGATGCAGCTGGCCCTGGCCGCCCTGGCCGTGGGCCGCATCGACGACGCTGGAAACATTGCCGCCTGAGCCACCTGGGCATGGCGCGCTATCGCCCGGCGCTCAGGTATCTGGCGGCCCTGTCACTGATCCGGGGGGGCGATGCGACCCAGGCGACCCGGTTCGAACGGAAACTGCGCCGTCTCGAACCGGGCTTTACCCTGGGCAAGCTCAAGGACCCGGCCTATCCGCTGGACACACTGCGGGCGCTTGGGCTGGACGAGGTCTTTTGATTGGGCGCAGGCCCCCCCTTGGTGCCTTGCCTGACCGCGTCACGCACCATCCGGGCCACGGCCATCGAGGTTCCCATGACCCGCCCATGCGCACCGCCCCCCCCGTTCACAAGGGCCGTGATACCGGGCATCTGTTCAGACCCGACATCGGCCACAACGACCTTGTCGGCGGCGTTACCCGTGGCGAAGGCCCCCCCGGCATAATGGCTGGGCCGTTTGCCACGCACGCCCTTGGCGCGCTCACTGGCGCTGACCGCCTTGCGATGGGTTAGCTTTCCCAGCACCAGATGGGACGCGGTGCCATCGCGTTTGATCGGCGAGGTCGTCTGTTCGGGGGGGCCAAGCGTCATCGGGCGGGTGATTGTCGTCTCGCGCACATAGCTTTCATCGACAAAGCGGGACTGCCGCGTGCGGCGCGCCTGATGCGCCACGAAAGGCGGATCATCGCGCAGGATGAAGGCATGCACATCCCCCCCCATTCTGGCCCTGGGTGTGACCTTCAGATGCCACTGGCCGGCCTGCGCCGGGCACAGGTCACCAGAGGCCCGCGTGGGTGCCAGCGTCAAACGCAGTATGCGCCAGCCCCCCCCTCGGCCCGCAGATGCACCGCCGCAAGCACGGTACCTGCATCGGACAGGTGCGTGCCTGATTGGGGGGGTCCACGGTAAATGGCGTCCGGTCCCCCCCGGAAGGCGCGCAAAGGGCAAACTCCGGCATCTCATCCGCCTTCTTCTTGGCCTCCCAACACAGTTCGATCGTGTTTGGCGTGGGATCCTGCGCCGGAAGCTGCCAGGTCAGCCTGCGCGGGCGGCCCGTCTTCATATCTCCGAACCGCAGGTGTTGCCGATCCTGCCGCAGGTTGCCGGTGGGCAGGTACAGCGCAACTTCGCCCCCCCCGCCGCCGTCTTCACGCGGCAAGGGGGGGGCCAGCACGGCTTCCAACGCGTCATGAACCGGACCGCGATAGGCGGCCTTGTCATTGTCACCCGGCGCTGGCCCACCAAGATAGGCATAGGGCATCGCGATATGCGTCCGGCGCTGATCCTGCGGGCCTGCATCCTTGGTCAAAGTTTTGATCCACTTGCCAACCACGTCGACAGCCATGGCCGCCACCGGGCGCAGCGTATCACCGGATTGGTCAAGCACAGCCGCAGCAGGCAGTTCCAGCCCCCCCACCGCGTTCACCTCGCCGACCTTGTGAAACATGGCGCTGGCCATGGCCGTGCCATGGGCAAAATCATATGGGCCTAGCCCGCCAAATCTGCGCTGCTGACCATAGATCGACCCCCCCGGAAACTTTTTGCCAAGTTTCGCGACCACGGCCGCCTGCCCCCCCTTCCTGTCGAAGAGATCGCAGTAGTCTTGGATATTCTCTTCCGACAGGACCGTCACTTTGGGCGCACCCTCTTGCGGGTCGCCATCCTGATCCGCTGCCTTCGCGCTTTCAAACTCCATGAACAGCATGGTCTTGAACATGGGCACCGCATCCCTGGCTCCAAGCGGACGGCGAAAATCCGGGTGCCAGAAGGCAATACCGACGTCGATCAAACCCGCACCCGGAACCGGAGGCGGAAGAAAGGGCACCTCCGGGCTAAAGAACCCTTGAGCGGCGGTCGGTGGCCCGATGTAGACCGAACTGCCTTTTTCAAGGCCCATCCTGTCAATGACCGGGCCCAGCCCAATGAAGTCTTCCCGCGCAATGATATCAGTCATGCCAAGCCAGGTGCCCTTGAGCGTCAGCAATGCGCGCGGGCCGCTGTCTTCGCCCCCCCGGAAATAGGACAGCGCAACGGGCAGGTAGTTGGGAAACACGATGTCTTCCGGCAGGGGGGGGATGGCGTCACTGACCTTCATTGCAACCTCCCTTGCCGAGCTCCTCCAGCACCTTTTCGTGCAGCCAAGCCAGAATGTCGGGCCGGTCTGACGCGGCGATGGACACCTTGCGCTTTGTATGCCCCCCCTGATCCGGGTTGGTCTTGGCCCCCCCCACGCCGGTCGGGGGGGCGACCACCGGATGGAAGGTTGCTTTCAGCTTTTTGCCCCCCCGCAGTCGCGATAGGGCAAGAGCACCGATCAGCCCGCCAATCGCCGCGCCCGCATCACCATCCACCGGGTAATGCACCCCCCCGGCAATCACACGGTTCAGCGTAATGCGCGCGGCGATCTTGTCGGCATCCTCGCCGACCTCATTGACCGTCTTCTTCTTGCCGGTTTTCTTGCCATCCTCGTCCAGCACGTCCTCTTTGACATCCTTGCCGAACAGGCCGCGCAGCACCGTCGCCAGGGCGTGGCTTTCCATCGCATGGCCGCTGGGGGGGAAGGCGGAATGGGCCGGGGGGGTCTGGATCATCGGGGGGGCGACCTGGGGGGGGCTCAGATCGACCGGGCGGGCCAGGTCGAAGACCTCCTTCACCTGCGCGCCGATCCGGAAGGCGCATTCATGCACCGCAACCAGAAACAGCATGGTCCAGGGATGGGTGACCGGCCCCCCCAGCCGGACCGGCAGGCCCAGATAGCTGAGAATATCGGCCTGTTGCAGAAAGATCTCCTCGGCGCGGACCCAGCGTTCCGAGGCATGGGCCAGCACCGCCTGCAACTGCGCATTCCAGCCATCGTGTTTGGTGATCAACCCGGCGGCGGGATAGGCCTGATCACCAATGTGTAGAACCGCGACCTTGTCCGCTTTGCTCAGGGCCTTGTCGAAGGCTTTCCCAAAGCTCTGCCCTTCGGTCTTCGGCCCGACCGACACGCCCGCCAGCAAACCGGACACCACCAGGTGCAGCCGGTGGCGCGGGTTCATCGCATCGTATTTCTCATCTCCGCGGGTGGGCATTTGTCCACCGGGCACCGTGGCCTTGGCATGGGATTTGTTTTCATTCACCTCGGCGGCGACCTCCAGCAGCGTGCGGCTCAGCAGCGCCGAACTGCCCTGCCCCCCCGCATGGGCAAACTCCAACGCGGAGGTATTCGACGTGTTGGACGTGTTCGATGTGTTCGACGTATTGGATGTGTTGGATGTATTGGACGTGTTCGAGGTATTGGATGTGTTTGCAAATGTCATTGTTCCCTCCCAGGTTTATCTGACGCGCAGGTCAGCTTACTTTAGGGTAACCAGAGTCCCGGTCGGGCCAAAGAGTATTTCCCCCCCGGCCCGACCCTGCTCGACGGCCCCCCCTTGTCAGAACCTCAGGCCAAGCCCGATGGTCAGCTTGTCGACCTTCCCAAGGGAACGATAGTCGGTCCCCCCCCTGGCATAGGTTGCCTTGAGATAGGCGGTTTGCGCCTTGTTCAGCGCGGTTGAAAAACTGGCTTGACCCCCCCAGGTCGCCGAAAGATCGCTGTTCAGGTCGATGTGATGCGACAAGCCCAGGTTGATCCGCGCGCCATAGGGCCCGACATCCGGCATGACATAGGTGAAGTCAGACCCGAGACCGACCCAGAGGTAATCCTCGTTATCCGCCAGACCGGTGTCCCCCCCGGCTTGATCGTTCCACAGGGCATCAACCGACAGGTAAGGCGACCAAATGAAATAGGGATCCGTCGCCGTGCGCTCTTTATCCAAAAACGTGGCCCCCCCGATGTTCGCGCGGGTCGCTTCTGGGCGAATTGTGGTCTTGAACCCGGTGCCCGAGGCCCCCCCGTCCAGATCGAACTGGCGATAGAGCGCCGAGGTCACGGTAAACCCGTCAAACCAAGCGTCCTCTGCGGCGCTGTCTCTGAACTTCACGAACACAAGATCGGATTTCAGACCGACACGAAAGACGCCATCGCTTCCAGAGCTGCCAAAGGTGCCCTCACCTTCAAGATAGAAAGCCATCGGACGCGCCGTCAGCATCAGACCTGAATACACACCCGCGCGCGATTCTACCCCCCCTCCTTCGGACAAAAGCACCGCCAGGGCACCCTGGACGCTTAAAAGCCAGCTGTCGCCGCGATAATCCTCGCTGAATGACAAGGTGGCGGCGTCAGATGCCCCCCCCAAAGCAGCGCAGCGGTAAAGTGGGCGGTCCTCGACAGAGCCGAGCACATAAAACCGTCCCGTCTCATCGCAATCCAGTGCGGCCGCGGCCGGAGTTGCGGCCCATGAACCACAGAGCATCACGAAAGCTGGGACAGCCCAGGCCCAGGTGGATTTTGCAAGTCTTACACTCATGATCCGTTTCCTCCAATCCAACCGTCGATGACCTCGCAGATCTCGCGGAATGTCTCGCATTTCCTGATTTTGTGCGGGAAAAGTGCCGAAGGAAGTCCGCTACCAGGTCCCCCCCAGATGTTGCGGATTGGCGCATAGGCCGTGATGCAGATCGCGATTTTTATGAGCGCGGAGTAGGAATCGCCGAAAAAGATTTCAGAGATCTTGCTGTCGATGGTGATCGGCCGAAGGTCCGGCCAACATACGTTCAGCGCCGCCTTCACATGGGCGAAGATGATCCGCAGACGTTGTTCCTTGTCCTGAGGTCGCCCCCCCTCGGGGGGGAGGGCGGTTTCGGCTTGCGAGGCGATCCCGTCGAAACCGGCCCGATCCCCCCCCATGCCCGGCATCTGCGCCAAATAGATCAGATAGGGGGGGCGCAGGGGGGGCCATGGGACCTCCCCCCCTCCCATGCGGGTGATGTCCCAGATTGGCACCGGGCGCGGGCCATGCGGTCCCCCCCAAGGCCACCAGGGCCACCACGGGTGGTCCGGCGCATCCGGGCGGGGGGGCGTCCATTCCGCCGCTGCCTGCGGGACACTGCCCTGTGTGCCGGTCATCGGCTGATACAGCGCCGCGAAGGTCAGCGGTTCGATGTTCAGCCGCTCCATCACCACATCCAGATGGCAGGCGATGGCATGTTCGGCGCGTGGATCGGTGCTTCTTTCCCCCCCCGCGAAATGCAGCCCGGCCCCCCCTTCGCCGGTGTCGGGATTGCTCCAACTGGACCCGGAATCCCCCCCCGCGGAAGACAGTTCGATATCGCCCGGATTGCCCGGCTCCAGCGCGACCAGCTTGAACCCTTCGATATCGCGCGGCTCGCGGTGGCCCGGCGCAACTTCGTACATGATGCGGTAGACCCCCCCATAGCCATCCACCCGCCCGGTGGTCACGCCGGTGGTGCGGCCGGACTTGGTCAGCACCTCGCCCAGCTCGGCCCGCCGCACGCTGCGGATTTCGGAAAAGGTGCCCAGTTGCAGCGGCAGCCAGGCCTGGCCGGGATCAATCCGCGCCACGGCGGCGTCGCCGTCGCGGTTCAGCATCCAGCGTTCCAGCCTGGCGACCGGCGTGCCCGCGCCAGGTGCGGGCAGGTCCGCCGGGCCGGGATGTTCGATCGGATCACCGGGTCGCGCCCGCGCCCCCCCGGCCAGCACATGCCAGTTCGACAGGATCGCGGGCCATTTGCCGTCGCGGTCCTGCACCATCATGCCCACCGTCCCGGTGCCGCCCTGAGGCCGCCCGCAGGAGCTGCCGCCCATCAGGAACGGCAACTGTTTGCGGTGGCCCAGCGACAGGCCGGTTTCAGGGTTGGGCGTGCGGTAATCGCCTTCGATCACATCCAGCGGGATGCCGTTGATTGTCTTGGGCAGGATTACATCGCTTTCCAGCGCGCTTTCGGGCAGTTTGCGGCGCACATGCACGCGCACCACCACCTCTTTGGTCGGCTCACCATCGGTCCAGCGGTAACCGATATCGGCCCCCCCGGTGAAATTCTCGCGCCGCCCATAGAGCCGTTCGGCCTGTCGGCAAGCCTCCTGCAATTCGTCAGGTGTAAAGGTCTTTTTCTTGGCCATGACAGCCTCCTTGGTAGGGGGGGATGAAAGGGGGGGGCTGGCGCAGGGAGAACCGCCTGCCCGCCCCCCCCTGTGCGCCGGGGGGGTTCAGATGCAGATCACACCGGCTTCCACGGGCCCGCGATCTTCTCGCGCCGCAGGTCCACGTCGATGTCCAGGATCAGGTCGCCCAGCTTGCTCTTGAGGCAGGCCAGAAGATATTTCTTCAGCGTTGCCGCACCCACCGCCAGGTTCCCGCCACTGACCAGCGACGCCAGCAGCCCGGCCGCGATCGCCTGTTCGATACAGTCACGCACCTCGTCCCAGATGTCGTTGCCATCGGGCACACAGACCCGCGCCATCAGACGCAGCTTGGAGGTGCGCCGGAACAGCTGCGGCACCTTGGTCTTGACCAGGCATTTGCCCGAGAACGGATCCTTGACCACGCATTTGATGCGCCATTCGGTCTTGACCTCGGGGGGGATGTTGGTGCTGGCCAGCAGGAAATCGGTGCAGCTGCTGCCCTCGGTCTGGCGCAGGACAAACCCTTCCTCTTCTTCCAGCAAAAGCGATTGGGTCGGGCTGCCGTCGCTTGCCTCGCCGATCAGCGCCTCGTCGTCCTCCGGCGCTTCGCCGTCCGGGGGGGGCTGGGGGGGCAGCTGCAGAGGTTCGGGGGGGAACATCTGTTCGGCCACATTGGTCTCGGCGATGATACGCACGCCACGCACCCAGTCGGGCAGGTCGGGTACCATCACATTGGCAGCAATCGGCGAGAGAACATAAAGCACAATGCCGGTCGGTGGATCAGCGACAAAATCCAGCTCCAGCACCCCCCCATCGGCGGGCGGCGTGGCATAGGTCCGCGCGATCAGGCGCGGGTTGCTGTAGCCGGTCGACCGGGTAATGCCCGCCGCAGACACCAACAGGTCCGGCGGCAGCTTTCTGGTCCAGGCCAGGCCGGTAATGGCCGTGACTCATAGATGCGAGTCGTGTCCTTGGTCATGATTTCCTCCAGGTTTGTGACCTGGACAGGAAGCCTGACGGGGGGGCGTGATCGAAGCGTGATTCAGCGGCGTCTGTCCTGACGCATTGCACCGCATGTCGGGATGTTGCGGGCGGCTCGGCCGGGTTCCGGGATCAGTCAGTCGGTAAAGATCGCCTTCCAGGCATCGGCATCGGCCAGGGCCGCCGGACCCAGCGCCAGAACGCCGCTGCCCGCACGAGCAAAGCTGGCCAGGTCGTCATGTTCGCAGGCCCCCCCGCCCGCCTCGGCGATCAGCAGCAGGCCCGCCGCCGCGTCCCAAAGGTTCAGATGCTGTTCAAAGAACACATCCGACCACCCGGCCGCCACGCTGAGCAAACTGGTGCAGGCCGCCCCCCCGCTGCGCCGGTAATCCGCGCCGCGCCCGATCACCCGACCGATCTGCGCCAGATGCCGGTCGAGGTCGATGCGCGGCGAATATCCCAGCTGCACCAGCGCAATCGAGCTTTGCCCGCGCGGCACCACCAGATCGCCGTTGATCCGCGCCCCCCCCTGCCCACGTGCGGCCGTGGCCATCTGCCGGTGATCCGGGCAATTGATCACCCCCCCATGGGTGACCTGCCCGCCCGACACACGGGCCAGGCAGATGCCCCCCCAGTCTGGCAGGCCCTTGAGGTAATTCGTCGTGCCGTCGATCGGATCGACCACCCAGAAGGTTTCGGCGGCGGCCCCCCCGCCCTCTTCCTCCCCCCCCAGGATGGCATCTTTGGGGGGGAAGCGCGCGGCAAGGCGTCGGCGGATCAGGCTTTCGACCTGCTGATCGGCATGGGTGATGAAATCCATCTTGCCCTTGACCGATACGAAATCCGCCGGTGCGCTGGCGCGCAGGGCCTGGGCCAGCCGCCCGGCCTCGTCGGCAAGAGACGCGGCGAATGTCAGGTCCGGCGATGACGTCATGTGGTCCGCTTTCTGGTTGTCGCACGGTGCAACGGCGCAATGCCGATATCCAGGATCTGATGCGGCCGGTCGGGGGGGGCTGCGATCCGTTTCAGGATCAGGTCCACCGCATCCACCGCAGCGGCCTCATAACACTGGCGGATCGTTGACAGCTGATAGGATTTCCACCCCCCCGCCTGCGGGATATCATCGAAGCCGACAAGCTGCACGTCCTCGGGCACCCGCACCCCCCCATGGGTCAGGCGCAGCCCGTCGAGGAAGCCAAGCGCCAGCAGGTCGGTGGTGCAAAAGACACTGTCCGCGCTGGAGGTTTTCACGAACAGATCCGCTGCCGCCAGCCCGCTTTCATAGTCCTGGCTGTCGGTCGGGATCGCATCGACCGGCACACCCGCCGCCGCGCAGGCATCGGAAAAGGCCTGAGCCCGGCCCAGAACCGAATAGGTGCGGTCGCGCGGTTCCAGCACGGCAAAACGGCTGCCGCCGCCTACGCGCAGCATATCGAACGCCATCTGCCCGGCCGCCTGGATGTCGATCAGCACCCCCCCATCCGCCCCCCCGCGCAGATTGGCGTCGCGGTTGATCAGCACCACCGGCACATTCAGCTGCGCGCATTCTTCTATAATGGCACTGGGCGGCGTGCCCGAGGTGATCATCATGGCGGACACGGAATAATTCAGCAGCCGTTCGACCAGGCCGGTCTGATCCTCGCCCCCCCCTCCAGGGTCACCAGAATGGGGGGGGTGTAGCCATTGGCCAGAAGCTCCCGCGCGGCGGCGCGCACCTGCGAGGCGCGATACGGCGTGTCCAGCCGCGAGGCGACGATGCCCACCAACCCGGAGGAGCTGGTCTGCAGGCTGCGGGCCAGGAAATTCACCCGGTAGCCCAGCTCGCGCGCCGCGTCGATCACCTTCTGCCGGGTCTCATCCGACATGCGCCCCCTGTCCCGACAGCGCGCGGCTGACCTGGCTGCGGTGCACGCCAGCCCGTTTGGCAACGTCGAAGGAGGTGGGTTTCTTGTTGGGGGGGAAATCAGTCATCGCGGGGGGGAAAGGCCTGGGTCAGGTGGTCACGGAACAGGAAAGGAAAATGCAGGTTGCGATATCGGGGGGGCGGGCCGCAACGATCTTGTCGAAGATATCCCGGTCACGCCCCCCCATATAGGCCAACATACTGCGCAGCCCGATACCGCGACAGTGCGCAATCTCGGACAAATCGTCCTGCAGGGTAAACTCGATGATCTCGGGCGACAGCGCCTGTGCGGCCTTAAGCGAAGGCACGTCTTGGCGGCGCACCATCAGCCGGGCCTCTGCGCTGGCCGCCCGCAGGATCCGCAGGTGCTCCATCGTGTAGGACCAGAAGAAACAGCGATCCAGCATGTCCACACGGCTGACCTCGGCCAGCACTTTCATCGGGTCGACCGCCTTCAACTCGACATAAAGCTGCCCGCGATAGAGCGCGGCAAGCTCCAGGAACTCGGTAAAGGTCGGAATGCGTTCGCCCGCGTAAAAGCTTTCATAACGGCTGCCCGCATCCACGTCTTTCAGCGCCGCAAGATCGTGCCAGGACAGCGCACCACGAGAGGTGGTGCAGCGGGCAAGATCCCCCCCATCATGAAATACCACCACATGGCCATCCGCCGTCTGGCGCAGGTCCAGTTCGACATAGTCGAACCCGGCGGCAAAAGCGCAATGGGCCGCCGGCAGAGTGTTTTCCGGCGCGAATTCACAGGCCCCCCCCGGTGGCAGGCGATCTCAAGCGGCCAATCTGCCGGCGCGCGGAACGGATGCACCAGCTCTGGCCGGTCCGAACAGATGCCCAGCACCGGCAGTTCACGCAGCACCGCCATGCGGTCCGGGTCTTCCTCGTGCCACAGCACGACCTTTTGCCCGCGCCTGTTCGCTTCGGCGAAGAACTCCGGCGTCAGCGCGTCCTGAGGGCGCTCCATATGCTCCCAGCACAGGTGGATCACATCCGCGCCCTGGGCGAATTCAAACGGATCGACGCCGAGAGGCACCAGGACCGATCGGGGGGGATAGGGGGGGCTGCCTGCCGCTTCAAGCAGCCTGGCGGCGCGCGGATCGAAAGCCCCCCCCAGGATGGCCCGTTCGATCCCGTGGGATTTCAACGCCTCCAGCGTGGGCAGGGTGGCGTCGGTGTCCTTGATATCGGCATAGATGCCTGCGCCCTTCTCGACCGCCAGCGCCAGCACATCGGCGAAAAGCACGGCGGGCACCGCCTGCACGCGGGCCTCATCGGCGATCTGGGCAGCGGTCAGGAGGATAACCGCTGCCGTCCGGCAAGGCCGCATCGTGATATGTCATCAACGTGCCGCAAGCGGCCAGGCGGATATCAACCTCCCACATGTCCGCGCCCAGACGCGCGGCCTTCTCATAGGCGGCAAGGCTGCAATCGGGCGCATAGGCGCTGGCCCCCCCGCGATGCGCGATCGACAGGGGGGGGCGGTTGGGGGGGGACAGCCAGTCGCTCATACCCGCGCGCCCTGCATGTCGAAGACCAGCGCTTCGGCGGCGTTGAAGCCCCCCCAGTCGACCTCCTGCCCCCCCAGGGTCAGCCCCCCCGCGCCCGCCGACTGGATCGACCGCACCAGCTTGCCGGACGGCAGGCGGATGTCGAACAGATCCTCGCGGCCCTGGGTTTCGACAAAGGCGACGGTGCCTTTCAGCCCGGTGCCAAACTGCGGGCCCACATGTTCGGGGGGGCGCAGCCCGACCTCATGCCCGCCCGCAGGCGGGGGGGCGTAGCCGGGCAGGTCCGAGGTATCGACGAAAGAGATCGGCGGATTGCCCAGAAACCCCCCCGCGACGAACCTGTCTTGCGGATTGCGATACATCTCGGTCGGGGGGGTGTCGATCTGTGCGATCTTGCCCTCGTTCATCAGGGCGATGCGGTCACACATGGACATGGCCTCGACCTGGTCATGGGTGACAAGGATCGCGGTCAGCCCGGTTTCCTGCTGGATGCGGCGGATTTCCGACCGCATTTCCAGCCGCAGCTTGGCGTCGAGGTTGGCCAGCGGTTCATCCAGCAGCAGCACATCGGGCTTGCGCACCAGCGCACGGGCCAGGGCCACGCGCTGCTGCTGCCCGCCCGACAGCTGCGCCGGGCGGCGCTCAAGCAGGGTTTCGATATGCACAAGCTCGGCCATCTCCTGCACCCGGCGGCGGATCTCGGCCGTATCGACCTTCTGCACCTTCAGCGGAAAGGCGATGTTTTCGAAGACCGACATATGCGGGTAGAGCGCGTAGTTCTGGAACACCACGCCCACATTGCGCCCCCCCTGACTGGGCAAGTGCGCCACGTCGCGCCCACCGAATTTCAACTGTCCGCTGTCAATCCGGTGGATGCCGCAAATCGCGAACAGCGTGGTGGACTTGCCGCAGCCCGACGGGCCCAGAAGCGCCAGCATTTCGCCGGTCTTCACGCTCAGGGTCATGTCCTCGATGACGGCCACGCCATCGAAACGCTTGGTAAAATCAATCAGGTCGAGTTGCATCAGCCCTTTGTGCCTCCGCCATAGATGTTCATGAGTTTGTTCTGGAAAACGATGTAGATCACGACGACGGGCATGGCATAGAACAGGCCCACCGCCTTGAAGAGGTCGAAATCCGCTTTTGTATCGTCAAGGATCAGCGCCTGCATATAGGTCGCAAGCACCTGCGCATCCGCGCCCGGTGCCAGCACCAGCGGCAGGACAAACTCCGACCAGCCCGACAGAAAGGAAAAGATCAGGATCGCCGCCAGACCGGGCTGCACCTGCGGCAGCACCAGCTGCCACCAGACCCGAAAGCGGCTTGCGCCATCCTGCACGCCGGCCATCTCGATCTCCCACGGGACGGTGTCGTAGAACCCCCCCTTCATGATCCAGATGCCGAAGGGCAGCTCCAGCGCGGTCTTGACGATGATGACGCCGATCAGCGTGTCGTAAAGGCCCAGCAGCTGCAGGATCAGGAAGATCGCGATGATCAGGGTTACGGTTGGAAAGGCGTGCAGCACGATCAGACCGGCCAGAAAGAAGCCGCGCGCCGGGAAGTTCAGCCGCGACAGCGCATAGCCCGAGGTCAGCGAGATCAGCGTCACCACCGTCGCCGTTGAGGTGGCAAAGATGAAGGTGTTCAGCGTGACCTCCCAGATGCCCGCCCGCCCGGTGTCGAGGTTGCTCCACAGAAAACGGAAGTGCTCGATGGTAAAGCCGTTCGGGATCAGCGATCCGGGGGGGGCCTTGGTGGTGAAACTGTCCATGATCTGAAAGGCGAACATGATCAGCAGCGGCAGCGAAAAGACGCAGAGCACCGCCAGCACCGGCCAGTTGCGGAAATTGTGTCGCATGGTTGCTTACCCTTCGATCAGCGGCTTGCCAACAAGCGTGCGGAAGTTGAACAGGCGCAGGTAGAACAGGCTGGCCAGGATGCCGATCACGACCAGCACCAGGGCAAAGGCCGCGCCCAGCCCGTATTGCAGGTTGCCGCCGTAATTGTTCAGCGCGGTGTGATAGGCCGCCAGCGCCCAGACCTCGGTCGACCGTCCGGGACCGCCTTCGGTGGACAGCAGGATGTATTCGAACGAGGTCAGCAGCGACAGCGTCTGATACGAGGTGGTGAACAGGATCGGCCAGCGCAGCTGCGGCAGGATGATGTAGCGAACCTGCTGCCAGCGGTTGGCCCCCCCGTCCACTTCCGAGGCATAGAGCATCGAGGACGGGATCGCCCGAATGGCCGAGGAAAACAGGATCATCCCCCCCATCGACGCCCCCCCGACAAAGCCGTTGATCAGAACCACCACCACCCAGGCATGGGTCGAGGTGTCCAGCATCCAGTTCTTCGGGCTCATGCCGAAATACCCTGTAATGGTCGAAATGAACCCGGTGTCCCAGGTGAACCATTTCCACATCAGCACATACAGCACCGGCGGCAGGATGCGCGGCAGGAACCAGATGGCGCGGAAGGTCGCGGCCTGGGCGGCGGGCAGATAGAAGGTCGACAGCGCCAGAAACAGGCCGAACCCCCCCACGTTGAACGTCAGCGTGAACAGCACATAGATCAGCGTATTGCCCGCATAGCGCCACGACGATGACAGGGTGAACAAAAGCCGGATGTTCTCGGTGGTCCAGACCCAGCCGGTATAGGCCTGGCGGGTAATTTGCGCGTGATCCTCGGCAGGGATACCGCCGTCCGTCAGCGCGGTGCGAAAGGCCTCCTCGGTCAGGTAGCGTTCGTTCAGGATTGAACGTTTGAACAGCTCGGCTGCCGCCTTGCGGTCGCGGGTCTTGCGGATGCGATTGCGTTTGAGGTCCTTCAGCGCGCGTTCGATATCGCGGCGCGAGGAAAACTGGGCCCCCCCGCCATGAAGCTTGGCGAATTCCTCGGCGGTGGCGTCGTCAAAGGCCTCGGCCAGCGCCGCCAGCCCCCCCGCCTCGTCCACGGCATAACCCGCGTTTTCCAGAAGGGCGATCGTTTCGGCGGACAGGCCCGCGTCGCCAAGCGCCCTCAGCGCGCTTTGACCCAGCGTATATTCGCCCCCCCCTTTGATGCCGGTGGCCGTGCTCATGTTGGTAAAGGCGAACATCCCCCCCGTCAGAAGGACCGGTGCCAGGAAAAACAGAACCACCACGATCAATGCAGGCGAGAGGAACCCCCCCAGGCCCAACCAGTTCATGCGCGTCATGCAGCTGTCTCCGCAGATTGTGAGGGGGGGTCGGGAGGCGCAGGCACGCGCCCCCCCCGACCGGTTGGAAAAGCTCAGCGGACGATCAGCTCGTCACCCAGCTTGGCGCGCAGCTCGGCCTCGACCTCGGCAACGGCTTCGGCCGGGGGGGTTTCACACCGGTCCAGGCCGCTTCCAGACCTTTCCACAGACCTTCCGAGAAGGTGCCGTACTGGATGTGGTTGGGCTGCGCATTGGCTTTACCCAACAGACGTTCGGTCGCCAGCGACGCCCATTCGTCATTTGAATAAAGCTCGATGTTCGACTGCTGGTGGGTAATGCCAGATGGGCCGATTTGATGGCGTGCAGCGCGTTCATGCGCGGCTCTGACGCGATCTTGACCAGTTGGGCGGCGATATCCTCATGCGCGTCTTCGGCCTGATCGGTGATCAGGTAGACCAGCGGGTGGGTGATCGTATTGGCGCGGCCCTTGTCATTGCCCGCCGGGATCAGCGAAAACTCGATCGTGCCGAAGAAATCGTCATTGCCTTCCTTCGTGGTGTAACGGGCATAGTGCCAGGTGCCGCCGTGCCACAATGCGGCCTTACCGTTTGCAACCTCGTTGTACCACTGACCCCCCCAGTCGGTACCGATGTGTTCTTGCGCGTCACGCCGGCCTCCACCGCATCGACGAAGAACTGGTACATCTCTTCCATCGCGGCCTTGTCCAGCACCAGCTTGCCGGTTTCAGGATCCTGCAGCTGCCCGCCGAAGGACTGATAGAACTGGGCGTAATCCGGCCCGTTCGACACGCGCGGATAGAAACCATAGCCCTCTTCGACCAGGCCCATGTCGACCGCGCGCTTGGCGTCTTCCAGCACGTTTTGCAGGGTGTATTCGCCGGACGCCACCCTGTCGGGCAGGGCGGCGATTTCATCATCGCTGTAGCCAATGCCGCGCATCGTATCCTTCCAGAAGAAGAACGGGCGGCTTTCGGCATCCTGCGGCAGACCCCCCCACTGGACCCCCCCGTCAAAGGCGGCGATTTCCATCAGGTTGTCGTAAATGTCATTGAGCGGCCAGGCGTCCATGTCCAGGTAATCCTCGACCGGAACGATCAGCCCGGCCTGCGACCAGGGCGCGATATCCAGATGCGAGGTCACGACAATGTTCGGCGCGGTGCCCGCTTCGGCGGCCAGGGTCACGGCCTGTTTGAATTCTTCCCAGCCGCCGAAGTCACGTTTGCTTTCGACGGTAATGTTCAGCTCTTCGCCTTCGATGGCGCGTTCGCGCATCAGCATCTCGGCTGCCAATGCAATGGCGTCCATGCGGTAACTGTCCGCTTCGTTCGACCCGCCGGCCCAAACGGTGATGGTAACGTCTTCAGCCAGCGCAGCGGTGCCGGCGAAAACAAGCGCTGTCGTGGCAAGGATTTTACGCAGATTAGTCATTTTAGGAGTCCCGATCTGTGGTTGGTGAGAGACGTGAGCACACGTGTGCGCAACTAGATTTAGGCGATTCTTGTAACAGATCAATAAAAGTTTTCCGGGGGGGGATGTCTGCGGGCTGGGGGGGCGGGGGGG